>Ga0310810_10006033_pt1 | contig 13627 bp, 17 predicted proteins | sample NCmetagenome_FD_207641 | JGI IMG/M metagenome (GOLD analysis project Ga0310810, IMG submission 207641) | Soil microbial communities from experimental microcosm in Duke University, North Carolina, United States - NC | ecosystem: Engineered > Artificial ecosystem > Soil microcosm > Unclassified ... | reverse complement strand
AGTGCAGCGCCGCGGGGTCGGCCGGTGTCTGTGCCATGGCGCCCTGAACCAGCAGGAGCGACAGCGCCGCAGCGACGGCCGCCGAAGCCAGAAAGTGGCGACGCGCTTCGTTCATGTGGAGCCTCCGGTCCTGTCGACATCACAGCGCATGATCTTCCGCGGGGCCCGATGAGCCCGGAGCTCAAGAGTCCAAGAACAGCATCCTCTGCCGCACAGGGGTGCGCTCATGGCGGTGGTTAGGACGCTAGTGAGCCGAACAGCACCTGTCTCTTTTTCATACCCACACGAACTCCCTATCCATTCACTGCTGCTGTGGGGGCGGTTGCCTGCTTGGCCGTTACCACCACTTGGGGACGGAACCGCCGAAAGGCGGCGAAACCCAGCCACGCGAACAGCGCCAGCATCAGGAGCTGGGTCAGCACGAACGGCGGCTCCGTCTGCTTGGGCGCAGCCACGATCAAGGCCGGAATCCGGCGGAACAACTGCACCATCAGAACGAAAAAGTTCAGGTAGAGGACGAGCATCGTGCCGACCACGTAGATGCCGCGCCACGTGCCAGCAAGGTGCTTCCAGTATCGGGCGGCGATTACGAAGGGCAGGATGATCAAGGAGATGATCCCGACTTTGTGCGACGGCAACAGCTGGGTAAAGGGAAAGAAGAATCCGGTGATGCTGGTCAGTGCCGTGGTCACCAGGAAGATGCCGGTCCACCCGTCGATGCGCACCCCGGCGATGAGCCCTCCCACGACGACCAGTCCGGCCGCGATGCCAACGATACTGATGACGGTGTGAACCAGGGTGAGGGTCGTGATGTCCGGGATCATACCAACGCCGCCTCTCGTGCAGGACGCGTCGCGGATTGCTTGATGAATGCTAGGATATCGCGGTTGATGGTGTCGGCCTCAGTCGTGGGCATGCCGTGGGGAAATCCCTTGTACGTCTTCAGTGTGCCGTTCCTCAGGAGCTTCGCCGAGAGCGGGGCCGAATCGGCGTACGGAACGATCTGGTCGTCATCGCCATGCATCACCAAGACGGGCACGGTGATCTTCTTCAGGTCTTCGGTGAAGTCCGTCTCAGAGAAGGCGACGACGCCTTCGTAGTGCGCGTTGGCGCCTCCCATCATGCCCTGGCGCCACCAGTTCCAGATAATGGCCTGGGAGGGCTTCGCCCCCGGCCGGTTGAATCCGTAAAACGGCCCCGACGCCAAATCGAAGTAGAACTGGGATCGATTGGCGGCGAGCTGGGCTTGCAATCCGTCGAACACCTCCTTGGGGAGCCCGCCCGGATTGCCCGGCGTCTTTACCATCAACGGGGGCACCGCGCTCACGATCACCGCCTTGGCCACCCGGCTCTCGCCATGGCGCCCCAGGTAGTGCACCACCTCGCCGCCGCCGGTCGAGTGGCCGATATGCACCGCGTCCTTGAGGCCGAGATGTGCAGTCAGCGCCGCCAGGTCGTCGGCATAATGATCCATGTCGTGGCCATCGCTGGTCTGGGTGGAGCGGCCATGGCCGCGCCGGTCGTGGGCGATGACCCGATAGCCCTGCTGCTGGAAGAACAGCATGTGCGTGTCCCAGTCATCAGCCGACAGTGGCCACCCGTGACTGAACACGATCGGCTGTCCCTTGCCCCAATCCTTATAGTAGATCTCGGTCCCATCGGTGGTGGTGATCGTTGGCATGGTATGCCTCCGTGATGAGTTAACGAGCCGCGGGCAGCTTCCTCGCGTCGTCCGGAGAGTCCTTCCCGCGACCGGCATCGGCGGGCTGGTCCTCAGGTGGAGCACCCCCCACACTGCCTGGTCGGGATACCAGGGCCGGCCCGGAGGGGCGGGCTCGACCCGGAGCCCATTGGTTCACATCCCGAACGGCGCAGGCCTGTCCCGCGACGTCGAGCCGGGCCGGGCCGTCCGGCGGCACTCGGCGCGCGAACTGCCACCACGGTCGGGTTGGGACGGGTCCAGCTGGTTAGGGCCATCGGCTTCAGGAACGTAGCGGGTCCGTAGCTCGCGGCGAGGCTCCATTTGGAGCGGGCGGGCCGCGAGCCATATTATGGGGACTCCCATCCGAACCGCATTCTAGGGGGTGTCCTCATGCAAAGCATCCGCCCGCGGGTGAGTCTCTGGCTGGCTTGTCTCGCCTTGTTCAACGGGTGCTCCCGGGGGGCCTCGAAGCCGGCTCAAGCGCCAGCGGCCGGAGAACAGACCGCTGCCGCGCCGTCCGCCGCCCGGCCAGCCGAGGGTCCAGTACAGCCAGCGGTCACGCTGCCATCGAGCACGGCCGCGACCACGCCGGCTGCCGGCCCGTTCGCCACGGAGAAGCACCGGCTGCGAATCACCGATTACGCAAAGACCCCGATAGCCGTGACGCTCAACGGTGAATGGGTCGGCCAGTGGGACGACAACATCACCGTTCCGATCGACCATGTGCTGCAAGGGAAGAACGCGCTGACCGTCGAGGTGACCGGCGAGCCGACCAACGATCTGAAGCTCGAGGTTCAGGCCGAGCGGGGCGGCGACTGGGTATCGTTGCTGGACTTGAATTTCAAGGGGAAGACGGGAAGCCAGAACATCGCGTTCTCTGCTCGATAACGCGATCCTACCCAGGGACCCCCTGCTTGGCTGTTGCTCGAACAACGCCCCGAGCTCCTTCGGGCGGTGGGCCGTCGAACGCGGGCGAGATGGGGAGGTGCCAACAGTGGTGCCGAGGGAACAGGTCGTAGTCGTGTGTGAGGGAATTCTACCTAGCTTCCCCGACGCAGAGTCCAATCCACCTGTGGTTTTGGAAGACTACTTCGATTCGGACTCGGACGTAGCCATCATCAGGAACAATCAATACAGCCTGAGGATCTCCGAGGAATGCTTTGAGCAATACGAAGCCTGGATGATCGTCGGGGGCCTCGTGGCGATGGATTACGCTCGGCTGCTGAGAGAGTACAAGCGCCTTCTGTTGGGATGTGTTCCCGCTCGCGCCCGTTCGGACTTGCCCCGCGCGGCAAGCCTGGGAGATTGGTACTTGCTCATCTGGCCAACCTAGCACACCACCCCCCAAGAGCGGCGTCCACAGCGAGACCCGGAGTCAGTCGGTAGACAAGGCGCTGGAGGATCCCATGCGCGTCCTGATCGTCGAAGACTCGCGGCTGGTGCAGCAGATGTACGGCTTGGCCTTCCCTCGCCGGGAGTACGAGCTCGTTACGGCCGCCGCCGGCCGCGAAGCACTCGAGGGCGAAATGGCTGCGCTCATGGAGCAGCTTCTCACCTTGTTCGATGCTGGCTCATACCGTCCGCCAGCGTCACGGGGGTATCGCCGCGCAGTTGACCCGGATGAAGGCTCGGCTCGAGCGACCGGACCGCCGGTGGATGGCGCGGGCGACCAGCTCTTTGCCGGTACCGGTCTCGCCCAGGATGAGCACCGTGGAATCGGTCGTGGCCACCCTCGCCACCTGCGCCAGGACGCCTTTGAGGGCCGAGGACGAGCCCACGATCTCCTCGAACATCGAGGAACGGTCGATCTCTTCCCGCAGCGCGAGGTTTTCGTTGCGGACCCGCTCCTCGGCCCGCTTGCGATCGTCGATGTCGGTTCCACTGGCATACCAGCGAAGGATCCGTCCTTCCTCATCGCGCAGGGGATGATACCGGACCAGGAACCAGCGGTACTCCCCATCGCGGCGCCGCACGCGCCACTCGAGCTCGAATGGCATCGCACGCGACAACCCCGCGCGGCGCTCATCCTGCAGGCGGGCCCAGTCCTCCGGATGGTAGAGAACCGGGTTACCGCGGGCGTCGGGGGTCATCAGCTGTTCCATGGTGAGTCCCGTGTACTCGAGCAGGGGGCGGTTCGCGTAGAGGCCGGATCCGTCCGCGCCGAGCACCCCGATGATCTGGGAGATGGCGTCGACAATGCCCCGCAGCTCCTGCTCCGAGGTCTCGATCTCGTGAAACGCCTTCCTGAGTGCCGCCTGCGCCCGCTCCCCCTCGATCGCGATGACGGCGATGGTCGCCGCGTCCTCGATCAGCCGCAGCTCGCGTTCGGTGGGGCTGCGCGGCGTGGGGTGAAACATCCCGAATGTGCCGAGGACTTCACCGTCCTTCGACAGGAGCGGCTGGGACCAGGTCGCGCGGAGTCCGTGTTTGAGCGGCATCTCGCGCCGCCGCCCTTCACCCAAGCCCGACCGCAGCGGATCGCCGGCGACATCGGCGATGATGACTCGCTCCTTCCGAAAGGCCGCCGTCCCACACGAGCTCATGTTCTCGCCGATCAGCAACGGGCTGATGGCCTCCACGAACTCGGCGGGCACGCGGGGAGCCGCCGCCGGCCACAACCGCTGGCCGTCGGGATCCATCAGGCTCACCATCGACATCATGTCCGGGTTCTGCCGATCGATGGCGTCGCACAGATTGGTGAGGATATCCGGCAGGCTGGCGCCCGCGGCGATCATCTCCAGGATCTGCTTGGTCGCCGCTAGCAGGGAAGGAGAAGCTCCTGCTTGAGACGCAGCGTCCGGGTCCGGTTGTGATTCGGAGGAAGCCGGAACGGCAGAAGTGCTCATCGTACCTCCTGCCTGAGATATACGTTTTAGCGCGGCACGATGAAAGGCAGAGTTCGTCTGTTTCGGAAAGCTGCCCATCGTCACCCAGCGGCAACCCGCGTAGGCTCGCTTGTCAGACTCCCTAACTTCTCCGATACGCGAGCGATCAGCTCGTCCGTCCTCGATAGGAATAGCTTCAGGGTCGGCGACGCGTTCCCTCTTTTGTAGCCGATAACCAGGTCAATCGTTGGGGCATGGCCCTTTATTGGTCTACTGATCACGGACCAGGGCATGAAATTCCGTACGTAGGCAGGCAGCAGCGCTACACCGCGGGTCGATGCCACCAGCGACATCGCCATGGCGATATTGTCCACCTCGTGATCCGCCCTGATACCGAGACTTAGTCGCTCCAGGTATTCATCGATGACGACCCGTAAGACGGGGGCCGTCTTCGACACGCTGATAAACGTCTCTCCCACAATGTCGTGTGGGTCTACGGCCTCATACGCAGCAAGCCGGTGGTCGCTCGGCAATATGGCGACGAGCGGCTCCCTGGTCACCACCTTGAATACCAGGTCGGGCGCCTGCGCTTCCGGCCGCATGAAGGCCACGTCCAACTTGCCCCTCAGGAGAGCGTCAGCGAGGTCCGGCGAATATTGGCTCGAGATAGTCACCTGGATGTTGGGTAATTCATCGTGAAGGATTCGCATCGCTTCGGGCAGCCAGTTCATCTCCTGACCGGTCAGGAAGCCGAGAGCGAAAAACGGTTTGGCTGGCTCCGCGGCTCGACGGGCACCTTCTCGGCCCGCCTCGACTTGGGCCAACGCCAGCCGGGCGTGGTCGAGAAAGACCTTGCCGGCGGCGGTGAGTTCGATGCCGTGTGCGCTGCGGACCATGAGCTGAGCGCCGACCTCGTACTCTAGATCCCGCATCTGGCGGCTCAAAGACGGTTGCGCCGTGTGCAGTCGCCGCTCGGCCGCAACCGTCAGGCTGCCTTCCTCAGCGGGCCATATCTCGGAGGACTGGAACCATGAGCAACCCCGTTGTCCTAATCACCGGTGCACTCACCGGGATCGGCCGAGCGACCGCTATCGCTTTTGCAAAGGAAGGCGCCCGCCTCGTGGTTGCCGGCCGCCACGACGACGCCGGCCAGCAGCTTACGACCGAGTTGCGGGCGCTCGGCGCCGAAGCCGAGTTCATCCGCGCCGACGTTCGCCATGAGGACGAAGTGCGCGATCTCGTCGATCGGACGGTCGCACGATTCGGCCGTCTCGATGTCGCGGTGAACAATGCTGCCACCGAGGGCCAGGTTGGCCCGATCACGGACCAGACCGCGCAAAGCTTTGCCGCAACGTTCGAGACCAACGTTCTCGGCGTGGTCCTGAGCATGAAGCACGAAGTACGCGCCATGCAGGCCCAGGGAAGCGGCAGCATCATCAATATCTCCTCGACCTACGGGCACGAGGGTGCGGCCGGGGCTTCGATTTACGTCGGCGCCAAGCACGCCGTAGAAGGCATCACCAAGTCTGTGGCGCTCGAAATCGCCAAGTCGGGAATTCGCGTGAATGCTGTCGCGCCTGGCCCCACCGACACCGGCATGCTGACCCGCTTCACCGGCACGGCGGAAAACAGGGCGGCGCTGGCGAGGCAGGTTCCGCTGGGTCGATTCGGCCTCTCTGAGGAGGTCGCCGACGGCATCGTCTTCATTGCCTCGGACGAAGCCAGGTTCATCACGGGTCACGTCCTCAACGTCGACGGCGGTCACAGTGCGAACTGACCCTGTTCGGGCGCGGAGGTTTGCTCCGCGCCCGGTTACGTCTGCCCGAAACAGCCTCCGATGAAGGGCATCCAACAATGGAAAAGCTTTCAGGAAAGACCGCTCTCGTCACCGGCGCCTCGCGCGGCATTGGCCGCGCTAGCGCCCTGGCCCTCGCCAAGGCAGGGGCACAGGTCCTGGTCCATTACGGCAGCGGCGCGAAAGAGGCTGAAGCCGTCGTCGCCGAGATCAGCAAGGCCGGCGGCCGCGCCGACGCCGTTGCCGCGGATCTTTCCGCGCCGGACGGAGCGCACAAGCTCGCCCGACAGGCTCGCGCCGTGGTCGGGGAGCGGCTGGATATCCTCGTTGCCAATGCCGGAATCTCGAAAGCAGCGACGATCGAGGAGATGACCGCCGAGGATTTCGACAAGCTCTTCGCGGTCAATGTCCGCGCGCCGTTCTTCCTCGTCCAGCAGTTGCTGCCAATCCTCGGCAGTGGCAGCAGCGTCGTCCTGCTCTCGTCGCTCGCAGCGCATGCCGTTGTCGGAACGCTTTCCGCCTATGCGGCTACGAAGGGCGCGATCGACGCGCTGGTGAAGCACTTCGCGTCCGTGCTCGGCGAGCGCGGCATCCGCGTCAACGCCGTGGCGCCGGGTGTGGTCGCAACCGACATGTCGAGCTTCACCAAGACGGACGCAGGGCGCAACTTCACGCTCAGCATGCAGGCGCTGAAGCGCCTCGCCCAACCGGATGACATCGGCGGTGTCGTCGCTTTCCTCGCCTCCGACGATGCGCGCTGGATCACCGGCGACACCATCCGAGTCGATGGCGGCTCGAAGCTCTGAAGGAGAACGATATGACCAAGACCACTCCGGAACAGAACAAGGCGCTCGTACTGGAGGCTTTCGACACGCTGTTCAACAAGCGCGACTATGAAGCCGCCGCCCACTTCTGGTCAGACAGGTACATCCAGCACAGTGCTCATATCGAACCAGGCCGTGCCGGCCTGTTCGACCTGATCCGCAGCGCACCCGACACCCTGCACTACGAACACCAGCTCATCGTGGCGGAGGGCGAGTACGTCATTGTCCACGGCCGGTTCACGGGCAACGGCCGTCCCGCTGCATGGGTAGCGGCCGACGTGATCAGGATTGAAGACGGTCGCCTCGCCGAGCACTGGGACGTGCTTCAGGACGAGGCGACCGAAGCCGAATCGAAAAGCGGGCGGCCGATGTTCGGCGACCGTTTCCCTACCTGAATTTTTGGCCGAAGATCGGGGATCCTCGTCCCGAGAGGCGCCACCTCTATGAGTCTTCACCTGATCGGCTGCGGCTCTCAGGGTTCGAAGCGCAGGTCCTCCAGCAGCCGGGCCGAATGGCAGATGAGCCACACCAATGGCGCCATGACCGGAAGCTAGCTGGAAGGCTGGCTCACACTGGCTACGGCGGCGCGGTTGACCAGGATGCGGATGTTGTTGCTGGCAAAGTCAGCGGGAAGGATGAAGAAGAAAGGGCGAATTGGTGGATAGCGCGCGGTCAGTCCCAAAATCCGCTCGCCGTCCTCGAAGCGGAGCTCGATGACCGAGAAGCCGCGTGCGCGGGCGTCACCGGGCTCGATGGTAGCGCTGTCGTTGTGCGAGGAATCACCGGCGAAATCCTTCACGAAAAAAAGGGCCTTCAGGTCGGCGAGCCGCACCTCCACCATCGTGCCCTGGTCCGCGGTCTTGATGTGGCAGGTCGGCCGGTTCGGGTCCACGTCCAGGCACGTGCCCTTGACCACGCGACCATCGATGTAACGGGCAACCACCTCGTTGGCCAACGGGGTCTCCGGAGCGGTGGAGGCGTAAGTTGCGCCTTCTTTGGACCCACGCAAGTCCGGCGTTGAATGGCCCAAGCCGGAAAGATTGGCCGCTGCCTCACGCCGCTCCCCATTTGTGCCTCAGCCAAAGGCGGCTTGCCTTCCCTGAGTGCCCACTCGCGATACGACGCAGCGGGTGATCCAAGAAGCGATCAGGGATGCGCGTGAGCCGCAGCGACCGCTAGCGAGAGCGCGGCTTCGACCATAAGCTAGCGTCGTTTCCGGAGTACCCACCCCGTTACCTGCGAGACTTCGCCAATGTGGGTTCTCGTTGCGCTCGTTGCCGGCGGACTTCTCGTATTGCTGGTCGCTAATCTGTCGTCCAGCGAGAAGAAGATTGAGCACCAGATCGAGCACCTCTACGCTGTGGGCGACCCGCAGTTCGTCCGTTCCATGGGTACGCTTCTCGGCCCGGCCATCTTGGCCGGCAATCGAGTGACGGCCCTGTGCAATGGCGACGAGATCTTCCCGGCCATGCTGGACGCCATCGGTTCGGCCGAGCGGACGATCACCCTCGAGACCTACATCTACTGGTCCGGCTCGATCGGCAAAGCGTTTGCCACGGCCCTGTCCGAGCGAGCCCAAGCAGGGGTCAAGGTCCATGTCCTGGTCGACTGGGTCGGCTCGGGCAAAATGGACGTCAGGATGCTCCAAGAGATGCAGCGGGCAGGCGTCGAGGTGCTGAAATATCACCCTCTCCGGTGGTACAACCTTGGGCGCCTTAACAATCGGACCCATCGGAAGCTGCTGGTTGTCGACGGCAAGGTAGGCTTCACCGGCGGGGTGGGCATCGCGGATAACTGGCTCGGTAACGCGGAAGATCCCGACCACTGGCGCGACTCCCATTTCAAGCTCGAGGGCCCCGCGGTCGCCCAGATGCAGGCTGCGTTCATGGACAACTGGATCGAGGTTCGCGGGTGCGTATTGCACGGCGAATCCTATTTCCCTCAGCTCACGGCGGCAGGCACGCATTCCGCTCAGCTGTTCAAGAGTTCGGCGAGCGAGGCCAGCGAGAGCGTGCGGCTAATGTACCTGCTCTCCATCGCCTCGACCGTGAAGAGCGTGCGCATCGCCAACTCCTACTTCGTTCCGGATAGTCTCACCGTCGCCACCTTGGTGGCCGCGCAGCGCCGCGGCGTGCGGGTCGAGATCATTGTGCCCGGCCGCCACGCGGACGCAATGGTCGTGCGGAAGGCATCCCGCTCCCGCTGGGGGGACCTGCTCCAGGCGGGTATCGCGATCTACGAGTATCAGCCGACGATGTACCACACCAAGGTCATGGTGGTCGATGATCTGTGGACCTCGGTGGGGTCCACCAACTTCGACAACCGGTCCTTCCGGCTCAACGACGAGGCCAACCTCAATATTCTCGATGCCGAGTTCGCCGTCGGGCAGGCTCGCCTGTTCGAGGCGGACAAGGCTCGATCCAAGGAAATGACCCTCGATCGATGGCGCGGGCGCCCGTGGCACCAGCGGGCCGCCGACTGGCTCGCGGGACTCCTACGCTTGCAGTTGTGAGGGCCAACGTCAGGTCACGCCACCGGTCGGGCCCCTCTTCCTGTCAGCGCGTGGTAGAGAACGAGGAGAATCACCGCGCCGATAACAGCGACGACGATGCTCCAAAGGTTAAGCCCGGTAACCCCCGGCTCGCCAAACCGATTGAAGAGCCACCCGCCCGCCACCGCTCCCACAACCCCGAGTACGACGTCCATCACGACGCCCTCACCGGTCTTGTTCACGATCTTACTCGCTATGAAGCCGGCGATCAGACCGAGCACGATCCAAGCCAGGATCGACATATCCCTACCCACCTTTCTTCACGTGAAACGCGGGACTTCAAGGAACTGCTCTCTCAGCAAACGCAGCATGGGTGGTCGGGCCGCCTTACTCATTCCTCGTCGCCGGAGTCTTCACTCGCCGACAGCGCCGCTTCGTTGACTCCGCCCTCGGCCAGCTTGGAGAGCAACTGATCAGCCGCTTCCTCCTCGCGTAGGGTCTGCCCTAAGAGCGTCGCGGCTTTCGTTTGCCCCAACAGCGTGGCATAGGTACGAAGGCACCCATAGGCCGCGATTTCGTAATGCTCGACCCGTTGCGCAGCGGAAATCAAAGCAGCGTCGATGACCGCCTCGTCACCCTCCTCTTTCAGGATCTCCTCACCCTCCGCGAGCACGCCTTCCATACCTTTGCACTTCTTTCTGCCAGGCGACTCCCCCAGCTCTTGGAAGATTGCCTCCAAGCGAACGACTTGACCCTCCGTCTGCTTGCGGTGGCTTTCGAAGGCATGGCCCAGCTCGGGTGAGCTGGCGTTCTTCACCATTTTCGGGAGCGCCTTGAGAATTTGCTTTTCCGCACTGTAGACGTCTTTCAGTTCTTCCACGAACAGATCTTGGAGCGAGGTGAGTGCCATTCTGGCCTCCAACTTGATTGCTTAGGGAATCGACGGATTGGCGCGCCCAAGGACCAGTTGGACTTGCAGACCACGCCGCGGACCTAATGATGCCCCTTCGGAGGATGCTGGCGCGGTGTGCCGCCTCACGCATCCCTCACGCATGGGCGCTCAACGGGCACCTGTGGCGTGTTGGATGGCCTTTCAACGAAGACCTGGCGCCGGGCATTCGAGCGGTAGCCACGCCGGCCACCGGGGGACACGAGATCGCCTGCTCAGGATGGGGGATGACGCCTTCGCCACGTTCGCGCGGGAGAGGCTCGTTGCCGGACTTGCCCGAAGGCAACGAGCGCCCTGAGCCTGCTGCAGGCCAAGACGCTCGAACCCCCCAGTGGATCCTTCTCTTCGCTTTCGGCTTCCTCTTCGGATTCAGCTCAGGGAAGATTCCGCCGCCAACGGCTTGTAACATCTCGGGATCGATGTCGCGGCCGTGGCCGTGAAGCCGGCTATTCAGCGGGTGTACGCACGCCCACCGTATTGCGATAGGATGGCGCCCACCTCTCGCTGAACTCGGCCATCTGCGTCGACCGTTACCAAGACGGCCCCGTGCTCGAGGGCACCGCCGTAGTAGTCCGCCTCGTCCTTACTAAAGCCAGCCTTAGAAAGCGCCCCGGCGACTGCGCCGGAAGTCCCGCCCACGATTGCGCCAGCCGCGGCTGCCCCACCGGTCACGCCGAAGGCCGAGGCGAGAGCACCAGCGGTAATGAACGGTCCGATTCCGGGGATAAACGCCGCAGCGAGCCCGAACAGCGTGCCTACGCCGGCACCCGCCAGCGCCCCTTTGCCGGCCCCTTCCGCGGCGCCTACACCCACTGGCTCGTGCCGGGAGACGACGGACAATTCTGCATCCGTAACCCCGAGGTTCCGCAACTCGGTAATGGCCCGCTCGGCCTGATCCTGCTCGTCGAATACAGCGGTGATTCGTGTCACGTATCATGCTCCTTCTTGTTAGCAAAGGTTCAAACGTGCGCGATATCGAGCGCAGGAAGGTGGCCCTTTGGTCGGGGCGCTGCGGTGATGAATGGCCTTGCTGATGAGACGTCTGCACGGAGAGCCCGCTTCGGCAACCCGCGGCCTTCTTTCCCCCGCTCCGGTTTACGCTTCGCTCCTCGGGCGATGCTCGCCCGCCTTGGCCGCCGCTTCGTCGATCAGATCGCTGAGCGCCTCCGGCTTGGTGGGCTGCTGCAGGATCCTGACGTCGGGGATGTTGCTGACCTCGGCCCCAACTGCCTGGCCAATCTGCTCCAGCATTAGGAGCATTTTGGTGTTCTCTTGCTCAGAGAGGAGGTTCAGCTGCAGGTCCAGGTGACTGCGCTTCTCACTCACCCGTGCGGCGCGGTTCTGGCTCATGAGAATGAAGATCGAAAGGAAGATTGCCTCCACGGACAATACGAGTGTCAGCAGCGAGAAGGGAAATGGATCGAAGCGACGGGGCCTAGATAGAGCGAGGTTGCAAACCACCCAGCCAGCAAACAACAGCACGTTGACCCAGACAAATCCGATCGAGCCACAAAAGCCGGTGACGGCATCCGCCATTCGGTCACCAGTCGTGGCCTTGCTGTGCTCGGTGGCCTCAAGTGCTGATACGCGTTCTACATTGTGACGCGTCAACTCCTCGGCCGAAGCCGACCCAGGCGCGTCGCGGGAATCGGGAGGCGGTTGAGACCAGTTCCCCGGCATGGCCATACCCACATCTCCTTGTGTGAAGGAAACCGGACCACACCAGCCGCGTCGCCCGGCTGACCTTGTGACCTCGTGCATCCTCCATGGGGGGAGGGTACACCACTGTCGAAGTTGACCAGCGCTCGAGGCCGAGCTGACGCGCGGCGAAGCGTGGCGGGGATCAGGTCTGCGCGCCGGTCCCGGACCGACTCAAGCCGAACGCCGTTTGTCTTGGTTCAGGGCACTGTCCAGGACTCGCAACAGTGCTTCGGCACCGAAGGGCTTCGGGAGGAAGGCAGCCGTGAGCCCTTGGGGCAGGTCCGCAGGCTCGCGCGAGGACATCAGCACGACCGGCAATTCAGCCCAGCACCGCCGCAATTCGATCGCAAAGTCCACCCCGTTCATTCCCGGCATGTGAACATCACTGAGAATGAGGTCGGGCTTTGTCGGGGACGAGGCGAGCATGATCAACGCCGCAGCGGGATTAGCCGCTACCCACACGCGGTAGCCTGCCTGCCGGAGGGTTCGTGCGACGACTATTCGCAACAGCAACTCATCGTCCACCACCAGGACGGTCCTACCCCTCGGCTGCTCCGCCCAGTCGGTTTGCATGGCCACGTCTCCCGAAAGCCCGGCAGCGACAAAGCTTCGCTCGCAGACCGCTGCGGGTCCATCGGGGAAACGGACCGAAAAGTGACCGCACGTCAGGAAAATCCCGACATGGATTGGGCCAGGAAGCTGGACTGAGCGCGAACGCCCGTTCCGATCAAGCCCACCGTGTATAGCAGCGTTGCGAACCGACCGGCCGGCGGCTCGGAGTCAGGAGGGTGCTGGATCACGGGGCAACCGACCATCTATCAGTGTCGTCCGATAAGTCGTCGGCATGGTCTAGTTCCGTTCTTCCGAGGTCATGCGGCGGTTGGCGCTCCACTCGACAACCGGCCCGGCGATTGCTGACACCTCCTCAACCAGGGAGACCAGGAAGGCCGAGACGTCGCTGTGAGCTGAAAGAGCGGCGCTTTGCCCAGCCCACAGAGGCAGCAGATCCGGTCGGCCCGCCGCCTCCGCCGCCATCGAGAGGCTTCTGACGAGCGCTCGTTGGAGTGGGTATGGCAGGATCGCGGCTTCCCTACGGTTGAACTCCTCCATTAAGCGGTTGCGAATTCCCCGCGCGAGTCTTCCGGTAAAGCCTTTCGTCAACCCGGTGTGCCCGGCATCTCGTCCTCGCAACGCCTCGCGATGAAGGCGGCTGGCGCCGGACTCCTCGCATGCCAGGAATGCCGTGCCGATCTGGGCGCCCTCCGCCCCGAGAGCGAGGACGGCGATGACGCCTCGGGCGTCGCCTATACCGCCCGCGGCGATCACCGGTACATCGACGG
>Ga0310810_10006032_pt1 | contig 13633 bp, 16 predicted proteins | sample NCmetagenome_FD_207641 | JGI IMG/M metagenome (GOLD analysis project Ga0310810, IMG submission 207641) | Soil microbial communities from experimental microcosm in Duke University, North Carolina, United States - NC | ecosystem: Engineered > Artificial ecosystem > Soil microcosm > Unclassified ... | reverse complement strand
TACGAAGATCGTCAGGCGAGTCCAGTCCGCACAGCGGACGTCCGAGGCTTGCACGGGCGTTCTACCGCAGCGCGCTGGACACAGGACCTGTGCGAGGCGCGCGGCCGGAGAGGGCGTCCGCGAGGAAATGGCCTGCCAGCGCGAGACCGATCGGGTCAATGCCGTGCGCCAGTCCTTTGCTCAGGTGCCACTGCACGGGTACACCCGCAGCGGCAAGCGCATTGGCGGACATGAACAGCGCTTGCGGCGGAATCACTTGGTCCGCGTCGCCGTGCACGAGAAGAACCGGCGGCGCCTTGGTGAGGCGCGACAGAGTTTCCGGCGCGGAAAGCATACCGGAGAAGCCGACAATGGCGGCCGGAGCGGGGTCGCGACGGAGGCCGACGTAAAGCGACATCATGGTGCCCTGGCTGAAGCCGACGAGGGCCAGCTTGTCGCCCGTCAAATTGAGCCGGGCCAATTCGGCATCGATGAATGCATTCAGCTTCGGTGCCGCGGCTTGCGTGCCCCGAGATGTTTCCTCGGGATCGATGCGGGAGAGCGCAAACCATTGATAGCCGGCGCCCGGCACGCGTTCCGGAGCATTCGGCGCCACGAACGCCGCGGCCGGAAGCGCGCGCTGCCAATGTGGGGCCAAACCGATCAAATCGTTTCCGTCCGAACCGTAGCCATGGCACAGGACCACCAGATGGGTCGCGGGGCCTTTCAGCGGCGCCATACGGGGTCCGTCGAGCGTGGTCATGTATGATCTCTCAGGTGGTCTGACGGCATGATTGTCACCCGGTTTGCCCCGAGTCCAACGGGATTTCTGCACTTGGGGCACGCTTACGCGGCGCTGGTCGCATGCCAAAAGGCGGCCCAAGGCGGCGGCCGATTCCTGCTGCGGATCGAGGATATCGACAGGACGCGCTGCCGGCGCGAGTTCGAGCAGGCGATCTTCGACGATCTCGGCTGGCTCGGCCTTTCCTGGGAGAACCCGGTGCGGCGCCAATCGGAGCATTTCCACGATTACGCCGTGGCTTTGGCACAACTGGAGCGCGCCGGGCTGATCTATCCCTGCTTCTGCACGCGCAAGGACATTGCCGGCGAAATAGCGCGCGCAGGCATCGCGCCGGAAGCATCAGCGCTGTCATCGGACGGTCCGGTCTATCCCGGCAGGTGCCGTGGCCTGACTGTGGACCAACGTCACGAACGGATGGCAGGCAACACGCCCTATGCGCTCCGGCTCGACGTTGCGAAGGCGAGAGCTTTGGTGGGCGAACCCATCGCGTTCGAGGAAATCGGCTCTGGACCTCAAGGCCAGACTGGCGCGCAGCTCGCCTATCCCGAGCGCCTGGGCGACGTCGTTCTCGCCCGTAAGGATATGCCCACCAGTTACCATTTGGCCGTGGTGGTCGATGATCATCTACAGGGGGTGACTTTGGTCAGCCGGGGCAATGATCTCTTTGGCGCCACTTATATCCAAAGACTGCTGCAGGAATTGCTGCGCTACGCTGCTCCGACCTACCTCCATCACCGGCTCATTCTGGACGTTGACGGGCGCAAATTCTCGAAACGCAATCACGCCGTGACTCTGGCGAGCTTGCGCGCATCCGGTGCGACCCCGGCCAAGGTGCGCGCTATGATCGGTTTGGAACAACTCTGAGGGACGCAGATGATTGCCACGGATCAGACCTTCGCCGGAATGACCCTCTGTCTCGATGGCGGCACGTTCGTGAATTGCCGTTTCGAGCGCTGCACCATCGTGGTTTCCGGTCAGCTCCCGATTGTGCTGGAGAACCCGCGCTTCGTCGATTGCCAGTGGAGTTTCATCGGCCCGGCCTCGAACACGCTCGCGTTCATGTCGGCCATGTACCGCGCGGGCGCGAAAGACCTGATCGAGGCGACCTGCAACAGCATCATGGACAGGGGTCCCAAACCGCAGGGGCTGGACGCATAAGCCGCGCGCAGGGGAACTGTCCGACCCTCACGGACAATTCAACTCAGGCGGGCGGCATGCCATTATTCTGTCGCCACGGGCGGGCAGAACTGATTTCAGGAGGCGCCGGCTTTTGCGCCATATCGGATTTCTTTTCGCGATAGGGTTTGCGGCATGTTCCGTCACCGGCTCGGCCTATGCCGATGCCGCCGCCGAGCTGTCGGGCCTGCTGCGCGAATATCGCCAGGCCGAATCCAAGCTGCGCCCCGCGACCGCCATGCAACGCGGCGATACGCGATACATCGATCAATACGACGAGAAGCTCGCCGCAACCTATTTCGACGCGCGACGCCGCATCAATGAAGAGACGCGCACCAAGCTTGCCGCAATCGATCCGGCTGGCCTGAAGCCGCAGGACACGTTGTCATATGAGATCTTCCGCTGGTCCCTGGAAGACGAAGGGCGCGAACTAGCCCCCGGCGTCTCGGAAACCGCCGATCTCCTCGAACTCAACCAGTTCAACGGCCCGCAGATCACGTTCCCACGCGAGATGCAGTGGCGATCGGAATATCCGCTCGGCCGGGCGCGGGACTACGACCAGAACATAACGCGCATGCTGAATTTCACCCGCTGGATCGATCAGTCCATCGCCACCATGCGCCAAGGCATCCGGCGGGGCATCGTGCAACCGCGCGTCATTGTCCAACGGGTGCTCGCGCAAGCGGAAATCTTCGCCAACGGCGATCCCGATGCGAGCGTGTTCATGGGCCAGCTCAAGAACGTGCCGGCGAGCGTTCCCGATAAGGAAAAGACGCGGATCAACGACGCGTATCGCGAAGCCGTGGCAGGACAGCTTGTCCCCGCTTACAAGCGTTTGGCCGAATTCCTGAAGACCGAGTATCTGCCCAAAGCCCGCGACAGCATCGGGCTCTCCGCGCTCCCCGGCGGCAACGAGATCTATCTTTACCTCGTCAAGAGCGAAACGACGTCCGATCTTTCGCCCGACGCCATCCATACCCTCGGCTTGAGCGAACTCGCCCGCATCGAAAGCGAAATGGAAGCGGTGAAAAAGCAGACTGGTTTCTCCGGCTCGCTGCAGAATTTCCGCGAATTCTTGCGCAATGATCCGCGTTTCAAGTTCAAGGATCAGGCTGCGATGTTGGCCGAGTTCAACCGCGTCAAAAGCGTGGTCGACCAGCATCTCGGCGACGTCTTTCTCACCAAACCGAAAGCGCCTTTGAGCTTCCGGCTCTACGATCCGTACGTCGCATCCGACCGCCCGGCGGCGGAGTATTCGCCTGCGTCAGGCGACGGCCGGCGCGCGGGCGTCGTCTATCTCAACGCTTCCGACCTTCCGACGCGGCCGACCTACACCAGCGAAGTTCTGGAAATCCACGAGGGGATTCCCGGTCACCATTTGCAGATCGCCGTCGCGAGGGAAAATCGCGACCTGCCGCAATTCCGGCGGGTTGGCTCCGAAACAGCCTTTACGGAGGGCTGGGCTCTTTATGCGGAAACTCTGGGCAGTGAGCTCGGCCTTTACACCGACCCGTATCAGAAATTCGGCGCCCTCTCCTTCGACGCGTGGCGCGCGAGCCGGCTCGTCGTGGACACAGGCATACATTGGTTCGGGTGGAGCTATGACCGCGCCATCGAGTTTCTGATCACGCACGCGGGGCTTTCCCGCGGCGAAGCGACAGAGGAAGTGAACCGGTACATCGCCATTCCGGGGCAGGCGCTCGCTTACAAAATCGGGGAACGCGAAATCCTGAGCTTGCGCGAGCGGGCGAAGGCAGGGCTCGGTGCAAAATTCGATCTCAAGCGCTTCCATGAGGCGATATTGAAGGACGGCGCTATGCCGCTTCCGGTGCTCGACGTCAAGATCAGCCGCTGGATCGAACAGCAGAAAGGTGACTAAGCGTCAGGATTGCGCCCCGGTGCGGCACGTTTCAAACTGTGGTCCATGACGACTCATCCTATCGACGGGCTGTTTGCCCGCATTCTCGCCCGCAAAGGCGTCGACCCCAATCTTTCCTATACGGCGAAACTGCTTCGGCAGGGACGGCTCAAATGCGCCAAGAAGCTTGGTGAAGAAGCGGTCGAGACGTGCCTCGCTGCGGTTGCCGAGGACAAAACCGCGCTTGCGAACGAGTCCGCGGACCTTCTCTATCACCTGCTCGTGCTGTGGGCGGCGTGTGACCTCGAACCCAGCGACGTGTATTCGGCGCTCGCGGCACGCGAAGGTTCGTCGGGCCTCGACGAGAAGGCCTCGCGCAAGAATTGATCCCACTTACCGCCAGGTTAGCGCCCGGCGCCCTCCAACTCGTCTTCCGACAAGGACCTGACGAGTTCGAGGATTCGACGCCGGACCTTGACGTCCTTGATGCGCATAAAGGCCAGACTGAGCTGCAGTCCCTCGCCGCTCGAAAGGAATTCCATCACCGGCGGCGGTTCCTCGCCTTCCGCGAAGCCGCCCCCGCCCGCATCGACATCTTCATAGAAGAAGCTGATCGGCACACCGAGTATCCCTGCGACTTCGAACAAACGCCCCGCTCCGATGCGATTGATCCCTTTCTCGTACTTTTGCACCTGTTGAAATGTGAGACCGAGCAACTCTCCCAAACGTTCCTGACTCATTCCAATAAGCATGCGTCGTAACCGCACGCGATGTCCTACATGCGCGTCCACTGGATTCGCTTGTTTCTTTGGCACCTTCCCACGAACCTCTCGCTGATAGTTTTTTATAATAATGCGAGGAGAAGTCATTCGCGTCGAAATAGTCAAGCCTTGGCAATATGACGAGGCCAAAGCGCCGCACCTGCGCACAATAAAAATAATAGAAGCATTATAATGTTTCCGAACCGCGCGAACGGGGTCGGCGGAAGGGCAACCGGCAAGTCACTATCGACGACTCCGCGCAACCCAAGATCGAGCCGCGCCCGAATCCTCCCATAGCCATCGATCACCGCGGAGATGCCGCTGTTCGCCGCGCGCGCGATCGGCAGCCCTTCTTCGATGGCTCGCGTGCGGGCAATCAGGAGGTGCTGCATGGGGCCGGTGTTCGGACCAAACCATGAATCATCAGTCATGTTAACCAGCCAGAGCGGCCTCGGATCGCCCGTCACAGCCTGCGGGAATATCACTTCGTAGCAGATCAGAGGGGTCAGCGGAGGCGCTCCGGGTACGGAGAATGTCCTGGGGCTATCACCGGATGAAAAGCCCGTATTTGCCGCGATTTCGCGCAGTCCGATCGATCGAAGCACCGTCTCGAACGGAAGGTATTCGCCGAACGGGACGAGATGAAACTTGTCCGAGGTCCCGAGCAGTTTCCCCATCGGCCCGAACATCGCAAAGGAATTGTAGTAGCGCGTCTGAGGACCTTCGCCGTCAATTCGGACTTCGCCGGTCAGAAGGACCCGGGAATCGCCCGTGAGGCGCGCGATTTCCGCGAGCGCTTCGTCGGATCGTGCAAGCACAAATGGGGGCGCCGCTTCGGGCCAGATGATGTGCGTGGGCGGAACCGAGGCGGGCGACGCAGAAAGATCAACCAATCTGCGCCAATTGCGCACGAGGTAAGCCTGAACATATTTTTCCGTCTGGGGCGTGTCTGGTTGAACGATGCGCAGGCGAACACCCGGGACGGTGGCGTTCGTGGCCGTCAACAACCGCCACTCGCCATGCGCCCACAACCCGACAAAGAACAGCGTTGTGACAAAAGGGAGCCATCGCGTCCGCGGCTCGTCGCGCCGCGACAGCACCGCAAACGACGCGCCGAACAGAAGCGTCAAGAGCGAAAGTCCGTATACGCCGAACACCGCGGCGCTCTGCATCACAGCCGGCGAAGCACCCCAGCCGTAACCCGGAAGATTCCAGGGAAATCCGGTCAGGATATGTCCGCGCAACCATTCGACGACGATGAACACCGACGTGAAAAGGAAAATGCGCTGGATGCCTGGACGCCACAGCGCCGCATACACGCAAGCGACCACGCCGAAGAACAGGCCCAGACCGCCGGGCAGAAGCACCGCCACGAACGGCAGCTCCCAGGCATGCGCGTCGGCATCGACCAAAAAGGCGTAGCCGATCCAATAGAGGCCGACGAGAAAGAAACCGAAACCGTAGCTCCAGCCGATGCCAAAAGCGCGACGCAACTTTCGCGGGCGTTCCGCCGCACCGTCCAGCAATACGACCAAGCCCGCATAAGAAAGGAGCAGAAAGAAGAACAGGCGATACGGTTCGAACGCGAGCGCTCCGCCCGCACCGAGCGCGGCGGATAGCGCCATACGGCGCACACCCTCGACTCGCCGCAGCGAAGAGGCCGGCCAGTCTGCGAAATCCAAACTGCCGCGCAACGTTATTGCGCCGGAACGGGCGATGCGGCGGGTAACGGCCGAATGCGCAGCCGCTTGGCGCGCCGCGGGTCCGCTTCCAGCACCTCGAATTCAACCCCTCCGTAGGAGACGATCTCACCGCGCACGGGGACGCGGCCTAATGCCGCCGCAACGACACCGCCGAGCGTGTCGACGTCTTCTTCGCGGTCCACCGTCGTCAGGTCGATGCCCGTTCGTTCCTTGAAATCCTCAAGGCCGGCACGCGCGTCGGCGTCGTATTTGCCATCGGCGCGCGCCACGATCTCGGGCGTTTCGTCGACGTCGTGCTCGTCATCGATATCGCCGACGATTTCCTCGACCAGGTCCTCGATCGAGACCAGCCCGTCGGTGCCGCCATATTCGTCGATAACGAGGGCAAGATGGATGCGCGTGGCCTGCATTTTCAGCAACAGATCGAGGGCCGGCATTGCCGCCGGCACGAACAGAACTTCCCGCCTCAATTTGTTGATCGGAGTCGTTGGCCAGCGCAATTGCCCGTCGGGCCCGCTTTCGATCAGCGCGAACACATCCTTGACATGCAGCATGCCCAGCGGATCATCCAGTGTCTCGCGATAGAGCGGCAACCGCGAATGCTGCGCTTCACGGAACACCGCGAGCACCTCGCTAAACGGCATCTGTTCCTCGACTGCGACGATGTCGGCCCTGGGGACCATCACATCGGACACCGCCAACTCGCCGAAGGTCAGGAGGTTGGCGAACATTATCCGCTCTTGCGCGCTTAAGTCTTGCGCTTCGCGTTCGCTCTCCTCGATGACCTCTTCCAGGCTCTCGCGCATCGCCGAGTCGCGGCGAAGCCCCCGAATGGCTTGCGCCAACCGTGTCGCGATTTCTCCCAATAGCGGGCGCGGCGCGACCGGGCCGCTGGCGCGGTGTTCCGCAGGTTCGATCTGTGTGGAGCTGAAGGTCCCCGATGCGGGACCGGATTTGGCGTCGGAATCGGCCGGCATGAGGTGATTTTATGCTGCTTTGCGCCGTCGCGTATAGGGACGAGGCGCATAGGGATTAGCGATTCCGAGCTTGGCAAGGAGCACTGCTTCCAGGCTTTCCATCACCCGAGCCTCGGTCGCGTTTTCGTGATCGTATCCCAAAAGATGTAAAACCCCGTGAGCTGCGAGGTGCGCGGCATGCTCGGCGAAACGCTTGCCCTGGGCTTGCGATTCCGCGCGAACCACGCCGTAGGCCAGCGCGACGTCACCTATGTAATGCGGTTCCGCAGGCGACGCAGGAAACGACAACACGTTGGTCGGTTTGTTCTTTCCGCGAAACGACGCATTCAGCTCGCGGAGCTGCGCGTCATCGGTGAGAAGGATCGTCAGCGAGGCTTTCCCCGGGGGGATTGCGCGCTGACAGCGAGGTTCCGCTCCGAGCGCGAGCATCGCGGCGCGGGCAATCAGAGCAGGCGCACCCCTATTTTTTTTCCATGCCGGCTCGGTCACTCGGAGCACAATCGCGGATCGCGCGCGGGGCGCGCGCGATCGGGTACGGCGCGGAGAGGCGATCATTCCTCGGCCGGCCGGTGCTTTGGCCGGCGGGACTTCGACGGGGAATCGTGGGCGTCGTAAGCGGCGACAATCCGGCTCACGAGCGGATGTCGCACGACGTCGGCCGATGAGAATCGCGCTACCGCGACGCCCTCCACGCCGTGGAGATACTCGACCGCTTGGTTGAGACCCTCGGGCCCAGCGGGCAAGTCGCTTTGCGATGGGTCCCCGGTAATCACCATGCGCGAATCCTCGCCCAAGCGCGTCAGGAACATCTTGATCTGGGCGGAGGTGCAGTTCTGCGCTTCGTCGAGAATGACAAAAGCGCGGGAGAGTGTTCGGCCGCGCATGAACGCGAGCGGCGCAACTTCGATGACGCCGCTTTCCATCAATTTGGCACAACGCTCGCCGATGACATCGAACAGCGCGTCGTAGAGCGGGCGCAGATACGGATCGATCTTTTCTTTCAAATCGCCGGGGAGGAAGCCCAACCGTTCGCCGGCTTCGAGCGCCGGGCGCGACAGGATGAGCCGCTCGACTCGGCGCTCGTGAAGCAGGTGCGCGCCGAAGGCTGCGGCAAGATACGTCTTGCCCGTGCCGGCAGGACCCAAGCCGAACACGAGCTCGTGCTTTCGCATGTACTCGATGTAAGTGCTCTGAGCGGGCGACCGCGGACGCGTAATTTTCCCGGAACTCGTCTTCAGCGCGCCACCGCTTTCGCGGACCGGCAATTCGTGCGCAGCGCTCGAGGCGAAACCGATCTCTGCATCGACGTCGCCAAGCGACAGATCCTCGCCGGCTTCCAGACGATGATAGAGCGCGCGCAGGATTATTACCGCGCGCTCGCGCGCCTCGGGCGAGCCTTCCACGGCAATCAGATTGCCCCGTTGCGCGAGCCGGACCCCGAGCTTCTGTTCCAGGCGCACCAAGTTGCGGCTGTGATTTCCCGCCAACGCAGGCATCAACGCGTTTTGGCGGAACTCCAGCGTCACCTGCTCTCGCGCCGCAGTTTCGGTATCGCCGTGATGGCCGCGCCGGTTCAATGCGCGAGCGCCTGCCGGCGCGACTGGGTCGACGATGAGGAGAAGACGCCTCTCAGGCTGTTGGGCAGAACGGCGGCAATCGTGACGTCGCGTATCTGGCCCAGAAACGGGAGCGCACCGTCCACATGAACCGGCTGGAGATAGGGACTGCGCCCGACGGCCTGGCCGGACTTGCGCCCGGGCTTCTCGAACAGCACAGGAAACGTGCGGCCCGCGCAGCTCTGGTTGAACAGCTGCTGCTGTTCTGTCAGCAGGGCCTGTAGCACCTGGAGGCGCTCGCTCTTCACCGCATCGGGGACTTGGCGCGCCAGCACTGCCGCAGGCGTGCCTGGGCGCGGGCTGTAACGGAACGAAAAGGCCTGCGCAAAGCCGACCTCGCGCACAAGCGAAAGGGTCGCTTCGAAATCGGCATCGCTTTCGCCGGGAAACCCGACGATGAAATCCGATGAGAGCGCAAGATCGGAGCGCGCGCACCGGATGCGCTCGACGATGCGCAAATAATCTTCCCGGGAGTGGCCGCGATTCATGGCGCGCAAAATGCGGTCCGCACCCGACTGCACCGGCAGATGCAAGTACGGCATGAGCTTGAGCTCTTCGCCGTGCGCGGCGATGAGCGCGTCATCCATGTCGCGCGGATGGCTGGTGGTGTAGCGCAGCCGATCTAGGCCATCGATTCGCGCCAAATGGCCGATCAGCCTTGCGAGATTCCAGGGCGTCCCGTCGGGGCCCTCGCCGCGGTACGCGTTCACGTTTTGACCGAGCAAAGTGATTTCGCGAACGCCGTTGGCGACGAGCCTTTCTGCCTCAGCCCCTATCTGTGTCACGGGACGGGAGAACTCGGCGCCGCGCGTGTACGGCACCACGCAGAAGGTACAGAACTTGTCGCAACCTTCCTGGATGGTCAGAAAGGCCGTCGGACCGGAGGCCGCCTGCTGCTCCGGCAAGTGATCGAATTTGTCTTCGGCCGGGAATTCCGTCTCCAGTGCGTGCCCTGCCCCGCGCGCAATGCGGGCAATCATCTCGGGCAGCCGGTGATAGGATTGGGGACCAACCACGACGTCGACGGCCGGCTGGCGGGCGAGCATCTCCGCGCCCTCGGCCTGCGCGACACAACCGGCGACCGCGAGGAGCACGGGCGTGCCTTCCTTGGCGCGGCGCTCCTTCAATCGCCTGAGCTTGCCGAGTTCGGAATAGACCTTCTCGGTCGCTTTCTCTCGGATGTGGCAGGTGTTGAGAACCACCATATCCGCGGCGTCGGGCCCATCGACCGGCTCGTAGCCCAGCGGCGCCAGCAGATCCGCCATACGGCCGGAATCGTAGACGTTCATCTGGCAGCCATAGGTCTTGATGTAGAGCTTTTTCATCGGATCTTTGCGCCGCACGGTGCGGCCTTATGGGCAAATTTCGCTTCCAGGACAACCGGCCTCACGCAGCTTCCTCGGTTTCGGCATCCTCCAAGGCTTCCCGGAGGGCCTCATCCTGTTGCGGCGCCGCAGCACCGGCGTCCGATCCCGAAAGCGCCCGGACGAGCCCCGCCCGCACGGCGGCTTCGCAGGCCGCGGCAAGGGCTTTGCGGCCACCGGCCTCGTCGATCGTAAGCGGCTTGTGGAATTCCACGGTGACGTCGATGGGGCCTGTCTTCAGCGCTTCCCAGAGGTGAGGGACCAATTCCATGTCGCCGTACCAGGCAAAGAGGGGGCGGGTTTCGCGGCCCATGGGTATGCCGTGCAAGCCGACATAGGCCACCGAGACCGGCTGCACGGGCGGGTGGACCGTGCCGCGAGCGTTGTGCGCGAGCGGAAGTTCCGCCGCGGAAAGCAGGGCGCTCCGAAACGGAAGCACACGATTGCCGTCGCTCGACGTGCCCTCCGGAAACAGCACCAGCGCGTCGCCCTGCTCGAGACGCTTGCGGATCGTATCGCGGTCCTCCAATGCCTGAGCCCGTTTGCGATGGATGAAGATCGTCCGCTGCAGCCGCGCGAGCGTGCCGAACAACGGCCAGTCGGCAACCTCGCTCTTGGAGACGAACGACACCGGCTTCACAGCGGACAGGATCGTGATGTCCAGCCAACCGGTGTGGTTCGCGGTGATCAGCACGCCTCCTTGCAGCGGTTGCCCCACGACGGCAACGCGAATTCCGAAGAGACGACACGTAAACCGGTGATAAGCGTGGGCAAGGGCTCGCCACAGCGGCAGGCGAAACTTCACGAACAGCCATTGCGGACCGAGCCCGACCAGCGTCACGGCCAAGAACACAAACAAAATGAACCCGGCTCGGAGCGTCGTCATGTCGAGTTGTCTTGCGTGACGTTGCGTCACTTAACCGGAGGTGCGGTCCGGCTTCTTCCCGCCCTTAGGAATCCCATACAGCTCGAGGCGATGGTCCACGAGCTCGAAGCCCAATTCCTCGGCCACCCGACGCTGCAGCTTTTCGATGTCCTCATTGACGAACTCGATCACGCGTCCCGAAGAGACATCAATCAGATGATCATGATGTTCGCTGATCTCTTCATAGCGTGAACGGCCGTCACGGAAATCGTGGCGCTCAAGGATGCCTGCGTCTTCGAAGAGTTTCACCGTGCGGTAAACGGTAGCGATGGAGATGTGCGGATCAACCGCGATCGCGCGACGATACAGCTCCTCCGCGTCGGGATGGTCATAGGCCTCGGCGACCACGCGCGCGATAACGCGGCGCTGCTCGGTCATCCGAAGCCCCTTCACCATGCAGGCCTTCTCGATACGGTTGAGTTGTTCCTCAGTCCGGTTCACGTTGGTTCACTCCCGGCTCGATAGCTCAGTCTAGTCGAGACTGCCGATCATTCCCATGCCCAAAGGAACGTTGGCGCGCAACATCAAGGCGTCCACCCAGTCTCCATTGCTGCGCCGGTAATATCGTTGCCGCCGGCCATTCGCAACGAAGCCCGCGCGCCGATAAAGCGCGAGCGCAGCCTGATTGTCCTCGGCAACTTCGAGAAACATCGCTGTGACCTGTTTGCGCGCGGCTTCGGCGGCGGCATCGACGAGCAAAGCGCGCGCCATGCCGTGTCTGCGCGCATCGGGCGCCGTCGCGAGCGTGAGAATCTCGCACTCTTCCGCGGCGGTCCGCATCAGGACGAAAGCCTGCAACTCAGTCTCAGCCGCACGGGCGGCGACACGCCCGATCACACCCGGCTCGGCCACGATCCGACGGAAAAAATCCTCCGTCCACGCCTCCTCGAAGCAGAGCCGGTGAATGCGCGCAAGTTGAGCGGCCTGCTCCACGCTTGCAGGGTGAACGATCACGGCAGCTCGCCCGGACGTTTTGCGTCGGGAGGACGAAGATATAACGGCTTGGGCCTTGGCCCTTCGGAAGCGAAAGCCGCGAGCGCGGCTACGAACACCGCATCGGGCTGGCGCACCAGGCTGTCGACCGGCTGCAACCCAGCCTCGCGCAGAAGCACGGCGACCGTCGGAGCAGCGGTCCCGGCCAGTGCGATCTGCCGGCCGTGCATTTTTTCGAGCTCGCCAACGCGCTGCGCGACTGTGTTCAGCGCGATCAGTTCCGGCTGCACCAGGGCTTCCTGTTTTGCCGTCCGCGCCGCGAAATAGATTTCGTTCCGCTTGGCGTCGGCACAAGCCACAGACCACGCGCTGCCGGGAGATTTCGTCAGCGCCTCCTGCATCATCGCGTCCAGCGTTGTGACCCCGACCACCGGCTTCTTCAATGCCAGGCCGAGTGCGCGCGCGAACGCAATGCCGACGCGTTGGCCGGTAAATGTACCCGGTCCCGTCGTGACCCCGACGCGATCGACGGCATCGAAGCTCACACCCGCCTCACGCATGAGGGTCTCGACCATCGGCGCCAAAGCTTCTGCATGCCCGCGCAGCATCTCGCGATGCTCATGGGCGAGCACGCGACCGTCATCCACGACCGCCGCCGAACAGGCGCCGAGCGCGGTATCCATAGCGAGAATGAGCACGCGAAGGCGTCTCACAAAATCCGGCAGGCTTCGTCGAAGTCGAGGCGGCCCGCGCGCGGCCGCAAACCCGCTTCGTCGCCGTAGCCGAGATTGCAGAGAAAATTGGACTTGATCGCCGTCCCGGCGAAAAATTCGCGATCCACGCCGGCATTGTTGAAGCCGGACATCGGACCACAATCCAATCCGAGGGCGCGCGCGGCCATGATGAAATAGCCGCCTTGCAGACTGGAATTCCGCAACGCGGCTTCAAGCAATTCCGGCTCGCTCTTCTGGCTCCACGATTCCTTTGCGGTCGGATTGGGACTGAGCTTTCCCATCATGTCGTAGAAGCGCAGGTCATAGGCCAGGATTGCGGTCGCCGGCGCCCGCATCGTCTGCTCCACATTGCCCTTGTTCAAATGCGGACGAAGTCTTTCCTTCGCCTCGGGCGAGACGACAAAAACCATGCGCGCCGGGCTCGTGTTGTTGGTGGTCGGCCCCCACCGCATCAGGTCGTAGATCGCCATCAACATCTGCGTTGTGACCGGCTCATTGCGCCATTGCCGGTGCGTGTGGGCTTTCCGAAACAAGAGGTCCAACCCCTCGTCATTGACGGCTCGACTCACGGGATTCGCCCTCTCGGTGAACTGGGATGCAAACGATAGGTCAGGTGGCAATTTCGAGCAAATGGCGTCAGTTGCGCCGCTTCAGCCGATCCTCGATGGCGTCCCAGATAAGAGCAGCGCCGTCCGCGCCGCCGAAACGCTTCAACTCCTGGATGCCGGTCGGCGAAGTGACGTTGATCTCCGTCAGGTAATCGCCGATCACGTCGATGCCGGCGAAGATCAGGCCGCGCGCTTTC
>Ga0310810_10006031_pt1 | contig 13634 bp, 20 predicted proteins | sample NCmetagenome_FD_207641 | JGI IMG/M metagenome (GOLD analysis project Ga0310810, IMG submission 207641) | Soil microbial communities from experimental microcosm in Duke University, North Carolina, United States - NC | ecosystem: Engineered > Artificial ecosystem > Soil microcosm > Unclassified ... | reverse complement strand
AACGGCTGGCTCGGCCACGTTTAGCCGTTCGTGCATCCGCGTTACGCGAGATCATCTTGAACATTAATAAGATGCATCGATTGAATCAGATTGCCCAGGCATGGATTTGCAGCGCTGTTCTGATTTCGACCGTATCCCTGAGCCAGGAAAACGCGGCGATCTCAATTCCGGCTCCCAAGGATTCATGGAAAAACTTGCTTGCATTTTTTGACCCTCCGTCTGCGTTCCGCAATCAACTCGGCACCTATCGATCACCGCTGCAATTCGCGGATGGCACGCGGGTCATGAGCGCCGCGGACTGGCCCCGCCGCAGGAAAGAGATTCTCGAGCAATGGGAAGGAGTAATGGGACCATGGCCAGCCTTGTTCGAAAAGCCCAAGGTCGAGGTTCTCTCGAGTAGTCGGCGCGACAACTTCACCCAGCATAAGGTCCGAATTGAGATTGCTCCGCATCAGATCAGTGATGGATGGTTGCTTGTACCCGAAGGCGAGGGCAGGTTCCCGGCGGTGCTCGTGTTGTATTACGAGCCGGAAACCAGCATCGGCATAAGCAACGAACCGCTGCGCGATTTCGGCTATCAACTGGCGCGCCGGGGATTTGTGACGCTCTCGATCGGAACACCGGGCGGCAATGCTTGGAAGCCGGACATTGGCAGCGCGCAGTGCCAACCACTCTCGTTCCACGCGTATGTAGCGGCCAATTGTTGGTACGCGCTGGCAAATTTGCCTGAAGTGGATCGCACGCGAATTGGTGTGGTTGGCCATTCTTATGGCGGCAAGTGGGCTATATTCGCGGCAGCGTTATGGGACAAATTCGCGGCTGTGGCGGTGAGTGACCCTGGCATCGTTTTCGATGAAACCAGACAAAACGTCAATTACTGGGAACCGTGGTATTTAGGACAGGACACAAAAGAGTCTCGCGCCAAGGCTGGCATTCCGACATCTGAAAATCCCCGCACAGGGGCCTACAAGCGACTGGTTGCGGAGGGACACGATTTACATGAGTTGCACGCATTGATCGCCCCACACCCTTTCCTGGTGTCGGGCGGCTCGGAAGATCCGCCAAGCCGTTGGGCGGCGCTGAACCATCTTCGCGCACTGAATGGGCTCCTGGGTTACACCAACCGCGTCGCACTGACCTCCCGCCCCGGACACACCCCCACGGCCGAATCAAACAGTCAGATTTACACTTTTTTTGAGCACTTCCTGAAAGATGCGAAATGAGCGCGCTTAATCCATTGCAGGTGCCACGAATCCAAGAGATTCGCTCCGGACGCAAGTTCTGGGGTTACCTGGACACAGAGGCATTACGTACACGTTACGTGTTGGCTGCTCATTTCGTACGCGAATGCAGTCACGTCGTGGAGATCGGAGGTTATCGGGGAAACGTGATCACTTCGTTTTTATACGGTCACCACGAGGAGGTTACCGTCTTCAGCCTGGACGAGGAATTTGAAGAGATGGAACGCCAGGAACTCAACGGCGCTCCGTGCCGAGTCCGCCACATTCGCGACTATTTTCAAGCGCACGTTGAGCAAACCAGCGCCACGAGTTGGAGCTTGGGAGTAGTCGTGCTGGGATTGGAACTTCATGGCGATATGCAACCCTTGCTGGCATTGTTCAAGCGCTCCCGCGTGGTCGTGCTCGAATCCTCCGCGGATTATCCACCGAGCATCGCTACCCTGGACCAAATCCTTTCAGCCGTTCCGGCACACACCATCTGTCGGATTGATCTCGATTTGTCTGCCAATGAAACGCTGCTGGCGAATGAACTGGAGACGAACATGAACCGCCCGTTTTGGCGGCGGCGCATGCACGTTATTCAACCGACACCAACAGAGGTGACGTCGAGCACCTGCCAAGGTTAACGAAGAGGGCCGTTTACTTGGCGGCCTCTGCCGGCTTGGCCTCCGCCGCAGGTTTGGCTTCGACTGGGGCAGGCGGCGCAGCGGCACCGAGTTCGACCCATTCGAGAATGGCGCGTTGGCCGGAGTCGCCCTGCCGTTGGCCAAGCTTGACGATGCGCGTATAGCCCCCGTGCCGTTCTTTTTGGGCGGGAGCGATTTCGTTGAAGAGAATCTTCACGGCGTCTTCCTGATGCAACCGCGCCGCGGCGCGCCGTCGATCATGAATGCTGCCGCGTTTGCCCAGCGTAACCATTTTCTCGGCGACGGACCGGGCAGCCTTCGCTTTGGCGAGGGTGGTGGTGACGCGTTTGTGCTTGATTAGGCTGCAAACGAGGTTTGCCAGCATCGCGTTCCGGTGTTGACCGGTGCGGCCGAGTTTGGCGGTTCGCTTCAGGTGGCGCATAAGGTTTAGTACGGGTGCGAGTAAGAATTGAAGAGGGAGAAGGAGAATGGACCGCTCAGCCCTGCCCTCACCCCTGGAAGGGGAGAGGGAGAGCTATGAGAAGATGAGTCGGAGCTCATGGGCCATTCTATCCTGTAGTCAGTATCTACTACCGTGTAATCGTAGTCGGCTCTTCCTTCGGGGCCTCCAACAGGTCCGGTTCGAAGGTCATGCCCAGGGTCAACCCCAGGGCAGCGAGCTTCTCTTTGATTTCGTTAAGCGATTTCTTCCCGAAGTTGCGATACTTTAGCATTTCCTGCTCGGTCTTCATCGCGAGCTGGCCAACAGTGGTAATATTGGCGTTGTTGAGGCAGTTGGCCGCGCGCACGCTCAATTCGATTTCGTTGACGCTCATGTTGAGCAGCTTCTTGAGCTTGGTCTTTTCCTCATCCTGCTTGTCAACGACTTCCTCGAATTCGACGGCGTTCTTGTCATAGCCGACGAAGACATCGAGGTGGTGTTGGAGAATCGCCGAGGCCTGGGTCAATGCATCATCTGGCGAAATGCGCCCGTCGGTCCAGACTTCGAGAACCAGGCGATCGTAATCGGTGCGTTGGCCAACGCGCGCGTTTTCGACGGCATAGCGAACTCGCGTCACGGGTGAAAACAACGAATCAATCGCAATCACGCCAATCGCCTGGTTAGGCTTCTTGTTCTCGTCACCAGGCAGGAAGCCGCGGCCGACTTTGATTTCGAGCTCCATCTCAAACTTCTTCTTTTTGTCCAAGGTGCAGATCCGCTGGGTAGGATTTACCAGCTCAATATTCTGATTCAGCTGGATATCGGCGGCGGTAACTTCGCCTTCTTTATTGACCGAAAGTAACAACGTTTGTGGCTCACGATTGTGGGATCGAAAGAGAATCTTCTTCAGGTTCAACACGATATCGGTGACGTCCTCAACGACACCATCAATAGTGGCGAACTCATGCATGGCGCCATCGACTTTTATCGAACTGATCGCCGCCCCTTCCAATGAAGAAAGCAGGACCCGGCGCAGGGAGTTGCCGACCGTGTGGCCGTAACCGGTTTCAAACGGCTCGGCGATGAATTTGGCGTAGGTTTCTGTCGCGGTATTTTCCTCTTTGGTCAACCGCTTCGGCATTTCGAAACGTCCTAGACGTACTGGCATATGTTCCTTTCAACAATTTTAAACTGGCCCTTCCGGCTTTTATTCCCGCATGCCGGCGGAGCCCGTATAATTGTTTTGGGTTATTGGCTTCTAACCAGCCAAAAACCCGGTTGCATTAACTTAGCGGGAATAAAATTCGACGACGGCCTGTTCGTTGGCGATAGGCTGGATCTCGTCCCGGGTGGGGATCCGCATCACAACGCCCTTCAAGGCCTCTTTGTTCAGCGACAGCCAATCAGGCACGGCCCGGCTGGCGGCTATTTCCAAATTCTTGGTCGCCAACTGGCGAGCCGCATTGGAGTTTTTGATCTCAATCGCATCGTTCACCTTCAGCCCGTAGGAGGGGATATTGACCTTCCGGCCATTGACCTTCACGTGCCCGTGCGAAACCAATTGCCGCGCCCCGGCGCGCGTATTGGCAAAACCCAGGTGATAACAAACATTATCCAACCGGGTCTCCAGAATCTGCAGCATCTGCTCGCCAGTAACACCCCGGCGTTTCAGCGCGCGCTCGTATACACCTCGGAATTGGCGTTCGAGCAAACCGTAATAGTAGCGCAGCTTTTGCTTTTCAATCAGGCCCAAACCGTAATCGGTGTGTTTGCGGCGTGATTTCGGGCCGTGGACACCGGGGCCGTAATTGCGGCGCTCGAGGTATTTGGTGGGGCCAAAAATGGGGACACCAAAGCGGCGGCTGATGCGAACGCGAGGACCAGTATAACGAGCCATATATAGATTCTAAAAATAAAAGTTTGATTAGACGCGGCGCTTCTTCCGAGGGCGACAGCCATTATGGGGGACCGGTGTAACGTCTTTGATGGTCGTGATCTCCAGACCAATGGCTTGCAACGCGCGAATCGCGGATTCCCGGCCTGAACCCGGGCCCTTTACACGAACCTCGATCTCCTTCATCCCATGCGACATCGCCTGGCGCGCGGCGTCCTGTGCGACTTGTTGGGCAGCGTAGGCCGTGCTCTTGCGCGAACCTTTGAACCCGACACGCCCGGCGCTGGACCAGCCGATAACGTGCCCCTGCATGTCAGTAATGCTGACGAGCGTATTATTAAAAGTGGCCAGAATATTGGCTACGCCGGTGAGGATGTTCTTGGCGCCTTTAGCTTTGACGATCTTTTTGCCCGCCAAATCGTCCGCCAGCAATTCAGCAGCGGTGGGGGCCGCGCCGGCAAGCGGGGCGCCGGGAGCACCTTCTGCCGGTTTGGCGGCTTCTGCAGGCGCGAGCGCCGCGGCGTCAGCCGCGGGTGCTGCAGCTGGAGCGGCTGCTTTTTTACCCTTCGAAGGAGGAGCTTCGCCGCTGGCTTTGGCGGCGGGCTTTTCAGCGGCAGCTTCGGGTTTTGCTTCTTTTTTGGGAGCAGCTTTCTTTTTGGTTTCGTCGGCCATAGGGCGTATAGGACTGATAGGACGTATTAATGGATGCCAGTCTTAGCGGCAGGGTTGCGCACCACACCCACGGTCTTGCGCGGGCCTTTGCGGGTACGGGCATTGGTTTGTGTGCGTTGGCCACGAACCGGCAACCCGCGCAAATGGCGGACCCCACGGTAGCATTTGATACCCTGCAAGCGTTTGAGATTCATACCAATTTCCCGGCGCAGATCGCCTTCGATGACGTATTTGCCATCCTGGATCGCGTGCACGATCTGCGATAGCTGTTGTTCGGTGAGGTCCTTTGCCCGAATTTTTGGGTCAATGTTGGCCCGGGCCAGGATGTCTTTGGAATTGCTGGGACCGATGCCATAGATATAGCGCAGAGCAATATCGATGCGCTTGTTGGGAGGGACTTCGACGCCGATAATACGAGCCATAAAGTAAAGATTTGGTTAGCCTTGCCGTTGTTTGTGCCGCGCGTTGGTGCAGATCACCCGCACGACTCCTTTGCGGCGAATAATTTTGCAATTCTCGCAGAGCTTCTTAACAGATGCGCGCACTTTCATGTTCTCAATGTCTTTCTAAAATAATTCGACCTTCTGACAAGTCATAGGGCGATAGTTGCAACAGCACTTTCTGCCCGGCGGCGAACTGGTTGATTGAGCGCCGCGCCTTTGCGGGGATAAATCCCAACAAACGGTGTCCGTTAGCCAACTGCACTCGAAATGTTCGTTCCGACAGAACCTCAACTATTTCGCCTTCAACTTTGAAGGGATCCGTTCCGGCCATGTCAGGATCTCAGGTTCAGCCTCAGTGATGAGCACTGTATGCTCAAAATGAGCAGACAATGAACCATCTTGCGTGACGACTGTCCAGCCATCATTCAAAGTTTTTGTCCCAGGCAAACCGGCATTTACCATCGGTTCAATCGCAATCGTCATCCCCGGTCGAAGCTTCGGGGACGATTTGCCGTCTACGAAATTAGGCACCTGCGGTTCCTCATGCATTGAGCGGCCTACCCCGTGACCGACGTATTCCCGCACAACGCTGAAACCGTTGCTTTCCACCGTCTTCTGGACGGCCCGGGAGATATCAACCACCTGGTTACCGGGCAGCGCCTGCGCAATACCTTCGTATAGAGCCTTTTCCGTAATATCCATCAGCTTTTGCGCAAGGACTCCGCACCCCCCCACCGCCACTGTTCGGGCCGTGTCGCCAATAAAGCCATTATAAATAACCCCGATGTCCAGACTCACAATGTCGCCAAAACGTAATTGGCGAGGGCCAGCTAAGCCATGAACCACCTGTTCATTGACCGAAATGCAAATTTGGCAGGGATACTTCCGGTACCCCAAAAAGGCGCTTTTCGCCCCAAAATGCTTAATCCGGGACGCGGCAAAATCATCTACCTGCTTCGTCGTCACGCCGGGTTGGATAAACGCCGCGACTTCGTCAAGCACGGTACTGGCGACGACGCAGGCAGGCCGCATCGCCTCCAAATCTCTTTCGCTTTTCAAGATAATCATGGCGTTTTGACGATCTTTCACGTCCCCAGCCTAATCTCATTCCTCTCCGATGTCATATTCATCGAAGAACGACTTGGACCAGATGGGACCCAACTTAATGGATGTTTGCAAAGAACGTTTAGAACCGGCCCCGCAGCCGGCCCTTTTTCAAAAAGCCGTCATAGTGACGCATTAGCAAATGGGTCTCCATTTGGCGCATCGTGTCCAGCATAACACCCACCAGGATCAGCATGCTCGTGCCGCCGAAGAAGGTCGCGACTGCGTAAGGGATTTGGAGTTCGTTATAAAGCAGCAGCGGGATTACCGCGATGACCGTTAGGAACACTGCCCCCGCCAACGTAATCCGACTCATCGCGTTATGCAGGTACTCGCTCGTGGCCTGACCCGGGCGCACCCCGGGGATGTAACCGCCGTTTTTCTTCAAATCATCGGCGATTTGCAGTTCGTTGAATTGTGTCGCGACCCAAAAATACGAAAAGAAGAGAATCATCAACGCGTAAAGGGCCAAATAGAAGAAGGAACGCTCTCCCAGAGCGCGTGCAATTTTTAAACTGACATCGGAAACCAGTTTCACCCCCGGGCTGTGGCTCCCGGAAAACGATTCACCCGCAAAGAGGAAAATCTTTTGCGGGAACATCAGGATCGCCTGCGCGAAGATGATCGGCATCACGCCGGAATAATTAACGCGCAAAGGCATAAACGAGGTTTGGCCCTGATATACTTTGCGGCCGACCATTCTTTGGGCGTATTGCACCGGTACTTTGCGTTGGGCCTGGGTAATGGCGATAACGCCCGCAATCACTCCGGCCAGGAGCAAAACCAGCGCAATGCCATGACCGAAATTGAATTTCGCCTCAAAGCCCCCGCTGGGACGGAACATGTCTTTGAGGGCAACAAAGGCCTGCGGCAGACGCGCCAATATGCCAATCGTGATCACCAGGGAAACTCCATTACCGATGCCACGATCGGTGATCTGTTCACCAAACCACATCAGCAACATCGTGCCGGTCGTTAGAACGATCGTTGTTTGAATCCGGTACCACCAAATGTGTTCGGGGCTATAGAGCACCAACTGCCCAATACCTTGTCCGAAGATCTTCTCGGGGTTTTCCCAACCGAGTGCCATGAACAAACCCTGCCCGAGGCAAAGCAGCACCGTCAGGTACCTCCCGTATTGGATGATTTTGGTGCGGCCACCTTCTTCCCGCGCCAACTTGCTCAATTGCGGAACAACTGCGGTCAATAATTGAATAATAATGGTCGCGCTAATGTAAGGCATGATGCCGAGCGCGCCGACCGCGCAATGCTCGAGGGCTCCACCCGTAAACAGGCTGTACATTCCGAGAATGCCGCCGGCCTGCGAGTTTTTTTCAAAAAATTGCGACAATGCACTTCCATCCAAACCCGGGATCCGAATCACCGCCTCGAGTCGGCAAATCGCCAGCACCATCAAGGTGAACAGGATGCGCGACTTCAGCTCGGGTATCTTGAAACAATTGCTGAAAGTATTGGCAATAGCGGCTAGCATGGTCAGTAACGGTCCACGGTCAACAACTCGGGATTATCAATAAAAGTCAATTCCTCTAAGCCTGGGGTGGTTGCGGTTTTTCCGCTTTAATCAATTCGCATGTGCCTCCCTTAGCCTCGATTTTTGCCTTGGCACTCGCGCTAAAAGCATGCGCACTCACAGTTAGTTTCCGGGTCAATTCACCGTCTCCCAGGATCTTTACCCCGGCTCCCCGGCCATTGGCCAGTCCAGCCTTGCGGAGGATCTCTTCATCGATGTGCGAGCCTTCCTCGAAGCGGTTCAGGACTTCAAGATTCACAGCCAGATAGCGCGTCGTGTGTCTCGCGTTGTTAAACCCGCGCTTAGGGATACGGCGAATCAGCGGCATTTGCCCACCTTCGAAACCGATTCGAATCGAACTGCCGGAGCGCGCGGTTTGTCCCTTGCCACCGCGCCCGCTGGTTTTGCCGTGCCCGCTGGACTCACCTTGACCGAGGCGCTTGCGCCGGTGCTTGGCCCCGGGACGAGGTTTCAGATCATGTAAACGCATAAATCAGTTTAAGAGGTTGGACCTGGCGGTGGGACTTCGGACCCTGTGGCAGCGGCCGTTCCCGGGGGAAGCGGCGGCGGCACTTTTTTAATTTCCAGACCGCGCCCCTGGTAAATGTCTTCCCTGAGACGCAGGCTTAACAGGGCATTGAGCGTGGCTTTGACGACATTGGCGGCGTTTTTTGAGCCGAGCGATTTCGTAAGCACGTCCTTGACCCCTGCCGATTCCAAGACTGCACGAACGGTCTTTCCGGCAATAATCCCGGTCCCCGGAGAGGCCGGACGGAGCAGGACCTTCGCCCCACAGAAATGATAAAAGACCTCGTGCGGAATGGTCGCGTCTTTCAACGAAACCCCGACCATTTGCGTGCGCGCCAGCTCGCCGCCTTTGCGGATCGCATCCGCGACTTCGCCGGCTTTGCCCAAGCCCACACCGACCCGGCCCCGCTTGTCTCCCACCACGACCAGCGCGCTGAAATTAAAGCGCCGGCCGCCTTTGACGACTTTAGCGGAGCGATTAATAAAGACTACTTTTTCTGTCAGCTCCTGTTCGTGCGAGTCCTGGCCTGAGTCCGAGGCGTCGGGAGCCGGACGACTGCGACGAGAGCGAAAACCTCCACGCCCGGTTCGCGGCTCGGTACTTTCAGGTTTTTCGCTGTTTTCTGGTTTGTCTGGTTCAGGCACCATAATTTTATCCATTAAACTTAAAACTTAAGACCCGCCTCACGCGCTGCATCGGCCAGCGCTTTGACTTTTCCGTGAAACCGCGCCCCACCGCGATCGAATACAACTTCCTTAATCCCTTTGCCGAGGGCGGCCTGTGCTGCCAATTTCCCGAGGGTTTTCGCGCTCGCCGCATTTGCAGCGAGTTTCTCGCGATCAGGCGTCGCTTTGCTGGTTGTCGAAGCAGCCGCCAGCGTCACCCCCGCGGCGTCATCGATGAACTGCACGTGGATATTCTCGTTGGTGAAGCAGACGCTCATGCGCGGCCGCTCTTTTGTGCCGGTAATCTTCTTGCGAATGCGCCAGCGGCGTCGCAAAGCCAACTCGTGTTTCTGCTCAGTTCTCATGCAAAGCCTTATTGCACCGTCTTGCCTTCCTTGCGGATCACGCGTTCGTCTGTATACCGGACGCCTTTGCCTTTATATGGCTCCGGCGGATAGAAGCTGCGAATTTCAGCTGCTACCTGCCCTACCACCTGCCGATCCGGACCTTCAATCGTCAGTTTCGTGTTTTCTTCGACGGTAACTTTGATCTGATCGGGTATCGGATAGTTGATCGGGTGGGAGTAACCCAGGCTGAGGTTCACCGCCTTGCCCTGCACCGCGGCTTTGAAACCGACGCCCTGGATTTCCAGCTTTTTCATAAATCCCTCGTTCACCCCGCGCACCATGTTATTCACCAGGGCACGACTCAAGCCGTGCAGGGCCTTGACACGATCATCTTCGCCTTGCCGGCTGATGAGGACCTTGCCGTTCTCCACCTTGATACTGGTGTGGCGCGGCAATTGCCAATTAAGCTTGCCCTTGGGTCCTTCAACGAAGACCTGCTGGCCTTTAACTTCCACCTTCACCTTGGGTGGGATGGCGATGGGTTGTTTACCAATACGAGACATATGAAATTAGTGCATTTACCAAACGTAACAAACAAGCTCTCCGCCCAGGTTCTTCTTGCGAGCCTGGTTGCCAGTCATCATCCCTTCGGAAGTCGATAGAACTGCCACTCCCAGGCCACCGCGCACGCGAGGAATATCCGTCGACCCAACATAACGGCGTAGACCCGGCGTACTGACCCGGCGCAGGCCTTCGATCACGCTTTTCTTCCCTTGGTACTTCAGCCTCAGTTTGATGAGCTTCGGCAGCTGGCCTTCCACAGCAAAATCGCTGATGTAGCCTTCGCGCTTGAGGATGCCCGCGATGCTCTCCTTCATCTTCGAGTGGGGCACCTCGACGCTCGGCAGCAACGCCCGGTTGGCGTTGCGAATCCGAGTTAACATGTCGGAAATGGGATCGTTCATTAAAATTTTAGCGGCGTTAACAAAATTACCAACTGGCTTTTATTACTCCGGGAATCAGCCCCGAGAGGGCTGCTTCGCGAAAGGTCATGCGCGAGCAACCGAATTTGCGCAAGTATCCATGACGCCGCCCGCTCATTGAGCAGCGGTTCACAACCCGCACCGGGCTGGCGTTTCGCGGTAACTTGGCCAACGCGGCGTAATCGCGTTTGGCTTTTAGTTCTGCGCGCAAAGCGGCGTACTTTTTGACCGTCTCGGCCTTCTTCTTATTGCGTTCGATCCATGAGGTTTTTGCCATATCAAAATCAGAAATAAATGGGTTAAGCAATCGCTGCAACGGGCGCCGCAGACTCTTTAGGCGCCTCGGTGGGACCTTCCTTGGGGGTTTCTTTTGCCTTGGTTTCAGCGAAGGGCATGCCCATCAATTTTAAGAGATCCATTGCCTCTTCATTGTTGCGGGCGCTGGTGACAATCGTTATGTCCATCCCTTGCTGCCGTTTAATTTTATCCAGTTCGATTTCCGGGAAAATTGTCTGATCGCTGACCCCCAGCGAATAATTGCCCCGCCCGTCAAATGACCGCGGCGAGAGTCCGCGGAAGTCACGAATACGCGGCAGCGCGGTGGCAACCAGCCGGTCGAAAAACTCATACATAACGTCTCGCCGCAGCGTCACGTGGCAGCCGATCGGCTGACCCTCGCGGAGCTTGAAATTGGCAATACTATGACGTGACTTGCTGATGACTGCCTTGCGGCCCGTGATTAACGCCAGATCCTTGGCCGCGTCATCTATCGCGCTCTTTTCCAATGAAGCACTAACCCCCATGTTCACCACAATCTTTTCAATCCGGGGAATTTGATGCGGGTTGGTGTACTTGTGCTTTTCCTTCAGGGCCGGCACCACTTCTTTGACGTACTTTTCGTAAAGTCTGGCTTTCATTTGCTCTTAACTCACTGCGTTAGGCCTGAGCTGGGGCAGCCGTACCGTGCCTGGCCGCCCGGGCGTCAAATTCCTCTGCTTTCATCACATTGGAAATATGAATCGAGCCTTCGCGCTCGACGATTTGGCCGTTGGGGTACTGCTGACTTTTGCGCATGTGCCGCTTAATCATGCGGGCACCTTCGACGATCACCCGTTGATTCTTGCCCAATACGGCGATTACTCGCCCCCGCTTGCCTTTGTCGGCTCCGGCAATGACGACCACGTCATCGTTCTTTTTCACGTGAAAACTGCGCATAAATAAAACGTCTGATCCTGTTGTTGCTTAAATAACTTCCGGAGCCAGCGAAATTATCTTCATGAATTTTTTGTCCCGCAATTCGCGCGCAACGGGTCCGAAAATTCGCGTGCCACGCGGATTGAGTTCTTTATCGATGATGACGATCGCGTTGCTGTCAAACCGCAGATAGGAACCGTCGTTGCGGCGGATGGCTTGCCGAGTGCGGACCACTACGGCATCAACTACCTCCCCCTTCTTCACCGTGCCATCAGGGGTTGCTTCCTTGATATGCGCCTTGATGATATCCCCGATACGGGCATAACGCTGATTGCGACCCAGCACACCAATGGCCGCCGCGCGCTTGGCGCCGGTATTATCAGCCACATCTAAAATCGAGCGGACTTGTAACATAATTCTCTAATGATGAGTGGTTGGGTAACGCTATAACTATCCTATGCCGCAACCGGGGCCACTTCGGTGCCGCGCTCGACAACTTCGACCAGGCGCCAGCGCTTGGTTTTCGACAACGGCCGGGTTTCCTCTATCCGCACACGGTCCCCCACCTTCGCCTCGTTCTTCTCATCATGGGCGTAAAATTTTTTGTAACCCGTAACCACTTTCTTGAATTTTGGATGCGGAAAACGGCGTTCGACCCGGACCACAATCGTCTTGGTCATTTTATTGCCAATGACTTCGCCGACGCGCTCTTTTCGTGCCGTCCTGGTGGTCGCAGTCGGCGTGGTTATTGTTGTGGTGGATGTTGAATCAGACATACAAATCTCTTAAGCCGCCTTCTTGCGCAGGGCGGAGATGCGGGTTTCAATTCGGGCAATATCACGACGGAGCGTTCGCAACCGCGCCGGCTTTTCCAACTGTGCGCTGGCTTGCTGCAAACGCAGGTTGAAAATCTCCTGCCGGAGATTGCGGCCATCGGCTCGCAGTTCTTCGAGCGTTTTTTCCTGAAGTTCTTTTCGTTGAGCTTTCTTCATATAGGCCTCACGAGCCGACGCGGTGACGAGAGATAAATTTGGTCTTAATGGGGAGCTTGGTCGCCGCGAGTCGGAGCGATTCCCGCGCGACGGCTTCCGTCACGCCGTCTACTTCAAAGAGCACGTTAGCCGGCCGAATAACCGCAACCCATGATTCCAGCGGGCCCTTGCCCTTTCCCATTCGAGTTTCCAGGGGCTTTTTGGTAAATGATTTCTGCGGAAAAACACGGATCCACATCTTCCCGTGGCGCTTCATATTGCGTGCGATCGCGACGCGTGCGGCTTCCAGCTGCTTGGTGTCCAACCAGCACCGTTGCAGTGCCATCAGGCCATACTCGCCGAAGGCCACCGTTTGACCCCGCGATGCCAGTCCGGCGCGATTGCCGCGGTGCATCTTGCGGTACTTAACTCTTTCGGGCATCAGGGGCATAAGTCAGTATTCGGTATTGGGTATTGGTTGGGTGAGAAGAGGGTTACGGGGTGGCGACGGGTTCGGGTTGCGACTGGGTTTGCGGTTGGGGCTTTTGGGCCTTGGTTTCGCCCTTACAGACCCAACACTTAATTCCGAGTTTGCCATAGACAGTGTTGGCTTCGGCAAAGCCGTAATCGATCTCGGCACGCAGCGTATGCAGCGGCACGCGGCCCCAGTGATACTGCTCGACGCGAGCCAGTTCGGCGCCGCCGAGTCGGCCGGCACAGCGAATCTTAATGCCTTCGGCGCCAAAATCTTTCGCTGTCTGGAGCGCCTTCTTCATCGCGCGGCGGAACGAGACGCGTCGTTCGAGCTGGAGGGCGACGTTTTCGGCGACGAGTTGCGCGTCGATTTCCGGGTGCTTGATCTCGACGATATCAACGTAAATCTCTTTGCCGGTCATTTTGCTCAATTCTTCTTTGAGCTTGTCGATTTCGGCGCCTTTGCGACCAATCACAATACCGGGCCGGGCGGTCAGGATCGTGATGCGACAACGGTT
>Ga0310810_10006030_pt1 | contig 13634 bp, 11 predicted proteins | sample NCmetagenome_FD_207641 | JGI IMG/M metagenome (GOLD analysis project Ga0310810, IMG submission 207641) | Soil microbial communities from experimental microcosm in Duke University, North Carolina, United States - NC | ecosystem: Engineered > Artificial ecosystem > Soil microcosm > Unclassified ... | reverse complement strand
GTCGGAGCGAGACCGCAGAGCAGCGACGACGCGGTAAAGCCCGTGATCGATGCCATCAGCAGGCGTTTCCGGCCGAACATGCCAGCGAGCCAGCCCGTCAGCGGCAGGATGATCGCGTTGGCGACCAGGTAGGACGTCAGCGCCCAGGTGGACTCGTCCACGGTCGCCGACAGGCTCCCGGCAATGTGCGGCAGCGAGACGTTCACGACGGTGGTGTCGAGCACCTCCATGAACGTGGCGAACATGACCGAGAGCGCAACGAGCCAGGGATTGACGTGACGATGTTCGGACATTGCAAGCAGCAAAGAGGAAATGGCTAAGAGGAAGCAGGAAACATCAAGTGTACCGCAGCCCGCTATACTGCGAGCTCGATACGGCATGAGTCGCGATACCTCCCGGCCGCAATGGACCGTAACAAACGAAGAAGCTGGCCTCCGGCTGGACAAGTACCTCGCGGCGCCTGGGCGGCTGGGATCGCGCGGCAGGGCGTCCACCGCGCTGGCGAAGGGAAAGGTGTTCCTCGACGATGAGGAAGCGCCGCCTGACGCGGGCTCACGCACGCTGCGCGCAGGGCAGCGCATTCTCGTCTGGCACGATCGGCCCGGTTCGGCGAAGGTGCGGCTCGGCGCCCACAAGGCGCATGGCCTCGACATCCTCTTCGAGGATGCCGCGCTCATCGTCGTCAACAAGCCGGCGGGCGTGCTGACCGTGCCGCTGCCTCATCGGCCCGAGGCAGTGTCGGTGCAGGAACAAATCGAGAGTCATCTCCGCTCACGGGGCAAGCGCCGGCCGCACGTGGTGCATCGCATCGACCGCGACACGTCGGGCCTGGTCGTGTTTGCGAAGGACGCACGCAGCGAGGCGCGGCTGAAGGATCAGTTCAGGCAGCGCACCGCCGAGCGTGTCTACCAGGCCATCGTCTACGGCCACCCGAGCCCGGAGTCCGGCACGTGGCGCGATCGGATGGTCTGGGACGACGACGCGTTGATCCAGAAGGAAACGCATCCGCGCGATCCGAGCGGGAAAGACGCCCTCTGCCACTACCGGGTGCTGCGGAAGTTCGAGGAGACGTCGTTGATCGAAGTGCGCCTCGTCACGGGCAAGCGGAACCAGATCCGCCTGCAGGCGCGCCTGCGCGGTCACACACTGGTCGGCGAGCAGCGCTACACGTACGGTCCCAGGGAGTTGCGGCCGATACCCTTCTCACGCCAAGCGCTGCACGCGTGGCGCCTGAAGTTCACGCACCCGGTCGACGACCGCCCGCTCGAGTTCGAAGCCCAGTTGCCGCAGGACTTGCGGGAGCTGCTTGAAGTGCTAAGTGGAAATTCCCTCGGGAACTGACGATGTCGGGTCCTTCAGCAACTGACGGTGTCGGGTGCTCACGGAACTGACGCAGCCGGGTCCTCCAGGAACTGACGCAGCCGAGTCTTCGGGAACTGACGACGTCGGGTCCTTCGGGAAGTCACGATGTCGGGTTCTTCGACACTGGCGCAGTCGAGTCCTCGGAGCGCTGACACCTGTGGCGCAGAACTTCAGTTCTGCTCGTCAGTGACGTCTCTCAGACTTCAGTGCCGGGTGCGTCGTCCAATGACGAAGTGCGATCGCCAGTTCCCTGGTTCTTGATGCTCTGCGGTGCCTGCATCGTCGCGCCGTACGCGTTCGGCGTGCGGCCAAGAACCCGTCTGGACTGGACGCTGATTGCGCTCACGCTCGCATTTCTGGCGTGGCTCCTCCCGATGATGGCGTCGCTGCGCTCATGGTAGCGCTCAGACCGAATGACCCTTCGACTAGAATCGCGGTTCATGTGGGTGGAAGTCTTCGATCCGTTCGGGATCCCGCTCCTGTCGGCCGCGGTCGCTGCGGTGCCGATCGCAATCCTGCTGTGGGCGCTTCTGGTGAAGCGCATGTCCGGCGTCCGCGCGGGGCTGCTTACGCTGACGCTCGCCGTGGGCCTGGCGGTCATCGTCTATCGGATGCCCATCCAGCTCGCGCTGCTGGCCGCGCTGCATGGGGCGCTGTACGGCGTGTTTCCCATCAGCTGGGTCGTGTACTCGGCAGTGCTGCTGTATCAGATCACCGTCCGTACGGGCCGCTTCGAGGTGATCAAGCAGTCGGTCGCCTCGCTGACTGACGACCGCCGGCTGCAGACGCTGCTCATCGCGTTCAGCTTCGGCGCGTTTCTCGAGGGCGCCGCCGGGTTCGGCGCGCCGGTGGCGATTTCGGCGGGCATGCTCGTCGGCCTTGGTTTCGACCCGTACTATGCAGCGGGCCTGTGTCTCATCGCGAACACCGCGCCGGTGGCGTTCGGGAGCATCGGCATCCCGCTGATCACGGCGAGCCAAGTCACCGGGGTCGACCTCCACGCGCTGTCGCAGATGGTGGGCCGGCAGCTGCCGCTGCTGTCGCTGCTCGTGCCCTTTTATCTCGTGGCGCTGATGGCGGGCTGGCGCGGGCTGCGCGACGTCTGGCCGGCGGCGCTCGTCTCGGGCGCGACCTTCGCGATCGCGCAATGCCTGACCGCAAACTATCTCGGGCCGATGCTGCCCGACATCATCTCGTCGGTCGTATCCATCCTCGCGCTGGTGCTGCTGCTGCGCGTGTGGCATCCAGCGCAGTCGTTCCGCTTCGCGAGCGAGCCGCAGCAGACGACGAGGCCCGTCGCGCCGCCGCTTGGGAAGGCGCTCGCCGCGTGGGCGCCATTCCTCATCCTCACGCTGATGGTCGGCAGCTGGGGCGTGAAATCGGTGCAGGCGCTGGTCGATCAGGCGACCTTGCGAGTGCCGGTGTCGGGGCTCGACGGCGCGATTGTGAACCCCGACACGGGGCGCGCGATCGCCGCGGTGTTCCGCTTCAACTGGCTCGGCGCGTCGGGCACGGCGGTGTGCCTCGCCGCGCTGCTTTCAGCGGTCGTCGTCGGCGCGAGCTGGCGGCTGGTCGCCACGGTGGCGGTGGATACCGGCAAGCAACTCGCGCGGCCGGTTGCGACGATCGCCGCGTTTCTCGCGTTCGCCTATGTTGGCAGCGCGTCGGGCATGACGACGACACTGGGGCGCGCGCTGGCGGGAACCGGCGCGCTGTTTCCGATCTTCTCGCCCCTGCTCGGTTGGCTTGGCGTGTTCATCACCGGCTCCGACACGTCGGCCAACGCGCTGTTCGGACGGCTGCAGCAGGTCTCCGCCGATCAGCTCGGCCTCAGTCCCGTGCTCACGGTGGCCGCGAATTCGTCGGGCGGCGTGACGGCGAAGATGATCTCGCCGCAGTCGATCGCGGTGGCGTGCGCGGCGACGGGTCTCGTGGGCAGGGAGCCGGAGCTCGTGCGCTTCACGCTGCCGCACTCGCTCATCATGGTGGCGCTGCTCGGCGTGATGACGTGGCTGCAGGCCACCTGGCTCGCATGGATGGTGCCGCAGGCAGTGCCCGCCGCCGCCGTTGCGGCAGCCAGTCAGTCGACTTTGCAGGCGATCGGCATCCTCGGCGCGATCGCACTGGTCGTTGTCGTCCTCGGCGCGCTCGATCGGCGGGTGCGGCGCCAGCGGGCGTAGGGCCGAACTTCAGTTCAGCCGATCGCCGGCGCAATTAAAGTTGCGCCCTACGACCGCCCGCACCCCACGCACCTTGCGCACCTTGCGCACCCCACGCACCTTGCGCACCCCACGCACCCCACGCACCCCACGCACCCCGCGCACCCTGTCAGTACCCGGTGTCGCTGAGGGCATCGCGCACTGACGCGTGCGCGATCGCCGCGTCAGGAGACGAATCAATCGCCGTTCGATAGCGCTCCTGTGGGGACCCGGCGGTATCGCCCGGCGTTGTCAGGCGGTCCGCTTCTTCCCAGAAGGCGTCGGCATCCTGCCGGGAAGGCTGATCCGACACGAGCCACTCGTCGATCCGCACGATGAGGCCCGAATAGGGCCGCAGCCAGGCGAACTGATCGTGTCCAAGAACCAGCTGCAGCATGTCGCCGCTGGACCGGACCTGGCCGTACGCCTTCTCGTACTGCGCGCGCTCCCAGTCGAGCAGCGTCTTGTGCAGCTTCAGGAGGCGATCGCGGACGACGCGCAGACGCGCGGCCGTGGGCATGTGCAAATCATAACAAGCCGCGGGTCATCCGTGACGGAAGGCCACCGTGTCGGCGAGGTAGAAGTTTGCCAGTCCCGCGCTGGCGATGGCGAGCAGGTTGGCAGGGACAGGTGGCACGCCGGCGCCCGTGACGAGCAGGGGCATCGCCATCAGGTTGACCACGAGCGACACCGTGCCGTTGGTCAGCGCGAACCGCCCGAAGGCGTGTACCGCAGCACGAGGCGTCAGCGCGCGATCGGCCCACGTCCAGCGCCAGTGCCACACGAAGTTGTGGAGGATGGCCGCGGCCACGGCCAGCAGCGTCGCGGCCTGGTAGTGGATGCCCGCGCGGGACGTCAGGAGCCACAACGTGCCGAGCTGGACCAGGATGCCGGCAAAGCTTGCCACGTTGAACCGGACGAAGTGGCGGAGGGTCATGGGAATGGCCGAACTAAAGTTCGGCCCTACGCACGATCCTGAGCGGCCGAACAAAAGTTCGGCCCTACGTACGGGCCGTTCGGAATCGGCTCGGCGACGTACAGCGTCTTCGTGTTGCGCACGGCCGAGACGATGAGCGTGACGAACAGGCCGACGGCGCCGCAGACACCCCCGACGTCGAACAGCTTGAACGAGTGGCCGAAGATCACCGCCGTCGGGTGGACCAGCAGGGCGAGCGTGCCGATGGCAAGCAGAATCCGAAGCTCGGTTGGTCCCATCCTGAAATAGCTGATCGTGAACGTCCCCAGCGTGTGCGTGGCGAGCATCACTTCGATCGTCAGCATCAGGTAGGCGATGAGCAGCACGCCGGCCACCGCCGGGCTCATGTAGCTCGATAGCCCGAGACCAACGAACAGGAACAGCGCGCCGAAGGCGTCGACGACGTGGTCGACGTAGAAGCCGTAGCGCGGCCGCTGGCGATTGCGAACGCGCGCGAGCGTACCGTCCAGGCTGTCGCCGAACCAGTTCAGCGCGAGGCAGAAGACCGCTAGGTAGAGCCCGATCGGCGTCGCGCTGGCGAGCCAGTATGAGAGCCCGGCGCCGAGCATCGCGACCAGCGCGAGGCCGGTCAGGTGATCCGAGTTGATGCGCGCCGGCATCCGGCGAGCCATCGCGACAAGCGCACGTTTCTCGAGTGGCGCCAGCACGCTGGTCAGCACGCGCGTGGCGCCGGCGAAGGTGGCCTTGCCGGGGCCGGCAGATGTGGCGGTTGCGGTCGTGGCGCTCATGGGCATCGGTCTCCAGTCGTGGGCAGAGCAGTCCTGTCTGTCTGGGAATGCGCAAAGCGTGGCCGACCCGGCGCACGGGACGAATTTGTCCGGAGAAATGAGCCGGTTTTGCGGTGGTCTGCGCATACCTGCCAGAGGTCCACTCGAATGTCTCAGCAGTCCTGGATGTCGGCCGCCCTCGTGGCGCTGGCCATCGCCTTGCAAACAGCGCCCGTCGTGCACGCCGAGCGCCTCGAGCCGGCGTCGTACGCGGGCTGGACGGTCTACGTCAACGCCACCGAAAGCCGAATGACGCGTGAGCTCGGCGACGGCCACCGGTTCCTTGGCATCGACTTCGACCCTGACGCCGCGTCGGAACGCGCCGCCGTACTCGGCGGCCAGCTGCTCGTGAGGCGGCTCGACGTGTCTGGCGCCGACGGCCGATCCATCGATGTTTCTTCGGCTCGCGTGCACCACTGGCGCGGCGTCGTGTTCGTGCCCGGCGTGACGCTTGCTGAACTGGTGGCGGAGCTACGCCGCAACGCGCCTCCGGCCGGGCGGGACGACGTGCTGGCGTCGCGCGTGCTCGAGCGCGGGCCCAATCGGATGAAGGTGTATTTGAAGCTCCAGCGCCGCAAGCTCGTGACGGTCGTCTACAACACCGAGCACGTCGTCACGTTCAGCACGTACGGGCCGGCGCGCGCGTCCACCGTGAGCGTGGCGACGAAGATCGCCGAGCTGGAGAACCCGGGCACGCCGCAAGAGCGCGAGCGGCCGCAGGGCGACGACCGCGGGTTCCTCTGGAAGCTGAACGCGTACTGGCGATACGAGCAGGTGGATGGCGGCGTGATCGCCGAGTGCGAGTCGATCAGCTTGAGCCGCGACGCGCCTGCCCTCGTGCGCTATGTGGTGGAACCACTCATCGAGAGCACTGCGCGAGAGTCGATGGAGAGAACGCTGACGGCCTTCCGCTCTCGGTTTACGGCGGCAACGCGGAGCTGAAGCTCCGCCGCCACGAATGTCATCACTGGCCGAATGCCGCGCGCTCGGTGGCGGGCTCCATCACGGCGAACGCCAGCACCACGACCACCGCGGCGCCAATCAACACCAGCGCCATCTCGATGTGCGACGGCAGGAGCGTGAACGCCGATGCGGCGAGGGCGGCCGCGAATACGAGATCAGCCACACGGATCCAGAGCGCCGTCCTGTCCCGCTGCGTCCGCCATTCGTCCGGATACTTCCGCACGGTGAACCAGAGGTGGAGCCGGAGCGTCCCGGCGACGAGCGCCGCGACGAGACCGGCGACGAGGATCGCGACTGCCAGCGGACCAGGCACCCAGGTCCGCGCGACGGCCAGCGGAATCAGCAGCAGGAAGTAGGCGAGGCTCGCGAGCCCCTGGTGAAACTGCCACCACCAGGTCGTCGGTTTCGACGGCAGCATGGGCACGCTCGCGCCACGCGCCGCGTCGAGCGCGGCCTCGAGCTCGCGCGTGGACCGATAGCGCGCGTTCCGATCCTTCTGCAGGCACGTCGTCACCACCCGCGTCAGCGCGCCAAGCCCGGCCGTGTTCGCCGAGCTGACGGGTACGCGGTCGGCAAGGCGCGCAGGTTCCACTTCGAGGATGCGGGCGATGGTCGATGCCGGATCGCCGCCGGTGAAGGGGTTCACGCCGGTCGCCAGCTCGTAGACGACGATGCCGAACGAGAAGAGGTCGGATCGGAAGTCCAGGTCGGCCGCGCGGATCTGCTCCGGCGACATGTAGGCCGGCGTGCCGAGGAGCGTCCCTTCCGTCGTGATCGCCTGATCGTGTGACTGCCGGTCCTGAAGCCGCGCAAGGCCGAAATCGAGGATCTTGATCGCGCCTTCAGGCGTGCGAATCACGTTCTCCGGTTTCAAATCGCGGTGCACAAGGCCGCGCGCGTGCGCGGCGGCCAGCGGCTGCGCGATGCCGATAGCAGTTTCGAGCAGGCGAGTGCCCGAGAGCGGTCCGCGCCCCAGCTCGGTGCGCAGCGTTTCGCCTGCGACGTATTCCGACGCGATGAAGAGCCGGCCGTCGAACTCTTCCAGCGCATACACCGTCGCGATGCCCGGATGCGTCAGCGCGGCGGCGGCCTGCGCCTCCCGCTCGAGACGCGCTCGACGGGCCGGGTCGTCGGCGAATTGCGCCCGGACGGCTTTCAGCGCGACTTCACGGCCCAGTCTTGTGTCGTCGGCCAGGTAGACGATGCCCATGCCGCCCTCGCCGAGCAGGCGACGGATCTGGTAGTGCCCGAGGCGCTGGCCGACCAGCGGGTCGGCGCCGGCCGCCGCCATCAGCGCGTCGGCATTCACGGCAGCTTGCTCGATGAAGGTCTCCGCGCGCTCGTGCGATGACAGTAGCGAGAGTACTTCCTTGACGATCGCAGAGCGGCCGCCGGCAGCGTTCCTGACGAACGCTGCGCGCCCAGCCGGTGGCTGCTCGAGTGCACGATGGAACAGCTCGTTGATCTCGGCCCACTCGGAGGACGGACGATCGCCGGAGCTCACGCGTCGCCGCCTCCCCGCAGTTCGCGCAGCAACCAGGCCTTGGCCACGGTCCAGTGTCGTTTGACCGTCGCTGGTGAGATATCGAGCGTCTCGGCGACTTCTTCCACCGATTGGCCGCCGAAGAACCGCAGCTCGACGATGCGCGCCTGTTGAGGATCGAGACGTGCCAGTGACGTCAGCGCGCGATCGAGCGCGAGCACGTCGACGTCCGGCCCCGACGACTGGAGCAGCGCTTCGTCGAGCGTCACCTGCAGGCGTGCGCCGCCTCGTTTTGACGCCCCTCGAGCGCGAGCGCGCTCCACGAGCAGGCGTCGCATGGAGATCGCGGCGATGGCCAGGAAGTGCGCGCGGTTCGTCCACGCCTGGCGCTTGTCCTTCATCAGGCGAAGGTAGGCCTCGTGCACCAGCTCGGTTGCCTGGACGCTTGGCGCCCGCTCGCGGCGCACATAGGCGTCAGCGAGCCGCCGCAGCTCCGCGTACACTTCGACGACGAGCTCATCGACGGGCGTCGGCACGGCCGGAATTATAAGGGGAAGCTCACGGGCCGCAGGGCGCTGAAGCCGGAGGCAGACTTGGGCCCTGGCCCTGGCTGAACGACAGGTATTGCACGCGCGGGGGGTTGGTCGGCGCGAGTGTGACGTCGGCATCGAGCGCGCCGCGTTCGCATGCCAGCCGGAAGCGGCCGCGCAGCCAGTTCTCCGCGTCGATGTCGCCGGCGATGCGGCACGCGCCGAGCCGCTCGTGCAGTGCGGTCAGCTCATCGCGCCGCGCGGCCAATGACGTGTCGAGCAGCAGGTTGTCGGCTGCGACCTCGGTCAGCGTCTCGTCCTTCCATCCGTTCGCGAGCGAGACGATGCGCTCGCGGACGCCGACGAGTGCCGGCGACGCGTGCAGGAGCCGCGGCTGCATCGCGCCGGTCGCGTTGAGACGATCCAGCACCGCGCGCGCGGCTGCACCCGGGCCCGCGTACGTCACGTTCGCCATCACGTAGACGCCAACGCCGTACTCGGGCAGCCACGTCATGTTCGACCCGAAGCCGGGCAGGCCCCCGCCGTGCGAGACCAGCAAGCGGTACGAGCAGTCGGAAACCGAGTTCAGGCCGTACGCGTAGGCGCGCGTGGCGGCGGTCATCGGTGCGGACGGCGACGCAGGCTTCGCCGTGAAGCTTGAAAGCCGTTGTCCCTGCTGCATCTCGCGAACAGAGCTGCGCTTCACCGGCCCTCTGTCTTCGTCGTCTCGCGGCGGCCACGCCGAGAGCATGAACGCGATGTATCGCCCAAGGTCACGGCCCGAGGTCATCAGGCCACCCATCGCGCCGAAGGAGCCGTCGGCCAGCGGGAGCTCCTCTTCCCAGGACGTGCCGTTCCATCGATACCCGTGCGCGCGCCGGCCGGCGGGCACATCGGCCGGGTCCCAATAGGTGGACGACATCCCCAGCGGGCGCAGGATGCGCGTGCTGACGAAGTCGCGGTACGGCATGCCGGACACGCGGGCCACGATCTGCCCGAGCAACGCGAAGCCGTAGTTCGAGTACTCGAAGGCGGTGCCCGGCGAGGTCGAGAACGGCAGACCCGCGCGAACCCACGACATGAGCGTGTCGCGCGGCTGCGCGAGCTGACGATCGCCCCATGGGTTGTCTTCCGGGAAGCCCGCTGAATGCGTCAACAGGTGCCGGACGGTGATGGCGGGCGCATCGCGCGTCGGCAGCGGCATCGCCGCCAGCTCGGGAAGGTATTTCCCGGCCGGATCGTCGAGCGAGAGCTTGCCCTCATCGCGCAGCGCCAGGATCGCCAGCGCCGTGAAGCTCTTGGTCATCGACGCGATGCGAAACACCGTGTCTTCGTTGACCGGCGTCGTGTCGCCAATCTGCGCAACGCCACTGCCTCCAGTGGCCACCACCGCGCCGTCGACGACGACGCCCCACGAGAGGCCGGGTGCGTGCAACGTGATCCTCGCCTCGTCGAGGTGCGCCGCCGCGCCGCGTGCGGCATCGGTCAGCCGCGACACGCGCGAGGGATCGCTGAACTGCAGAACGGGATAGGGCGACTGGGCGCCGACGCTGGCAGCGCCGAGCAGGAAGGCGACGAGCGTGGACCGCATGCGCGCCGACTCTATCATCAGCCGGCGGACGCTGCCGTCAGTCAGCGGCCCGTCTCGATCGTCTGACGCACGTCGGCGGCGTAGCGTGTCATCGAGTCTCGCACGCGGCGGCGGACCGTGCCGCCGATCAGGAAGCCCTTGAAGCCGGTCAGCGACTCGCTGTGCGACCGGCTGATGCAGAGCAGGTAGGACGCCCTGGGGGCCGTCGAGCGATCCGCCGGCACTATGTACCGCACCTCGAGGCCATCGCGGAAGTAGTGCGAGGCGTAGATCATCCGCGAGACCAGCAGGAACCCCTGCCGATCATCCACCATCAGCGGCGTCATGAGCACGTGGTTCACGCGAGTCACGGGCTTCATGCCGAAGGTCACCACCTGCCAGTAGAAGAACTCCTCCACGCCGTCGGCCAGCGGTTCCTGTCGGTAGCGCGTGAAGTAGCTCGCGATTGGCGGCAGCCCGCTCAGCAGGGTAGCGTCCGCGAACAGTTGCGGCGTCCTTGGACCGATCGGCATCGGCGGCGTTACGTCGTGATAGACGACCAGCGCGCTGTTGCCGAGCCGTTGATAAGCCGCAACGTAGGTCGCCAGCATCTGCTGCACGAAGCCGCGCGCGGTCGTCTGCACGTCCGGGCCGGACCAGTTGATGCCGCTGGCGCGCAACCGCGCGATGGCCGTGCTCGACAGGTTGATCGAGCAGTCGCCGCTTCGGCAGTCCTTCAGGTCGTCGATGTCGGAGGACGGCAGGACGAGCGACGCGAAGTCGGACGCCGCCGGCGGAGTAGATATGAGGCCCATCGCGAGGACGCCTTTGCCCGACTCGAAAGTGACGATGTCGTGGTAGGCCGCCGCGAAGCGCGACGGCGGCGCGTTCACCCGGATGACGGCCACGACGCCGAGCTGATCGTGCTCGGGGGTGTCGATGATGCGCGCCGCGGGATGGCCGGTCTCGAGCAGTTGGTAGTCGCGCTCCGTGAATCCGGCGCCCTTCAGATACGCGCGGAGAGTCGGAGGGAGGGCGTTGGGGGCGTTAGGAGCGTTAGGAGCGTTAGGAGCGTTGGGGGCGTTAGGGGCGTTGGGGGCGTTAGGGGCGTTGGGAGCGTTGGATGCGAGAGGTGCGAAAACCAATCCCAGGCACACGAGAAGGCGACGCATGCGGCATCGATTGTACCGTTGCTACTCGCGTCGCAGGGCGGTAGCAGGATCGAGGCGCGATGTGCGTGCGGCGGGGCGCCATGCGGCCACCAGCGCGGCCAGCGCGAGCGCACCGATCGTACCGCTGAGTACCCACGGATCGGCTGGATCGACCCCGACGAGCACGGCTCGCATCATCTTCCCAGCGGCGAGCGCGAGAGCGAGGCCGGATGCCAGGCCCGCGGCCACCGGCAGCAGGGCCTCGTGCATCGCCAGACGCGGCAAGCTGGTCGGTGAGGCGCCTAGTGCCACACGCACGCCGAACTCACGGACTCGTGTCGACACGCCGTGGCTGACGATGCCGTGGATGCCGAGCGTGGAAAGAACGAGCGCGACAAGCGCGAAGCCGCCCACCAGGTTCGACGCCACCTGCTCGCGCCAGACCTCGCGGTCGAGGACCTCGTCGAGCGTCGCCGCCTCGAACACCGCCGCCTGCGAATCCCCCTGCCACACGGCCTGCTTGACCGACGCCAGCAGCGCCGCTGGTGTGCCGTGCCCGCGTACCACGAGTGTCATCGCCGCGCGGCCGGGATCGGTCGCCGGGCGCTCGGTCAGAGGAATGTAGGCCTCGTCGGTCGGCGCAGTGACGAGGTCGTGCTGCTGCGCGTCCGTGACGACGCCGACGATCGTGCGCGGCGGATCGGTGTCGTTCCGTGGCGCGAAGCGGATGCGCTGCCCGACGGCGCCGCCCCGCGGGAACCAGCGGCGCGCGAGCGCCTGGTTGACGATGACCACCGGCACGGTGTCCTCACGGTCGGACGTCTCGAAGGGGCGGCCCTCCACCAGGCGCTGCGACATCGTCTCGAAGTATCCGGGCGTGATGACTCGGTACGCGGCGCCCGGCTCCTGCCCCGGACGAGGCACGGGCCGTCCCTCGACCAGATACCGGAACGTCCAGAGATCGCCCGCAATCGGCAGGTGGTTGATGGCGCCGGCCGCGGTGACTCCAGGCAGCGCCGCGATGCGCTGAGTCGCCTCCTCGAAGAACTTGCCTCGCGCGGCCGCGTCGGATACGGCGGAGCCCTGGAGCGACACACTCAGCGCCACGACTCCGGCTGGCTCGAAGCCGAGATGCACCTGCCGCAGCGAGAGCAGTGTGCGTCCCAGCAGCCCGGCGGCGACCAGCAGGAGCAGCGCGAGGGCAACTTCCGCCGACACCAGCACGCGTCGCGCGCGCCGTCCCGCAGGCGACCCGGCCACCGCTCGGCCGTCGCGAGCGGCCGCAATCAGCGCACCCTCGTTCATCTGGACCGCGGGGATCAGCGCCGAGGCAAGACCTGATAGCAGCGACGCGGCGAGCGCGAACGCCAGCATCGGCGTCGAGACGTCCAGCACGGCGTGCGGCGGCAGCGCGTCGGGCGGCAGCACCCGCGCGAGCAGCTTCAGGCCCGCCCACGCAAACGACGCACCGCCCACCGATCCGGCGACCCCGAGCGCCAGCCCCTCGAAGAGGAGGAGGCGGATCAGCCGTCCGCGCCCGGCGCCGAGGGCGGCGCGCATCGCCAGCTCGCGGCCGCGGCTCGTAGCCCGCGCCAGCGTCAATGTCGCAACGTTTGCGCACGCGATGAGCAACACGGCGCACGCCAGGCCGAACAGCACCAGCACCACGGCCCGCGCGCTCCCGGCGGCCTTCTCGCCGAGCGTCATCACGCCAGTCGTCAGACCCTCGTTGGTGCCCGGGTACACGCGCGCGAGCCGTGCGGTGATGACGGCCATCTCGCTTCGTGCCTGCGCCACCGAGACGCCGTCTGCCAGCCGCGCGAACAGGCGCAGCGACCGGCCGCTGCGATCGGATCGCCGCTCGTCGAGCACCAACGGAACCCAGAGCTCCGCTTGTGTCTGCCAGAACGGCGCGAACCGAAACGCCCGTGGCATCACGCCGACGACAGTGAACGGCTCGCCGTTCAACTGGACGCGCCGTCCGACGATCCCGGCGTCCGCGCCGAATCGCCGTGTCCACAGCCCGTGCGAGATCACCACGACGTGGCTTCGCCCCGCCTCGTCATCGCCGGCCTGGATCGTACGCCCCATCTCTGCGCCGACGCCGAGGACGTCGAACAAGGTGCCCGTCACCTGCAGCGCCGGGATGCGCTCAGCTCGCCCATCCGACGCGAGGTTGGCGCCCCACGACTGCGCTGCCGCCATGCCGGCGAAGCTGTGCGCCTGTTGGCGGAAGTCGAGGTAGTCGGCCGGGGAGACCGGGGCGCTCACGGCGTCACCGTGCAGGATCGCGACGAGCCGGTCCGGCGAGCGATAGGGCAGTGGCCGCAACAGCACGGCCCAGAGCACCGCGAACAGTGCCGTGGTCGCGCCGACGCCCAGCGTCAGTGCGAGAACGGTTGCGGTCGTGAAGCCACGGGCGCGGCCGAGCGAACGAAGGGCATAGCGGACATCGTGCAGCAGGGCATCCACGGAACGGTTAGACGGGGAAGGCAGGGATGACGTTAGGGACGTTGGGGACGTTAGGGACGTTGGGGACGTTAGGGACGTTGGGGACGTTGGGGACGTTGGGGACGTTAGGGACGTTGGGGACGTTAGGGACGTTAGGGACGT
>Ga0310810_10006029_pt1 | contig 13634 bp, 10 predicted proteins | sample NCmetagenome_FD_207641 | JGI IMG/M metagenome (GOLD analysis project Ga0310810, IMG submission 207641) | Soil microbial communities from experimental microcosm in Duke University, North Carolina, United States - NC | ecosystem: Engineered > Artificial ecosystem > Soil microcosm > Unclassified ... | reverse complement strand
GCACCATGAGCCGTTCGATGTCGCCGCGCTGCGCGCCGAGCGCCATGCGGATGCCGATTTCTCGCACGCGCTGGTTCGCAGCGACGCTCATCACGCCGTAGGTGCCGATCGCCGCCAGCAGGAGGGCCACGACGGCGAAGGCGCCCATGAGCGAGAGCACCACCTTGCGGCGCACCATGGAATCGGCCAGCAGATGATCCATCGTGCTCTGGCCGTAGACGGGCAGCGTCGGGTCGACGGCGTGAATCGCGCGCTCCACCGCGGTGCTCAGCGTCGAGGGATCCGCGGATGATCGATAGAAGAGGGTGAGCGCGTTGTTGGATCGTTGGAACAGTGGGAAGTAGATTCGCGACGACACCGGCGCGTCGAGCCCGTCGTCGTGAATGTCGGCGACGACGCCGACGATCCGCAGCGTCTGACGGCCGATGACGACATTGCGGCCGACCGGATCCAGACCGGGAGACTGCGTCCTGGCCAGCGTCTCGTTGACGATCGCGACGAACTCGCTCCCCTGTGTGTCCGCCGGCGTAAACGCGCGGCCGCGAAGAATCGGCGACTGCAGCGTCGCGAAATACTCGGGGCTCGCGATCTGGAATTGCGCCCGGCGGACGTCGGCCGGCGCGGTCGACTCGCCCGCGAACACGAATCGCTGCGTGACGCCGGCGCCGCTGAACGGCGTACGGTTGCTGACGCTCATCCCGACCGACTCGACGCCGGGCAAATCGCGGACACGCCGCATCACTTCGCTGACAAATGCATTGCGCTTCACGGGCGTGCCGTACGGATTCTTCGAGGGGTCGTTGGGGACCGGAATCCAGATTTGCGTGAAGCCGACGTGGCTCGCGTTGAGCCCGGGCTGCACCTGCAGCATGCTCCAGAAGCTGCGCACCAGCAGGCCCGCGCCCACCAGCAGCACGAGCGAGACGGCGATTTCCATCGCCACGAGCACTTCGCGGAAACGGCGTTCGCGCCGTCCTTCACCCCGGCCGCGCCCTGCGTCCTTCAGATTCTCGCCGGGGTTGACGCCCGACACCTGCACCGCGGGCACGATCCCGAACACGAGGCCCGCGGCGATCGACAGCGCGAACCCGACCGCAACCATCGCGGCGTCGAACCGGACTTCGGTGAGTCGCGGCAGGTCGCTCGGCATCATGGCGACGATCCAGTCCTTCATCCACGCCAGCGCGGCGATGGCGGCGGCGCCGGCGGCCGTCGCGATCACGAGGCTCTCGACGAGCAGCTGGCGCACCAGCTGACCGCGCGTCGCGCCGAGCGCGCGGCGCACCGCGATCTCGCGGACGCGGCCCGACGATCGCGCGAGCGTGAGATTCGCGATGTTCACGCAGGCGATCACGAGCACCAGGAGCACGGCGCCCATCAGCACGCTCAACGTCGGCCGAATGCGCGTCGTGAGCTCGTTCTGCGCGCCCTCGAGACGCAACGTCCACCCGGTGGCGGCCTGATAGTTCTCCGGATAACTGCGCCGCAGTTGCTCGACGAGGGCATCGAGCCGGCCCTGCGCCTGCTGCACCGACAGTTCCGGCTTCAGGCGTCCCATGACACCGGGGATGAAGTTCTGCTGCCGTTGCGGCGGACTGGTGAACGGCGACGCCGCGAAGCCGCATGCGCTCCACATGTCCACGTCGCCGCGCACCGTCTCGCCGGGATGCCGGAAATCCGCCGGCATGACGCCGACGACGGTGTACGTGTCGGTGTCCATCACCACCTTGCGGCCGATCACGTCGGGCGCGGCGCCGAACGCTCGGCGCCACAGGCCGTCGCTGATCACGACCGCGTCGGAGAAGCCCGGCGCCGCGTCCTCGGGCCCGTAGACGCGTCCGATCTGCGGCGCCGCACCCAGCAGCTGGAAATAGTTCGGGCTCGTGACCAGCACCTCGATGCGCTCGGGCCGATCGCCGCCAAGAAACGACGCGCTCACCGGCCACAGCGCGGTGACGCCGTCGAACACATCCGTCCGGCCGCCAAGGTCCACGAGCTCGGGCTGCGACATCCCGATGTTGCGGCCGTTGGTCGCCTTCGCATCGGCGGCGACGCGCACGAGACGGTCGGGATTCGGAAACGGCAGCGGGCGGAGCAGGACGGCGTTGACGACGGTGAAGATGGCGACGTTCGCACCGATGCCGAGTGCGAGCGTGAGCATCGCGATCGCGGTGAATCCCGGCGCCGAGACGACGCGCCGGACTGCGCGGCGAACATCGCGCAGGAGGGAATCCATGCGCGTCATGCTACGTCAATGTCGATCGCCGCCGATACTGTCCGCGAGCGCGCAGTGTGCGAGATCGAGATCGTCAGCCCACGCAGCGGAAATTCTCGGCGCGGTCGATGCTGCCATCGCCGTTGTAAACCGCACGCTCGGGAAACGGGCAGATCGGTCTCGTGCGGATGGGGGTGTCTGTCGCGCCGCCGGTCGTGACGATGCGCGCCGGCGCGCGGCCGTGCGCGACCCACGCCTCGAGCGCACCGACCGCATCGAAGCGGTCCGGGCCTTCGCCGCCGGAGCAGTGATTCACGCCGGGCAGCATGTACAGCTCGATCGATCGCGCCCGCGCCGACTCGCCGGCCGCCTGAAGCACGGCGTTGAAGTACGCCACGCTGCTGTGCGGGGGGATCTGCGGATCCGACCATCCGTGGTACATCAGCAGCTTGCCGCCGTGCGCGAAAAACGCGTCGAGGTTCGGATCCGTGTAATTGATCACGCCGCGGTCGGCCTCGAGCGCACGTGGGAGATCCGACGCCAGACGGAACGTGTGCCAGTCCCACGCGGGATCGTTGAAGACGACGAACTTGAACGGATCGATGGCGTTGACGAGCGGCTCGGGGCCGGCGAGCCGCGCCCATTCGAGCTCAGATCCGGGCTCGAGGAGCTTGTACATCCCGCGCGCGGTCTCCACCTGCGCCGGAGTCAGACACGCCGGTCCGTCGGCACTCTTGCACTCGATCACGCGCGGATCGAAACGGCACCGCGTGGGATCGGCGATGAGCCCGTCCTTCAGACCGTCAATCGTGTCACACGCTGCGACCGCCGCGCGGTGGATCGCCGGATATTTCTGCGGCGGAATGTAGCTGTCCCCGCTGCGGTGCGCGAACACGTTCAGCGCGAGCCGCGACGCGTGGAGCTGCATGTGTTCGAGCGCCGCGGCGCCGGCGATGATCCCGTCGTAGTCGAGCGGGTAGCGCGCCGCCTCCGTGATGCCCTGCCGTCCGCCCTGGGAGCAACCGTTCCAGTACGCATGCTGCGCCGGCTCGCCGTAATAGGCCTTGATGACGGCTTTCGCCTTCACGGTCATTTCGTGGAGCGCGCGATAGCCGAAGTCGATGTACTTCTCGCGATGGCCGAGGGCGAAGGCCAGCGTGTTGCCGACGTGGCCGGTGTCTGTCGAGCTCGTCGCGAAGCCGCGAGCGACGGCTGCCGCCATCTCGTCGTAGCTCAGAACGCCCGCCGCATCGCCGTTGCCGACCGCCTGAAACCTGCCGTTCCATCCGTCAGCCGGCAGCCACACTTCGGCCTTGATGTCGGAATCGCTCGTCGGAGTCATCGTGATCTGCACGCGGCAGAACGCACGCGGGACGTAGAACGGATCGGCGTCCGCGGGGACGGTCTCCGCGCGCGTGATCGTCGCGCCGTCCAGATGCTGCGCGATCGCGCGTTCGCACGGCGTCGCGGCGACTCCGCGAAGTGACAACACGAGCGTGGCCGCGGCCACGGCTGCGCCAAGACGTCGATCCATTTGAAGAAGGAGTGAGCCTTCATTATAGCCGTGGTCGCCGGTCGCGGACTGCGCAAAGAGTGCCCGGTGCGTTGTGTTTTGCGTCGCCGCCGGCGCGGCCGTTGCGCTGTGAGCCGGGCATCGAGCTTGCCCCTGCGTTCCCAATGCCCCCTGCGCACGCAGCCTCGGCCGTTAACGGACGCGACGTTCGGATCGACTGGCTGCGCGGACTCGCGATGGCGTGCGTGATCGTCAATCACACACGGCTGACGTCAGTGCTGAGCTGGTTTTCGTACGAGCGGTTCTGGGTCGTGACGGCCGCGGAAGTGTTCGTCGTCCTGTCGGGCGTCGTGCTCGGCATGGTGTACGGCCGCCGCCTCGCGCGCGGCGGATGGCGTGCCGTCGTCGCGGGACTGGGCCGGCGCGCGCTGACGCTGTATGCGGCCTTCATCGGCGTCACGGTGTCGCTCGTCGCGATGGCGTACGTCGGCATCGACGTGCACGTGCTGGCTCGTGCCGACGATCGAATCGCGGAATGGTTCGCCGACCCACGCACCATGGACGCGTCGGCATGGCGCGACCTTTTCCTGATGCGCTCGGGGCCGTGGGCGTTCGAGATTGTGTCGATGTATGTATGGCTCGTCGTCGCGGCGGCGCCGTGTCTGCTGGCGCTCCGCTACGTCGGGTGGCGTCCGCTCCTCGCATCGAGCTGGCTCGCGTATGTCGCGTATCGCCTCGCGCCGACGGCGCTCACCGGTGCCGAGTTCGAGTCGGTGTTCCCGATTCTGGCGTGGCAGCTCCTCTTCGTCCACGGGATCACGATCGGGTATCACCGGCAGCACCTCGCCGCCTGGGTGGAGCGGCGGTGGAGCACGGCCGCTCTCGTTTGTGCCGTTTCAACCGCCGCTTTCGCTGCGCTCGCGTTGTGCAATCCGTGGAGTGCGGGCCCAGCGTGGATGCACTGGCAGATCGTGCCGGCCGATCGCTTCAGCGAGCTGTACGCGCGCTACTTCGGGTTGACGCGGCTCGGCGCCGGCCGGTTGCTGAACCTGGCGGTGGCGCTCCCGACTGCGTACGTGATCGTCGGCTGGTGCTGGACGGCGTTGCGTCCACTGCACGCGCTGCTCGTCACGCTCGGCCAGCGATCGCTCGGCGCGTTCGTCCTGCACGTGTACGCGATGCTGCTGCTGGCGTATCTGCCGCACGGCAACGGGCTCCTGATCAACACGTTGTTGCAGCTGCTGGCGATTGTGGGAATCGCCGCGGTACTCGCCGCTACGCGCCGCGCGCCGGCGGGGCGCGGCGTGCCAGTCGCCGAGGAGCCGAGGGCGCTCGCCGCGTAGCCGCGTCAGCGTCCGACCGACTTCTGCAGGTGCTCCGGGTACCGGTTGCCGTGCAGCTCGATCGCCGAGGCCGCGCGATCGATCTCGCGCAGATCGTCTGCCGTCAGCTGAATCGCGGCCGCCCCCAGATTCTCCTCGAGCCGGTGACGCTTGGTGGTGCCGGGGATCGGGGCGATCCACGGGCGCTGCGCCACAATCCACGCGAGCGCGATCTGCGCGGGCGTCGCCTTCTTCGTCGCCGCGAATCCGCGGAGCCAGTCGACGAACCCGAAATTGGCTTTCCGGTTCTCCGCCGTGAAGCGCGGCAGAACGTTGCGGAAGTCGTTGCTCTCGAACGTGGTGTGCTCGTCGATCGCGCCGGTGAGAAAACCGCGGCCGAGCGGGCTGAACGGTACCAGGCCTATGCCCAGCTCCTCCAGCGTCGGGAAGACGCTCGTCTCCGGTTCGCGCCACCACAGCGAGTACTCGTTCTGCAAGGCGGTCACTGGCTGAACGGCATGCGCGCGGCGAATCGTCGCCACGCCCGCCTCCGACATGCCGAAGTGCCGGACCTTGCCTTCGGCGATCAAATCCCTGACGGCGCCCGCGACGTCCTCGATCGGGACGTTCGGGTCGACGCGGTGCTGATAGAAAAGATCGATGCGGTCCGTTCTCAGCCGCTTCAGCGACGCATGTGCGACCTCGCGGATGTGGGCCGGCCGGCTGTCCATGCCCGACTGCTTCCCGTTGTCGAACGTGAACCCGAACTTGGTCGCGATGACGACGCGATCGCGCACGGGCGCGAGCGCGTCGCCGACCAGCTCTTCGTTCGTGAACGGTCCGTACGCTTCGGCCGTGTCGAAGAAGGTGACGCCGGCGTCGACGGCCGCCCGCAGCAGCGCGATGCCGTCCTCGCGGCTGACGCCGCGGCCGTACGCGAAGCTGAGGCCCATGCAGCCGAAGCCGATCGCCGAAACCTCGAGTCCGCTTCTTCCGAGCGTGCGCGTCTTCATACGAGCATTCTGACACGCATGGTAGCCTCACCCATGCCGACCAGCGATCCGCACGCGGACCAGCCGATCGTCAGCGAAGGTCCCGCGCCCACGGCGGCGCGGTTGACCTTGGTGCTCGTGCATGGGCGCGGCGCCGCGGCGGCGAACATCCTGACTGTCGCGCGCGAGCTCCAGCTCGACGATGTCGCGTTCGTCGCGCCGCAGGCGGCGAGCAATACCTGGTACCCGAATTCGTTCCTCGCGCCGATCGCGCAGAACGAGCCCGGTATCGGCTCGGCGTTCGGCGTGTTGTCGCGTCTCGTCGAGTCGCTGCGCGAGCAAGGCGTGGATCCGTCGCGGATTGCATTTCTCGGCGTCTCGCAGGGCGCGTGTCTCGCGCTCGAATACGTCGCGCGCCACGCCCGACGGTATGCCGGGATGTTCGCGTTGAGCGGCGGACTGATCGGCCCGCCGGGCACGCCGCGCGTGTACACCGGATCGCTCGACGGTACACCGGTGTTTCTGGGGTGCAGCGACGTCGATCCGCACATTCCGCTCGAACGCGTGCACGAATCCGCCGACGTCTTTCGGCGGCTCGGCGCGGCCGTCGACGAGCGCATTTACGCAGGCATGGGCCACATCGTCAACGCCGACGAGATGACGGTGATTCGCCGGCTCCTCACAGCGTGACCGTAATGTGTGTTACCGCATCCCACGCGTTGTGGATGCCGATGAACAGCAGCCCGAGCGCGGCGCCGGCGATGAAGAACAGCGCGAGCGGCGAGCTCGTGTGAAAAAACGCCGCCGTGATCCCGAGGACGGCGTAGACGCCGCATGGCAGCGCAGCGTTCCACACCCAGTCCTGCCACACAGGGCGGTAGTCCGGCTGCTCGCGAATACGCCAGATGACGACGACGCTGTATACGAGGCCGCCCAGGCCGTAGACCGCGAGCGCAACCGAGGATGGAATTCGCGAATGCCAGGGGGCGCTCATGATCGCCGAGACCAGCAGCGCGCCGCCCAGATGCACGATCGTCGGCGTGCTGAAGGCGTCCAGCGTCTCGGCCTTCGGCCGCTCGCGCATGTTGGCGGCGAGCGTCATGACGACGAACTGGATGCCAATCAGCGCGCCTGCGGAGGATCCGACGATGACGTAGAAGCTCTCCCATTCGGACATCAGCCCTCCCGTCCCAGAAACGCCCGGACCCGGTCGATCTCGATCGCCAGCTCGCGCGTGAACACCCGATCGCGCGGGCGGCTGCGGGCGTAGCCGAACTCCGCCTGGAGATCGCCGTTCGCCGTCGTCAGATTCGCCCAGCCGATGACGTCGTCGCGCCAGAGGATCGGCAGCGCGTAGTAGCCGAACTTGCGCTGCCGCGCCGGCGTGTACGCTTCGAACCGGTACGGCCAGTTCCAGAGCAGCTCGAAGCGACGGCGGTCCCAGACAATCGGATCGAACGGCGTGAGGAGGCGGACGGCATCGTCGGGTTCGCGCTGCGCGAGCCGTACGGCCGCAGGCCAGTACCAGTCGACGCCGTCGATCGTCGTCCGCGCGAGGCGCGCGCGGGCGCGAACCAGCGCGTCTTTCAGGGCGGCGCGCCACTGCGGCGCGGCGTATCGCAGACGCGCGATCACCATCGACAGGCTGGCCAGCGGCAGCGGCGCGTAAATGCCGACGACGACGTCGACGAGGCCGTCGATCCGCTCCGCGCGACGCTCCGCCCCGGCGTCTCGCGCCGGATGCTCGTGCGCGGCATAGATGCGGACGCCTTTTTCGCGCCGGATCACCCGCACCAGCCCGCGATAGTGCAGGTGCTCGAGCATGTGCGTCGTCGCGCTCGACGTGCCGCCCCAGTAGTTGGTCACGCGCCCGTGCGAGAAGTGCTGGTCGATGTCGCGCGGATGCCCGGCGCCGCGCTCGCGTAGAAACGATACGAGATCGCGCTCGCGCGCGGACCGCGGCCTCGGCGGACGCGACGAGGGCGTGCGCGGATGCATCAGGGTCTGCACCGTACGCGCGACGTAGCCGTAGTTGATGAAGACGTCCTCTTCGACGTCGAGATCCTCGTAGCGGCGCTCGAGGTCGCCGGCGCGATACCCCGCGACGCGATGCCGCAGCGTCAGATCCTGGGCGCGCGCCGGCGCGCGAATCGGATCCGCCTGCACGAATCCGAGTCGGTGCAGCGCGGCCTCCAGCGTCGACGGCCGGGACAGGCTGCGGCGGACGGCCAGACGTCGCAGGTCGCGAAGCATGCCACGTCGATTGTAGGTCGCCGCGGCTGAGGCGGCTCGCGCGCGGGTACGTTACGCTGCCTTCATGACGCTGCTGATCACGACGCTTGCCGCGCTGCTCGCGGCCGCGGCGGGCGAGCGCCCCGCGCGGATCGTCGAAGGCGACCAGGCGCCCGCCCGCCTCACTCAGGCCAGCGTGCTGACGCCGGCCGAAGGTCCGCCGGTCGTGCTCTACGCCGCCACGAACACGACCGATCGTCAACTCGACACGATCACCGTGATGGCATTCGTGTTCAAGGCGGACGGCACGCTGAAGGCGCGCCAGGTGGCGCCGGGACGGCGGACGCTCGAGCCGCACGAGACGAAATATTCGACGCTCGTCCTCGACGGATCGCCCATCGATCCGAGCGACGTCGTCGTCATCGGCATCAATCAGGCGCAGCACTCGGGATCGGATGCCTGGTGGCGGGCCGATCTGCAGCGGGCGGCGGAAGCGGCCGTGCCGCTCAAGAAACCCTGAGGATTAGCGGCAGGCGCCTACCACTTCGAGCTCGACTCTGTTGCGTCCGGCGTGCTTCGCGCGGTAGAGCGCTTCGTCCGCGACGCGGATCAGGCGATCCGCATCGTCCATGTCGGACGTCGCCGCCACGCCGACGCTCATCGTCACGGACACAGCGCCCCCGGGCACGTCGAACGGCAGCGAGCAGATCGTCGATCGGAAGCGCTCCGCGAGCGTGTGGGCGTCGTCCATGCCGCAGTCCGGCGCTACGACGACGAACTCTTCGCCGCCGTAGCGGCCAATCAAATCGGACGAGCGCAGCGAGGCGCGCAGCCGACGGGCCGTTTCGCGCACCACGAGGTCGCCCGTGGGATGGCCGTATCGATCGTTCACCGTCTTGAAGTGATCGAGATCCGCCATGACGACCGCCACCGGCATCCCGTAGCGGCGCGCGCGTGCGACTTCCTTCTGGAACCCTTCGAAGAATGCGGCGCGGTTGAGGAGACCCGTCAGCGCGTCGTGCGTCGCTTCGACGCGCAGCTGTTCGCGGGCGTCGATTAGCTGTTCCTGGAGCTCGACGATGCGAGCGCCGGTGCGGACGCGCGCCTCGAGCTCGGGCACTTGAAACGGCTTCGTGATGTAGTCGTCGGCGCCAGCTTCGAACCCTTCCATCATCTCCTGGTGATCGTCCTGCGCCGTGAGCAGAATCACGTAGATGTAGGGTTCGGGTGGTCCCTTGCGGATGGCGCGGCACACCGCGAGGCCGTCGACGTGCGGCATCACGCGGTCGAGCACGACCAGCTTCGGGCCCTCGCGGCGCAGCATCTTCAGTGCCTCGGCGCCGTCGGCGGCCATCAGGACCGTATAGCCCCATTTGGAGAGGAACGCCTGGAGTCGATGCCGGGAAACCGGCTCGTCCTCGGCGACGAGCACCTTCACGATTCTGGTATCGGACACTCGGGACAGGATCGTTAGGCGGAGCGTCCCTTATTTTGACGCGAACCTGAAGCCGCCCTCGACCCACGAAACCGGAACGCGGCCAAGGGGATAGCCGTCGATGCGGTGCTCGTACGCGGCGAACAGCTCGAAGCCGGCCCGCCTGCCAGGGAGGTGCACGCCGGCCTCGACGCGGCCGCCGGCCTGCCGGCCGCGATCCGGGATCGTGCCGTCCACGCCAATGAACCCGCCGCTGGCGCTGCCGAAGAGCCGCACACCGTTGTCGAACGGCGACGCCGCGCGCAGCGTGAGCTGACTCGTCCACGCGTAGTCGACGAAGGTGTGCTGCACGACGCGGTGGTATTCCGCCGCGACGGCGACGGTCGTGCGGTCGATCGCGAACGGCCGCTCGACGCGCGCGGCCACGGTGTGCCACGCGGCCACCCGCCCGGCCTCGCGGTCGATCAGATGACGGGAGACGTGGTGAAAGACGACGGACGCGTCGACGCCGCCGATGCGCGCCGAGGCGGACGTCTCGAACATGATGTTGCCGTGATTGAAATCGAAGGCGCGGCGCTCGCTGCCCATGACGACTTCGTTGTCGAAGAACAGGTTCACGCGCCCGCGCGGATAGTGCGCCACGTCGAGGTCGAACCGCTGCCGGACGGACCAGCTGAATTGCGGATCATCGCTGGCCATCGGCGCGACTGACAGGAGCCATGCGGCGCGGGTGAGGAAGCCGGGATCGTCCGGCACATACGGTGCGGGCAGCGGCGCCGTTTGCGCGGAAGCCGAGGACGCGGACGCGATCGTCAGGAGCAGGAAAACGAGTCTCGACGCTCTCGCCATCCTAGTGCGGCAGATAGTGGAGCAGCTTCAGCACGTCGGAGAAGACGCCCATCGCCGTCACATCGGCGCCGGCGCCCGGCCCCTGCACGACGAGCGGCGTGCGCGAGTAGCGCTTGGTCGTGAACGCGATGACGTTGTCGCTGCCGCGCGTCGCGGCAATCGGGTGATCGCGCGGGAATTCCTTGAGCCCGGCGCGCCCACGGTTGCCTTCGAGGGTGCCGACGTAGCGCAGCACCGCGCCTCGGGCGGCCGCCCGGCGCACGCGCCGCAGCATCGCCGCGTCTTCCTTCGCGAATGCCGCGAAGAAGGCCGGCGAGAACCGGCCGCGCGCCAGGTGCGGCGGCACCAGGCTCTCGACGCGAATGTCCTCGATCTCCATCTTCGACCCTGCCTGCCGCGCGAGGATGAGCAACTTGCGCGCCACATCCTGGCCAGACAGATCGTCGCGCGGGTCCGGCTCCGTTAGCCCCAGGTCCTTCGCCTGCCGGACGATGCCGCTGAACGGTGCCGACCCGTCGAACGCATTGAAGAGGTAGCTGAGCGTCCCCGAAAAGATCCCCTCGACGCGTTCGATCTCGTCGCCGCTCGCGATCAAATCGCGAAGTGTCGACATGATCGGCAAGCCGGCGCCGACGTTCGCCTCGTACAGGAAGTGCTTCTGCCGCCGGCGGAGGAGATCCATCAGCTCCGAGTAGCGCTTCCACGGGAGCACGTTCGCGCGCTTGTTCGGCGTGACGATGTGCAGGTTCGCGTTGACGAAATCGGGATACGCGTCCACGATCGCCGCGTCCGCCGTGCAGTCGACCAGCGCGGCGTTGGTCAGCTGGAGCTTCGCAATTTCGCCGACGACGGCGCGCGGATCCATGCGCCGGCGCGACGCGCTCAGCTCCTCGCGCCAGCGCGACAGATTGAGGCCGTTCGGCGCGAGCACGTAGCGCTTGCTGTTAGCGACGCCGATCACGGTGAGATCGAAACCCTGCGCGAGCAGGTAGCTGCGCTGCTGGTGCAGCTGCCGCAGGAGCGCGCCGCCGATGTTGCCGACGCCGACCACGAAAAGCGCGAGCGGCTTGCGCGCCTCGAAGAACGCCTGATGGATGACGTTGAGCGCGCGCGTCTGCTGGGCGGCATCGACGACGCAGGAAATGTTGCGCTCGGACGCGCCCTGCGCGATCGCGCTGATGTTGATGTTGTGCCGCCCGAGGGCGCCGAACACCTTGCCCGACACGCCCGGTCGCCCTTGCATGCCGTCGCCGACGACGGCGATGATGGCCTGGTCCGGCCGCTCGTCGAGCGCGGTCAGCCGGTGCTGCAGCTCGTACCGGAATTCGTGGCGCACCGCACCGATCGCGTTGGCGGCGTCGGCGGTGCTGACCGCGAAGCAGATCGTGTGCTCGGACGACGCCTGCGAGATCAGGATGACGTTGACCCGGTGCGACGCGAGCGCGCGGAACAAGCGCTCGGCGATGCCGGGCACGCCGACCATGTTGAGCCCGCGCAGCGTGATCAGCCGCAGATCCCCGATCGACGTGATCCCTTTCGCCGGACGGCCGTCGTCGACGCCGCGGCGCGAGATGATCGTGCCGTCCGCCGACGGGTTGAAGGTGTTCTTGATGACCAGCGGGATCGACTTCGCGACCGCCGGCGCGATCGCGGCCGAGTGGAGCACCTTGGCGCCGAAGTACGAGAGCTCCATCGCCTCCTCGTACGTGATCTGCGGGAGGACGAAGGCCGAGGGTACCGAGCGCGGATCGGCGCTGAGTACGCCGTCGACGTCGGTCCAGATCTCGATCACGTCGGCGTCGACCGCGGCGCCGACGATGGCCGCCGAGTAGTCTGATCCGTTTCTGCCGATCGTCGTCGTGCGGCCGTCGAGCGTGGAGCCGATGAAGCCGGTCACGACCGGGATGACGCGCCGCGAGCCGGGGCGCGAGAACGGCGCCAGCGTCTGCCGCGTCAGCCGGTTCGTCCGGTCGAACAGGACGTTGGCTTCCGTGAACTGATCGTCGGTGATCACGAACGCGCGCGAGTCCACGAACCGTGCGGGGCGGAATCGATTCAGGTACGCGGCGACAATCAGCGCCGACAGCCGTTCGCCGAAGCTGGCGGCGACGTCGAGCGCGCGCGGCGGACAATGGCGGAGCAGCCGGATGCCGTGAATCGCGTCGCGCAGCTCCGCCAGCTGCGCGTCGACGTCGGCCACGACGCGCGCGCCGCGGCGGGGACCGACGAGCGCCGTGGCGGCCGTGCGATGGCGCGCCGCGATCTTCTCGAAGGCGCGATCGGTACCGGCGTCGCCGCGTTCCGCCAGGCGCGCGCACTCGATCAGCTGATTCGTGACGCCTTGAAACGCCGAAACGACCAGAATCGCGGGTTCCGCGCGCGCCGCGTCGAGCACGATCGCCGCGACGTCGCGGATGCGGTCGGGGGTCGCCAGCGAGGACCCGCCAAATTTGAGAATTTTCATGCGTCCGCACAATATAGCAGCCCGTGCTTGACCAACTCCTGCGCGACATCCTGACCAGCCGCGTCTACGAAGCGGCGCGTGAAACGCCGCTCGATCCCGCGCCGCGACTCTCCGCGCGCCTTGGCAACGCCGTGCTGCTCAAACGCGAGGATCTCCAGCCGGTCTTCAGCTTCAAGATTCGCGGCGCCTACAACAAGATCGCACAGCTCTCGGAGGCCGACCGCGCGCGCGGCGTCATCGCCGCGAGCGCCGGCAATCATGCGCAAGGCGTCGCCTTCTCCGCTCGCAGGCTGGGGCTGCGCGCCGTCATCGTCATGCCGCGGACCACCCCGGAGATCAAGGTCGACGCGGTGAAGGCGCTCGAGGCCGACGTGGTGCTGTTCGGCGACCACTACGGCGAGGCGCAGCGCTACGCCGAGCAGCTCGCGGTGGAGTCGAACCTGACCTTCGTGCATCCGTTCGACGATCCGCTGGTGATTGCGGGGCAGGGGACCATCGCCGTCGAACTGCTGCAGCAGGCGCCGCGCGACCTGGCCGCGGTGTTCGTGCCCGTCGGCGGCGGAGGGTTGATCGCGGGGATCGCCACGTACGTCAAGGCGGTGCGGCCCGACA
>Ga0310810_10006028_pt1 | contig 13635 bp, 9 predicted proteins | sample NCmetagenome_FD_207641 | JGI IMG/M metagenome (GOLD analysis project Ga0310810, IMG submission 207641) | Soil microbial communities from experimental microcosm in Duke University, North Carolina, United States - NC | ecosystem: Engineered > Artificial ecosystem > Soil microcosm > Unclassified ... | reverse complement strand
CTCACCCACGGAGCGTCGTGCTTCGTGTTGCCGATCCTGAAAATGGGAGGGACGCACGCCCTGGTCGAGGATCCCAAACCACCCCGGGTGCTCGATGCGATCGAGTCGTACCGCGTCACGACGATGTACGCGCCGCCGACGCTGCTGTACGGGATGATGAGCGACCCCGGCGCCGAGGGGCGCACCTACACGACGCTGCGTCACGTCATCTACTCCGCGGCGCCGATGCGCGCGCAGCAGATTCGCGAAGCGCAACGCGTGTTCGGGCCGGTCATCGAGACGGCGTACGGGCAGGTCGAGGCACCGCAGATCGTGACCGCGATGCGCGCGTCCGAGCTCGCGCGCGACGAGAATCTCGCGTCCGTCGGACGCCCGTCTTCGGTGGCGGAGGTCGCCATCATGAGTCCGTCCGGCGAACTCCTGCCTAACGGCGAAACGGGAGAGATCGTCGTGCGCGGCCCGCTCGTCATGAACGGCTATCTCGATCGGCCGGACATGACGGCCGAGGTGATCATCGATGGCTGGCTGCACACCGGCGACCTCGGCGCGATCGACGACCGCGGCTACGTGTTCATCCGCGGGCGGCTGCGCGAGGTGATCAACTCCGGTGGCTTCAAGATCTTTCCCGGCGACGTGGAAACCGCGTTAGGTCACCACCCCGCGGTTGCCGAGTGCTGCGTGTTCGGGGTGGAGGACGCGAAGTGGGGGGAGATGGTGCAGGCAGCGGTGCGCCTCACGCCGGGAGTTGTCGTCAACGCCGCCGATCTCATCGCTTTCGTCAAGGCGGAGATCGGCTCCGTGAAAGCGCCGAAGGTCGTTCACGTCGTGGCCGAGCTGCCGAGGAACGCGGCGGGGAAGGTGAGCCGGTCAGCCGTCCGGGCACTGGTCTCGTCAGCGTAAAAACGGCGGCTGGTGGCTGGCGCTGGTCGCTGGTGGGTCGTGCTGGTGGCTGGTTGTGGCTCCGTGCTGCCCGCTCGGCAACCAGCGTCAACCAGCAACCAGCACAGCCAACCAGCCACCAGCGCCGTTCGACGAGAAGGTCATCGAACTATTTGGCATGTGTGTCTGTCTTACCTTCAGACGATCTGAAGGAGACAGGCAATGGCCGGCGAGCCCGGGGAGCTGCTGCAGGGCACCCTCGAGATGATGGTTCTCAAGACGCTGTCCCTCGAGCCGATGCACGGCTGGGGGATCGCGCAGCGCATCCAGCAGATGTCGAAGGACGTCTTCCTCGTCACGCAGGGGTCGCTCTACCCCGCGCTCATCCGCATGAAGCGACGCGGGTGGCTCACGACCTCGTGGCGGGTGACCGAGAACAGCCGGCGCGCGCGCTACTACGAGCTCACCGCCGCGGGCCGCAAGCAGCTCGGAATCGAACAGGCATCGTGGCAGCGCGCATCCGCGGCCGTCGACTGGGTCATGAACGCCCGCTGGGCAATCGATGGAGGAGGACGATGAGCATGCTCTCGGATCTCGTCGAGCGCGTGCGCTCGATCATCTTCCGCGGCCGCGACGAGCGCGAGTTGATGGAAGAGCTTCGCTTCCATGAAGACATGGAGGCCGAGCAGTTGCAGCGTCGGGGTCTCAGTCCGAGCGAGGCGCGACGGCGGAGCGCGATCGCGCTGGGCGGCGTCGAGCGCGTCCGCGACGATGTGCGCGACGCGCGCGGCACGCGGTTCTTCCATGATGCGGGCCGCGACTTCGGATTTGCGCTGCGAACCCTCGCGCGCAACCCGGGCTTCGCAACGGTCGCGATCCTCACGCTCGCCGTCGGTATCGGCGGAACGACAGCCGTGTTCAGCGCCGTCGATGCCGTGTTGCTCCAGCCGCTGCCGTATCAGCAGCCGGGACAGCTCGTGCGGCTCTATTACACGGATTCCCGCCGAAAAGTCGAGCGCGGGTTCGTGTCGCCCGTGTTGTTTCTGGACTACCGCGAGCGGATGTCGTCGTTCGGTTCCGTTGCCGCGTTAGGGACGTACAACGAGACTGGCGCCGACATCGGCACCGGCGACGACGTCCGGCGCATCCGCACCCTCGAGGTCAGCGCTGATTACTTCGACGTCGTTCGCGTTCAGCCGCGCATCGGCCGCGCGCTGCAGCGCGATCAGGAGACCGGCGCACCGATCGTCGTGCTCAGCCACGACCTGTGGGAGGAGCGCTTCCGCGGCGAGGCGTCCGCGATCGGCAAGTCGCTGACGATGAACGGCCGGCCATACACGATTGCCGGGGTGATGCCGGACGGGTACACCGACCCGCTCGTCGGCAAACTGGATGCGTGGGTGCCGATGGATCTCGCGCCCGGTAAAGATCCGGACAACGTCGACAATCATTACCTCTCGGTCATCGCCCGCCTTCGTCCCGATGCCACGGTGCAACGGGCACAGGACGAGCTCGATCGCCTGAGCGCGCGCCTGAGGGAGCAGTATCCGGACGCGAAATTCGCCGCCGCGCGCCTCGATCCGCTCAAGGAAGACATCGTTGGCGACTCCAGCCGGCCGCTCCAGATCATGCTCGGCGCCGTTGCGCTGGTGCTCGTGCTCATCTGCGTGAATCTCGCGAATCTGCTGCTCGTGCGCGGCACTGACCGCGCGCGTGAGTTCGCACTCCGGTCAGCGTTAGGTGCCGAGCGACGGCGACTCGTCAGGCAGACGCTCATCGAGAGCCTGACACTCGCGATCGCCGGCGACGTTGCCGGCATCGTGGTCGCCCGACTCGCCATGTCGGCGATCGTCGCACTCGGCGCCGGTTCCATCCCGCGACTGGCGTCGCTGACACTCGAGCCGCGGCTGCTCCTGTTCTCGCTCGTCATCGCGTCGTTGAGCGCGCTCGGGTTCGGCCTCGCACCGGCACTCCGCGCAGCGAAGACCCAGCCCGGCGACGTCCTGCGCGAGCAGAGCCGCTCGGCCACGAGTGGCGGGACCCAGATGCGACTCCGCCAGTGGCTCGTCGTGTCGCAGGTCGCGCTGGCCTTCGTCCTGCTCGTCGGTGCCGGATTGCTCATCGCGAGCTTCCAGCGGATCCGTCAGGTGCCGCTCGGCATTCGTCCCGATGGCGTGCTCGCGTTCGAGCTTCACCTGCCGGGCGCGCGGTATGACTCGACGGCACGCGCGCACTTCTACGAAACGGTGGCCGAGCGTCTCGCGGCGCTCCCCGGTGTGACAGCGGCGGGTGGAGTGTCGAAGCTTCCTGGCACAGGCAACTACAACCAGTGGGGCGTGCGCCCGCTGTCCGGTCCGCTCGCGCCCACGGATCACGCGGCGGGCGCGCAGAACCGCGTCGTCTCCGGCAACTATTTCGCGGCAGTGGGCATTCAGCTGCTCGACGGACGTCTCTTCGATGAACACGACGACGCATCCGCGCCGGGGCGCGTCGTCGTCAGTCATACGCTGGCCGAGCGGTTGTTTCCAGGCGTGCGAGCGGTGGGCCAGTCGATCACTACCGGCAGTCGCCCGAAGGAAATCATCGGTGTCGTGGCGGACGTGGCGGTGGATCCACAAGGGAGAATGGACGCGTATGTCTACCACGCGCACCGCCAGTTCGCTGGGGATCGCAACTGGTCGCTCACGCAGGTCGTTCGTGCAACGGGCTCACTCGACGCGCTGCAGGGTGATGCGAGACGCGAGCTGGCGGCGCTCGATCCGCAGCTCGTGATGTACAAGCCCATCACGCTCGCCGATGCCATCGGTCGAGGCGAGGCGCAGCGCGTGTTCACGCTGCGATTGCTCACGACGTTCGCTGGTGTCGCGCTCGCGCTGGCGGCGCTCGGACTGTTCGGCGTGCTGTCGTACGGCGTCAGGCTTCGCAGTCGCGAATTCGGCATCCGCATGGCGCTCGGCGCCGATAGCAGGTCGATACGCCGTATGGTGATGCGCGAGGGACTGGTGGTGACGGCGATGGGCACGATCATCGGCTTGTTAGGTGCCGTCGCGCTGTCGCGAGTGATGGCGTCGATGGTGTTCGGCGTCAGCGCGCTCGACCCGACGGTGATCGTAGGTGCCGCGGTGTTCATGGCCGTCGTGGCCGCGTTCGCGGCGTACCTGCCGGCGTATCGGGCGACATCGGTGCAGCCGAGCTCCGTTCTTCAGTGACCGTATCCGTGTCCGCTTTCGCCGGTTCTTCCGCAGTGGTCAGGTGCAGGGATGGACTGCACTGCTCACGCGGATCAACCGGCGGCGCGTACGCCGCATACGAGGATACGGAAGATGAAGAACGACATGTACAGGACCACGCTGCGCTGGTTGGGTCGATCGGCCGTCAGTACGGCCGCGATCATTCTGGCCGCGTGTAACACAGAGGCGCCGATTGGGCCGGATCGAGGCCCAGCGATCAACGCGCCGGCAATGGCGCCATCCACGGCAGCATCGGTCAGTGCCGTTGGCGGCGGCAATCGAGGCCCGGACCTCGCCGATTGCGACAGCTTGCGTGTGCCGGAGCCGAGCAAGCTCGCGTTCCACGCATTCGCCACGGGCGTTCAGATCTACCGATGGAGTGGATCCTCGTGGGTGTTCGTCGCGCCGTCCGCGCGGTTGTTCGCCGATGCCGGAGGCAATGGGGTGGTCGGAATCCACTATGCCGGCCCGACCTGGGAGAGCAACAGTGGCAGCAAGGTCGTCGGCGCGGTTCTCAAGCGCTGCCCCGGAGCGCCTAACGCCATTCCCTGGCTGCTGCTTCGGGCGGTGTCGGCGGAGGGACCTGGCGTGTTCAACAGAGTCACGCACATCCAGCGCGTGAACACCGTCGGCGGTAACGCTCCCGCCGGAGCCGGCACGGTTGTCGGTGAGACGGCGAACGTCCCCTATACGGCCGAGTACTTCTTCTATCGCGCGCAGTAGTCGACCACTCGCTACTTCGGCTGGAGCACCCAGCTGACCCTGGCCCGGCCGACTGCCGGCTCCGTGCGCGATCGCCCCATCAGCTCAGCCGCGAGGCCGAGTGGAATGAAGGCATCCTGATCGGGGTTGAGACCGGACCAGGTTTGCGAGTGCCCGTCGAACGATCCATCCGAGGCGGCCGTGCTGAGAGCGGCGAGCGGCCGCCCGCCTTTCGCGTGGAGCATCGCCACCTGAACGTCCGAGCGTGATGTGCTCCCGCCCGGCTCGGTGCGCAGCGCGTTGAGCGCTGCCGTCGCTTCCAGCTGATACGTACACGCCTGCAGGTCGACGACCAGCGTCATCGTCGGCTTCGACCCGCCGGCGAGCGCGACCATCGCGCCGTCTCCCTTCAGGGTGGACGTCGTCCCGGCAGTCGTAGGGTTGGCCTTGGTCTCCTCGACCGACGCTGTGCCGGTGGCGTCGCCGGCCCACGTCGCCTGTGTTGCTGTCGCCGAGATCCGGGTGAGGGTCGCCTTGAGGTTGCCGTGATGCTCCGAGTGAATGACGAACCCACCCTGCGTCGTTCCGACGCCGACCCAGTCGTAATCGAGCGTTCCCTGGAACGTGTTCGCGGACGGGATGCCGTTGCAGCTTGCTGTGACCGCGGTGACACTCACGGTCACCGAGTCCGACAGCTTGTTGTATGTTGCCACAACGGTAGTCGTGCCCACGGCCACCGCGGCGACTTTCCCCGAGTTGTCGACGGTCGCGATCGCTGGTTTGCGCGACAGCCAGGTCGCGCTCGCGCCCGGCACGACCGCACCGGCGGCATCCTTGACCGTCGTCGTCAGCGATCCAGTCCCGCCGATCGTGAGAGACAGCGATCTCGGGGAGATGGCAATGCTGCCTGACTGCTTGGGTGTTGTCGGGCCGTCGCCGTGACATCCGGCGATCACCGCCAGCCCCGTGATGGCGGCGGCCAGAGCCGCTGATGCTCGCTGCGCACTTGCCATCGTCGACCTCCTGAAGAGCCCGCCCACGCCCACCCGGTTTGCGGGTGTGGATCCCCGACTGCCGCTCGCACGTTAGTCTCACCGTGCGGTCGGGCAATTGGACCTAGGGCGGAGCGTGGCGGGGTGGGAGGCCTCGACGCTCGATCAGCGCACGTACGTGCGGCATGTGGCGCGGCCAGACGATCGTTAGGCCGCGCAGTCCGATGGGCTCGACAATACCGTTAGGCGGCGGCTACCGCACGAATGCGGTCTCCTCGACGGGCTGGAGACGATCGCGGGTGCCTAACAACTGCTCGATGGCGTCGGCGAGGTGTTCATCCGTGATGTGGTGATCGCCTCGCTCGACGCGCAAACGCTGAGCGGCCATCAACACGTCGACGTCGCGGAAGCCCTCCGGAGTCTCGAACTTGTAGCACGCGAGCTCTACCTTGAGTCCGTTCGGGTCCACCAGGTAGATCGAGTCCATGAAGCCACGATCGCGCTGGATGAACTCGATGCCGCGCTCCTTGAGGCGAGCGGGCGCTTGCATGAACGTGGCGCGCGACACGTTGAAGGCGAGATGCTCCACGCATCCGACCTCTCGGGGCGCCGGGCGACGGGCATCCTCTCGGCTCTCGTTGGTGAACACCGTGAGCAGGCGACCATCGCCCGGGTCGAAGTAGAGATGGTTCTCGTCGGGCTTTCCGAGATTGGGCTGCTCGAGGACGAACGGCATTCCCAGGGCGCCGGACCAGAAATCGATCGCGCTCTGCTTCGTCGATCCGACGATGGTGGTGTGATGCACTCCCTGGACCTGGATCTTCTTCATGGCAGGCTCCGGTTGATCCGTATGCGGATGAAGAAGACGGATGGCATGGCCGCCGTCAATTAGTCCGGAGACCCATGCTCCTACGCCAGCGCCAGCGCGCATCTGGCCGCACGGCGAGCTGCTCCGCAGTTTTCTGCCCACCCCACCCGCAACGAGGATCCTTGATGTCCACGCGCGCCAGCATCGTTTGCCTTTCTGCCATCGCGATACTCTCCGGTTGTGCTGGCGCACGAGCCACAACGACTCCATCGCCCGCGGGTTCACCGGCCGTGACCCGCGCGGGTCTCACGCGCATGATCGATTCGATGGTCAGCGCGCCGGAGTTCCGTACCGCACTCTGGGGCGTCTTGATCGTCGATCCCGAGGCGCACGACACGCTGTACGCCCACAACGCGGCCAAGCTCTTCATCCCGGCGTCGAACCAGAAGCTCGTGTCGAGCTCAGTGATGCTCGAGCAACTCGGCCCGGAGTTCCGGTTCCGCACGACGTTCGCCGCGCATGGCGCGATCGCGAACGGGACGCTCAACGGCGACCTTGCCGTCATCGGGCGCGGCGACCCGACCATGAGCGACCGCATGCTGAAGGGCGATGCCATGACTGCCCTGCGCGCCATCGCCGACTCGGTGTCGCAGCGCGGCATCCGCCGCATCACCGGGAACATCGTCCCAGTCGGTGACGCGTTTCCCGGACCAGTCGCCGGCTTTGGTTGGCCGTGGGACGGACTCGATGGCGCCTCGTTCGCCGGCGTCGATGAACTGCTGTTCAATGAAGGCCTCACGACCATTCGCGTCCGTGCGGGCGCGAATGTTGGAGACCTGGCGGCTGCCGAGACGCGGCCGGCGCGGACGTTTCCAGGCGTGCGGGTCCTGGCCACCACCGTTGCCCGTGACACGACTGCGGCGTTAGGCGCCGGTCGCGGCGGACGTGGCGGCAGCGGGACACGCGTCTCGGCTTTCCACGACACGCTGACGTCCATGGTCATCGTCCGCGGCCAGATCGCCATCGGCGACTCGGCGACGATCACGCTTCCGCAGCACGATCCTAACACGGCATTCGTCGCGGCCCTCACGGAGGCGCTCGCTGAGCGTGGAATCACGGTGGACCACGAGGCGACGGCGTCGAGTCAGGACGCGCGCGCCGACTCACTGTTCACGGTGCTCTCGGTTCCACTCAAGGAGATCATGCCGGCGATCATGAAGCCGTCGCAGAATCAGATCGCCGAGGTGTTCCTGCGAACGCTGGGGTACGAGCGCGCCGGGGTGGGAACGGCGGACAGCGGCCGACGAGTGGTCGAGCGACAGTTCGCCGCGTGGAAGATCCCGTCCGACGCGTTCGTCGTTCGGGACGGCAGCGGCCTCTCGCGCAACGATCTCATCTCGCCGGAAGCGATCGTGAGCATCCTCGAGGTGATGCGGCAGTCACCGAACTTCGCCGTGTTCTTCGAATCGCTTCCGATCGCGGGCGTGGACGGCACGATTCGCACGCGCATGCGTGACACGCCTGCGCAGGGGAACCTGCACGCCAAGACCGGAACGCTGTCGATGGTGCGATCGCTGTCCGGCTACGTCCGCACGGCTGATGGCCGCCTGCTGGAGTTCAGCATGCTGTGCAACCACTGGACGACGCCACAGGCCGCGGTGGATCGCGTGCAGGACACGATCGGCGCCGCGCTCGCACAACTGCGGCTGCGTTGAAGCTCGTCTTCTGGGGGCTCGCCGCTCTCGACCTGTTAGGCATCCTGCTGCTGTTCGTGCTCGGCCTCGCGGCCGCCGGCAGCAGCAGGACCAGCCCGTTGCAGGTCACTCTGTTCCTGCTCGTCCTGCCGTGCATCCCGCTCGCGGCGGCGGTGGTGGTGTTCCTTCGCTCGTCGTCGCCGATGGGACGGGTCGTCGCGTTGCTCCTCGTGGCGGCTCCCCTCGCAGTCCTGGTTTCCACGAAAGCGATCGCGGATGTACAGCTTCGCGCGAACAGCAACGAGCGCGGCGAGCTGACGTTCTTCAGGGCGGGCCCGATGCGCGAGATCGCGGAGGCGATCGCGCGGAACGACTCGCGCACGGTGGCGTCGCTCGTATCGACGGTAGATGTGAACAAGACGGGCTTGTCGGACATGACGCTCCTCCTTCTTGCCGCACGGCAACTTCGTCAGACACCAGAGCAGCACGAGGTGCTCCGCGTGTTGCTCGCGGCCCGGGCCGACCCCAATAAGGGGGCACAGTACGAGCTGCCCCTCGCGATCGCGATTCAGCAGTCCGGGAAGGCGGGGCTCGAGCCGGTGAAGCTCCTGCTCGACGCCGGTGCGAACCCGAACCTGAAGACGTCGTTCGGCGAGCCGGTGTGGTTCGCCGCCATCGGCCGGTCTTCGACTCTCGAAACGTTGGCGTTACTCCTCGATCGCGGCGCCGACGTGAACGCTCTGACGCCTAACGAATCGACGGCCCTGTTCACCGCCGCGAACGTGCGCAACTGGCAGGCGGCCCTGCTCCTGCTCCAGCGCGGCGCGGATTGGCGGCGGGGGCGGTCGGTGAACGGCGTGTCGTTCAAAGAGCTGATCGACAGCTACGCCGGCGCGGAGAGTGGCGACTCCGCGTACGTGGACGTTAGGCGCGCCGTACAATGACGATCGACGAACAGCGGGGCTGGCGCGTTGGGCACCAGGGCCGGGATCAGATGTACTACGAGGAGCTCCACCAGGGCGCGTGGAAGCGGATCGAGATCGACGGCGAGATGCTGATGGGCCGGGCGCATCACGTCATCTACTTCGCGACGCCGGAACGGTGGCTCGAGTATCCGCCGTGGGCGCGCGACCGCCGTGCCGAGATCACCGCTCGAATCACGAGCGAGTTCCGTGAGCCCGACTACGAGTACCACGGCCTGGCTGCCACAGCGAGCGCGGCACCGAGCGCGGCAGCGTCGAACGTCTCGCCGGCTGGAGCGTCGGCGAGAAAGGGCGGGGCCTCGGCTGCAGGAAACCGTGCGTTGCTCGTCGCGGTGCTGGCGCTCCTCGTGCTCGCTGGCGCGATGGGCTGGCTCGTGACGAGCGGCGTCGCTCGCGGCGAGACGTACCTCCCGCTCAAACAGGCGACGCTGCGACGGTCGGTGTCGCGCGCGCAGGAGCCAGTGACGTTCTGGATGTCGATCGGGGTCTACGCGGCCATGGGCGCAGGTGCACTCGCGCTCGGTGTACTCGGCGGGAGGGCGGGGCGCCGACCGTGAGAGCGCTAAAGCACCCGCGACGTGCTTGCGATGCCAACTCCTGCTGGCGCACCGTCGTAAGACAGCCGTATACTCTCGATTCGCAGCCGATGTCCACGAAGTTCGACACGTCGGGCGTCGCCAGTCGGCGCGCCCGTTCATCAGGGAACGGCCATGACCTACGATCGCGATTTCAGCCGGCGGGAAATGCTCAAGATGTTGTCGCTCGCCGGGAGCGCGGGACTCCTCGCTGCCTGCGCCAAGGCGGCTGACCGCAGCGCCTCGGGCGATAGCGGCACGGCGGTCGCCAGCGACAAGGACGAGAAGCTCGAGACGACGAGCATCCGCCTCGTCATGGACCCGAGGTTCACGGTCCTCTGCTACGCGCCGCAGTACCTCGCGGACAAGTACCTCAAGGAAGAGGGCTTCACCAACGTCGAGTACGTGTCGAAGATCGACGGCTCCGAGGCACAGGCGCTCCTCCACGGCGACGCGGACATCAGCTCGGCGCTCGCCGTCGACTGGATCATGCCGATCTCGAGGGGCGAGCCGGTCGTCATCCTCGGTGGGCTGCACCCGGGGTGCGTGGAGATCTTCGCGAACAAGTCGATCGCCACGATGAAGGATCTGAAGGGGAAGCGCATCGGCGTGAGCGGCCTGCAGAGTCCCGAGCGGTTCCTCCTCGCCTCGATCGTCTCGTACATCGGGCTCGACCCGGAGAAGGACATCGAGTGGGTGTTCGCCGAGCCGCTCCAGTGGGGTCCGATGCTCGTGGACGGGAAGGTCGACGCGCTCGCCGCGTTCCCGCCGATGAACCAGGGGCTGCACGAGGCGAAGATCGGGACGGTGCTCCTCAACACGCTCACCGACGACCCCTGGAAGAACTACTTCTGCTGCATGCTGGCAACGAACCGCAGCTACCTCGAGAAGAATCCCGTGGCGACGAAGCGCGCGCTCCGCGCGATCATGCGGGCCGCCGAGCTGGCAGGCAAACAGCCGGACGTCGCCGCGCAGCGCCTGGCCGACATGCACATCGCCGAGAATGCGGCGCAGGCCCATCACGTCATGACGCGCCTCCCCTATCACGCGTGGCGCAGCTACGACCCGGCGGACTCGATGCGGTTCTACGCGCTGCGCCTGCGCGAGGCGGGGCTCATTACGCAGACCCCGCAGGAGATCCTCGATCGCGGAAGCAACTGGGGGATCATCAACGCGCTGAAGAAGGAGATGCCGGCGTGAGGGCCGGATAGACCGGGAGGGAACGCGTGCACCCACTGGTCGGCTGGCTGCCGCGATTCGTCGCGCGCGTTCCCTCCACGGTCCGAACGAAGCTGCTCGTCGCGTTCCTCGCGATGGTGCTGCTGTTCGTGCTCCTCGGCGCTGTGGGTCTTGGCGTCCTGCGCGTTTCGAATCGCCGGGCGGAGTCGCTCCTCGAGCTGCAGCGCCGCGTGGCCGCGTACCGGCAGCTGCAGAGCAATTCGACCGACCTGCTCTACACGGTCAGCTCCGCGCTGCTCGCGACCGACGATGAGACGGTGGCAGTGGCGGCCCGCCGCCTCGGACAGTTCTCGTACGACTTCGACCGGGCGCAGTACGTCTCCCGCGACAACCGCGAGGTGCTGTCGCAGATTGCCGGAGACTACAAGCGCTTCACCGACGTCGGCCTTCGCATCGTCGCGCTGATCCGGGAGGGTCGGCGCGATGAGGCGCGGGCGCTCCAGGCGGATTCCGCCGTCGCGCTCGCGGCCCGCATCGAGCGGAACGCGCTCTCACTGGTAAACGGCGCCGAGACCGAGATGCTGACCCAGGTCGAGCGCGGCAACGAGGCGTTCGTCGTCAGCCAGGGCGTCGTCGTCGCCGCCGCCCTCGTTAGTATCCTCGTCGCGCTGGCGCTCGGCTACGCCATCTCGCATTCGGTGGTCGATCCCGTCCGTCAGGTGAACGCCCAGCTCACGCAGATCGCGGGCGGCCACTTTGCCGGCCGCATCGAGATCAAGAATCGCGACGAGCTCGGCACACTCGCCGTGGCCGTGAACCGCATGAGCGGGGACCTCGACCGCCTCTATCGGCAGATCGAGGACGCGAGTCGCCACAAGTCGGAGTTTCTTGCGACGATGAGTCACGAGATCCGCACGCCGATGAACGCGATGATTGGCATGACGCAGCTCCTGCTCGACACGGAGCTCGACGTCGAACAGCGACAATTCACCACGACGATCCGAGACAGCGCGCGCGCGCTCATGGCGATCGTGAACGACGTCCTCGATTTCTCGAAGGTCGAGGCGGGCAAGGTGGAGCTCGAGCACGAGACGTTCGCGCTCACGGAGTGCGTCGAGGGTGCGTTCGACGTCGCCGCGCCCGAGGCATCGCGCAAACGGATCGAGCTCGCACTCGACATCGCGCCCGACACGCCAGCCACGCTCGTTGGCGACATCACGCGCGTGCGACAGATCCTCGTCAACCTGCTCGGCAACGCGGTGAAGTTCACCGAGCGCGGCGAGGTCGTCGTCCGCATCTCGTCGACGCCGTTGCCGCACATCGACGGCGAGCCGCCGCGGCACGAGTTCCTGTTCGCCGTTCGCGACACGGGACCTGGCATCCCACCCGACCGGCTCGATCGCCTGTTCAAGTCGTTCAGCCAGGTCGACGCGTCGACCACCCGGCGCTACGGCGGCACCGGGCTCGGCCTCGCCATCTGCCAGAAACTGACGGAGCTCATGGGCGGGCGGATCTGGGTCGAGAGCACGCCTAACGTCGGCTCGACCTTCTTCTTCACGATCCACGCGACGCCGGTGCTGCGCTCGTCGGCCGGGCCGGCGCCGGAAACCGACTACCTCACCGGCAAGCGCGCGCTCATCGTCGCCCCCGACGAGTCCACGAGCCGGCGCGTGCTCGTCGATCAGCTCACGTCGTGGAACATGATCCCACGTGTGGCCGCCGAGCCGGAGGAGGCGCTCGCGTGGCTGAACGCCGGGCAGGAGTTCGATGTCGTGATGCTCGACCTCGACGTGCACGGCCGGGAGATCGGTCGCTTCACGCGCGCGCTCGACGCCGGCGGGCGCGCGCGCATTCCGCTGCTGGCCATGCGCGCCGCGGCGAGCCGTGCCGAGGCGAGCGCGGGTGTCGCGCGGGAGGGGATCGCCGCGATACTGGGCAAACCCATCAAGCAGTCGGTGCTCTTCGACACGCTGACCGGTTTGTTCGGCGATGACGCCGACCGCCTCGCGTCCACGGGCGAGATTGCGACGGCGTTCGACCGCCACCTGGCGCTCGCTGTCCCGCTGCGGCTCCTGCTGGTCGATGACCACCCGACGAATCGGATGCTTGGCTTCAAGGTGCTGGAGCGGTTGGGCTACGCGGCGGACGTCGCCAGCAGCGGACGGGAGACGCTCGCGCTTCTCGAGCAGCGCGACTACGACGTCGTGTTCATGGACGTGCAGATGCCCGAGATGGACGGACTCGAGACCACCCGGGAGCTGCGGCGTCGGTGGCCTGACCGGCCGTTGCGCGTGATCGCGATGACAGCGAACGCGATGAGTGGCGATCGCCAGGCGTGCCTCGCCGCCGGCATGAACGACTACCTCAGCAAGCCCGTACAGCTCGATGCGCTCGTGGACGCACTGCGACGCAGCCGTGTCGAGACGGTCCCGCCGCCCGATGCGCCGCCGAGCGTCGCACCCAGTGGCGTAAGCACCGTAGCTACGGTCCCTCCGGCCGCCTCGGTCCTCGACCAGCGGGCGCTCGCGACGTTGCTCGAGATGATCGGCGGCGACGAAGCGTCGCTGGCGGAGCTGATCGAGAGCTTTCTCGG
>Ga0310810_10006025_pt1 | contig 13639 bp, 10 predicted proteins | sample NCmetagenome_FD_207641 | JGI IMG/M metagenome (GOLD analysis project Ga0310810, IMG submission 207641) | Soil microbial communities from experimental microcosm in Duke University, North Carolina, United States - NC | ecosystem: Engineered > Artificial ecosystem > Soil microcosm > Unclassified ... | reverse complement strand
CACCGTGTACATCTTCGCCGCGAAGAACGGTGCGAAGGTCGGCAACCTCCAGAAGATCGTGCTGGCCGACGGCAAGGAGCTGACGGCGGCCGGACCGGCTCCGGCACCCGCGCCGGAATCCGGCGCAGCGGCGCGATAGACGCCAAACGCGAGGAGATGTCCATGCGCAACCGTCTGGTGGTTCCGGGCAGCCTGTTGGTAGGTGTCCTCACGTTTTCGCTGACCGTGCGGGCTCAGGCCCCGGCGGGCGGGAGAGGTGCCCCACCCCCGAGTCAAGCAGCCAGCGCGAAGGCGCCCGACCTGTCAGGCGACTGGGCGCCCGATGGCCGGCGCGGCGGGATCGGACAGAGTCTCAGCATCTCGGACATCCGTGGACAGAAGCGGGGGAACGAAGACGACATCCCGTATCAGCCATGGGCACGCGAGAAGACGATGTCCGAACGCACGTCCACCGGGCCTGATCCACAGTTCGGCAACACAACGGATCCGCAGGTCCTCTACTGCGAGCCGCCTGGAGTGCCGCACATCTATCTGTGGCCGATCAAGACCAAGTTCATTCAGACGCCCGAGGCCGTGTACATCCTCCACGAGCTCGGTCCGTACTATCGCGTCGTGTGGTTGAACAGCAAGCACCCGGAGGATCCCGATCCACAGTGGTGGGGACACTCAATCGGTCATTACGAGAACGGCGACACCCTCGTCGTGGACACCATCGGGTTCACCGACAAGACGTGGCTCGATCAGATGGGGCATCCGCACACTGAGAAGCTTCACCTGACCGAGCGCTACAAGCGCGTCGACGCCAACACCCTGGAGCTCGACATGGTGATCGACGATCCCGGCGCCTATACGAAGCCGTGGAATTCGCACCGCAACTTCGCGCTGTCGAAAACGGGGTTCCTGCGCTATCAGCAGATCTGCTCGGTGCGTGAGAATCGTCGATTCGAAGAGAACCTCGCCTCGCCGGCATTGAAGAAGTAAATACGGTGCGAGGGTGCGACGGTGCGAGGGTGCGACGGTGCGAGGGTGCGAGGGTGCGACGGTTCGAGGGTGCGACGGTTCGAGGGTGCCATAGGCACTGCGACGGTCCGACGGTACGGGTGCACCGGGGCGCGGGCTAGAGGTGTAGGGCCGTCCGTTCACGGCGAAAGCCGACACTACGTGGGTTCCGGCTGCAGCCGGACGCTACGCATCCCGGAACCCTTTTTCGAGCAACAACGCTACCGCAACTGCCGGCGCGCAGCGCGCACCCGCGTCTCCGAGGTGATCCGACAGCGGCACGATATTCAGCTCGAGCGCGCGAGCGGCCGCAACACCGAGAAATGCCCCGAGGCCGGTGACAACGGCGACCTCGATCGATGGATGACGATCGAGCACGCGCTGCATCGCCGCCTGGATGCTGCGCGTTTGCGCGAGCGCCAGTGCGTCGGCCAGGCGTGTCGTGGCTGCCTCATCGAGGATCTCGCGATCGGCGCAGACGATGCGCGCGAGGCGCTCGCCGACGAACTCGCGCGTCACCGGGCGGCCATCTGGTGTCGGGCACGTGTAGTCGGTGGGGTCGAGATCGCCGCGCCAGACGTGCACATCACCCGCGAGCGCGAACCCTTCCGCCGAGACGCTGGCAAGCGCATCGCCCAGTGGAACGTAGTGGGCAATCGCCTCGGCCGGGGTCCGCAGCGCGCCGGTGTAAACCAACTCCGCGGCCACCAGCCGCTCCGGATCGGTATGACCCTGTGCCACGACGTGACCGCCCACAATCGGCACCAGATCGGTCGTGGTCGTGCCGATGTCGATGAGAAGCGCGTCCGGGTGGTACACGGCGACCGCCCGTGCCGTCGCGGCCCAGTTCGCTGCGGCGACCGAGAGCGGTCGCTCACGCGCATGCGCGGGTGAAACAAATCGCCCGCTGACGCTGTAGACGTGCAGGCTCGCGGCAGGAAACGCGGACTCCACGGCGTCGAGCACGAAGCACACCCCTTCGCGCTTGGTCCGGAACATCTGCGACAGCTCCGCGGTCATCGTGATCGCGTGCGGCATCGCCTCGGTTCCGGCGACACCGGCCAGCATCTCGCGAAGCAGCGGCACGAGCGCCCCGGGATCCTTCTGGATCTCGTACGGCCGTCCTTGAACGGACAGCACGGTGCCGTCGCTCACGCGGGCGGCCTTGGTATTCACCCCGCCGATGTCCCAGCCGATTGCCGGCACGGATTCAATGTACCTCTGCCGGAGGCAATGGAGGAAGTAGGCGATGGGATCGTTCGAAACCCGTCGCGTGCACGTTTCTATCGGTGTCGTTCGTCAATCACGTTGGAGCGGGAGGACCGTATGGCGTCCCTTCTTGATGGCAGCACCAATTACCGCAGCCTTTCGCTCAAGGATCTGCTCCTTGCGCGCGAACAGTATCACTGGCACCTGATGAACAAGGCCAACGTAGTCGGCACCGCCGTCGGCCTCTATCTGATTCGCAAGACGGAACTCCCTCCCGACAGGCGCGCGTCTACCTTCAGCGCCGCCCAGACGCCATACAGGGTGAAAGGTCCGCGAACGTTCGAGAACTCTGAAGTGCGCGATTACTCGTGGCCATGCGTGCTCGTCCTGGTCAAGGAATGGGTCGAACTCTGGCAATGCGGTGACAGCGAAGGCCAGTTCCACCCGGATCAAATCGTTCCTCGCACGCTCTATCTGACCGACGGTCGCACCGTTCCCGTCTGCGTGGTCAAGGTCGATCAAAGCGCCCCGGACCGCGATCGTGTCCCCGATTGGCACTGGCCCGCCGGGCTGTTCGGCGGAGGAATGCCGATCATCGTCAACGTGCAGGAACAGACTCGACGCGCCACGGCCGGATGCCTCGTCAGCGACGGCCATACGACCTACGCGTTGACCAATCGGCACGTCTGCGGCGACGGCAGCGAGCCGATTTTCACGATGGCGGGCGGCAAGCTGCAAGAGATCGGACGCGCCAGCGGCAAGCATCTGACCCGGCTGCCGTTCGACGCGATTTACCCGGAGTTCCCATCGCGGCGCACGTACGTCAACCTCGACGCCGGCCTCATCGAGCTGAACGATCTGAACGACTGGACGTCGCAAGTGTTCGGTTTGGACCGCGTCGAGGAGCTCGCCGATCTCAACGAGCTCAACATCACGCTCCGGCTCATCGAAGCGCCGGTCGTCGCGTCGGGGGCCGCGTCCGGGAGGCTCGAAGGACGAATCAAAGCGCTGTTCTATCGATACAGATCGCTCGGCGGCTACGACTACGTGTCGGACTTCCTCATCGCGCCGCGCCTGCTCGATCCCGACTCGGACCCTCAGGCAACTCCGCATCCCCAGACACAGCCCGGCGACTCGGGCACGGTCTGGCTCTTGGTGGTGAACCCTGACGCGGGCAAGCCTGGCGAGGATCCGTTTGTGGGTGCACTCCATCCCATCGCGGTCGAGTGGGGCGGACAGGTCATCTCAGGGAACGACTCTCGCCGCTACGCGTTCGCGCTGGCGACGAGCCTGACGACGATCAGCCGTTTCCTCGACGTCGAGCTCGTGACCGATCACAACACTGGCGTCATGCCCTATTGGGGGCAGGTCGGTCACTACAGCATCGCAACCTTCGCGTGCGACGCGTTGCCTGCCGGCAGCAAGATCCGCACTCTGATCTCCGCCAACGTCGACCGCATCAGCTTCGCCGTCGAAGGGCTCTCGTCCAAGAAGATCGCCGCGGCGCTCAAAGCGGCGCGGGAGAACGACACGCTCGTGCCGCTGGCCGATGTGCCCGACGTCATCTGGAAGAACCACGTGAGCAAGGTGGTTGGGGGCCGCGACACTCGATTCGGCAAGAATCACCGATCGACCGGACCGGAGCATCCCACCCACTTCGCCGACGTCGACAAGCCACGTGCCTCGGACGGAAAGACGCTTCGCCAACTGTGTCTCGAGGACCCTGCCAACGTGGACGTCAACGTCTGGCGGGCGTTCTACACCGCCAACGGCGATACCGAACAGCGAAGCCGGGGGCTCCTGCCGTTTCGCGTGTGGCAGTTCTTTGATGCGATGAAAGACTTCGCCAATCGCGGCGCCGTCGACGAGTTCGTCTGCGCCGCCGGGCTGCTGTCGCACTATGTGGGCGACGCGTGCCAACCGCTGCACGGGTCAATGCTGGCCGACGGCTTCGCCGATCAGCCGAAGACGATCGTTCATCACCATCGCGACACAGGCGAAGAGTTCGAAGAAGAGTCGCACGTCGGCGCCGGGGTGCACTCGACCTATGAAACGAAGATGATCGACCGCCACACACCCGATCTGTTACGAGGGATTCAGGCGGTCATCGACGCTGGAGTCCCTGCCGGCGCACCGATCGCCGACGGTCATGCTGCCGCCGTCGCCATCATCGAGCTGATGGAACGCAGCGCGACGTTGATTCCCCCGATCGACATCGTGAACACCTATGTCGACGCCGGAGACAAAACCACGGTGGCCGTTCAGGATGCGCTGTGGAAAGCTTTCGACAAGCAGACCATGAAGGTCATGGCCGACGGCGCCATGGTGCTCGCACGAATCTGGGAGGCCGCCTGGCAGGCAGGCAACGGAACCGCGATTCCAAATTCAGCGCTCACGCCCATTGCTGAAAACTCACTGATTGCGCTCTATACCGATGTGACCTTTATCGAGTCGCTCGACCTTGATCACATCGGAGCGGTCTTGCAGGGAGTCGTGCACGCCTAGAGAGGAAACGGCCTCCGCGACCGCCGTTGCCTCCCGTCGCGGCGATCACACGCCGACACTTCGGCGAAGGCGCGCATCGAGCTCACGGCCGTAGCGAACGACGATGTCAGGAATCGCCTCGACGTCGGTACGCGTCGCATGAAAGTTGACGATGCAGGCGCGCAGCACGTACCTCCCGCTGACGAGCGCGTTCGAGACGAACGCCTCACCACCGCGCTGGAGCGCATCGAGCAGCGCCTCGTTCAGGCGATTGAGGTATTCCTCGGTACGAGCGTCGCCGACCGTCGGCTCGAGGTCGCGCGGAACGAACCTGAAGGTCGCGATGCTCAGCGCCTGCGTCACGAGTTGCAAGTCGGGCTCCCGTCTCACGGCATCCGCCATCACGCGCGAGAGCGCGATGTCGTCTCCGATCATCTGGCGATAACCGGCGGCACCCACCTGCTTGAGCGCCAGCCAGACCTTGAGCGCGCGGAACCCGCGCGAGTTCTGCGGGCCGTAGTCGACGAAGTTGATGCTCTCTTCGCCGAAGTGATAGTAGGCGGGAAAGTACGAGAACGCCGCGCGAAGCATCCTTGGATCGCGCACCAGCGCGCAACCAGCTTCGAGCGGCGCGTACAACCACTTGTGCGGGTCCACTGCGACCGAATCCGCCAGGTTCAGCACCCGCAAGTCGCTCGGCCCATCCGGTACTGCCGCGGCGAACCCGCCATACGCCCCATCCACGTGAAACCAGATGCCGCGGTCGCGGCATACGCGCGCGATGTCCTGCAACGGATCGACCGCGCCCGTGCTGACCGTGCCTGCGGTTCCAATCACCATTAACGGCGCATGGCCGGCGGCGAGGTCGGCGGCGATCTGCTGATCGAGCTTCGCGACGTCCATCCGCGAATCGCTGTCGGTCGGAATCCAGCGAATCGCTTGAGTCCCAAGGCCGGCGAGATCGGTCGCTTTCTGAATCCAGGTGTGGGTCTCGGCGGACGCGTAGACGAGCAGAGTGCGCGGCGACGCGGCCACGCCATCCCGGCGAATGTCGAACCCGGCGCCAGCGGCTCGAGCCGCCAGGAAGCACACGAAGTTGGCCATGTTGCCACCGCTGACGAGCAATCCCCCGCACGTCGTCGGGTAGCCAATCAGCTCTGCAATCCAGCGCACCGTTTGCGCCTCGATCTCACTCGCGGCAGGCGACAGCGTCCACGCGCCGACGTTCGGATTCACCGCGGCCGCGAGAAAGTCGCCGAGCAGGCCGATCGGCGCCGGCGAGGAGGTGATGTAACCGTAGAACCGCGGGTGCGCATTGAAAAGAGAATGCGCGAACAACTGCTGCGCCGTGGACGTCAGCAGCGTGGCCGCATCCAGGCCGTGCTCGGGCAAAGGCGTGTTCAACCCCAACGCCTCCCGCACCGACGACGGCGCCTCGTCGCGCGTGATCGGGCCGCGCGGAATGGTTTCCAGCAGCGACGCGATTTGATCGACCAGCGAGTGGCCCAGCGCTCTGAAGTGCTCGGCATCGATGGCCAGCGGCGCCTGTCGACGAGAGGTCTCGTTTGCGGATGAATCCATGCGTCCATCTTGCGTTGAAGCAGGTCCGAGATCCAATGTCCCGGCAGAAAAAGGACCGAGAGCCGTCTTCGTTTCCGTGCAGCCAGGTTCTTAGTCCGTGGTTCTTGGTGCCTGGTCCGTCCTTGGTCCCTGGCCCTTGGTCACGCTGTTGACCAGACCGTGGATGTCAAACGGACCAAGGACCAAGAACGAAGACCCAGGGACTCGCGCTACGTCGATTTGAAAAGCGCGCTTGGGGCCCTCCTTGACCCGACTCCCGCAAAGCGGTGAGATCTGTCTCAACTCGGCGATGGCGCAATTCTCCTTCGGTCCGTTCGTCTTCGATGCCGCCGCCGCACGCCTCTCGCGCGACCACGCCGAGGTGCGATTGCGGCCGCAAGGGCTCGAGGTCCTTCGCGTGCTGCTGAAGCATGGCGGCCGCCCGATCGGCTACGACCAGATGATCGCGGAGGCGTGGCACGGCACGTTCGTCTCGCGGCACACCGTGGACGTGACGATCGGCGAAGTGAAGCGGGTTCTCGGCGAATACGGCCGCTGGATCGTGCACCGGCCGAAAGTCGGCTACAGCCTCGAGGTGCCGACCTCCGACGAGCTCGTGCGCAAGGGCTGGCATTTCGCCAGCCGCCGCACGAAGGAAGGCGCCGAGCGCGCGATCGAGTGCTTCCAGCAGGCGGCGGTTCAGCACCCTGGCGACTTCCGTGCCTTCGAAGGCTTATCCACGGTGTATCTGATGCAGGCGACCTTCGGGATTCGGCCGCCGGTCGAGGTCTATCCACGATTCCTGGAAGCGCACGCCCGCGCGGCCGAACAGGGCCCGCTCACACCCGACATGCGCTGCAATCGCGCCCACGGCCTGCACATGTTCGAGCATCGTCCGCAGGACGCCGAGCGCGAGTTCCAGTTGGCGCTCGCCGAGAAACCGGCATTTGCGACCGTCTACGTGCGCATGGCGCTCATGTGTGCGACGCTCGGGCAGCTGGATCGCGCGCTGGAAATGGTCTCACGCGGTTACCAGGCCGACCCGCTGCTCCCGACGCTGCCGCCGGCCGAAGTCAACGTGCGCGTGTGGCGGCGTGAGTTCGATCAGGCGGTCGTCATCGGCAGCAAGGCGGTGGAGCTCCACCCGTATCTGCAGATCAGCCGATCGAACTACGCGCAGGCGCTGGAGTTTTCGGGACGCCTCGACGAAGCGCTCGCGCAGTATCAGTTGGGTTCGATCATGTCCAGTGACCTGCCGTGGATGCGCGCGCTGGAAGCGACCTGCCTCGCGAAACTGGGCCGGACGTCCGACGCCCGCGCCATTCTCGACGAGCTCGAGCACCGGCGCGAGACCGACTACGCGGATGCGCTGTACGTCGCGGTCCTGCGAGACGCGCTGGGTGAGCGGGCCGAAGCGTTCAAAGAGCTCGAACGCGCCTACGAGGAGAACTCCGCGTTCCTGTACTCAATCGAATTCGATCCCAAGATGGACACGTTCAAGGGTGACCGTCGTTTCACCAGATTGCTGAACTCGATGAAGAAACGAGGATGCGAAACGTGACACTCGATACCCGGAACTTGTCGCGTCGTGAATTCTGTACCGCGCTCGCGATTCCTTTGTCACAGGTCCGGCTGAAGCCGGACACTACGTACGGAGCGTCCGCCATCGCGCAGACGCCGGCTGTGCAAGAGGCCGCCGGTCCGCCGATGCTTCCGGTGCGCAGCCCGGGCCTCGAGCATCTCGGCCTCACCGTGCCCGATCCCGAGGCGGCCGCAAAGTTCTACGGGCGAATTTTTGGTCCGCAGCTCTTTCGTGAGCGTGAGGCCCCACCGCGTTTCTACGCGACGGCCGGTATCAGTTATCTCGCGTTCGGGGGATCGGCAACGGCGACGCCGTTCATCGATCACTTCTGTGCGCTCGTGCACGACTATCGCGGGCGCGAAATGCGACCAGTGCTCGAAGCGCGAGGCATCCAGTCTGCCGGCGTCGGCATGATCAGCGATCCCGACGGTCTGCGGCTGCAGCTGCTGGGTGTGCCCGGAGGACTGGCCGGGACCATCGTCCCGGGCGGGCGCATGTCGCTCGATCCTCCCGTCGTGCACGCCATCGGCCTGGATCACGTGATGCTGCGCGTCACGGATCTCGAGAAGTCCGCCGTCTTCTACCGGACGTTCTTCGGCAACGAACGCCCGAGGACGAAGGAGAAGCCGCAGCGGGTCTGGTTCCAGATCGGCAACACGCGACTCGGCCTCGAGGCGGCTGCCACGGGCAGCAAGCCCGCAATCGATCACTTCTGCATCACTGTCGCCGGTTTCGACCACCGCGCCATCGAGGCGTCGCTCAAACAGCTCGGCGTGGAGACGTCACCTTCAAACGATGAAAAGCTGCTGCGTTTCAAGGATCTTTACGGCATTGTCGTTGAGCTGAAGGCTGGCTGACGCGGCAGAACTTCCTGCTTCCGCGCAATGGAGCGCCCCTGTTAAAGTCCCGGCTAAAGCCGGACACTACAGAATGTGACTTGGGTTCGGCTAAAGGCACGCGCGTCATCAACGTAGTGTCCGGCTTCAGCCGGACCATTTCGGGAGCCTCGTATGCAAATCACAACGAAGATCTCGATCATCGCGACGGGGTGTGCCGTGCTTCTGGCCGCCGCCTGGCCCGCGGCTGCCGACGACGGCCCGACGATGTACAAGCAGTTGTGCGCCACATGTCACGACACGGGCGCCGCGCGTGCGCCGACACGCGACGTGCTGCAGGCCATGACTGCCGAGCGCGTGCTCACGGCCATGGAGAGCGGCCCGATGTTGTCGATGGCGGCGGGCCGCACCGGCGTCGAGCGCCGCGCCATCGCGGAGTTCGTCACCGGGAAGAAGTTCGCCTCTCCGCTCGAGATGACGCCGTCTCCCAAATCGATGTGCCGCGCGACATCCGGCGAGTTCGCCAACCCGCTCGCCGGTGCGATGTGGAATGGCTGGGGAGCCAACACGCAGAACACCCGGTATCAAAGCCGCGACATGGCCGGACTCGCAGCCGACGATGTGCCACGACTGAAGCTCAAATGGGCGTTCGGGTTTCCCGGTGAGCTGAGTGCCGACGGTCAGCCGTCGATCGCTGGTGGCCGTGTGTTCGTCGGCACACAAAGCGGCACCGTGTACGCGCTGAGCGCGGCCACGGGCTGCGTGCACTGGACTTTCCACGCCGATGCTGCCGTGCGAGCGGCCATCACGATCGCCAAGCTCGAGCCTTCAGGACGGTATGTCGCTTTCGTCGGCGACCGCGCCGCGAACGTCTACGCTCTCGACTCGGCAACGGGAAAGATGATCTGGAGATCGCACGTGGACGATCACCCGTTCGCCCGCGTCACCGCCTCGCCGACGTTTCACGATGGACGACTGTACGTGGGTGTCGCGTCGGGCGAAGAGACTGCTGGAGCCGTCGCCGAATACGAATGCTGCACCTTCCGCGGGAGCCTCGTCGCTCTCGATGCCTCAACCGGCGCGCGGGTCTGGAAGACGTATACGATGGAGGAGCCGCAGAAACGCGCCACCAATCGTGTTGGGACGCAGTTGTGGGGGCCTTCGGGTGCGCCGATCTGGTCGAGCCCCGCAATCGACGTGAAGAAGAACGCTGTCTATGTCACGACCGGCAACAACTACAGCGGTCCGGCCAACGATCGCAGCGATGCGTTCATGGCGTTCGATCTCATGTCGGGAAAGCTCCTCTGGTCGCGTCAGATGACGGCCTCGGACGACTGGAACACCGCGTGCCGATTGAGCGACCAGACCAACTGCACGAACAAAGACGCTCCGGATTTCGATTTCGCGTCTCCGCCGATCCTCGTATCCCTGTCCGACGGAAGGCGCCTGATTGTCGCCGGTCAGAAGTCGGGCATGGTCCACGCGCTCGACCCCGATCGCGATGGGCAAATCGTCTGGCAACAGCGCGTCGGCAAAGGCGGGATCAATGGCGGCGTGCAGTGGGGATCGGCCGCTGACACGTCGAACGTGTACGTCGCGCTCTCGGACCTCGCCCGTTTCCCCGTGCCTAACAGCCAGGCCACAATTCCCGATCCCGAGGCGGGAGGCGGCATGTTCGCGATCCGTCTCGAGACAGGGCAACCGCTCTGGCAGACGCCTCCTCCGCGCGCATGCCGCACCCGCGACCGCTGCAGCCCGGCGCAGTCGGCGGCCGTGAGCGCGATTCCCGGCATCGTATTCTCTGGATCGATCGACGGCCATTTCCGTGCATACTCGATGAGTAGCGGATCGATCGTCTGGGACGTCGACACCGTCCAGCCTTACAAGACGGTGAATGGAGTGCCCGGCAAAGGAGGATCGCTGAACGTCGGCGGACCGGCGGTCAGCGGCGGCACGGTGATCATCAACTCGGGTTACGTGCAGAACGGCATGCCGGGGAACGTACTCCTGGCCTATACCGTGGACGGCAAGTAGGTAACGGCCGATAGTCCGGACGATGGTCGCTTCACCGTCATCGATCGCTCGACGTACATTTGCGCGAAGACACGTAAGCGCTTGCCGCCTGGACGACACACCATGGCGCGGCTCTTGCTGAGGCACGCAGTGCTGCGTCACGTATTCACGCAAGCTCCGGTCACCTGCGGATGAGATTCAGGGAGTAGCAATGGCAAGAGCTGTCCTGGTGTGCCTCGTCATCCTCGGCTTAATCGGTCAGGTCCGCGCATCCGATACGCCCACCGAAACCGGCATCTCCGGCACATATGAGTGCGAGGGCCAGAATCCCGACGGCGCGATGTATGCGGGGATCGTCGAGATCGTCAAGCACAGGGACACGTATCTGGTGAGATGGACGATGCAGGACGACAGTCAGGTCGTCGGCATCGGCATTCTCAGTGGCAGCATGTTGTCCGTGAGCTACTTCGGCGGCACACCCGCGCTGGTCGTCTACACGATCGCGGAGAACGGGAAGTTGGAGGGGAAGTGGACCGCGGGCGGCGCCAACGGCCAGGTCTTCACCGAGACCCTCACGAAGACGCAGGAGGGAGCGCCACCGAAGCCGGCCAAGCCGACCAAGCGTGACGCACCGCCGCGCTCGCGCATCACCGTCTGAGCCCGCGCAATCTCGCGACACCGGTCACCGAAAGACGCGGAATCGGCGACTTCTTTTGACCCGCCTGAGGAAATCTAGGCCGCAGGCGGGTCGAAAGATCCGCCTCTACTTCCCGACCCGGCGGAACTTCTGCACGCGCTGCCCGGTGTTGACTTCAGTCGTATAGACGTTCCCTTGGCCGTCCACGGCGATGTTGTGCACGACGTGGAACTGGCCCGCATAGCGTCCCGGCCGCCCGACGCGACCGAGGATCGCCGCCGTCGCGCGATCGACGATGCGCAGCTCGTTGTTGACGCCATCGACCATGAAGATCAGCGACTGCTCGCGATCTGGTGAGAATGCCAGCTCCGACACGGATCCGTTCAGGCGCGTGTCCTTCTCGAAAAAGGCTTCAGACACGAACGTGCCGTCCTTGCGAAACACCTGGTAGCGATCGTTGATGCGATCGCAGACGTAGAGCAGCCCCTCTCTCGTCATCCTCACGCAGTGTACCGGGTTCCCGAACTGCGTGGACGGGGGGCGCGATGGATCGTAGGGCGGCACGGGCGCATCGCTCGGTGGCTTTCCGTACGCACCCCAGTGACGCTTGTAGGCGCCGGTCTCGGAGTCGAACACGATCACGCGGTGATTGCGATAGCCGTCGGCGACGTAGACTTCCCGCGCCGGGAGGTCGACGTAGATGTCAGCCGGGCTTCCCAGGTTGGCGGTGTCGTTGCTCCCCTTCGATTGCCCGCTGTGGCCAATCTGCAGCAGGAACTTCCCGTCGAGCGTGAACTTGAGGATCTGCGAGTCCTTGTTGCCGTTGCCGGCGATCCACACCGAGTCGGAGTCGTCCACGAACACACCGTGCTCGCTCTCGGGCCATTCGTAGCCGGCACCCGGACCTCCCCAGGATCGAACCAGAGTGCCCGCCTGATCGAATACGAGCACGGGCGGCGCCGCGACACAGCATTTGCTCCACGCCGGCTTCTGCTGCGCGCCAAGCTCGCGATCACTGAGCGAGCGCGGACGCTGGATGATCCAGACATGACCGCGCTTGTCCACGGCGACCCCGGAGACCTGCCCCAGAATCCAGTTGTTCGGCAGCGCCTTGGGCCAGAAAGGATCGACTTGCAGTTGCGGCACCGCGCGCGTGCCACGAGCAGCGGGGCCCTGCGCCGTGATCGTAGACACGCCGGCCACAAGGCACGCTATCGCTATCCATCTCGTCATCGCATCACCCGGTCGCGCTCTCCAAAGGCGGCCGGAAGGCCCACCTCTATCAGACTGGCGTAGGGGCGGATCTCGAGACCCGCCCGGCCGTTCTCTTACTGCGTGCTCGACGTCTTCGCCGCGTCGTTTGGCAGCGGACCCTTGACCGTGCGGTGCGACAACATCTGCCACTGGCCGTTGCGCTTCGCGTACACACGCTGGAACCAGACCTGCATGTGATTGGCCGCCCGGTTCGACTGAGGAAGGTAGAAGTAGCGCCCCAGCGTAATCGCCACATCGCCGTGCAGCTCCACCTGCACGTGATCGAGCTCGCGATAGATATACGGAGCGGGCTGCCGCTTCACGTAGGCGATCCAGCTTGCCTTGGTATCCACTTTGAGCGGCGCGCCGCCGTCGGCCCATCCGTCGCCATGGGTGAAGAGGAACGTGGGCGCCAGCGCACGCTCGAGAAACGCGGTGTCACCGCGCACGACCGCCGCCTCGGTGGCCTTCTCGAACGCGAGCACTTCGGCGATCGTGGCAGCTTCTGCGCTCGCGGGCGCAGGCGCGCCGGGCGGGACGAGGCTGGCTGGCGAGCTGGTCTTCGGCCGCCACGTGGAATCTCCGGCGGTCTGGGCTGAGATCGCAGCCGCCACCATCAACACGAGAATGCAGGACGTCGAGAGCACGCGCATCATGAATCCTCCTGACTACGAGCGGATCACCTTCTCCCCAGCCATCCGATAGGCGTCGAAAATCAGCGCGACGGCGCGCGCGCAGTCGCGAGCGGTTGCCGGGGGCCCCTCGCCGCGACCGATGCGGTCGAGACACTCGTGGACCACTTTGGGCCAGCCGCTCAAGTACCCGTCCGGCGCCTTCCGCGTTTCATCTCGACCCGGCCCGACGATCTGCACGCCTTCCCCGCCGGTCGTCGTCGCGCGAAGAAACACCTTCTCCGCCGACAGCTTGCGTTCCTGATCGCCGCCGGTGCCCGGATACGTGTAGCTCGCCTCGTTGAGGAACACCATTCCGCTCGGCGTGCGCAGCGTCACGTGCGCGTAGTCTTCGATCCCGAGCTTGTGGAGCGAGTGGCTGGTCACCGCCGAC
>Ga0310810_10006023_pt1 | contig 13640 bp, 8 predicted proteins | sample NCmetagenome_FD_207641 | JGI IMG/M metagenome (GOLD analysis project Ga0310810, IMG submission 207641) | Soil microbial communities from experimental microcosm in Duke University, North Carolina, United States - NC | ecosystem: Engineered > Artificial ecosystem > Soil microcosm > Unclassified ... | reverse complement strand
CCGGCCTGTCCCCCCGGTCTGCTTATCCACGAGAGGAGAGCCCATGAGCCACGCCGTGTCCGACGCGACCTTCGCCGGCCAACTCCCCGCGTTCTACGAGCAGTACCTGGTTCCTCTCATCTTCGAGCCCTACGCCGCCGACCTGGCGCAACGCCTCGCCCGGCGGCCGCTCCGTCAGGTGCTCGAGATCGCCGCCGGGACCGGCGTCGTGACCCGCCGCCTGGCCTCGGCACTGCCCGAGAGCGTGACGATCGTGGCTACCGATCTCAACCCGGGCATGCTCGACCAGGCAGCCGCCACCGGGACCTCCCGCCCGGTGGAGTGGCGGCAGGCCGACGCGGCTCGGCTCCCGTTTCCGGACCAGGCTTTCGACGCGGTCGTCTGCCAGTTCGGAGTCATGTTCTTCCCCGACAAGGCCGGGGCGTTCGCGGAGGCGCGCCGGGTGCTCCGCGCGGGCGGCGTCTTCCTGTTCAACGTGTGGGATCGGATCGAGCACAACGAATTCGCGGACGTCATCACCACGGAGCTCGCGACGCTCTATCCCGACGATCCACCGCGCTTCCTGGCCCGAACCCCGCACGGCTACGCCGACCGGGCCATCATCGAGCGGGATCTCTCGGCCGGCGGATTCAGCCGCCCCGCCGAGTTCGTCACGCTGACCGAGCGCAGCCGGGCGGCGTCGGCGGACATCCCCGCGCTGGCCTATTGTCAGGGCTCGGTGCTCAGGGACGAGATCGTTGCGCGGGACCCCGGGGGGCTCGCGCGAGCGACGGCCCGCGCCGCTGAGGCGATTCGCCGGCGGTTCGGTGCCGACGCGGTCGAGGGCCAGGTGCAGGCCCACGTGATCATGGTCGAGAAGTAATCAAGCCCACCATCGGACGGCATGACGAGTCCCACGGAACAACGTCCCGCCGGCTGGCGAGACGTTGTTCAGCGCAGTACACGCTATGGGATGTACTGCACCCGGTGGGTCGCGGACGTCTGCCACCATGTCGATCCCGCGCTCCAGCCCGTTGTAGATCGTCTCATACCTGACCAGGCCGGCCGTCGGTTGACGGGGTGCCTGGCAGCGTAGTGCCGCCCGACCTCGACCGCCCCCGCGCCGGTCTCGCCGACCGCTACCGGCCGCAACCCGTCACGCCCGGCGCGCACGCTCCGGCATTTCACCCCGGACACCGACGTTTCCGCCGCCCGCGCCCGTCCGACCAGCCATCCCACAACGACTTAGCCGCTGGCACGCCCCTCGCACGCCAGACCCCCGGATCATCACCTCCCGGAGGCTGATATGATGCGCAGAATCGTGGTTGGCGGGATCCTGACCCTCGCGTTCGCGACGGGCTGCAGCTCCAGCCGGAGCCAGGACCGCGTGGTCGTGGTCCCACCGCCCCGCGGAGTCCGGTACGAGGCCGGGCGCGACGTCATCGTGGTGGAGCGGACCCACGTTCCCAGGGGACACGCCTACGGCTGGTGGAAGAAGCACGGGTATCGCGAGGTCACCGTGTATTACGACGGCGCCCGCTACTACAGCCGCCGGCTCGAATCGCCGGGGTTCCGCGCCGTGGTCGTCTACCAGCGCGACGGCAAGTACTACATGGCCGATGCCGATGGCGACGACCGCGATCGGCACGGCCACGGGAACGACGAGGGCAAGGACGACTGACGGGCCCGTGCCCAAAGCAGATCCGTAATCAACCGCCGCCAGAGCCCATGCGTTCTGGCGGCGGTTCGATTACGGCGGCAGGGACCGCGTGTGGGCTGATGCGAGACCCCAATCCATCGGCGTAATCTGAAAGACGCACCGTCCGCCGGGAAGTTCCCACCGAACGGCGACTTGCTCCGGTGGTCAGCGCTCTGGCTCCCCCGTTAGCCCGCGTCCATATTCCATCGTTCCGACCCGGGCGGCCCTGGCCCCCAGGCCGGGCATGTCTCGTTGGCTCCTTCCTCCCCCGCCGCGGACTCCAACCACCACCGATGACTGAACCGACGCCCGCGTAGTGCCGCCCGACCTCGACCGCCTCCGCGCCGGTCTCAGCGACCGCTACCGTCTCGAGCGCGAGCTGGGCCAGGGCGGCATGGCCACGGTCTACCTCGCCGAGGACCTCAAGCACCGGCGCAACGTGGCCATCAAGGTGCTGCGGCCCGAGCTGGCCGCCGTCATCGGGGCCGAGCGCTTCCTGCGTGAGATCCAGACCATCGCGACGCTGCAGCACCCGCACATCCTCGGCCTGATCGACAGCGGCGAGGTGAACGGCACCGCGTACTACGTCATGCCGTTCGTGGACGGCGAGTCGCTGCGCGACCGGTTGCGCCGGGAGACCCAGCTGCCGGTGAGTGACGCGGTGCGCCTGGCCACCGAGGTGGCCGCCGCCCTCGACTACGCCCACCGGCACGGGGTCATCCACCGCGACATCAAGCCCGAGAACATCCTGCTCCACGACGGGCGCGCGCTGGTGGCCGACTTCGGCATCGCGTTGGCCGTCTCCACCGCGGGCGGCGGCGACCGCATGACCGAGACCGGCATGTCGCTCGGCACGCCGTACTACATGTCGCCCGAGCAGGCCATGGGCGAGCGCACCATCACCGCCCGCTCCGACGTGTACGCCCTCGGCGCCGTCACCTACGAGATGCTGGTCGGCGAGCCGCCGTTCACCGGGCCCACGGCACAGGCCATCGTGGCCAAGGTGATGAGCGCCGATCCGGCCGGCCTGTCGGCCCAGCGCCGGAGCGTGCCGCCCGCCGTCGAGGACGCGGTCCTCACCGCGCTGTCCAAGCTGCCGGCCGACCGCTTCGCCAGCGCCGCCGAGTTCGCCGCCGCCCTCAAGGGCGACGCCGCGGGGACCGGCACCGCCCGCCGGCCCGCGGCCACCAGCGCGCGGGCCCGCCCCTGGCTCGTGCCGCTGCTCGGCGCCGTCGCCGCCCTCGCCGTGGCCGCGGCGGTCGTGCTGGGGCTCCGGCTGGCCCGCCGCCCCAGCTCGCCGGTCGCCCGCTTCTCGCTCGACATCCCCGACCTGCGGGTCAACTTCACCGGCTTCTACGGCATCTCCCTCGCGATCGCGCGCGACGGATCCCGCATGGCGTTCGTCACCCGGGCCGGGGAGAACGTCACCCGGCTCGCGGTGCGGGACCGCGGCGACCTCGAGGCCCGGCTGGTGCCCGGCACCGAAGGCGGCGACGCCCCGTTCTTCTCGCCCGACGGCCGGTGGCTCGGCTTCTTCGCGGGGGGCAAGCTGTACAAGGTGGCGGTCGCCGGAGGCACGCCGGTGTTGGTGGCCGACAAGGCCCAGTTCGCGCTGCCGAGCGCCCTCTGGCTCGCCGACGGCCGGATCGTGTATGCCGGGGCGGACTTCAAGATGATGGCGGTCGACGCGGACGGCGGGAACCCGGTGACGCTGGTCCCGGCCCCCAAGTCGGGCGGGCTGCGCTATCCGGCCGCCCTGCTGGACGATCGAGTGCTGATCCTGACCCGGTGCGGCAACACCTGCGCCGGCCCGGCGCTCGTCGCGTTCGACGTGCGGACCCAGGCCGAGGATACGATCCTCGCCGGCGTCACCGAGGGCGCGCTCCTGCCCGACGGCACCCTCATCGCCGTGCGCGGCGACGGCACGGTCCTGGCCGCCCCGTTCGATGCCCGCCGGCACCGTCTCACCCGCTCGCCGACGCCGGTCCTCACCGGCGTCCAGGTCGAGATCGGGGTCATCCCCGAGTTCGCCGTCGCCGACGATGGGACTCTGGTGTATCTCCCCTCCAACGCCTTTGCCGGCGTGTCCACCGTGGCCGAGGTGGACCGCACGGGGCGGGCCCGCGTGCTCGACCCGGGGTGGCAGGCGCGCTTCATCAGCGCCGACCTGGCGCCCGACGGACGGAGCATCGCGGTGAGCACCCTCGAGGGCGCCGGCTCGACCCTGTGGGTCAAGCAGCTCGATGCCGGCCCGCTCACCCGGCTCACGTTCACCACCGGCGTCACCAACTACCGGGCCGGCTGGCTCCCCGACGGGCGCACCCTGAGCTACAGCTCCGACCAGAAGGGCGGCACCCACCTGTATCGCATCCGGGCCGACGGCAGCGACAAGGCCGAGCGACTGTTTCCCGCCGACTCGGCCCAGATCGACGAGGCGAGCTGGTCGCGCGACGGCCGGTGGCTGGCCTACCGCACCGGCACGGTGCCGGGCCTCCGCGATGTCTATATCCGCCCGGCCGCGGGCGACGGCCCGCCGATCCCGGTGGCCGCCGGCTCGGCCGACGAGTACATGCCGGCCATGTCGCCCGACGGGCGCTGGGTGGCGTACGTATCCATCGAGTCGGGGCGGGAGGAGGTGTACGTCCGCCCGGTGCCCGACGTGGACCGCGCCCGGTGGCAGGTCTCGTCGGCCGGCGGCACCAGCCCCGTGTGGGGCTCGTCGAGCCGCGAGCTGTACTACGTCGCGCGGGGCGACACCATGGTGGCGGTCACGGTGGGCGGCACGACCGATTTCCAGATCACCGGACGCCAGGCGTTGTTCGGGACCGCGCCGTTCACCTTCACGCCCTGGCACCAGGGGTTCGGCGTCCGTCCCGGCGGCCGGTCGTTCGTCATGCTGAGGCGCACCGACCAATCGGCCGGCCCCGAGGCGCGCCGGCTGGCGGTGGTGCTCAACTGGTTCACCGAGGTGCGGGCCCGACTCGCCAAATCGGAATGACCGCTCCGCTCGTGCCGGACTCCCTGCGCGACTCGCTCCGCGACCGCTAGGGTGCGGCGGGAGCCGCGCTACCAGGTGCTGGTCACCGCCATGACGCAGGACGTGGCGGAGATGCGGAAGCGCGCGGCCGCGGCGCATCCCTCGCTGTTCGGCCCGGGGTCATCGGCAGGGCGCTGATCGCATTCCTCCTTGAATCGAACATCACGGCGCACCCCGGATGGGAGTGCCATCCCCGCAACGGCCGGCAACTGCCTCACCGTCGATCGGGGAGGCTCCTGGTTCTACCCGCCGTGGCTCCTTCGCTCGGCACCCCGGGAGCGGAATCCTGCCGACTACCGGGACGTCATGATGGGGTTCCGCCTGGCCAGGACGTTTCCGTGAAGCGGCAGACATCCTTGGCGGCACGCGAGCCTCAGGCGAGCTCGACTGCACGCCGGCGGTCGGCGATCGGATGTTCGTGCCTGGCCGCGCCGATTGACCGCGTGCTGACCAGCGGTTGACCGCGGCGGCCCAGGTTGGCGGGTGCAAGCTACCCTCACTCGCCACCGGAGAGTCCTCATGCGCCGGCCCTTGCCCGCCGTTCTCGTCACTTCCCTGGTCCTGCTTCCAGTCGGGTGCAGCGATACCGGCTCCGACCCCGCGGCCCCGAGCGCGACGGTCACCCCGTCGCTCGACCGGGCGGGCACGACCCCGCTGAGCGGCGTCTGCCGCACCACTTTCCAGCTGACCAATCTCGTCTTCCAGGCGCCGCCCAACGACAAGGACCTGGCCAGCGCCGACTACGAGGACACCGGTCTCTGCCAGCTCTCCCACCTCGGCAGCGGGACGCTGCACAACAGCGGCAGCATCGACTTCACCGTCCGGCCGGCCATCGGCCGGGGCACCTTCACCCTCACGGCCGCGAACGGTGACCGGCTGGAGGGGACCGAGGAGGTCGACTACCTGGAGCCCGATGCCGCCGGACTCTTCGGCTTCACCGGGATCCGAGTCGTCAACGGAGGGACGGGGCGCTTCGCCGACGCGCACGGCAGCCTGGCGGTGAGCGGTTCCGGGTCGAACGTGGCGGGCACCACCGAGCAGTCGCACAGCGGCCGGCTGAGCTTCTGACCGACGCCTCACGCTCCGCCGATGCGGGCCACGGCCTCGGTGAAGGCGCGATCCGGCGCCAGGCCCAGCTCCCGGCGGAGCAGCTCTTCGTGCCGGCGCGCCGCCAACAGCGCGCCGGCACGGTCGCCCGAGTCGGCCAGGGTCCGAACCAGGCTCAGCGCCACGCTGCTGTCGTACGGATCCACTGCGCCGGCGCGGCTCCACCACTCCGCCGCCCGGCGAGCGTCGCCGGCGGCGGCGGCGCCATTGGCGAGCCTGGCATACGCGGCCAGCACCTGCCGGGCCAGCCGCGCCCGCTGGTCGTCGGCCCAGCGGTCGAACTCCGGAGCGTCCTTGAGATGAAAGCCGTCCAGGAACGGGCCGCGATACAGGTCGGCCGCGGCTTCGAGGTCGCCCGTCGCCAGCGCCTGCTCGAACTCCGCCACATCGGTGTGGATCACGGTCGGATCGAGCCGGAGGGTCTTCTGCCCGGCGAACAGTGAGGGCGACCCGGCCTGCCGGCGTTGGGCATAGAGCAGCTGGTTGAGCACGTGCCGCGCCCGCTCCGCATCCGACTCGGGCCAGAGATAGGCGAGCAGCTTGTCGCGGCTCATGCCACTGTCGCCCGAGACGGCGAGCAGCGCCAGGATCGCGAGCCGGCGGCGTTGGGTGACGGCCCCGGTGAGGTTCTCCGACCCGCGCGAGAGGGTGAGCCCGCCGAGCGTCCGGAGCCACAGCATCGGCTCAGAAGACATAGCGCGCCCCCAGCTGCATCCGCCAGCGCGATGCCTCACTGTCCGCCTTGTCCCGGTCCGGCAACCGGAGCTGGTAGACGCCCCGGCCGCGTTGGTCGTCGAACCCGGCCAGCCGCACCAGGGGGACCTCCTCCAGGCCGAAGTCGGCGGTGCGGCGGACCAGACCCCAGTCGCGGTCCAGCAGGTGCGCCACGTTGAACAGGTCGAGGCTCAGCTCGACGGCGTGACCGGTCCCGAGCGCGGTGGATCGCGCGAGCCGGAGGTCCAGCCTCGACTGCCACGGGTTGCGGCAGGTGTTGCGCCGGAGCAGGGCGCCCCGGCTCCGGCGGAGACACGGTTCGCGGTCGATGTACCGCGCCAGCCGGGCATACTCCGCCGGCGAGGCGGGCGTGCCGTCCTGGTTGACCAAGGCGACATCCGCCTCCGGCACGTCCCCGGTGGGCACGTACACCGGGTCGTTCGAAATCTGGCCGAACCGCTCGACGCCGAAGCCGTCGGCATTGATGTCGCCGTCGACTACGTAGGTGAACGGCGATCCCGAGGCGCCCTCGTAGATGAACGACACCGACGTGCGCCACGGCGCCTCGAGCGTGCCGCTCAGCCGCACTTTGTGGGGCACGTCGTACACGGAGCGGGCCAGCTGGCGGCGCTCCAAGCTGCCGTCCAGCGCGGTGCCGCCGACCTCGTCCGCCGCCACGCCGAGACCCGAGAGCGAGATCCCCAGCCCGCCCGGCACGCTCATCCGGTCGCGCGCCTCGCTGTAGCTGTACGCCGCGCTCACGCTGCCGCTCCGGCCCACGGGCGCCGTGAGGCTCACGGCCACCGAGGCGTAGCGGTCGCCTGCCGCGTTGCCCTGACGAATGACCGACGCAAACTCCGGCGCCGGCCGGTTCTCGCTGGCCTGACCATTCGGGTCGAGCGTGCCGTACATCGCCCTGCCACCTTCGCCGGCGAGCCGTCGGCCGGTGGGCGCCAGGTTCACGTCCACCAGATCGAGCTGATGGACCGTCCGCATGAGCAGCAGGTCGACCGTGGCCCGTACCTGGCCCGGGAGCAGCGCGTCGACCCCGGCGGACAGCTTGAGCGCCTGAGGAAAGCGGAACGAGCGGTCCACGTAGGTGATGCGGGGTACGGGGAGCGCCTCCGCGCCGCGGCAGGCGGTTGGCTGGGCCGCGAGATCGAGCGTGAAGTCGGGCACGTCGTCGCCGCTGCAATCCACCAGGAACTGTTCCAGTCCGGTGGATCGGTACGCATCCCCGGGCAGGACGTACGCCGGGCGCCCGCTGAAGAGCCCGGCCCCTCCGCGCCAGGTCAGCCGGCCTGCCCCGGGAGCGTAGGTCACGCCGAGCCGGGGAGACCAGAGCGGCCGTCCGTCAGGAAAGGTGCCCGTGTCCACGGCGAGCGAGGATGCCCGCAGCCCAGGATTGGTGAGTGGCCGGTCGGGAAAGAGCGGGAGGTCCAGGCGCAGGCCGAGGCTCACGACCAGCGCGCCCGCGCTCCATTCGTCCTGGGCGTAGAGCCCGAGCTGCCGCACGCGGAAGTCGGCCACGGGGCCGGCGCGAAGCGCGCCTCCAACCGACCGGCGGTAGGCGACGGGGCGCGCCGCCTCGAGGTCATCGAGGCCGTCGAACTCCCATTCGCCCACGTGCCCAAGCGACGTCGGATCCCGGAACGCCAGCAGCTCGTCATGGCTCCCGAACACCAGCCGGTGCGGGCCCAGTCCGAGGCTGACGTTGCCGGTCAGCTCCAGTGCGTGCTGCGCCAGGGTCGTCCCGGGACACAGCGGGTTCCAGCCGGCCGCAAGGCGGCCCTCGTCGGTCGTGACCGCGACCGACGCGAAGTCGCCTAGCGGCTGGCAGCGGTCGTGGATTACCAGGTAGGACGCGATTACCTCGCCCGCACCGCGGCGGCCGAGCGCCGTGTTCCAGACCGTGCGGGTTGCGAGGGTGGTGCTGCGGATGGAGCCGTCGCTCGAGGTGAGCCCATAGGTGCCGTAAGGTTCACGACTCACCAGGAAGCCGTGGTCGACGCCGTGCACGTAGCTCTGCGACAGCTCCACCCGCCCGTTCACGCCGGTCTGCAGCGTCAGCTTGCCGAACAGGCTCTGAGCCGGGTTCCCGGTTTCGGTCGGGCCGAAGCCGCCGGGCTCGACGCCATGGCCGTCGCGGAGGATCCGCTGGAACCGGGTGGCGCTCGCGTAGCGGATCCCGACGCCCGCCGAGTCGGCGCCGCCGGCGGTGTCGGCCCGGATGAGCGGGCCCGCATAGGGCATCTCGCTGCTCTGCAGCTCGCCCGAGACGAAGACGTGCAGTCGGTCCCGGACCAGGGGCCCGCCCGCACTGCCGCCGTACTGGAGCGTGTGGAACCGCGGCAGCGAAGCGCCGCCGGTGTCGCGCCCCGCGAGCCGCTGGTTCTGCAGCACGCCGAACAGCGTGCCATGCACCTGGTTGGTGCCGGACCGGGTGACCGCGTTGACCAGGCCGCCGACGAAGTTGCCCTCGCGGACGTCGAACGGCGCGACCTCCACCCGCACCTCCTGCACCGCGTCCAGCGGCACGGTCCGGAGCCCGCCTCCCCCCGGCGGGGAGATCAGGGTGATGAGCCCGCCCGGCGTGGCCGCGAACTGGCCATACAGACTGCCGTTTTCCCCGCCGTCGATCTGGAAGCTGTTCTGCAGCGGACTCTGTCCGGCGATCGAGGTTCCCCCCACGTTGCCTACCGCCTGGGGACTCTCGCGGACCAGTGACAGCACGTCGCGGTTGAGCAGCGGGAGGCGAGTGATCTGGGCGGTGTCCACGGTCCGGCCGGGGCCGCTCGGGCGCGGGAGCGGCGCGCGCACCTCCAGTGGCGCGAGGGCGAGCGCGGCAGGTCGGAGCGCCAGGCGCACGAGCTGGCGGTCGCCCAGCGAGAGCGTGAGCTCCTCGGCCGCTGCCGGCAGGTAGCCGACCGCCCGGGCCTCCACCCGATACGGCCCGCCGACCGAGAGCCGCTCGAAGCGGAACCGGCCGCCGGCATCGGTCGCCGTCCGCCACCGCTCGCCCGATGCGGTATTGGTGGCCAGCACGATCGTTTCGGCCAGCGGGAGGCCGGCGGCGTCGCTCACGGTACCCTGCAGGGCGGCGCCGGTGATGCCTTGCGCGCGGACCGAGGCGGCGCTCACGGCCAGCGCCGCCGCCAGGCAAGCGGCGCGGGCCTGCCGGGCTCCCCTCATCCCCGGGGTCGGAAGATATCGCGATAGGCGGAATCGGCCCGGAGCGGCGCGAGGTCGGGATCCAGGTGGTCGGGCACGAGCAGGCCCTGGCCGTTGGCGCGGCGGAGCAGGCCGCCGGCCGCGACGGTGTCCCCCGCGAGCAGGGCGATGCGGGCGCGGGCATACGTCGCGTTCCCGTCGCCGCGCGCGGCCAGCCAGCGGTCCATCCGTTCCATCTCCGGCCGGTCGCCCCGCCGGGCGGCGAGCGCGCCAAGGGCGGCGTGCGCCATCAGATCGGTGCGGTCCTGCGCCAGGAGCGCGCGGTAGTGCACCCGTGCCTCCGCCCAACGCCCGGTGTAGTAGTCGGGGTTGAAGTGGAGCCAGAGGCAGGGCAGGCGGTCCTTCCCGGCGGCGCGAGCCCATCCCACCGCGTCGTACCATGCCGCCACCCGCCGCATCAGACGGCGCGACGCGCCGGCCGACCCATGAGCCGCCAGCTCGAGCGCCACGCACTCGGCCTGCTGACCGCTGAATGCGTGCTCGTCCGGCGTGCGGGACAGCCACGCCACCGCCAGGCTCTCCGCCGCCACGGTGTCGCCCAGCGCGGCCAGGGCGAACCCCTCGTCGTCCTCCAGGTGCAGGTATCCGGGATACGCCCGCAATCCCTCCCGCGCCGTGGCCAGCTCCCGCAGGTGATCGCCGACGGCATGATAGGCCTCGGCGAGCCAGTCGACGTACACCGCCACCGAGGTGCCGCTGATCCCCATTCGGCGGGGATCGCTCCGGAGCAGCACCTCGAGCGCCTCGCGCGGGCGGTTGGTCTGGCTCGCGGCGAGCGAGGCCAGCACCGCGGCGCCCACCGATCGGGGCGCGGACGCGAGCATGGCCTGGCTGGCCAGCCGCTGCCCCTCGAAGTCATGCCGGCAGCTTGCGGCGCTCCACGCCAGCTGGGCCCGCTGGAGCGGGGACAACGCCGCCCGGCGAGCATCGAAGCCATCCACCACCGAGTCCGCTTCGTCGCACCGCTCGGCGAGGGCCAGCGCTTCGGCCAGCGCGGTCCGCGCCCCGACGTAGCTCGAGTCGAGCCGGGCCGCGGCGGCGAGGTGCCGCGCCGCCCCGTCGAAGTCGAAGGTCCAGCCGGCCTCGTCGGCGGCAAGGACCTCGAGATACGCGTCGTAGGTCGGCGGGACACTCGGATCCTGCCACGGTCCGAAATCGGGGCTGACCGCGACGGCGAGCCCGGCCATGACCCGCTGGCGCAGCAGCTCCACGACCCGAGTCTTCTCGGCGGCGGGCCCGACGACCGGCGCGAGCGAGAGGATCACCCGGCCCGTGCCCGCGTCCACCAGCTGCGACTCGAAGTGGAGGCTGTCGCCATCCCGGTAGAAGTTGCCCCAGAGCACCATCCCCGCCCCCACCCGGCGGGCGAGGTCCCGGGCGGGAGCCGGCCCCGGCCGGTGGATCCGACCCAGCTCGAGCGCGGTGGCGCGGGCATCGTAGACCTCGTGCACCAGCCCGGTCGCGGCGAGGCCGCGCGCGATGTAGTCGGAGGCGATGTCGCCCACCGGCGCCAGGACGGTATCGCCGGTGCGGTTCTCGAACTCGGCCACCACGACGGCGTGGGAGTCGGCGCGCGGGGCGCGCCGGGTCGCCAGGGCTAGTCCCGTTGCCGCCAGCAGCACCACCGCCGCCAGGGCACCGAGCCAGCGGAGGCGCCGGCTTTCCCGCCGCACCCGCGACCCCCGGAGCGCGCGGCCGAAGGCCTCGGCCGTGGGATAGCGCTCACCAGGGGGAAGCGCGAGTGCGCGGGCGAGCACCGGCTCGATCCACTGGGGCACCGTCGGACAAATCCGGTGGATCCCGGGCAACGGCTCAGTGAACCGGCGCGCCAGCAACTCCCTGGCCGTGACACCGTCCCCCGGCGCGATCGTGAGCAGCATCTCGTAGAGCACGCAGCCCAGGCTGTAGATGTCGCTGCGCCCGTCCACGGCCGCGCTGCCGGCGGCCTGCTCCGGGCTGGCGTACCCCGTCGTGCCGACCGGCTGGCCCGAGTCGGTGAGCCGGCTGTCACCCGCGGCTTTGGCGACCCCGAAATCGGCCAGGAGCGCGTGGCCCTGATGCAGCAGGATGTTCTCGGGCTTCACATCGCGATGGACCACGCCTCGGGCGTGGGCGTAGGCCAGCGCGTCGGCCACTTCCCCACCGAGTGCCACGGCCTCCTCCACGGAGAGGCCTGGCGGCCGGGCCAGACGCTCGCGAAGCGACTCACCCTCGATCCAGGGCGACACGAAATAGGGCATCCCGGCCGCGTGGCCGGAATCGTGGAGCGGGAGGATGTTGGGGTGGCTCAGCCGGGCGACGATCCCGATTTCGCGGAGAAAGCGCTCGGGCCCAAGCGCGGCCGCGAGATCGGGGGGAAGGACCTTGATGGCGACCGGCCGCTCGTGCTTCCGGTCGTGCGCCAGATACACCGTACCCATCCCGCCACGACCGAGCTCGCGCTCGATGGTGTAGCGGCCCGACAGGGCCGCGGTAACACGCGAAAGGGAGTCTGTCAGGGGCGGCCGTCAGCCGTACGGGATGGCGACTAACATGCGGCCCGGCTGCCGGCCCCGCCAGCCAGACCGCTCCCGGGCCCCCGGTCACGGCCAGATACACACCACGTTGAACCACGCGCGGCCGGTAGGCGCTGCGGGCGTGAGGGTGACCACCTGGGGGTTGGGCGACCTGGGGATGTCGAGAAAGCCGAGACCGCAGCCGGGCGGCACGGCCAGCCGGACCTCGTGGGAGCCGAAGGTCGTCGTCAGCGTGGTCTGTCTGCCGACCGCCGCCTGCAGCGGAACGCCGTCGAGGTACACCGTGAGCGTGGGAGATGGCCCGCCGATGCCGAGCACGCGCATGGTCAGGTCCACCTGTATGGTGCCGCTCCCGGATGGCCGCGGACACTCCAGCCCGAACACCAGCGTGTCGGCCACGCGTCCGAGGCTGAACGCGGCCGTATCGGGCCGGAACGCGCACGCGGTGGTCGAATCCAGCGTCAGGGTGAGGCGGTGATCGCCGCTCGACACCCGAGGCAGCGTCCAGACGCTGGGTACCCCGATCCGGTCGTAGAAACGGCCATCCAGCATGACCCTTGCTCCGGCGGCGAGGGACAGGGAATCGCCGGTGGTCCGCACCGTGACCGGTCCCGGCACGATCGAGTCGCACTCGGCGGCCAGCTCGAGCGGCGTAACCGCGCCACCGCGGACCACGCCGGAGGCGCTCCACACGATCGGCGCGCAGCGCGCCTCGGGAATGTCGAGCCGCACGGCGTGTTGCCCCTCCGGCAACGGGCCTAGTGTGAACGGACCCCCACCGTCGTGGGGCTCGGGCTGCCCGGCATCGAGCGCGAGGAGCACGCGCTCCGGAGGGGAGCCGGAGCCGGACTGCAGCGTACCCGTGCGAGGAAGGACGCCCGGCGGCTCCGGCGGCTCCGGCGGGCTGGCCGGATCGCCGGCACAACCTGGAGCGATGGCGAGCGCGACGGCGACGAGGGGTGCGGCGGCGAGGCGGGACACGGTGCGCATGGAACCTCCCGGTGTCGAACGGCAGACTCGGTCGGTGTCCAGGCTAAGCCGGGCGGGTCAATCGGAGGTCAGCTCCGGGTCAACCACCGAAAGCGAGCCGGGCGCGCTCAACCTTGTCCCTGTCCGGAGAGCCCACGCTATGGGCGAGCAGCCTGCGCTTCAGCTGCGATGGGATATCGGGTCGTAGAGGACCGTCTGCCGTTGTCCAGTGAGGAGCCGCGAAGAAGCGCGCCGCGCCCTCGAGGTGAGCCGGTGTGAGTACTAGGAGAACACTGGTTGCGACCAAGGATCGTCGGCTCATGGGGCACTCCCCTGGCTTGATGTCACCGTGTGGCGCCTCGAATCCACCCGCCCCACACCTATGGCC
>Ga0310810_10006020_pt1 | contig 13645 bp, 10 predicted proteins | sample NCmetagenome_FD_207641 | JGI IMG/M metagenome (GOLD analysis project Ga0310810, IMG submission 207641) | Soil microbial communities from experimental microcosm in Duke University, North Carolina, United States - NC | ecosystem: Engineered > Artificial ecosystem > Soil microcosm > Unclassified ... | reverse complement strand
GCTTCACCTTCTCGATCGCCTCGATGTGGGCGCAAATGCCTGGGTCAGTCATTCGTCGATTATATCCACGAGGTATCGCGGCTCTGGCACCTTCGCGGTAGCCAAGCAATGACGCGGCCAGCGTTGCTTTTCAGTAATCGCGTGGGCTAAGCCGCCAGCGTCTGCTGCAAGCGCCTGACGATCTTGTCGCCGTGGAATCGGCCGTTCTCGATGAAGATCGCGCCGGTGTCGAGGCCGCCGACCAGGCCGCCCGCCACGAACAACCCCGGCACCGATGTCTCCATCGTCTCGGGATCGAAGATCGGCTCGCGCCGCGCTCCGAGTTCGACACCCGCTCGTGTCAGGAGGTTGAAGTCCGGGTGATACCCGGTGAGCAGCAGGACGGAATCGGCTGGAATCGTCAGTCGTTCCCCGTTTGCGCGCTCGATCACTGCCGAGGTGGGCTGGATCTCGATGACACGCGACTCGAAATACGCCGTGACCGATCCTTCCTTGATGCGATTGTCGATGTCGGGCCTGATCCAGTACTTGATGCGATCGGAAAGCGTCGAGTTGCGGTGAACGAGCGTCACCTGCGCCCCGGCCCGGTAGAGTTCGAGCGATGCGATGGCGGCCGAATTCTTCCCGCCGACAACCAGGACGCTCTGCCGGTAATGCGCGTGGGGATCGCCGTAGTAATGGCGGACGTGCGGGAGATCCTCGCCTGGAATGCCGAGGATGTTCGGATGATCGTAGTAACCAATGGCAAAGACCACAGCGCGGGCTCGGCGGGCCCGGCGGACACCACGATCGGACTGGCAGTTCACCACGAAGACAGTCTCTGTTCCGACGAGTTCCTTCTCGATCGTGAGCGCTTCTTCGCCGAACACGATGTTCATGCGATATGCGTCGACCACACGACGGTAGTAGCGCAACGCTTCGTGCCTGGTTGGCTTCTCATACGGCGTGACGAACGGCAACCTGCCGATCTCGAGCAGGTCGGGCGTGGTGAAGAAGGTCATCCCAGGCGGGAAGTTGAAGATGGAATTGACCAGCACGCCTTTCTCGATCACCTCGTAGTCGAGTTGTGCCTCCGAGGCAGCAATGGCGACGGCCAGGCCGGCAGGACCGGCGCCGATGACGATCAGGTCGCGAACGGACATACATCTGATTCTAGGTCGCAGGGCCATGCAAAGCCTTGACTCGCGGAGAGATCTGGCGGGCGCCACCCGGCGTCGACGCCCGTTGACTGCCTGAAATTCGCCCGTTCAGCTGAGTGACCGGGCCATTCGGTGCACGATTGGCCCGCTCAACCCTCCCAGGGGCCAGCTGGCTGAATACAACGCACCGCAAGCCTTTTTTCTTCTATGATTTGCAGGAATTCGACGGATCGTCAGGGTCCGCGACGCTTCACAGGAGACGACACGAATGCACGCGCCTAGCAAATACTTCGAGAAGGGGCTCTCCATCGCCGCCAACGGTGCCTGGGGCGTGTTCAACACGCTCAACAAGATCGGACAGAACCCTGCGTTTACTCCGAAGTGGTCCGACAAGCCGCTGCAGAAGTCGTATCAGAAGACGAAGCCGCCGCTCGGCTGGCCCCGTGAAACCGACTCGCTCTGCCCGGTCTGCACGCGCGAAGCGCGGCAGGAAATTCTCGACGGAAAGAAGGATGTCAGCGTCCTCCTCAACGAGAAGGTCGGCGAGATCAAGGCGACCATCCTCGAGCGCGACGGCAAGATCCTGATGGTGAAGGACTGCCCGATTCACGGCCACTTCGAGGACGTGATGGCGATCGACACCGATTTCTTCAAGCACCTCGAGTCGGTGTTCCCCGGCCGCGACATCCGCGCGCACAACGACGACAAGCTGCACAACCACGGCAGCAGCACCGTGCTGCACGGCCGCGGGTCGGTCCTCACGGTCGACCTCACGAACCGCTGCAACATGATGTGTGACCCGTGCTTCATGGACGCGAACCAGGTCGGGTTCGTCCATGAGCTGACGTGGGAAGACATCAAGCAGGTGCTCGACAACGCGATCACCATCAAGCCGCGCCGGCAGATGTCGGTGCAGTTCTCGGGTGGTGAGCCGACGATTTCCCCGTACTTCCTTGACGCCGTCCGCTACGCCCGCAAGGTTGGTTACTCAAGCGTCCAGGCGGCGACCAACGGCATCGAGTTCGCGAAGGACCCCGAGTTCGCCAAGGCTGCTGCCGAGGCCGGCCTGCGCTACGCCTACCTGCAGTTCGACGGTATCGGCAACGCTGCCAACGCGCACCGCCGTGTCGGCAACCTGTTCGACGTGAAGCTGCGCGCGATCGAAAACCTGCACAGTGCCGGCGTCGACATCGTCCCGGTCGTAACGATCGTCAACGGCGTGAACAACGAGCAGGTCGGCCGCATCATCGAGTTCGCACTCGACAACCCGAAGAAGATCAACTTCCTCTCGTTCCAGCCGGTGTCGTTCACGGGCCGCGACGAAGAGGTGACGCCCGAGCGGCGCGCCGCGCAGCGCTACACGCTGTCGCACCTGGCGCACGACGTGAAGGACCAGACGGGTCTCGGCGAGCCGGTGCGCGACTGGTTCCCAATCTCCTTCATGTCCACCTTCACTGACTGGGCCGACGTGGTTCACGGACCCGATCGGGAATGGGGTCAGCTCACCTGCGGATGCCACCCGAACTGCGGCGTCGGCATGGCGGTGATGATCGACAAGGAAACCAAGGAGGCGGTGCCCGTCACGGCATTCCTGAACGCCGAGCAGCTGGCAAAGGACGTCGCGGCTGTCACCGACGGCAATCGCAGCCGCAACATCTCGGTGCTCGGAATGGCGCTGGCGCTCATGCGGAATTACGACCCGTTCAAGGCGCCGACGCACTTCAAGATCGCTGACCTTCTGAAGAAGTTCGACAAGACCTTCGGTGCGACGAAGGCCGCCGAAGCCGGCAAGTACGGCAAGACCAGCGGCAACATCGGCAAGGACGACATCGCGAAGCGCCGCGCGGACCGCTGGAACTTCCTGTTCATCGCAGGCATGTGGTTCCAGGATCTGTTCAACTACGACTTCCGCCGCACCGAGATGTGCATCATCCCGTATGCCACGCAGCAGGGCGAAATCTCCTTCTGCGCCTACAACACCGGCATCGGCTGGCGGAACATCATCGAGAAGATGCACATGACGGCGACGCTCACCAAGTGGTACGAAGAGCACGGCCGCCACGAGATCTTCGCGGGCAACAAGCCGGTGCCGCTGGCCTCGAAGGAGCACTCGCTGGTGCTCAATGCGGAAGCGGTGGCCAAGGGCGCGCAGACCGACCTCGACGAGCTCGGCATCGCGAAGAACGCGCGCGAAGAGAAGCTCGCCGCCCGCAAGAAGGAACACGATCCGAACTACCACGCCGAGATGGCCAAGCTCTACGCGCAGCACGTGCTCAAGGAGCAGCCGACTCTCCAGATCCAGGGGCTCGGCGGCAAGAAGAAGTCGGACGTCCAGGAAGTCCTGCACAAGCCGCAGGTCTAGGGGAGGCGCTTCGCGCCTCGGGGCAGGCTCTGGGCTCTGGGCTCTGGGCTCTGCAAAATCACGCATCGGGGCCGGCAGTGTTCACGCACTGCCGGCCTTTGTTTTTCCGCAGGGGCGGAATGCGCGCTATTGCAGTCCTCCGCGCACTGACGTGACGCGCTGCGTGTTGAACCCAAGCCAATGCATGCGGCCGACGTAGCGCGCGTGCTCGACCTTGATGCAGCGGTCCATCACCACCGAGAGACCACCCGCTTCGGCTATTCCTGCGCCCTCGGCGTTGATCACGGTGAACTGGCACCACAGGTTTTTCGCGCCCATCGCCACGGCATCCCTGGCGATCCCCGGCAGAGCATCCGGCGCGCGGAACACATCGACGATGTCCACGGGGACAGGGACGTCGGTCAGCGAAGGGTAGCTCTTCTCCCCGAGGATCTCCGACTCGCGGGGATTCACGGGAATGACGTGATAGCCGTGACGGCGCAGGTAGTAGCCCACGAAGTAGCTGGCGCGCAGCTGGTTGTTCGACAGCCCCACGATGGCGATATTTCTGGCGTTGTGAAGCACACGCTGAATCGTGAGCGGATCCTGGTACCGGCGCAAATCGATCGCGGGCGTCATCGGGCGGCCGCCCCCGCCGCGTCCAGGGCGGCAACGCGCGCAAACCCCTGCTCCAGATCCCAAATGAGATCCTCGACATCCTCGATGCCGACCGACAGCCGAATGGTTCCGGGTCTGACGCCGGCCGCGCGCAACTCGTCTTCGCTCAGTTGCCGGTGGGTCGTGCTGGCGGGGTGGATGATGAGGCTCTTGGAATCACCGACGTTCGCCAGGTGCGACCACAGGCTGACGCCACGGCAATCGAACGAAAACACCGCGCCCGCGCCGCGCGGAAGGTACTTGTCGACGGCTGGCTTGAAGCGGCTCGTCGGCAGACCGGGATAGGTCACGTTCGACACGAGGTCGTGCGCAGCCAGGAAGGCCGCCACCGCCTTCGCATTCTCGACGTGGCGCGACATCCGCAGCGATAGCGTCTCGAGTCCCTGCAGGAACAGGAACGCATTGAACGGGCTCAGGCAGGCTCCCAGGTCGCGCAGCGTCTCGGCCCTGAGCTTCATGAGGAAGCCGTAGGTGCCGAACGTCTCGTGAAACTGCAGGCCGTGGTACGCCGGCGATGGATCGGCGACGACCGGATAACGTCCATTCGACCAGTTGAATTCGCCCGAGTCCACGACGACGCCGCCGATGCTCGTGCCGTGTCCGCCGATGAACTTCGTGGCCGAGTGGATCACGACATCCGCGCCCCACTCGATGGGACGACAGAGGAACGGTGTGGCGAACGTGTTGTCGACAATCAACGGCAGGCTGTGCTCGTGCGCGATTCGCGCCACCTCTCCGATGTCGAGCACGTTGCCGCCGGGATTACCGATCGTCTCCCCGTAGAACGCCTTGGTATTCGGACCCACGGCCCGCTCCCAGGCGCCGGGGTCGTCGGGGTCCACCCACGTGAGTCCGACGTTCATCTTGCGCAGGAGGTGCTTCAGTTGGTTGACCGTGCCGCCGTACAGCGCAGATGACGACACGACGTGATCGCCCGGCGTCAGCAGCGTGAAAAGCGTGGCTGCCTGGGCTGAGATGCCGCTGGCAAATGCCACCGCTCCGCAGCCACCCTCGAGGCTGGCCATCCGCTCCTCGAAGACGGCCACCGTCGGGTTCATGATGCGGGAGTAAGTGTTGCCGTACTCCTGCAGATTGAAGTACGCGGCCGCCGACTCCGGATCCTCGAAGACATAGCTGGTGGTCTGGAAGATGGGAACGGCGCGCGCTCCGGTATTGGGATCCGGCCGCTGGCCGGCATGAATCTGTCGAGTGTCGAATCCGAACGCTCGTGATTCTTCCATCGTGAACGGTCTCCTCAACCCGCGCGCACCTCGCGCCGCCCGACGCGCCGCGCACACGCGCATCAGCGCGCGAGAAACGCCTGAATGATGGGAGTCTGCCGAGCCTCCTCGAGCAGGAAGCAGTCGTGGCCGTACGGGGCGTCGATGACATGCAGTTCCACGTCTTTCCCCTCCGACCGCAGCGCCTCGGCCAGCTGTTGGGAGTCGAGCGGCGGATACAGCCAGTCGGAACTGAACGCGATGAGAAGCGTCCGCGCCGAGATGTTCCGGACCGCGTCAGCCAGGCGGCCGCCCCCATACTGCCGGGCGAGATCGAAGTAGGTAATCGCCCGTGAGGTGTAAAGATACGTGTTCGCATCGAACCGCTTTACGAACGAGTCCGCCTGGTATCGAAGGTAACTCTCGACGGCGAACTCCGGTTCGTTGAGCACGTAGCGGATGTCCTCGGACGACTGCAGGCGACGGCCGAACTTGCTCGTCAAGGAGGACGCCGACAGATAGGTGATGTGTCCCACCATCCTGGCGACACCCATGCCGGCCGATGGCGCACGTCCGGTGCCGTAGTACTGGCCACCCTGCCAATCGGGGTCGGCGACGATCGAATTGCGCGCGATCGCGTTCCAGGCCACACCCTGCGTTTGGAGAGCATGGGTACTTGCGATCGGGATAATCGAGTCGACGTCATCTCCGTATTGAACCGCCCACTCGAGCGCCTGCATGCCGCCGAGCGATCCACCGGCGACAGCCGCCAGGCGCGTGATGCCAAGCTCCTTCAGGAGCGCGCGTTCGACGCGCACCATGTCGGCAACCGTAATGACCGGGAAATCCGACCCGTAAGGTTGAAGGGTGGCCGGGTTGACGGACGATGGCCCGGTGGTGCCGCGGCATCCGCCCAGCAGATTCGAGCTGACGACATGGAAGCGGTTGGTATCGAAGGCCTTGCCCGGCCCAATCATCCCGTCCCACCACCCCAGGCCAGATCCCCGTCCCGAATCTCGCTCGTCGGCGCGAAATCCGTCGCGGGTACTCCCCGAGGCGGGCTCGGTCGAGAATCCAGCCGCGTGCGCATCGCCGCTGAGCGCGTGACACACCAGGATGACGTTATCGCGTGCAGGCGCAAGCGCCCCGTAAGTTTCGTAGGCCACGCGGACCTCATTGAGCTGGCGCCCACAGTCGAGGTCGATCGCCCCCGGAAGGTCGCGATATTGCGTCGACACCGTGCCCACCGAACCGGGTGCCGGCGTCGACGCTGGCGTGGTCATCTGCGAATCATATCTCCGGCTGCAGGCGTCGTATGACGGCCGCGCGGCATCGGTTGTATGATCCGCGTTTTGCGCCACCGATTCGGAACGAGAGTAAACCGATCAATCGAGGGAGCTGAGCATGTCTGTATCGAGCGTCAACAACGGCGTCAACGTCCAGGCCTTGCTGGACGCGCGCGAAACGCTGAAGGGCGCGCCGGAGGCCGCCAAGTTCAAGTGGAGAGCCTCCTGCAAATGGCAGGACGGCACGAGCAGCCGTTCAACGATCCAAGGTTTCTACGGACTCGGTCAGGAGCAGCAGCACAAGTCGGAGTTTTCCTTCTCGGCCGACCACCCCGAAGTCTTCGCGTCCGAAGATCGCGGCGTTACGCCGGTCGAGTTTATGCTCGTCGGTCTCGCCAGCTGCCTGACGGCGGGCGTGGCGGCGGTGGCGCAGAATCGCGGCATCCAGCTGCGGTCGGTTGAAGCGCAGGTCGAGGGCACGATGGACGTCCGCGGCATCCTCGGCGCGGACTCCGACGTCCGCAACGGCTACGACGACATCAAGGTCACGTTCAAAATCGACGCGGATGCGTCGAAGAAGGACATCGAGGCTCTGGTGGCGCAGTCGCAGAAGCGCTCCGCGGTGTTCGACGTCATCACGAACCCGACCAACGTAACGGTCACCGTCGCCTAGCCCGCACGGGTTCTCAGGAGTCCGCCATCGAACGCGTCACGACCGTCGTCATCGGCGCGGGTCACGCCGGGCTGTCCACGAGCCGGTTTCTGACAAAGCGGTCGATCGATCACGTGGTGCTCGAGCGTGGCGACGTGGCCAACTCGTGGCGCCACGAACGGTGGGACTCGCTCCGGCTCCTGACGCCGAACTGGCAGAGCCGGCTGCCCGGCTATCGTTATGAAGGTCCGGATCCGGACGGCTTCATGACGATGGCCGAGGTCGTTGGCTTTGTGTCCCGGTTTGCGGCCACCTGCGCCGCGCCGGTCCGCACCCAGACGCTGGTCACCTCGGTGCGACCCGCCGCCGGGGAGCGCTATCAGGTGCTGACCTCGCAAGGCGATCTGACATGCCGCACGATCGTGATTGCGAGCGGCGCCTGCAACGCGCCGAGTGTGCCGGCGTTGCGGCAGCAGGTGCCGCCCGCCCTTCCCACCTTCACTGCTCACGAGTACCGGAATCCGAACCAGCTGCCCGAGGGCGGTGTGCTGGTCGTCGGAGCGTCGGCGACCGGCGTGCAGCTGGCGGACGAGATTCACCGCTCGGGCCGGCCGGTCCTGCTGTCGGTCGGCGAGCATGTGCGTCTGCCGCGGATCTATCGCGGCCGCGACGTCCTGTGGTGGATGGAGATGTCGGGCGTGTGGGACCAGCGTCACGACGAAATCGACGACCTGACGCGCGCCCGCCGGTTGCCGTCACCGCAGCTGATCGGCACACCCGAGCGATTGACACTCGACCTGAATTCATTGAGCGCAGCGGGCGTGAAGCTGGTTGGACGGCTGGCGATGATTCGTGACGGTCGAGCATTGTTCTCTGGGAGCCTGCGTAACCAGTTCGCGCTCGCCGATCTCAAAATGGATCGGCTGCTCGACACCTTCGACCGATGGGCGGAGGAGCGCGCCATCGACGGGGTCGGGCCCGCGGAACGGTTCGAGCCGACGAGGGTTCCATCTTCGCCACAGCTCTGGCTCGATCTTGCCAGCGGCGAGATCCGATCGATCGTGTGGGCCACGGGCTTTCGTCCCGACTACAGCTGGCTCGACGTGCCCGTCGTGGACGAAAAGGGCTATCTGCGCCACCAGGGCGGCGTGGTCGAAGCGCCGGGCATTTACGCGATCGGACTCCCAGTGCTGCGACGCCGGAAGTCCACATTCATTTGCGGCGCGGAAGACGATGCCCGCGATGTGACGGAGCACCTGGCGCGCTATCTCGGCTGAGCGGCCGTTCGCCGAGCGCGGCCGCCGGGAATATCTTGCGGACTGACCGAGTTAATGACGTGGTGAGCACTGAAAAGCCAGTCCGCACGGTGGCCGGTGCGGGGCCGGAAACGAAGACATGGCTCGCCCCGTTCCTCGTGTACCTCGTATTTTTTTACGCGGTCTGGACGTTCGTGTGGGTCCGCGGCTTGTACCCGTGGGCGACCAGAACGATCGGCGACTCGACGCTGCTCTATGCACTCATCAGCATCGGTGTCAGGTTCTCGATCTGGCTCCTGCCGGTGGGTCTGTACTTGCGCCTCATCGATCACGTCGAGGTGCTCGCCTACCTGCGCCTGAGGCAGGATTGGAAGCGTGGCGTCGTCATCGGCCTCGTGCTCTCGATCCTCAATTTCCTGGGAACGATGGCGCGGCTCGGCCCTCCGGCATGGAGCAACGCCCACGTGACATGGAACAGTATCCTCGGCACGTCGATCCTGGTCGGGGTGTTCGAAGAGGTCCCGTTTCGTGGGTTCATTCTGCAGAAGCTGCAGAAGCGGTACGGTTTCGGAATCGCGGCCGTCACCTCGTCTGCGCTCTTTGTCGGCGCACACGTTCCCGGCTGGATAGCGCTCGGAACGCTCACCGTGTTCAACGTCGCCTTCATTTTTGCGTTCGGGTTAATCATGGCCCTCATATTCACTTTCTCGCGGTCGCTCTGGGCACCGATCGTGGTCCACAGCCTGAACGATGGGCTTTCGAATGTGCTCTTTCGCATGTAGCCACGTCTTACGTTGTGCTCCTGCGCATAGCCCCCTTCGACGCCTGCCTGACCGCGTAACCTTCCGCGCGTCCGTGAGTATTCACGGTCATGCCCGAGTTGCGCCTCGCCATCCGGCGCCTGCGGCGCCAGCCGTTGTTCACCGTCGTGTCCGTGCTCACGATCGCGCTCGGCGTCGGCGGGACCACCGCGATCTTCAGCCTGCTCTATCAGCTGCTCCTTCGACCGCTGCCTTACCAGAACGCGGCGCGGCTCGTCTTCCTCTGGAACAGCTACCCCAGGATGGCGCTGCCGCAGGCCGCCGTGTCCATTCCCGACTATCTCGATCGCATCGAGCAGGCGCCTTCGATTGAATCTGGCGCGCTGTTGACACTCAGGAACCTCAACCTCGGGGGCGTTGAGAGTCCAGAGCAGTTGCGTGCGCTCGCGGTGACGCCTTCATTCTTCGAGACGCTCGGCCGTACTCCTGAGCTCGGCCGCGCATTCGCCGAATCCGACGCCCAACCGGGCTCCGACCACGTCGTCATCCTGTCTCGCGGACTGTGGCGATCGCGGTTCGCGTCAGATCCGACCGTGATTGGGCGGGACATTCGACTTGGCGGTGAAGCGTATCGAGTGCTGGGCGTTCTCCCCGCCGATTTCGAGTTGCCGGCGCTCGACGTGTCGCTGCTGATTCCCTTCGCCTTTTCTCCCGCGCAGCGGAGCGACCAGGAACGCGGACGCGAGTTCAGTCAGATGATTGCCCGGCTCAGGCCAGGCGCATCCATCGCCGGCGTCGAAGCGGAGATGAGCACGATCATCCAGCGGAATCTCGAACGTCTGCCGCAGCGCCGTCCGTTCGTCGAGCAATCAGGCTTCCGCGGGTATGCGGTGCCGATCCGGGATCAGCTGGTCGGCGACGTTCGCACTCCCCTGCTGCTCCTGCAGGCCGCAGTCTTTCTCGTGCTGATCATCGCCTGCGTGAACGTCGCGAACCTGATGCTGATCCGCGCGTCGGAACGGCAGCGCGAGCTGGCGCTGCGCGTCGCTCTCGGAGCCGGACGCCGAGACCTGGCCCGCCAGTTCGTGGCCGAAGCCATGGTCATCGCCTTCGCGGGTGCAGTGATCGGCGTCCTGATAGCGCTCGCCGTCATTCCGGGGCTCGTCGCGCTCATCGGCAATCAGCTGCCCGCTGCCGTCGATGGGGCGCTGCACACGCCGATGCTTTTGGTGGCCGCAGCCCTCGCGGTCGTCATCGGCCTGTTCGCCGGCAGCATTCCCGCTTTGACCGTTCTCAGAGGCGACCTGCTGGCGCCGTTGAACGAGAACGGAGGCCGCACGGCAGGAAGTCGGGGATCGGCACGTGCCCGCAGTGCGCTGGTCATCCTCGAAACCGGGCTCGCGCTGACGCTGCTGGTTGGCGCGGGGCTACTCGTCAAGAGCGTCGCCAGTCTGCAGGACACGCATCCGGGCTTTTCACCCGATGGCGTAATCACGGCAACCCTCGCCCTTCCAGCCGCCACCTACGGCAAGCCCGAGGATCGCACGCGATTCTGGAACCAGCTCCTGGAGAATGCGCGAACGCTTCCAGGAGTGACTGCTGCGGGATTGACGTCGAACATCCCGCTCAGCGGCAACGTCGGCTCCGGCTCCTACAGCATCGTCGGCTACACGCAAGGGCCGGGTGAAGTGGCGCCGCATGGGCGGCTGGAGGCTGTCGGCGGCGATTACTTTCAGGCCATGCAGATCCCGTTGCGCGACGGGCGCACATTCGACGGCCGCGATGGACCTGACGCCCCGCCGGTCGTGATCGTCGACGACTTCCTGGTGCAGCGTTACTTCCGCGGCCAGTCGCCGATCGGTCGCCAGATCCGCAGGGGCGGCCCTGACAGCCCCGCGATCACGATCGTCGGGGTCGTCGGCACCATCAACGCCATCGATCTGGCCCAACCCGTGGACAAGGAGCGCCTCTACTTCCCGATCGCGCAGCAGTCCCAACCAACGATGGCCGTGATGCTGAAGACCGGGAGCGATCCGCTGGGCCTTGTTGCTCCACTGCGGCAAGCGGTCCGGCAGATTGATCCGGAAGAACCGATTGCGATGGTGCGAACGATGAACGAGTGGATGTCGCGTTCGATCGTGACGCGCCGTGCTCCGATGCTCCTCTTCGCGGCGTTCGGCGGAGTGGCGCTCCTCCTCGCCGCCATCGGCACGTACGGAGTCCTGGGGTTTGGCGTCTCGCAGCGGACGCGTGAAATCGGGATCCGCCAGGCGCTCGGCGCCGACCGCCAGGCGATCCTGGCACTCATCCTTGGACAGGGACTCCGCCGGGCTGCCTTTGGCATCGCCGCCGGCCTTGCAGGAGGGCTGGCGCTCTCGCAGCTGCTGCGCAGCCAGTTGTACGGCGTGATGCCCCGTGACCCGGTCGTCATGGCAGCCTCGACGTTTCTGCTGCTTGCAGTCACGACGGCCGCCTGTTCGATCCCGGCATGGCGTGCCGCACGGTTGGCACCATCCGAGGCCCTTCGAGAGGGATGACACCATCGATGACTCCCGCCTCTGCGATCGAAGGCGTCCGATTCCTCGCGGTGCGATTGCGACGATCCTGGCACCGCGATGAATACGCGCGCCTGCTGACCGCTGAACTCGAGGCGCATCTCGCGCTGCATGCCTCCGAGCGGATTCGAGAAGGTCTGCCGCGCGCCGAGGCAATCCGCGATGCGCGTCTTCAACTCGGCGGCGAACTGCAGACGCGTGAGCGATGCCTGGACGCCATGACGTTCCGCTGGATGGTGCGCTGGTTCGGCGAGCGCCGCTTCTGAGCCCTCGAGCGCCCGGCCGTAATCGCGTCCGCGTTGCCGCAACATCCTCGCTCTTCAGCTGGCTCGGTGACCGCGGCCTGGCGTCCGTATGGTCGCGTTCCGAGGGTAAAATAACGCCGCATGATCGACTCCGGGGGAGGCGGTCGTCTGATTGGACGAACGATCTCGCACTACCGTGTCATCGCGCAGCTTGGCGCTGGCGGCATGGGTGTCGTGTACCGGGGCGAAGACGTCAGGCTCGGGCGTCCGGTCGCCATCAAGTTCGTCGCCGACGACTTCGCAAATGACCCGCAGGCGGTTGCCCGGCTCAGGGCCGAGGCCCGCGCGGCGTCAGCACTGAACCATCCGAATATCACGACCATTCACGACATCGGCACCGAGGAAGGACATCCCTTCATCGTGATGGAACTGATGGAGGGGCAGACGCTGCGCGATCGTCTCGTGCGCGGTCACCTCAAGCCGCACGAACTCGTCGACCTGGGCATCCAGGTTGCCGATGCCCTGCAGGCAGCGCATTCCGCGGGCATCATTCACCGCGACATCAAACCGGCGAACATCTTCCTGACGAACCGCGCCCACGTGAAGGTCCTCGATTTCGGACTGGCGAAGCTGACGACCGTTCATCCAGGTACTGACAGCGAGACTACGCTCGGCAGCGCGGACCTCACGGCAGCCGGAACGACGCTCGGCACAGTCACCTACATGTCGCCGGAACAGGCGGCGGGCGAGGAACTGGATGGCCGCACCGATCTGTTTTCGCTCGGCGTCGTGCTGTACGAGTGCGCCACAGGGCGGCCGCCCTTCGAGGGAAAGACCCACGCGCTGGTCCTCTCCGCGATTCTCAATCGGGCACCCGCACCGCCGACGGCGCTGAACCACGAGCTTCCGCTGCGGCTGCAGGAAATCATCCTGACCTGTCTCGAGAAAGATCGTGAGCTCCGTTATCAAAGCGCAGCGGACCTGCGCGCCGACCTGAAACGCGTGCGACGCGACCTCGAGTCGGGACGCCTTGCAACGAGTACGACAGTCGGGATGGTGAGCGGTGCTGTGCCGGACGCGGCCAGCGAGCTGTCGGCGGCAACTCGTACTCAGCTCTCGGCTGCCACGCCGCTGCCTGCGCCGAGGACAGTCCAGGCGCCGACACGCTCGCGTATGGTGCTCGTCGCCGGCGTGGTCATCGCGCTCGTCGCCGCGGGCGCCGGTGGCTTTGTTCTGTTGAACCGCAGCCGCAGCGAGACAGCACCTGCATCGCCGGTGTCCGCGTCGAGCCCTTCGGCCGCCACGGGTTCGACGCCGGACAACGCCGTCGAGAGCCTGCTTGCACTCGCCCGATCCAGTCTTGCGGCCGGGAACTACAGGGCAGCCCAGTCCTACGCGTCCGAAGCGCTGGAATCGCAGCCGAGCCAGTCGGAGGCTTTGAACATCCGGCAGGAATCAACGGCGGCTCTCGATCGGTTCACACAGGCTGTCACGCTCGCTCGGCAAAGGCTC
>Ga0310810_10006019_pt1 | contig 13645 bp, 13 predicted proteins | sample NCmetagenome_FD_207641 | JGI IMG/M metagenome (GOLD analysis project Ga0310810, IMG submission 207641) | Soil microbial communities from experimental microcosm in Duke University, North Carolina, United States - NC | ecosystem: Engineered > Artificial ecosystem > Soil microcosm > Unclassified ... | reverse complement strand
TTCTCGCCCTGATTTTCGTCCGGTTACATTGGCAACCAGCAGACGATGACAAAACCAACCAGCATCTTACCGCTGCCTATGCCTGAAAAATTGAATTGTTCAGGACCGACTATTTATTCTCTGCCCCGTCACCATACCGAGTACTGCTGGATCCAAACGGCGTTGGCAAAAGCGGTCTGGCGCAAGCTCTGACCTATCAATTGTTATAAGTGGCATCAAGGCTCGATTCATCACAGCGATTCACAACCATCCCCCCGTAAACCCAGCCCTTCTCAGGCCTTTCGCTAGGTACGGGCAGCTTCGCATCAATTGCCATAGGAATCCGGTGCGATAATTTTCAATCATGAGGACGATTGGACCCTGGTTGATGCCGAAATGCCAGGGCGATACCCAGCCATAAGCATTGCCGGATTTCTCGGGATATGTGGGGTTGAAGGTCGCCTTGAAGCCATACCGATGGCCCGCGGTCAGTTTGACGTGATGAATGCAATACTCCAATGCCGGCAGAACGATCTCGGGTGCGAAGGGCAGCGAAGCCACTACTGCCCAGGGCGCAACCGTTCCGTCATCTGGCCCATAGGGGACTCCGCGCGCAATATAGTTAAAAAATCTGCGCTTGACCCCGTTGACCTCCATGACGCGAGGGCCAGGTCCGTCACTCGCGGTAATTCCCCAGCAGCATTTATCATAACCGGAAAATTTGAAAGGGTTATGCATGGCATACTGCTGTTGAACATAAGTCGCTCGGCGGCTATTCTCGAAATAATCGATGCCTTTATCACGCATGTATGCATCCTGGATATTACGGAAATCGATCCAGATATGCGAGAGCTGGTGCGTGAACAAAGGCCCGGCATGAAGGTACTCATAACCATAACTGTGCACCCAGGCGTAAGTCGATGCCCATGCGGCATAACTGCTCTTGGGGAGCGGGTGAGTAGGTGAACCCAGTCCCAATGTATATAATAGCAGCGCTTCGTCATAGCCCTCCCAGCGATAACGCAAAAAACCGCTCTCCGGTTTCCATCCGTGCGTTACGGTCTCGCCGCGGTTCTGCGCCCATTGCCAGTCTGCGCGATGGTAGAGCGCGTCGGAGAGCTCGCGGATTTCATTTTCCTCCTTTGAATTCCCATTAAAGTAGACCCCGGCCGTTAAAGCGCCCGCCAGCAGGAACGCGCTGTCCACGGTTGAGAGCTCGCTTTTCCACGCACGGCGGCCCGTCTGCATGTCAAGGAAGTGATAGTAGAACCCCTTGTAGCCGGTTGCGTCGGGCTCTGTGCCTTGCGGGCTGTGCCAGAAAAAACGCAGGGTGGCGAGGGTGCGTTTCGCTGCCGCTGAGCGTGACATGAATCCCCGTTCGACGCCAATCGGATAGACGGCCAGCGCTAGTCCGGTCGCCGCAATGCTTGATGGCCAATTAGGCGCGTCCTTATCGATGACCAATCCGTTGCGGGGATTTGCCTCGTGCAGGAAATAACTGAACGCTTGCCGCTGCACTTTTTCCAGTTCCGCGTCGATAGTGCTCATGGTCTAAAAGAAACTGGATACATGCGAACCTGAATTTCAGCTAAGGCTCAGTTTGTTGGCAAAGCCAGAGGCAGGCAACAGTCGAGTGGGTTGGCAACCGCTATACAATCGAGTTGTCACTGTTGAACGTTACAGAAACAACCGGCGCAAACATCTGCCTCAATAGGAAATTGTTCCGTCTGCCTCTATTTTGCCTTTTCCCGTCTGGATGTTTTCCGATCCCTTTAAATCCGCGCTCCCTTTCGCGTTGGAGAATCTTCCCGTTCCGCCTGTAATCTCGAACTTTGCATCAGAAAGCGAATACATCGGCGGAGCATCCAGCGGAAGAAACGAACCGCTATAGTTCCCAATAATTTTATCGCCGTTTGCTGCGGTAATTGTCAGCGTCCCCTTGAAAGTATAGTGATTCTCCATGGGCGTAATGCAATCGGTTGCTGTGAACGAAATTTTGCCCAAATGCGAGCTTTGACCTGTACCGGTGGTTGTGCCACCAAATTTGGAGGGACAGGTTGGCATATATCCAACTTGCTCCTGCGTTACCGCACTCATCTTCAGCGGCACGTTCGTCGGGCTGGCCAAGGTAACTGCTGGCGAGGCTATTCCCGCCACGGCAAAGAGAGATATTGCAGTGCGTTTTGGGAATTTCGGGATATTCACGGTTGACCTCCTTTTTATTGAGTTGCAGGGATAATATTATTCTGAAATTGGTAGACAGTTTCTTAGCTTATCCTGATCACTCTTCCTTCAAATGCCAGCAAGTGATGCGCCTCACTTTGAGGGTGGGTCGAAAGCAAGACCTCATTATTTACCTGATTACTTACCGGGATTTTAACCCGATATCCGGACATGTTGAGCACCACCATGTATTTCTCGCCATCAGAAACCCGGCAATAGGCCAAGAGTCTTCTATCACACAAGTCGTTCGCGATCTCCAGGCTTCCCTCATGTAGCGCCGTTGTTTCTTTTCGTAACCGAATAACTTTCTTATAAAAGCTGAATAGCGAGTGAGGGTCTGCCATCTGTTTCTCGACGTTTATCTCCGTGAAATTTTCAGCCACAGGCAGCCAGGGTTCGGATGCATGATGGCAGAAACCCGCGTTTGGTTCTGAATTCCACAGCATGGGCGTACGGCATTCGTCGCGATTGAGAATTTCGACACTGCGATCAACCAGCGCTTGCGGAATCCAGTCATGTTGCCTGGCGATGGCATCCTTTCCCTGTTTGAGCGGGATTCTTACCCTGGGTATGCCGATCTCATCCCCGAAATAGGTGAATGGAATACCTCTGCACGTAAACTGAAAAAGCGCGAGCAGCTTGGCTTTTTCAACGCTTCCTCCCAAACGGCTGATTACGCGTGTGCGATCGTGATTGGCAAAAACGAGCGTTGGTATCAGCGGCTCCGGGAAATGTTCCTCGAATTTCAGCAGCATTTGCCGGTAGCTTTCGGCCCTGAATGGTGTTGAGATGGCGTTGAAAAGAAAAATGGCGTCCAGGCCATCCTTGCCGTTGTTATAACAGAACCGGTTGATCACCGATTCCTCTCCGTGCGATTCGCCTATCAGCACTCTTTTCGGATTATCGAATTCTTCCACTACGCTTCTCAATTCCGTAGCAAATTCGAAGCTCTTCTCATGGAGGAAGTTGTTTTTCAAGTGCTGGAAAAAGATCGACAGCGATTTGTCGGAGGGTGCGACGCGGAAACTGAAGGGATTTTTTTGAAGCTCGGTATCCTCGTAAATTGCGCTGATAATATCAAGACGAAATCCGTCCACCCCTTTGTTCAGCCAGAACCTGACGACATCGAACATGGCCTGCTTGACTTCGGGATTGTGGTAATTCAAGTCGGGCTGGAAGGGCAGGAAAGCGGTGTAATTGAATTGCTTGCGCTGCGGGTAATACGTCCACGCCTTGTTGCCCGCCATGGCACGCCAGTTATTGGGAGGCCTGGCGCCATTCCTGCCTTTCCCGTCTTTCCAGATATACCAGTCGGCTTTTGGATTATCGCGAGAGCTCGCGGATTCCTTGAACCACGGATGCTCATTGGAGGTATGGTTCAGCACCAGGTCGAACACGATCTTCATGCCTCTGCCATGCACCTCCTGCACCAGCTTTTCAAAGAGGGTCATATCCCCGTATTCGGGAGCGATCGAAAAGTAATCGCTGATGTCGTATCCAAAATCCCTCTGAGGGCTTTGGGTAAAGGGAGAAATCCAGATCGTCTCAAAGCCGAGTTCTTCAAGATAATCGAGTTTCTCGATAATGCCAGGTATATCGCCTATGCCGTCGTTATTGCTATCGAAAAACGAGCGGGGATAGATCTGATAAACCGTAGTTTTCTTCCACCACTCCCGATCTGAGTGATTGGTAAATATGGATTGTAGGGAACGTGCGGCTGCAACCATATTGAGGAACAGGTTATTAAGAAGGAGCGTGAGACCAGGGTTTATCTGACTGTTGTTGAATTATAAGTCAGAGCAGCGTTCCGGGTTTATGCCGGGGCCTTATTGCGGATAGGAAGGAAGGTACAAAACTGACAGGTAAAGTTACAGGAACTCCTGTTGAAGACGGGCCTGCGCTTTTTCCAGAGGGTCAGGACTGGGGCTAGAGAAACCCGGATAAGTTCCGCTTGGCAGGTCGTGGCAGTCTGCCAGGAGGTGCAGCAAATTATCGTAAACAGTTGCGGAGTTTGTCCGAGGTTTCCTAGCGAGAGCGTGGGCGCGTCGTCAGTGCTTCTTGTGCAGTTCCGCCTTGACCTTTTTCGCATGATCAATATGCGAAACAAATGATGGCCTTACCTTCACCAGCAGCGCTTTCAATTCCTCGTTCTTTGCGTTGGGGATAAGTGTCTTATCCACCGCGTCGAGCACCTGCTCGTGATAAGTCACCTCGTGATCGATGTAGGCTTTGTCGAAAGCAGCGCCACTGAGCGTTTTAAGGTGTGCAATGTTCTTTTCACCACCCGCCTTCAGGCTCTCGCTGGTTGGATTATCCTTGGGCGTGACTTTCAGCTTTGTCACCAGGTCTACCGCCTGTTTATTTACGTCACTGTGATCGGCAACCATACGGTGGCCGAATGCCTTGACGTCCGGATTGGACGCCTTGGATTCAGCCAGTTTGCCGGCATCGATATCAACCTGATTGGCGGCAACGACTATTGCCGCAATTTGCGCATCGTCGGGAGCGGCTGCCTGTGCGGTGGTCGAGAACATGGGGACAACAAGAGCAACGGCGAGCATGAGCATGCTGTTTTTCATAAATCCTCCATAAAGTTTACAAAAAAATCAGTCGGTGGTTCCACGAAGCATGTCCCAAGTCTTTATTCCCCCCTTGAAACATTGAAAACAGTAGGGATAATCGGAGACTCAAGAGTTATTACTACTGACGATCGTACCATATGAGTTCAATGCCGACGTGATATTTTTTAAAATATGATTACGGAAGCCCATGTTTAAATAAATGTTTTTATCCGACCGTGGATATCAACATTGGCCTTGTTTTCTTTATTAACCCCGATTTATGGGAAGTTTGCCAACATGGCTGTGTCTATGGGCATAGCCGAAGTAGACGATCAGGCCGATAGCGGCCCAATAAAGGAACAGCCTGATCGTTCCCCAACCCAGGCTGACAAACAGTAGCGTGCAGCCCGCCATAGCCAGTGGGCCGACAATCCAGATGAATGGCGTTTTAAAAGGACGGTGAAGATCCGGCTTGCGGCGGCGCAGAATCATCACGCCCAGTGATACCATGAAGAATGCGAAGAGCGTGCCGGAGTTCGAGATGTCGGCCAGCATCCCGACCGGGAACATCGCGGCGAACAACGCCACGGCCACGCCTGTCACCATGGTTACCACGTGGGGAGTGTGAAAGCGCTCGTGCACGTGGGAAAAAACAGCCGGTAAAAGCCCATCGCGCGCCATGGTGAACAGTACTCTCGTCTGCCCGTAAATCATCATCAATACAACAGAAGGGAGAGCGATGATCGCGGCGGAAGCAACCCAATTGCCGACAGCAGGATATCCTACCTCGCGCAATACGAATGCCAGGGGCTCCCTGGATAAGGACAGGTCATTCCCCGGCTGAGCGCCAACGGCTCCCACCGCGGCGTAGGCGACGACCAGATAAATAACGGTACAAATCGTCAATGAGCCGATAAGACCGATCGGTACGTTGCGGTTGGGATTTTTTGTTTCTTCCGCCGCAGTCGAGACGGCGTCGAACCCGATATAGGCAAAGAAAATGGAAGCGGCCGCGCCAAATACTCCTACGCCGGAAAACGGAGTGCCCCAGCCATGGGGCAGCATGGGGTCGAAGTTGACGCTATTTACCGCGGGCAGTGCAAGAATAATGAATGCCGCGAGCGCGATAATTTTCACTATCACCAGAAGGGCTGTAAATCTGGCGCTTTTTGACGTGCCTATAATCAGCAGGAAGGTAACGAAAAGCGAGACCAGAAACGCCAGCAGATTGAATCCTCCGGAGGCAGCCGTGTCCTTGGTAGTACCTGCACCGGTATGAGGCGCTGCAATAACTGTGTCATAGGGCCCGGCGGTCAGAGCCAGGGGCAGGCCATAGCCTATCTCATGCAAAAAGCCGTTGATGTAGCCGGACCACCCGACCGCCACTGCGGCCGCTGCAACGGCGTATTCCAGAATAAGCGCCCATCCTACCATCCAGGCGGCCAGTTCGCCGAATACGGCATAAGAATAGGTATAGGCCGAACCCGCCACCGGTACTATAGCGGCAATCTCGGAATAGACCAGCGCCGTCAGCGCGCAAACGAAACCTGCAATGATAAAAGAGTACATCATGCCCGGCCCGGCCTTGGCTGCCGCGACGGAGGTCAATACAAAAATGCCGGTGCCGATGATGGCGCCGATGCCGAGCATGGTCAGATCAAATGCTCCAAGCTGGCGCTTGAGTCCCTTCCTTTCCGCGGATTCGAGTATATGATCCAGCGATTTGATGCGTTTAAACAGCAATCGAGTCTCCGGCTAAAGGGTGTGGCGCGAATGGCGCAGGCTCAGGCTCTACGGATTGGTGAAGAGCGTATTCTAAACCAGAGTCGGAAAGATCAGGAGTCCAGGAGGTCAGGAGGCCAGGAAGATGACTAAGGCGCATAATACCAAGATAAGTTTATCCGGCAGTTGCGCATTCTGAGGTAAAGATGCATGTTGAAAGACAGGGGATAATATTTACTAAAAGGAGACGATATGGCAATTCATGGATGGGCTGCGCGGGGTCCTAAACAGAAACTTGAACCATTCAGTTATGATCCCGGTCCCCTCGGTGGGGAGGAGGTTGAGATCGCTGTCGAATATTGCGGTCTTTGCCATTCGGATCTGTCGATCCTCAACAACGACTGGGGCTTGTCCCAATATCCGCTCATACCAGGCCACGAAGTGGTGGGGCGAGTGGCCGCTGCCGGGGATTATGTCAAGGGGTTGCAAATCGGGCAGCGGGTAGGGATTGGCTGGAATGCCGGTAGTTGTATGCACTGTCACGAGTGCTTGACCGGCAACAATAATCTCTGCTCGAAAGCTGAGCCGACCATAGTGGGCCATTTTGGTGGTTTTGCAGAAAGAGTTCGCTCACACTGGGCCTGGGCCATACCCTTGCCCGACACGCTCGATATTTCCTCTGCCGGGCCCCTCCTATGCGGAGGGATTACCGTGTTTGCACCACTGGCGACATTTGGGGTAAAACCTACAGACAGAGTGGGAGTGGTAGGCATCGGCGGCTTGGGCCACATGGCGCTTCAATTCGTCAATGCCTGGGGGTGCGAAGTCACGGCCTTTACGTCGAACCCATCCAAATCGGACGAAGTGAGAAAGCTGGGCGCGCACCGAGTCTTATCGAGCCGGGGTAGCGACGAAATTCTCAAAGCGGCTAATTCGCTCGATTTTCTGCTTGTCACCGTGAATATACCGCTCGATTGGGCAGCTCTGCTCAAAACCCTGAGGCCAAACGGACGTATGCATGTTGTAGGAGCGGTGCTGGAACCCATGCCAATCCCCGCTTTTGAGCTGATCATGGGGCAGAAAAGCGTCTCAGGATCGCCCACGGGAGGCCCCGCTATGATCTCAGCGATGCTGGATTTTGCTGCCAGGCACGATCTTGCGCCGCAGGTGGAACATTTTCCGCTGAGCAAGGTAAATGATGCAATCGAGCATCTTGCGGCAGGAAAGGCGCGGTATCGAATAGTCCTGGACGCGGATTTTACCTGAGCGGAGGGATCAGATGTTCATTTCCCCAATGGTTCGATAGCAAACCCTTGCTGCAATGTCCAGTCTATCAACTCTGAGGCGAGCGTATTGGTCGGACCTCACCCCGGCCAGTCGCGCCATTAAGTGCTTACGTCCTATCCTCGGCTTCCTCAGCCACATGCTGTTTCACCCACACGACGTAGCGGTCCATCCATCCCTGGAGGAACTTCCTGCTGTCCGCGTTGCCGATATTCCCGGCCCCGTCAAATAGCCCTTCCTTCACCTGAATAAAGGCTTCTGGCTGGCAAAGCGCCGGCACATCAAGATACACGAGAATATTGCGTAAATGCTGCTGCGCCATGGAGGTGCCAGGGGCACCGACAGATGCGCCCATCACGCCTGCCGGCTTACCCGCCCAGGCATTCTCGCCATAAGGGCGGGAAGCATGATCGATTGCATTCTTGAGTACGCCAGGAACCGAACGATTGTATTCGGGAGTGAAGAACAGAAGACCTTGCGCTGCGGAAATCTCCCGCTTCAGACGTTTTACGGGCTCAGGCTGATTGCCATCGTTATCCTGGTTGTAAAGCGGTAGATCGTCGATTCGCAGGAATGTAAATGAAAACTCGGATGGCGCGAGTTTGATGACGGCATTGGCGAGTTGACGATTAAATGATTCACGACGAAGGCTGCCAACTGCAACGGCTATCTGATATTGGTTCATGTAGTCTCTGAAATTTATATGGAAGGGGCCCCACGGACGCAGGCAATAGTTCCTGCTGGAGTAAACCGCCGATATAGTCCTGTATCGATCTTAGTCTCCTATTAATATCCTATTAATAATAGCTAATCAAGCAGTCCTGTTGCAGGCAGGTTTTGCCTTATCGTTTTCCCCTTACCATCCGGGAGCCGAAGCCTGACGAGTTCAAAAGCAAGACTCGGAGTGCCGTGGATTGCGTATGCCGCTAAATTGGCAATCATGATCAATAAAGCGAACCGAGGAGCACTTCATGAACATGAAGATATCAGGTAAAAAAGTGCAGCTTGCGACTAAAACGAGTGCTGATCCCCGTTGGGTTGATGTCGTCGCGCGCAATGCGCGAGCTGATGGGAAGTTCTATTACGCTGTCAGGACCACAGGCGTGTATTGCCGTCCATCATGCGCAGCCCGTCCGGCACGGCCAGAGAATGTCGACTTTTATGCCACCCGTGAGGAAGCCGAGAAGGCTGATTTCAGGCCCTGCAAGCGTTGCCAGCCGAATCGGCCCGCCCTGATTGAGCAATATACGGCCAAGGTGACCCAGGCGTGCCGCATCATCGAGGAATCGGAAAGCGCCCCGAATCTGGAAGGTCTTGCCAGGCAGGTTGGCATAAGCGCCTATCACTTTCACCGCGTCTTCAAGCAAACTACGGGTTTAACGCCAAAGCAGTATGCCAGGGCACAAAGGGAAAAGCGGGTACGCGATGAACTCGGCCGTGGCAGCGCCGTGACAAACGCAATTTTCGATGCGGGCTACAATTCCAACAGCCGGTTTTATGAAAAGTCGAATGAGGTTCTTGGCATGATGCCAAGCAGCTATCGTGCCGGCGGCACCGGTGCTGAAATCCGCTTTGCCATTGGCGAATGTTCCCTCGGAGCGATCCTCGTTGCCCAAAGCGATCGCGGCATCTGCGCGATTTTGCTTGGCGACGATCCCGACAAGCTTGTACGTGATTTGCAGGACAGCTTTCCTCACGCCAAGCTGGTTGGCGGGGATGCGAGTTTCGAAGAGCTTGTTGCCAAGGTAGTCGGCTTTATCGAAGCACCAGGCATCGGGCTGGGCTTGTCGCTGGATGTGCGCGGCACGGCTTTCCAGCAACGCGTGTGGCAGGCATTGCGTGGAATTCCCGTGCTCCCAAGTCGGTTCGGGCTGTGGCCGGTGGCGAGTTCGTGCTGACCGAGCAGCAGCCGTGCATGCAATCTCGACCTGAAGTCGTTCCGCTCCAGCAGGGGGATGCTGTCCTGTTTGCCGTGCATCATCGGCCGGTGCAAGGCGTGCAAGGAATATACAAGGTAAATCTGCGACACGGCGTCAGCCGCATCCGCTCGGGCCACCGTCATACTGCACCTAAGGCAGGCTGTGAGCCTGGCTGCCGGCGCCGGGAAGACTTGCTTGAGGTTTGCATGAGAGCGGAGAAAGGGTGATAGTACGATCGTCCCGATTTTTTTGTTTCGGCTACACATCGGACATTGTTTGACCCCCTACCGGTTGCCCTAAGCCTAAGGGACTATAGTGTCTTCTTTCGCTGCGCCATGAGTCCAATCACGGTCAGACCTGCAAGAAGGAGCGCAGAAGTCTCCGGCTCGGGAATGATGGCTGCTTGGGCGATGACTTGCCCTATGTTATTGATGCCCGAGGCTGAGGTTAGAATTACTCCATTGGGCAGATCAATCAGCGAATTGAGGTCCGTCATGCCTGCGCCATTGGGGCCGGTGATGAAAGCATGGGAATCGCCTGTAGCCGTGTTAGAAAAACCAACTACCTGCCCGGCGTCGTTGATGCTAAAAGCATAGCTGAGATCATAATAGCCTGTACCGCCCAAAGTGCCAAGATCCCTCATACCCATTCCGTTGGGGCCGGTGATGAAAGCGTGGGCAGCGGCCCCTGTCGTGTGGGAAAAACCCACTACCTGCCCGGCGTCGTTGATGCCAGCAGCATAGCTGCCATTACCGCCCAAAGTGCCAAGGTTCCTCATACCCATTCCGTTAGGGCCAGTAATGAAAGCATGGGAAGCGACCTCAGGCGTGCCAAACACACCCGCTACCTGGGCGGCGTTGTTGATGGCGAAAGCCCGGCTGTCAGTACCGCTCAAAGTGCCAAGGTCTCTCATGCCCATTCCGTTGGGGCCGGTGATGAAAGCGTGGGAAGCATAAGTGCCGTCAGCCGTGCTAAACCAACCCGCCACCTGCCCGGCATCGTTGATGTCAGAAGCATAGCTCCCATCGCCCAAGGTGCCAAGATCCCTCGTACCCATCCCATCGTGACCGGTGATAAAAGCATGGTAAGCGCCTCCAGCCGTGTTAGAAAAACCCGCTATCTGCCCAGCGTCATTGATGCCAGAAGCGTCGCTGTCATTACCGCCCAAAGTGTCAAGTTCGGTTGCTGTCTTGCTGTTGAGATCGATGAGGTATGCATGCTCTAGCGCAAAGGCGCTGATGCCGAAACCCAGACCAGCAAAAAATGCTGCAGTGAGCATAAATCCTCGGATATTGAAGTCAGGAATTATTTTCATGATGATCTCCTTTTGTTTCCCATAAAGGAATGGAACTGCCGGGCTGCGAGAGGTTATACTCTTACTTCAAAGATAGATTAATCCCTTGAATTAGCAAGGGGAAACCAGAGACTGGCGGAGAAACAAGACGGAAACGAGGCGCGAGACCTCGGTTTCGCCAACTCTTTCGCTGGTCCTACGGCCGCGTCGAGCAAAGCGGTGATCAAACCGTTAAAGGTTGAACGTCCTTATCCATCCCACTTTATATGCGTTCGCACAGACAATCGCTAAAATACTGAGTTATTTTTTAAAAGTTTTTTCCTTCAAAATCAACCATAGGGGACTCAAATGAAGAGGAGCATACTTTTATCAGCGGCGATGGTCATTGCAACCTCGGCGTTTGCCGAAAAAGAAGAGAAAGTGCGTTGGTCTCAACTCCCTGCAGCAGTCCAAAAAACGATGACGGATAACGCAGGTGGCGGGAAAATCGAGGAAATCGAGAAAGAAACAAAAATGAAGGATGGAAAAACGGTTACGGTTTATGAAGCAGAGGTAAAAAAATCCGGCGGCAGGAAAATAGAGATCAAGGTTGGCGAAGATGGCAGGCTGATCGAGCTTAAGGACGATTGAGTGGAAAGCAGATCGGGTATGAATGGATAGAAGATTTTTGCGGCTACTGCACATTAAAAGTACTTAAAAGTACGGTTGGAGGATTAGGCAGCGAATGCGAGCTTCATAATAAAGCCATTATTGATCGTTGCCCACGTCTGATTGTTCGTACGTCTCTCTTGATTCCTTACTGATGTACCCGCTTTGGTTAACATCGATGACATAGATTTTTCCCGCGCCGTGCCGATGAGTATTGGCGGTCAACATTATTGTATTGAAAATTATTTCCACCAATTCATCGGAGGCAAAAATTTCAATGCGTTTTTTTGGCAGGTACGGAGTAAAGTCTCGTCCAATAATAAACTTCACCTGCCCAAAGCCTTCGCAATCGGACACGCTCATGCCCGGGAAATCGGGGATTTCTAGCAATGCCTGGGTCACTTTGGATAGCATGAAGGGCTCAATATAAGCGCGGATTTCTTTCATGGGATATACCTCAAGTTTCTCGTTGTTTTTCGAAATTGGAGTAGAGCGTGGCAAGCATGGTCAGGGTTAGCAGCGTAGCTGATATAAGTCCGCCAATAATAACCGTAGCAAAAGATTTGACGGCTTCCGATCCGAACTGGTAAAGAGTACGACTGGTACAATCCCCAGCATCGTTATCTAGTGCGATCATCACCGCCAAGTGCGCTGTCGACTGGCGGAGCCAGGGATGAGTGGCTTCATCTACATCTTAACCCTGAGTAAATTCAATTTGGATCCATCCAGGATGGACTCGTCTTGTGCTGCAATACCGGACAATTCTATTTGTTGCTAACAACAAGCGTGCGCGCACATCCGGTGCACATCCTTTAACCTTTTACAAAGCAGTTTAAGAGCGTTACCGCACAGACCGCTTTCTGATTCGCGCCCATCATTTCAACGAGGTTTTTGTAAATAGAATGTTCTGACGAGTATGTTTCATGTTTCCCTGAAATGAAATAGGAGGTCACAAATGAAAACGAAATTATTCATGTCAGTTGTTCTGCCCGCTGCGATGGTATTCGCAACCTCGGCTTTTGGAGAAGAGGAGAGAATTCAATGGACGGATGTACCGCCTGCAGTTCAGAAAACGATACTCGATAACGCAGGCGGCGGAAAAATCGAGGAAATTGAGAAGGAAACGAAAATACAGAAGGTTCGAGTCCTTCATTTCGATGGCAGCAAAACTGTTACCGTTTATGAAGCCGAGGTAGAAAAACCAAACGGCAAGGAGATTGAGATCAAGGTCGGCGAAGATGGCAAGCTCATCAAGATAAAACAGCTAAAAGGTATTTAAACAAGGAGCAGGCTGTTCATTATCGAGCCTTAACGATTGACGTGGACAAGCTTTTGAAACGTTTTCGGGCGTGCTCGTCTTTTTGCATCCCGACCGTGATATACCCGTTTTTCTCCTCGATAACATAAACTTATTTACGCCCCGTCTAATGAGACCGGGCTAATGAGCCCGGGCTCATTAGTATTGGCGGCAATCATCACCGTATTGAAAATATCTTCAACGAGCTCATCTGGCGCGAAAATTTCGATTCGTTTTCTCGGCATATAGGGGAAATTCCGGTCGATTACTTTGTCTCCGTCGAAACCCTCACAGTCGGACACCCTCATACCTGGAAAATCAGGAATTTTGAGCGAGAGCGACTCTGGATAACATGAAAGGCTGAATATAGGCAGGGATTTCCTTCATGAACCCGCCCTGGGTTTATGCCATTCCTCAAAATTGCGATAGAGGGCGGGCAGCATGGTCAAGGTTAACAACGTTGCGCTGATCAATCCGCCAATAATGACAACTGCAAAAGGCTTGACCGTTTCCGATCCCACGCTGGTGGAAAGCGCGGCGGGCAATAATCCGAGCATCGCCATGAGAGCAGTCATTACTACCGGCCGCAGCCGGCTGACGGAACCCTGGAGAATGGCTTTATCAATTGGAATGCCTTCACGCCTCAGCGCATTGATTTGAGATAGCAGGATAACGCCGTTCTGTACGGCAATGCCAAACAGTGCGATAAATCCGACTG
>Ga0310810_10006018_pt1 | contig 13645 bp, 20 predicted proteins | sample NCmetagenome_FD_207641 | JGI IMG/M metagenome (GOLD analysis project Ga0310810, IMG submission 207641) | Soil microbial communities from experimental microcosm in Duke University, North Carolina, United States - NC | ecosystem: Engineered > Artificial ecosystem > Soil microcosm > Unclassified ... | reverse complement strand
GTCGCAAGGCGACGACAGGAATGCGGGGCCAGACCCCGAATTCCCGCTTCGCCAAAGACTTACCGTCGAGCGGCGATCCCCAGCAGCACCCCCATAGCGACGCCGATGCCGAAGCCGATGCCGACCGCGGTCCAGGGGTTGGCCTGGACCTGCTCGTCGGCGTAGCGGCCGTACTCGCGCGCCCGCTGCGCCACGCCATCCAGCACCTCGGAGAGCTGCTGCTTCGCCGACTGCAGGACGGCGTCCGTGTCGTCCTGGAACTCCCGGATATCATCGCGGTACGCCGGGTTCTCGCCCGTCATGGGATTGGGGTTCATGCTTCCTCCTGGGGGAAATGGTGCAGTCGGGAGAGCAAAGGGCGTGCCCTGGCGGCTGCTGCCGGCGCTGGGTTACGCGCTGCGCGGCGTCGGCTTCGTGCTGGCCGAGCGCAACGCGCAGCTGCTGCTCGCCGTCACTGCCCTCCCCGTGGCCGCCGGCCTGTGGCTCGGGCTGTCGCGGCTCGAATGGTGCGCGGTGCTTGCCGCGCTGGCGCTCGTCTGGAGCGCCGAGATGCTCAACACCGCGCTCGAGCGCCTGACCGACCTCGCCTCGCCCGACTTCCATCCGCTCGCCGGCAAGGCGAAGGACATCGCGGCGGGCGCCGTGCTGGTGGCGATGCTGGCGGCCGTTTCGATCGCCCTGGTCGTCTTCGGCCCGCGCCTGCTCTAACATCCGCGCTTTCCTGAGGAGGGACACGATGATCGATCTCTACGCCGCGGGCACGTCGAACGGCATGCGCGCGCGCATCGCGCTCGAGGAGTGCGGGCTGAAGTACAACTGGCATCCCATCGACCTGACCAAGGGCGAGCACAAGACGCCGCAGTTCCTCGCGCTCAATCCGAACGGCCAGATCCCGGTGATGATCGACAACGAGGGGCCCGGCGGGCAGAAGATCACCATCTCGCAGTCGAGCGCGATCATGATGTATTGCGCGGAAAAGGCGGGCAAGCTGATCCCGCGGGACCCGGCGAAGAAGGCGGCGATGCTCGAGTCGTACATGAGCGCCTCGACCGACATCACGCCGATGTTCGGCACGGTGAACGCCTGCGTGCGCGCCAAGGACCCTGCCCCCTACGCCGCCGCCGCCGACATGTTCAAGGCGCGGCTCAAGAACTACTTCAAGGTGTGGGACGACAAGCTCGCGAAGCGCAAGTACGCCGGCGGCGACGAGGTCAGCATCGCCGACCTTTCGCTCTATGCCGGCTATTGGCGCACCAAGGGCGCGTTCCCGGAGCTGGTCGCCGGCATGGCCACCCTCGAGCGCTGGGGCGCCGAGATCGCCGCCCGCCCGGGCGTGCAGCGAGCCCTCAAGCTTTGATCCGCCGCCAGCGCGGCGGGGCGCTCGGCACGCTGATCGTGCTGATCGCCCTCGCCGTGATCGGCTATTACGTCTACCAGCACTTCCTCGGCAGCGAGAGCAACGCGCCGCCGAGCTGCCAGGCGGCGCTGAACAGCTGCATCGCCGACTGCCGTCGCTACAGCAGCAGCGACGCCTCGGAGAACGAGGCGTGCCAGAAACGCTGCCGCGACCAGGCCGCCGCCTGCGAAGCCAAGTAATTCGGGGCCAGGACCGCGATTCCGACAAGCCTCAGACGTGGAGGTCGGCGCTCGCGACATCCGCCGGCCGAGGCCTCGGTCCCGGTTTTCCTCGCTCGACCCTGACGCCCTTCGAGGCGAGCCGATGCTTGAGCGAGTCGCTTACCAGCGGCACGCCGGTGTTGGTCGCATCGCGAATGGCACCGAGGAACTCAACGGTGTCCGTCGGCGCGCTGAACTCCCTGTAGGCGCGGCGGCGCTCGAGCGAATTCTCGGCGAGCGCCGTGAATTCCGCATGTTCGAGGAGGAGTGGATCTTCGCGGCAGCCGGTGTTCCCGGCATGGCTCGACCATGGGAAAGCCGACGCATCCTGGACCATGCCGGCTCGAACAGGATTGCGCTCGATGTATCGATAACTGTTGAGGACGTATTCCCGCGACTCGACTAGGCACGAGCGGAACCGACCCTCCCAAAGCGTCCCGGTTCGACCGTGCCGACTGTTGAAGTACGGCACATACCGACGACCGACTTCATACATCATGTCGCTGCCCGCGACCTCGTCGGGAGGCGTGACGAGCAGATGGATGTGGTTTGTCATCAAGCAATACGCATGGAGCGAGCATTCGGCTTGCGCCAGGGCACTTCGCAGGATTGACAGATAAACGAGCCGATCCTCGTCAACGGCAAAGCAGCGCTGCCGATCCACTCCCCTCTGCACGATATGTGCAGCCACGCCTGATAGCAAAACGCGTTTGTGCCTTGCCATGGCCGCAACAACGGCCGACGCATGGCCGCCGTTGACGAATTGCGGTCCTGGCCCCGAATTAGTCCTCGTCGGGGGCGCCGCCGGCGGTGGCGAGGTCTTCCTGGCGCACTTTCTCGGTGTTGAACTTGCCGGCGCGCTCGCGCATGGTCTTGAGCACTTCCTCGAGCGGCGGCGGCTCGCCCTGGATCCAGCGCAGCGGGTTGATGCGCGCGACGACGAACGCGCGCAGGTACGGGCTGGTGAAGCCGCGCGCCTTGAGCTTCTTGATCACCTCGTTCACCCGCTCGTCGAGGTCGAGCAGCTGCTCGGCATGGCGCTCGTGCGCCTTGATCCTCTTGCTCAGCGATTCGTCGGCGAACGCGATCAGCCGCCGCGCGATCGGGTTGTACGCCGCGCCTGCGAACTTGGGATTGCGCTCGTAGCAGACGCCGATCGTGACGAGCGAGGCTTCCTCGAGGTAGAAGGCGAAAGAGGATTCCGCGCGCGATCCGTCTTCCGCCAGCAATCCCCGATAAATCCTGATCACCTCGAGCGCACGCTCCCGCAGGTTGTGGGCCTTCTCGGTGTTGAGCGCGAGGATCTGCCAGGCGATCTCGCGCTTCGGCACGACGAGCGCGGTGATCGCCTTCGCGCCCAGCCGCCGCATCGCCTCGAGGCGGTGGCGGCCGTTCGGCGTCCAGAAGCCCTTCTCCGGCGCGATGACGGCGATGATCGGGTCGAGGAACATGCCGGTGCGGTCGAGCACGTCGGCGAGCTTGCGGTGGTGCGCCTGGGAAAGGTCGCGCTGGAACGGCGTCGGCTCCACCGAGTCGATCGGCAGCACGGCGAGCAGCACCGGCTGCCGGCCGAGCGGGTCGGCGTAGCAGCCGAGGACGAAGCCGCCCTCGTTCTCCACGCGGACTCTGACCTGATCGGCGACAGGCGGAAGGACATCGAGCCGGCACTCCGGCGCGCTGATGCCGCGCGAGAGCGCCTTGGCCTTGCGCGGCCGGCGCCGCGCCGGCGCACGCTTCATGCCGGACTTCCTCGCCGCTTTCGCCATGGAGGCGAAGCCTAACTACTTTTCCTTCGCGATGGGAATCTTCGGCGCCCAGGCGAGCCACTCGGGCTTGGGCGCGTCGTACAGGAAGAACACGGTGCCGGGCTTCGCGCGCCGCGTCCCCGGGGGCGTGGCGAACTCGACGCCGCCGGTGATGAAAGCTCGCAGCGAGTCGAACTGGACGTCGACGCCCTTCAGCAGCCCGGCCTTGACGTTCAGTCCGCTCACGTCCCAGAACGCCGAGCCCTCGCGCACCAGGTTGACGAAGCGCGGATAGATCACCAGGTGCACGTCGGCGGAAAGCGCGTTCGGCGCGAGGTCGAGCTTCTGCACCGTGCCGACCTCGATGCCGCGGTAGTACACCGGCGCGTCGACGCGCATCTTCGGCCGCACGGCGCGCAGCACGATGTGCAGCCCGCCCTCGATCGCCGCGGGCGGCGTGTCGAGCCCGGCGAACTCCTTCTTCCCGGGAGCGTCGGGCTTGCCCGGGATCACCTGGATCTCCGGCCCGGACAGCACGGTGTTCAAGCCGGTGAAGCTGCCCCAGCCGACGCGCGGCTTGACGATCCAGAAGCGCGAGCCCTCGCGCGCGATCTGCGCCGCCTCCCTCTTCAGCCGGATCTTCACCAGCGCGTGCTTCTCGTCGGCGGAGAGCCTGACGCCCGACACCTCGCCGATCTGCACGCCGCGATAGCGCAGCGGCGTCTGGCCGACGCGCAGCGCCGCGCCGTCCTCGAAGCTCACCGTGATCTCGGGCCCCAGGCTCTGGATGCGCTGGAAGACGAGCCAGCCCGCGACGGCAACCGAGACGAGCGGCACCACCCACACCCAGCGCACGAGGCGCCGGCGCCTGACGCGCGCGCGGGGGATCTCATCGCCGGTCATGCGATTCCCATATCAGCTTGGTGTCGAAAGCCTGCGAAGCGAGAATCGTCAGGACGACGACCAGGCAGAAGGCGAGCAGCCCGGGCCCGGGGATGATGCGCCCGAGCGAGCCGAGCTTCACCAGCGCGACCAGGACGGCGAGCAGGAACACGTCGAGCATCGCCCACGGCCCGATCGCGTCGATGAACTTGTAGATGCGAGTACGGCCGCGCAACCGGCGGCCGTGGCCCCACTTGACGCTGATCACGAGGAAGAACAGGCCGAGCAGCTTGAGCAGCGGTATGACGATGCTCGCGAGGAACACGACCGTGGCCACGAAGTACTCGTTGTACTGCCACAGGCTCACCACGCCGTCCCACACCGTGTTCTCGGAATAGGCGCCGTAGATCTCCATGCGCAGGATCGGGTAGATGTTGGCCGGGATGTAGAGCACGAGCGCCGCCAGGGCGAGCGCCGCCGTGACGTCGACCCCGCGGCCGTGCGAGCTGACGGGAAAGCCGCAGCGGATGCACTCGGCGACCGTGCCCGGCGGAAGCTCGCCCACGCGCTGCGCGAGCCCGCAGGTTTCGCAGGACAGGATCAGATCTTGCGCCATGGCTTGCGGGGACGCCTGCAATGCATGTTCCTGCTCTATAGTTCGCCCTTCTCAGGAGATCCGCGATGCGCACAATCCTCGCCCTGGCCGTCCTGCTCTTCCTCTCGGGCTGCGGCTACAACACGCTCCAGCAGCAGGACGAGCAGGTGAAGGCGGCATGGTCCGAAGTGATCAACCAGTACCAGCGGCGCGCCGACCTGATCCCGAACCTGGTCAACACGGTGAAGGGATTCGCGCAGCAGGAGCAGACCGTGCTGCTCGGCGTGACCAACGCGCGCGCCAAGGTCGGCTCCATCCAGGTGACGCCCGACACCGTCAACGATCCCCAGACGATGCAGCGCTTCGCGCAGGCGCAGGGCGAGCTGACCGGCGCGCTGTCGCGCCTGCTGGTCGTGGCCGAGAACTACCCGCAGCTCAAGAGCGACCAGAACTTCCGCGAGCTGCAGGCGCAGCTCGAGGGCACCGAGAACCGCATCGCGGTGGCGCGCCAGCGCTTCATCAAGGCGACGCAGGACTTCAACGTCACGGTGCGCCAGTTCCCCACCAACCTGACCGCGAAGATGTTCGGCTTCGCGCCGAAGGCGCAGTTCACCGTCGAGGACGAGAAGGCGATCGCCAAGCCGCCGACCGTCGATTTCGGCGCCCCGGCGAAGAAATGAATTCGGGGACGGAGCCCGAACTCCGAAATTCAACCCCCCGTTCCCCCCGCATACGCGGGGGTCACGCCCCCCTTGACAGGGGGGCGGCGGTCATCGCGCTCACCTTTGTTCTGCTGGTTCTCGTCCCCCTCGCGGCGCTCGCGGCCGACGTCCCGCCGCTCAAGGCGCGCGTCACCGACCTCACCGGCACGCTGAGCGCGCAGCAGCGCGAAGCGCTCGAGCAGACGCTCGCCGAGTTCGAGAAGCGCAAGGGCGCGCAGATCGCGGTGCTGATGGTGCCGACCACACAGCCGGAGACGATCGAGGAGTACGCGGTGCGCGTCGAGGAGGCCTGGAAGCTCGGCCGCAAGGGCGTCGACGACTCGGCGCTGCTGGTGGTCGCGAAGAACGACCGGCGGCTGCGCATCGAGGTCGGCTACGGGCTGGAAGGCGCCCTGCCCGACGCGATCGCCAAGCGCATCATCGACAACGACATCACGCCGCGCTTCAAGCAGGGCGACTTCTACGGCGGCATCCGCGCCGGCGTGGACCGCATGATGCGCGTAGTGGAAGGCGAGAAGCTGCCGCCGCCCGCGGCGCACGGCCCGGCGCCGAACGGCTTCCACCCCGAGTTCCTGGTCGTGCTGTTTTTCGCCATCGTCGTCGGGGGAACGGTGCTGCGCGCGCTGTTCGGCCGCGTAGCCGGCTCGGGGCTGGGCGGCTTCGCCGCCGGCTTCGTCGGCTGGATGCTGATCGGCTCGCTCATCGTCGCGATCGGCGTCGGCGCCTTCGCCTTCCTGTTCCTGCTGCTGAGCGGGTTCGGCAACACCGGCTACCGGCGCGGCGGCTGGGGCGGCGGGCCCTGGGTCGGCGGCGGCGGCTTTGGCGGCGGGGGCTTCGGGGGTGGGGGCGGCGGATTCTCCGGCGGCGGCGGCGGCTCGGGCGGCGGCGGGGCGAGCGGATCATGGTGAGCCGCGCGCTCCGGCACCTCTTCGTGCCGTCCCTGCTCGCCCACAAGCCTTTCCCCGGGCCGGCGCTCGAGAAGATCGAGGAAGCGATCAAGGCCTCCGAGCGCCGTCACCGCGGCGAGCTGCGCTTCGCCGTGGAAGGGCCCCTGGCGCTTCCCCAGCTCAAGCTTTCCGCGCGGCAAAGGGCGCGAGCGGTGTTCGCCCAGCTCGACGTCTGGGACACCGAGGAGAACACCGGCGTGCTGATCTACGTGCAGCTCGTCGACCGGGCGATCGAGATCGTCGCCGACCGCGGCATCGCCGCGCGCGTCGCGCAGCCCGAGTGGGACGCGATCTGCCGCGCCATGGAGGGCCGCTTCCGCAAGGGCGAGTACCTGCAAGGCGCGCTCGAGGCGATCGACGCGGTCACGCGCATCCTCGAGCGTCATTTTCCGGCGCGCGGCGCCAATCCCAACGAGCTGCCCGACAAGCCGGTGGTGCTTTGACGCCGGCGGCATGGCTGTGGATCCCGGTCACGATCTGGGCGGCGTTCGCCCAGACGGTGCGCAACGCCGTGCAACGCGGCCTCACCGCCGAGCTCGGTACGCTCGGCGCGACGCTCGTGCGCTTCCTCTATGGCCTGCCGTTCGCCCTGCTCTGGCTCCTCGCGGTCGAAACCTTCACCGGTTCCCCGTTGCCCAGGCCCGGAGGGCTGTTCGGCGCGTGGGTCGTGGCGGGCGCGCTGGCGCAGATCGCCGCGACCGCGCTGCTCCTGCGCACCATGGAGGAGCGCAACTTCGCCCTCGGCGTCGCGTACTCGAAGAGCGAAGTGCTGCAGGTGGCGGTGTTCGGCCTCGCCTTCCTCGGCGATCCGATCACGCCCGGCGCGGGGCTCGCGATCGCCGCCGGCACGGCCGGCGTGCTGCTCCTCTCGCCCGCCGGCTGGCGCGCCGGCTTCACCTCGCGCACCGCGCTGCTCGGCCTAGGCTCCGGCGCCGGCTTCGCCTTCTCCGCGATCGGCTATCGGGCCGCCGCGCTCGGGCTGGAAGGCGACACGCCGTTTCTCCTCGCCGCCGCGAGCACGCTGGTGGCGGCGCAGCTCGTGCAGACGCTGCTCCTCGGCGGCTGGCTGCTGGCACGCGAGCCGCGGGTCGTCATGCGCGTGCTGCGCGCCTGGCGCGCGTCGCTGCTCGCCGGCTTCATGGGCGCCGCCGCTTCGGCGGGCTGGTTCACCGCCTTCGCCATCGAGCCCGCCGCGCACGTGCGCACGCTCGGCCTGAGCGAGCTCATCTTCAGCTACGCCGTGTCGCGCAAGCTGTTCCGCGAGCGGCTCGCGCCGCTCGAGCTCGCCGGCATGGCGCTGCTCGCGCTCGGCGTGCTGCTCATCACCCTGAAAGGCGCCTCCTCGTGAGCTATCGCCTCCATTACTGGCCGTCGATCCAGGGCCGCGGCGAGTTCGTCCGCCTCGCGCTCGAGGACGCCGATGCAGGCTACCGGGATATCGCCCGAGGCCCTCAGGGAATTGCACAAATGGAAAAGGCGATGGCGCGGCACCATGTGTTCGCGCCGCCCTTTCTCGTGCACGGCCAAGTCGTGGTCGCGCAGACCGCCAACATCCTTCTCTACCTCGGGCCGCGCCTTGGCCTCGCGCCGAAGAGCGAGGCCGGCCGCCTCTGGCTGCACCAGCAGCAGCTCACCATCGCCGACTGGCTGGTCGAGGTGCACGACGTGCACCACCCGATCGGCAGCGGGCTCTATTACGAGGAGCAGAAGCGCGAGGCGCGCCGGCGCGCGGCCGACTTCCGCGACAACCGCCTGCCGAAGTTCCTGCGCTACTTCGAGGCGCTCGAGCGGCCTCGGGCGTTCACCTATCTCGACCTGTCGCTCTTCCAGATGATCGAGGGGCTGCGCTATGCATTCCCGCGCGCGATGAGGAAGCTTCGGTACAAGAACCTGGAGGCGCTGCACGACAAGGTGGCGGCGCGCCCCCGGCTCGCCGCCTACCTGCGTTCCGAAAGGCGAATCGCCTTCAACCGGCAGGGCATCTTCCGCCACTATCCCGAGCTTGACTCCTAACACTGCAGCACCCCGGGCGTTCGCCGCGCTGCGCCAGCCGGTGTTCCGCGCCTATTTCTTCGGCGCGGCCTCGGCGATGATGGCCGACTCGATCGAGCACGTGATCAGCTACTGGATCATGTTCCAGAAGTTCCAGTCGCCCGCGCTCGCCGGCTTCGCGGTGATCTCGCACTGGGTGCCGTTCCTCGCCTTCTCGCTCTGGTCGGGCGCGCTCGCCGACCGGGTCGACCCGCGGCGCATCATCCAGGCCGGCATGGCGCTCTTCATGGCGGTGTCGCTCGGCTGGGGCGTGCTCTTCCTCGCCGACGCGCTCGAGATGTGGCATGCGGCGGTGCTGCTGGTGTTCCACGGCCTGGCCGGGGTGCTGTGGAGCCCGGCGGCGCAGGTGTTCATCCACGACATCGTCGAGGAGAAGGACCTCTACAGCGCGATCCGCCTCACCGCGACCGCGCGCTGGCTCGGCCTGCTCTTCGGCCCGGCGGTCGGCGGCGGGATCCTGCTCCTTCTCGGCCCGGCCTGGGGCATCCTCTTCAACGCGCTCATTTATCTGCCGTTCATCTTCTGGCTTTCGCGCGCCCCGTATCGGAGAAAGCACGTCGGGCAGGAAAAGCGCGTGCGCGCCATCGGCGACGTAGTGGCGACCTGGAAGGCGGTGGCGGGGAACCGCGTGATCATCACCATGACGGTGCTCGTCGGCGGGGCGTCGCTGATCGTCGGCAACGCCTACCAGGCGCAGATGCCCGAGTTCGCGCACGACCTCGGCCACGGCGAAGGCGGCATGACTTACAGCGCGCTCCTTGCGGCCGACGCGGCGGGCGCGCTGATCGCCGGGCTCCTGCTCGAAGGGCGCGGCCTCCTGCCGCCGAACCCGCGCACCGCGCTCGCCCTCGCCCTCGCCTGGTGCCTGGCGATCGGCGGCTTCGCCGCCTCGCGCTCCTACCCCCTTGCCCTGCTGCTCCTTTTCGCCGCCGGGTTCCTCGAGCTGGCGTTCTTCGCCATGGCGCAGACGCTGGTGCAGCTCAATGCGCCGAACGAGGTGCGCGGGCGGGTGATCGGCCTGTTCGCGATGTCGGCGCTCGGCCTGCGCGCCTTCAGCGGCGTCACCGTGGGGCTGGGCGGCAGCGTGATCGGCATACACTGGTCGCTCGCGCTCTCCGCGGCGACGCTGCTGGTCCTGACCGCGGCGATGGTCTACTTCACGAGGCCGAGATGAAGGTGGAATGGAAAACGGGCCTGATGGCCCACCTGGGAATCGAGTTCGTCGAGGTGACGCCCGACCTCGTCGTCGCGCGGCTCGCCGTGGGCGAGAACCTGACGACCGTCGGCGGCACGGTGCACGGCGGTACGCTGATGGCGTTCGCCGACACGGTCGGCGCCGCCGGCACGGTGGCGAACCTCGCGGAAGGCCAGCGCACCGCGACGCTCGAGTCGAAGACCAACTTCATCGCCGGCTGCCGTTCCGGGACGATCCGGGCCGAGGCGCGGCCGATCCACAAGGGCCGGCGCACGCACGTCTGGGAGACGCGCATCACCGACGAGTCGGGCAAGCTCCTCTCCGTGACCACCCAAACCCAGATGGTCCTCTGATGCTCGACATCCAGGGCCACCGGGGCGCGCGCGGCCACCTGCCCGAGAACACGCTGCCCGCCTTCTCGCTCGGCATCGAGATGGGCGTCGACACGCTCGAGCTCGACGTGGGCATCACCCGCGATGGCGTCGTCGTCGTGCACCACGACCGCCGGCTCAACCCGGACGTCGCGCGCGGCCCGGACGGCCAGTGGGTGAAGTGGCCCACCGCGACGCTGCACTCCCTGAGCTTCGAGGAGCTGCAGCGCTACGACGTCGGCCGGATCCGGCCCGGCAGCGAATACGCGCAGCGCTTCCCGCATCAGCAGCCGGCCGACGGAACGCGCATCCCAAGGCTTTCCCAGGTATTTGCCCTGGGCCTACGGACCAAAGTCAGGTTCAACATCGAGCTCAAGCTTGACCCCCGGCATCCCGACGAGACGCTGGCGCCGGAGCCCTTCACCCGCGCGGTGATCGCCGAGGTGCGCAACGCGGGCATGGAGGCGCGCTCGACCCTTCAGTCGTTCGACTGGCGCGCGGTGAAGATCGCCGAGCGCGAGGCGCCGGGCATCGCGACCGCCTATCTCACGGACGCGGCCCACTCCACCCTGCAAAGCGTCCGGGAGGCAAGAGCGAAAACCTGGTCTCCCGACTACCGCGCGCTCACCAAGGACGTGCTGGACGAGGCGCACCGCGCCGGCGTGCGCGTGGTGGTCTGGACGGTGAACGAGCCGCGCGACATCGCGCAGCTCATCGGCTGGGGGATCGACGGCATCATCAGCGACTATCCCGACCGCGTGATCCAGGAGGCGCGCAAGCGATGATGGGCCTGCCGGCGGGCACGCAGTGGCTGCTGATCGCCAACGTGGCGGTCTTCTTCCTCTCCCAGTCCGACATGGTCCCGGTCGAGGCGCTCGCGCTCTGGCCGCCGGGCGGCTTCGAGTCCGGCTTCGCGCCCTGGCAGCTGGTCACCTACAGCTTCCTGCACGCGAGCCTCGGGCACATCTTCTTCAACATGCTCGCGCTCTACATGTTCGGCGGCGAGATCGAGCGGCTGTTCGGCACGCGCTACTACGTGCTGTACTACTTCGCCTGCGTGGTCACGGCGGCGGTCACGCATCTGGTGGTCACCTCCTGGATGGGCGCGCCGCCGGTGCCGATGGTCGGCGCCTCGGGCGGCATCTACGGGCTGCTGCTCGCCTTCGGCATCTACTTCCCGCACCGGCGGGTGCTGCTGCTCTTCCCGCCGATCCCGCTCCCGGCGCGGGTCTTCGTGTTCGGCTTCGCGCTGCTCGAGCTCGTGTTCGGCATCACGCAGACCCAGGCCGGCGTCGCGCACTTCGCCCACCTCGGCGGCATGTTCGGCGGCTGGCTGATGATCCAATATCGCCGGCGAGGGTTCCCGTTTGGAAAATAAAGTCGTCGCGCTGGAAGAGCACTACTGGGACCGCGAGGTCGCATCGCACTTCTCCGAGCGCGGCCCGGAGATGCGCAACCCGGGCCTGCAGGAGCGGCTCTACGACCTCGGCGCGCTGCGCCTGCGCGAGATGGACGAAGCCGGCATCGACCTGCAGGTGCTCTCGCACGGCGCGCCGTCGCTGCAGCGGCTCGAGGCGGAAGTCGCGATCCCGCTCGCGCGCAAGGCCAACGACCGGCTCCACGAAGTGGTGAAGCAGCATCCCGACAGGTTCGCCGCCTTCGCCCAGCTGCCCAGCGACGATCCGAAGGCGGCGGCCGACGAGCTCGAGCGCGCGGTGACCCGGCTCGGCTTCAAGGGCGCCATGCTGCACGGCCTGACGCAGAAGGGAGAGTTCCTCGACCTGAAGCGGTTCTGGCCGATCTACGAGCGCGCCGCGGCGCTCGACGTGCCGGTCTACCTGCATCCCGCCGTGCCGCACCGCGCGGTGGTCGACGCGTACTACCGCGACTACCTCGAGAAGTTTCCCGGCCTGCTCACCGCCGCCTGGGGCTTCACCGTCGAGACGGCGACCCAGGGCGTGCGCCTCGTGCTGTCGGGCGTGTTCGACGCCTACCCGGGGCTGAAGGTGATCCTCGGCCACCTCGGCGAGTCGCTGCCTTTCTCCGCCTGGCGGATCGACATGGCACTGTCGCGGCCGGGTAACACGGGAAGCGCGTTCCGCGACACCTTCCGCAACCATTTCTGGATCACCACCAGCGGCAATTTCTCCACGCCGGCGCTGCTCTGCTGCGTGCTGGAGATGGGCGCCGACCGGATCCTCTTCTCGGTGGACTACCCGTTCGTGCCCAACGCGCCGGGCGTGAAGTGGATGCGCGACGTGCCGCTCGGACCAGAGGACCGCGCCAAGATCCTCTCGGGCAACGCGCGGCGCCTGCTCAAGCTCGGGCAGGTGAAATGAGCGGCATGTAAATTGCAGCCTGCGGGGCGATGCCGCCCCGCCTCGCCCTCGCCCTCGTCGCGGCGCTTCTCGCGCGCGGCGCGCTCGCGCAAGGCGCCGACGCGGCGATGCAAAACTTGCTCGCCGGCCTGACGACGGGAAGCGAGGTGCGGCTCTACACGCCGCTCGCGAACGGCATGCTGCAGGTCACGCGCTTCAAGCCTCCGGTGGCGCTGCCGCGGCCGGAGGCGGAGGCGGCCGTGGCGACCGCCCGACAGCACCTGCGCTCGCTCGACATCGAGGTGCCGAACGCCGACCAGCTCGCGCGCGCGCTCGTCGGCGGATCGATCGAGACGCGCGACGGCCCGCAGCAGCTGCCGGGCGTGCTGCCGCTCACCGGCGAGCCGCCGCTCGTCACCACCGACATCGTCTACGCCACCCCGCTGCCGCTGCCCGCCGCGCCCTCGGCGGCGACCGGGGCGTCGGGTCAATCGCAATGAGGAGTGAACCATGATGCGCAGCCTCCGCCTCGTCCTCGCCGCCGCCGCGCTGTCGGCGGGCGGCGCCCACGCGCAGCTCCTGCAGACGCAGATCGGCGCGTCGCCCGCGCTCCAGGTGCAGAGCCTCGCCCCGCAGCTGGTCGCCTTCGCGGGCAGCGCGGTCAACTTCGAGAACCTGGTGAACGGGCTCGCCCTCGGCCTGCCGGTGACGCTCACCACGCCGGTCGGTCCCGGCGCGACCCAGGTCGTCACCTTCACGCCGTTCGGCACGATGACGCCGGTGCAGGTCGCGCAAACGCTCGAGACCGCTCGCCAGGTGGCAATCGCCAACGGCATCGCCGCGCCCACCGCGCAGCAGCTCGGCATCCTGCTCAGCGGCGGGGCGCTGCCGACTGCGACGGGCAACGCGACCGTGACCCCGCTGGTCGGCATCCTCAATACCCTGAACGCCTCGCTCGCCACCGCGAGCCCGGCGGCGCAGCTCCAGTCGACGCCGCGCTTCTCGCGCAGCGACAGCCCCCTGCCGCGCGGCGTGGCCGATACGCCGCTCAGGCCGGCGACCTCCAACACTCCTACGGCGATCGGCAGCGGGACGACGAGCACGACGGCGGGCCCCGCGGCGGCACGGGTGACGCCGGGCAGCGCCGCCACCGGCGGGACGGCGGGAGGACCGCGCTTCGGCGCCGTCCGCTGAAAAAAGC
>Ga0310810_10006017_pt1 | contig 13648 bp, 8 predicted proteins | sample NCmetagenome_FD_207641 | JGI IMG/M metagenome (GOLD analysis project Ga0310810, IMG submission 207641) | Soil microbial communities from experimental microcosm in Duke University, North Carolina, United States - NC | ecosystem: Engineered > Artificial ecosystem > Soil microcosm > Unclassified ... | reverse complement strand
TGAGCAGGATATCGGCGCCGCTCACCAGCGCGGACCGGTCGCTCTCGATGGTGGCGCCGGCCTCGCGATAGGCGGCGTCGGCGTAGCCGGCGTCGCGGCCTGCGTCGGCCTCGACCGACACCTCGTACCCCGCCTGCCCCAGCTTCTTGCAGGACTCGGGCACCAACGCGACCCGCCGCTCGCCGGGGGCGGTTTCCTGTGGTACGGCAATGCGCATCCGGGACTCCGGTCTGCGGGGAGGATCGCTGTAATTACCTGCGGATCGGGGGACGGTCAAGTCGGCGGCTCGCCCCGGAGTCGGGCGACCGCATCCGCGAAGGCGGTGTCCGGCGCGACGCCGAGTTCCTGGCGCAGGCGCGTCTCGTAACGACTCGCCTCCCGCAGAGCGCCTGGGCGGTCACCCGACTGCGCGAGAGCGGTCATCAACCGAAGCGCCACCCGGGCGTCGAACGGGTCGATAGCCGAGGCCCGTCGCCACCACTGCACGACCGTGCCTCCGTCCCCCGTCCGTTCGGCGGATTCAGCCAGCACTCGCATGGTCTCCAGCGCATGCTGGGCCAGACGCGTGCGCTGCTCCTCCACCCAGCGCTCGAATTCCGGCGCTTCCTTCACGAAGAAGCCATCGAGGAACGGTCCCGCGTAGAGGCCCGCCGCCGTGGCGAGATCCTCGGCGGCGACGGCCTGCTCGAACGCCCCGACGTCGCTGGCGATGAGCAGCGAGTTGAGGCGGAGTGTCTTCCGCCCCAGGAACAGGTCGTCACCGACCTGCTGCCGCTGGGCATAGAGAAGCTGGTTGAGCACGTGGCGGGCCCGCTCGACGTCGCTTTCCGGCCAGAGATAGGCCAGCAGCTTGTCCCGGCTCATGCCGACGGGGCCGGCTACTGCGAGGAGCACGAGGAGCGCGAGCCGGCGACGCTGAGTCGCCGCGCCGGTCAGGTCCTCGGTCCCGCGAGTGAGGGTGAGGCCACCGAAGGTGTTCAGACGCAGCATGGGGTCCGGTTGATCGGAAGCTGACCGGCGATTGATCGGGGGCATCTACCATATACGCCCGTGCCCGGGACCGGGCAAGACGACCCATTTTCGACCGACGAGATGCCGATGCGCCGAGTCCATCTCACCCTCTGGCTCGCCGCCCTGTGGGCCTGCGGCGACACCCCGAACGAGCCAGCCGCCAGCTCCCTCGAGATCACTACGGTGACTACAGGAGACCCGATGGACCCGGACGGGTACGTCGTCACCCTCGACGGGGTCGCTCATCCGATCGGCAGCAACGCCACCCTGACGTTGGGCGACGTCTCCCCGGGCGACCACGAGGTCGAGCTGCAGGGGCTCGCCGTGGAGTGCACGCTGACGGGCCCCAACCCTCGGCCCGTCACGGTCAATGAAGGCGCGCCAGGGCAGATCATCCTGCGCATAAGCTGTCTCGCAACCCCGGGCAGCATTACGGTGCGGACCCACACCTCTGGGGCAAGCCTCGATCTCGACGGCTACAGGGTGGCGCTCGATAACGGCGCCGGGGTGGCCATCGACATGAACGCACTGGTCATGTTCTCGAACCTTCCGATCGGAAATCACACCCTGGCCCTCTCGGGCGTGGCCGCGAACTGCAGTGTGCAAGGTGAAAACCCGCAAGCCGTCGCCCTGACCAGCCGATCGGGCACGGACGTCACCTTCGACGTCGCGTGTCATACCACAGTCCCGGGTGTCCTTCTGCTGACCAGCAATCGGACTGGTGAGGACCACATCTTCCGGATGGCGCCGGACGGTAGCGGGCTGGCCGATCTCACACCAAGCTCGGAAGGCTCGAATGGGGATTGGTCGCCCGACGGGTCTCGCATCGTGTTCGCGAGCACGCGCTTTCTGGCTGGCGGCGTCTACGTGATGGCGGCCGACGGGTCCGACCCGGTGCGTCTGACCGAGGGCGGAGCGCCGGCCTGGTCGCCCGACGGATCGAAGATCGCGTTCGCCTCCAGCGCCGGTGTGACCGTGATGAACGCTGATGGGACGGGCCTGAAGCTGCTGGCCCCAGGAAGCGAGCCGGACTGGTCGCCCGACGGTCGGCGCATCGTTTTCACCCAGGTACACTGCGTCGCGGACCTTTGCGGAGCCGACCTGTATCTCATGGCGGCGGATGGCACCGGCGTCCGACGGCTCACTACCTCTTCCGCGCTCGACGGGGCGAGCGCGCCGGCTTGGTCGCCTGACGGCACGCGCATCGCGTATGCCCGCCGCTGCTGCTTCTTGTTCGGGGATGGGAGCGGGCTAGCCACCATCGCACCCGATGGTGGTCTGTCCAACGTGCTCCACCGCGGCGCCATCGTCGGGAGGCCGGTCTGGGCTCCCGATGGCTCGGCGATCGTCTTTGCCGAGGATACCGGAGCGGGGATCGACGTGATGATTGTGACCTCTGCCGGCGGTGCGGCAGAGGTTCTGATCGGCGGCCTGGCCGATGACCGGCCGACCTCGTGGAAGTAGGACCGCCCCGACCCGAGCACGTGTCCGTCGGCAGCCCTATGGCAGTTGACTCCCGGCTGACTGGCGATTGACCGACGACTCGTAACGTCCCTCCCATGACGGTCCTATTCGGGCGGAGACGGTGTCACCCACTCCTCGCAGTCTACCCCTGGGAATCCCACGTCGCGGCGTGGCTCATCGGTATCGGGCTCAGCACCGCCTGTTCAGGCAACCCCGGCGAGCCGAGCGACGAGGGGAGCCTGACCGTGGCCGTGCTCACCGGGGGAGCGGCCCCCGCTCCTGAGCGTTACGGTGTGCTCCTGGATGGCGCGTCGGCGGGGTCAATCCGTCCCAATGCCCCGATGACACTCATCGGCCTGGCCTTGGGAGAACACCAGGTAGGCCTGCAGGAACTGGTGCGGGGCTGCAGGATCGATGGGGAAAATCCACGTCAGGTGCTGGTGTCAGCGGGCGAGACTCAACGGGTGGACTTCGCGGTGACCTGCGCACCTGAGCGATCCGCCCTGGAGGTGCGCACCCGCACCACGGGGCTAGAGCCCTTCCCCGCGGCCTACGAGGTGGCTCTCGACTTGGGTATTCCCCAGAGCATTGGCGTCAACGCGACGCTGGCCATTCCCGACCTCGAATCCGGAGACCACCTCGTCGGGCTGAGCGGCCTGGGCACGAACTGCGCGGTGACCGGGAGCAATCCGCTCTCGCTGCGACTGGTACCCGACTCCACGGTGAGGGCCGAATTCGCGGTCGCCTGCTTTGCCTCGCGTGGCAGCGTTCGGGTCGAAACCGCGACGTCGGGACGCGCTCCGGATCTCGATGGATACACCGTCTCACTGGATGCCGGCGCCTCCCTGCCGATCGGCTCGAGCGGCATGCTCGAGTTCCCCGACGTTCCGAGCGGGACACATCGGGTACGCCTGACCGGCATCGCCTCCTTCTGTTTTTCGGCGGAGCCCAACCCGCAAGAGGTGGAGGTGAGAGGCGCAGAGGCGACGCTGCGCTTTACCCTCTCCTGCCCGGGTCCCTCCAGCGAAAGAAGGCTTCTGTACGCGGAGCCCAAGGGAACGGAAACCCACCTGTTTGCCATGACACCAGCCGGCACGGACCGGGTGGATCTCACGCCCGATGCGAGCGGCTATGGCGGGCGGTGGTCGTCGGATGGGTCGAGAATCGTGTTCGAGAGCGATCGCAACGGGGTGCCCGAGGTGTTCCTGATGAATGCCGACGGCAGCGATCCGAGGCGGTTGGCGGCGGGGCGCGAGCCGGCCTGGTCTCCGGACGGGCGCCAGATCGTGTTCGTCGCGGGCTCGTCGCTCGCAATCATGAATAGCGACGGCCCCAGCCAGTTCTCGCTGCTCGGGGGGAACGGGGTGGCGGCACCGGCCTGGTCACCCAACGGCAGGACGATCGTTTACTCGGCAGTGAACCGGGGGCGCTGCGGCCTGACGCCTTTCTGGGACGTGGTCTGTGCCCGGGACATCTACACCATCGCGCCGGACGGCACCGGGACGCGGCAACTGACATACGCCCCCAACCCCTATACCTCCGCGAACTCGCCGGTCTGGTCGCCTGATGGCGCTCGCATCGCCTACTGGAAGGCCCCGGGGCCATTCGCGGTCACGGACGGGGATCTCTACCTGATGGAGGCCGACGGATCCGGCCAGGCGCCGTTATCGGCGACGGTAAACGTCGCAGAGGCGTTCCCGGTCTGGTCTCCGGACGGACGCGGCCTCGCCTTCGCCATGGCACCCCGGGACGGCTCCGAGTTCGACGTCGCACTGTTGCAGCTCGACGGCGGCGGACCAGTAACCATTCTCGACCAGCCTGGCGAACAGGTGCCTACCTCCTGGAAGTAGTGGCCTGCTCTGGAGGGCCGCGCGGAGAGATCCTCGTGGCCCACGTCGGGTGAGACCGCCGAAGGCGCGGAGTCGGCCCCGTCGCCACTCCGGTAGCAGGCCGGCACATGGGTAGGAGGAGCCAATGCGGATCAACCGACTGTCCTGGGCACTCCTGCTGGTGGTAGGATCGCTGCCGTCGAGCGGGTGCGACAACGCGACGGATCTGCCGGACACCGGCGAGATCAGCGTCTCGGTGACCACCTCCGGGCCCGAACCGGATGGGAACGGGTACCGCGCGCAATTGGATGAGACCGGCGGTCGGAGCCTGGGTGTTGAGGACAGCACCGTGTTCGAGCAGGTAACTCCCGGGAGCCACGACGTCGAGCTCATCGATGTCGCCCCCAACTGCACCGTGAGCGACGAGTCTTCCCACAGGGTGACCGTGACGGTCGGAGGCAGGGCGGAAGTCCCGTTTCAGGTCGAGTGCGTCGCCACGGCGGCACTGCGGGTGACCACTCGAAGCGACGGCGCTCCCGCCGATGGCGACGGCTACCAGCTGGTGCTGCCGGACCGGGGCCCGCGTCCTATCGACCAGAACGAGTCGATCACCATGACGGGGTTCCTAGGGGATCGGCTCCGCGTCCAGCTCACAGGGGTGGTCGCCGGCTGTACCGTTGCGGGCGGCGACATTCGAGAGGTCCCGCTGGTGGCCGGGGACACGGCCGAGGTCGCCTTCGAGGTGCACTGCGCGCCGCCACCACCGGCAGAGGGAAGCATCGTCGTGACCGTCCACACGACGGCGATCCTTATCGGACTCCCGACCGGCTACACGCTGACCCTGGACGGCGGGAGGCCTACGGCGGTCCAGGCCACGCAATCGGTGACGCTGGATCACGTGCCCGCCGGCGCACACTCGGTCCGGCTCACGGGGCTACCTTCGTACTGCGGGGTCGGGTTCTTCGGGACGGGTTCCAACCCGGTACAGGTCAGCGTGACCAGGGGAAGAGTCACGACCGTGTCGTTCGGTGTCATGTGCATCGGGTGAACCGTCTGGCGATCCCTTCCGCCGCGACGCATGTTTCCAACCATCCGCGTTCGCCGGATGGTCGCCACGACAGATCCTCTGGTCCAGCTTTCGGCCGCCCTGGCTGGCCGCTATACCGTCGAGCGCGAGCTCGGCCGGGGCGGCATGGGCACGGTCTACCTCGCGCACGACCGGAAGCATGGGCGCCGGGTCGCGATCAAGGTCCTCCCGCGCGACCTCGCCGCCGCGATCGGCCCGGAGCGCTTCCGCCGGGAAATCGCCATCGCCGCCCGGCTCACCCATCCGAACATCATGCCGCTGCATGACTCGGGACAGGTCGCGGGCGTTCCCTACTACGTGATGCCGTACCTGGAAGGCGAGACGCTGGGGCGGCGCCTCGGGCGCAGCCCCGCGCTCACCGTCGGGGAATCCATCGCCATCGCCCGGGAAGTGGCCGACGCGCTGGCGTACGCGCACGGGCACGGCATCGTGCACCGTGACGTGAAGCCGGACAACATCTTCCTCCACCAGGGTCACGCGCTGCTTGCCGACTTCGGGGTGGCCAAGCGCGTAGGGGAAGACAGCGTCACCGACAGCGGCCTCGCCATCGGCACCGTGGCCTATGCCAGTCCCGAGCAGGCGGCAGGCAGCCGGGAAGTCGACCCACGGAGCGACGTCTACAGCCTCGGATGCGTGCTCTATCGAATGCTGCTGCCGATGGGCACGGAGGAAGCCTCGTCGAGCGGGCCGCTGGAGCGACGGTTCACGGAATCCCCCCCGCCGATCCGGCGGGTCCGGCCCGAGGTACCCGTCGTGGTGGACTCGGCGTTGGGGCGGGCGCTGGCTCCCCGTCCGGCGGATCGCTTCGCGGACGGGGCCGAGTTCGCTCGCGCGCTCTCGTCGGGAGACGCCTCGGCTCGGATGCCGTCCAGGATCGGCCGGCGGGCGCTGCTGGTCGGGCTCGTCAGTGTTGCCCTCCTGGCGACGGCGGGGATGTTGCTCACCCGCCGGTGGGCACGACCTGCCGTCGTGCCGGACCCCAAAGGGGTCGTCGTCGCCGGCTTCGAGAATCGGACCGGCGACCGGACGCTCGATGCGGTAGGCGACATCGCCAGCGACTACATCGCCCGAGGCGTGGCGGCGACGGGAGTGCTGCACGAGGTGTACGACAGCCGCGCCGCCGCGCTCGAGGCGGGGAGCGAGCCTCGGCCGGGGCCGGGGCCGGCACGACAGCTCGCCCGACGCATGGGTGTGGGCCTGGTGCTCTGGGGCAGCTATTACCTCCGGCAGGACAGCCTGCACTTCGAGGCCCAGTTGGTGGACGCGACCAGCGGCCGCATGCTGCTTGCGCTGGCCCCCGTCGCCGGTGCAAGGACAGAGGAGACTCGGGTAGTCGAACTCCTGCGCCAGCGGGTCATGGCCGGCCTCGCGGTGGCGGTGAGCCCGGCCTTCTCGTCCTGGCAGGACCCGAGCGTGCCACCGACGTACGATGCCTACCGGGAGATGCTCGCCGCCGACGAGGCCGGTTGGACGTTCGATTTCGGCAACGCCGCCGAGCACTTTCGACGGGCGGCGGAGCTCGACACGACCTACGTCGGGGCCCGCACCGGCCAGGCGGCGGCCCTTGCGCTCGCCGGCGAATGCGGGGAGGTCAGGACTATCCAGCACAGGTTCGACGGTCGCCTGACGTCGCTCTCGCCAGTCCAGCGGGCCCAGCTCGACTGGGCTCGGGCCACCTGCGATGGAGACGTCGAGGAACAGTATCGGGCCAGCACGGCGGCGCTCGCGGCTGCGCCCCGCTCACTTGGCGCGACCATCCTCGCGTCCATCGCTGCGGGCGCGACCAATCGTCCCCGGACAAACCTCGCGATCCTCCGGCAGTTCGACGCCCGAAAGCTCGAGCTCAGCGGCAACCGTCTCGCGGTCTACATGGATTGGCTGTCCTCGGCTTACCGGGCAGTCGGCGACTACCGATCCTCCCTGGCGGTGGCGCGCGAGGGGCTGCGTGATGTGCCTGGCTACATGCACCTGGAAAACGACGTCGCCTGGGCGCTCGGGGCGCTGGGCGACACCACGGCGGCGGACAGCGTGGCGCGGGGCTGGCTGGCTCAGCCGCCGGGGGACCATGGCTTCCCGGGCCAGCAGGTCGAGTGTCTGGCCTTGGAGCTGCGAGCCCACGGTCATCGAGGGCCCGGCGGCCGGCTGATGGCCGAGGCGGATCAGTGGTTCGTCGGCAACCGGTTCGACCAGGCCTGGGGCTCTGATCGACTCCCCTGTCTCTGGGAGCACTTCACCCCGGCGTATTATCTCGGCGATTGGGCGCGGGCTCGCGACGGCTATCGACGGCGCCTGGGACATGAACGCAACCTGGGGGACGAAATCGTCACCCACGCCGCCCTGGGCGCCGTGGCGATCCGATTGGGCGATCGAGGGGAGGCCGAGCGGATGGATCAGTGGTTGGCCCGCCATCCCTCTGGGTCCGCGAGCTTTGCCCGCGCCAGACTCGCGGTGCTCCGGGGCGACTACGATGAGGCGATCCGCCTTCTCCGCCGAGCCTTTGACGAGGGTCACCGGAAGTCCGATCACATCGACCCCGATCTCGAGCCGCTGCGCAGCGACTCGGCGTACCGGGAGCTGTACCGGCCACGGGACTGAGCCCGGACCGACGCGGGGGCACGTCATGGCAGCTCCGCTCGCCACCTCACCCTTCCGCGATCGTGCCCGCACGCACGGCCGCGTGGCTCTGCTCGTCTGCGGGATCCTGGTGCTCATCACCCGGCCGCTCTACACCCAGGGCGTCACCACCGCGGCGCTCCAGGGGCGCGTCCTGCAGGCCGACAGCAGCGGCCTCGAGGATGCGACCATCCAAGTCACCAACACGATTAACGGCCAGCGCTGGCAGACCGTGAGCCACGCGAAGGGGCGCTACTCGGTGGAGCAGCTTTCCATCGGGGGGCCCTACGTGGTGGAGGTGCGGGCCGTCGGCTACACGCCCGCGACGCGTGCCGGCATCGTGCTGGGGCTGGGGCAGCGGCTCACCGCCGATTTCACGCTGAGCCCGGTGGCGTACGAGCTGGGCGGGATCACCGTCACCGCGGAGCCTGATCCGCTGATCAATGCGGGACGCAGCGGGCCGTCCTACAGCGTCCCGGAGTCCACCGCCGCCCGCGTGCCGGTGCGCGAGCGCGATTTCCTTCAGCTGGCAGCACTCTCGCCGCGCGTCCTCCGCAGGGCCAACGGCGGCCTCTCGATCGCCGGCCAGCCCGACCGCCTTAACGCGATCCAGATCGACGGAGCGACCAACCAGGACCTGATGGGCAGCTCGGGCATCGGCGGCATCGAGGTGCTCGGCGCCCGCACGTTGTCCATCGAGGCGCTTCAGGAGCTGCAGATCACCCCCGCGCCGTTCGACGTGCGCTACGGCAACTTCGCCGCGGGACTCATCAACGCGGTGACGAAGTCGGGGACCAACACCTGGGAGGGCTCGGTCAGCGGCTACTACAGCGACCGTGGATTGGTCGGGAGGGATGTGCAGGGGAATCAGGTGGATGACTTCGTGAACAAGGAGCTGACCGGGACACTCAGCGGCCCTATCGTGCGCGACCGGGCTGCCTTCTTCCTCGACGCAGGTCTTCAGGAGCATGTCTTTCCGGAAACCTACCCGGTGCTCGGGCGTGACCCGGACAGTCTGGTCGGCGTTACCACCGCCGAGGCGCTCCGGTTTCGCGACATCCTGCGAAACACCTACCACGTCGATCCCGGCGGAATCGGGCCTCATCCGTTTCTCATTCCCGCGGGAAACATCCTGGGCAAGGTGTCGGTGCAGCTCGGGGTCAACAGCCGCCTCGAGCTCTCACATGCCTATTCGGGGAGTCATCTGTCGATCCAGGTGTCGCGTGCCCCTGGGGAATTCGGCGTCTACACGCTCACCTCCCGGGCCTTCGACCTCCCGGTCCACAGTCACTCGACCCGTCTGTCCTGGACCACGGCCTTCGGCGGACGCTTCAGCAACGAGCTGATGGTGGCTCGGCAGGAGGAGGGCTTCAAGTGCGAGTCCGCGGGGGACTTTGCGCTGGTCACAGTATACACATCCGGCCTCCCACTGTCGGCGGGCGGCAGCTGCCTCGCGGCCCCGGCAGGCGGCACGATCAGCCAGGATCAGAACCTGCTGGAGCTCACCGACAACTTCACCATCACCACCGGCGTGCACCGGATCACTCTGGGGACTCACGACGAGCGGCTCCGGCTTTCGCAGCTCCCATTTCTCGACTTCGGGTTCAGCGCCGGGTGGAATTTCGGCAGCCTGGACGCGCTCGAGGCCGGCCAGCCCGAGTCGTACTTTGCCGTGCTACGCAACCCCAAGCGGCCGACTGGAGCGCTTTCCGATCCCCTGATCCTTCAGATCGGCGGCTACGTCCAGGACCAGTGGAACCCGACTCCTCGGCTCACCGTCACCGCCGGAGCCAGGGTAGATGTGCCGTACCTCTCACGGGAGCCGACGCTCAATCCGGATCTGCTTGATTCGCTCCGCATCGACAACACCCTGACACCTAGCGGCCATCCCCTCTGGGCGCCGCGGCTCGGCCTCAATTACGACGCCGGTGGCCGGGGGATGACCTACCTGCGCGGCGGCATCGGCTGGTTCGCCGGACGGCCGGCCTACAAGTGGTTCGTCGCGGTGGACGCCCACTCCGGGCTGGAGTCGTACAGCCTGTTTTGTGGTGGCGCGAGCACGCCGGCGTTCACCCTCGATCCTGCCCGCCAGCCGACCAGCTGCGGCGGCGACCGACAGCCTCAGGCCGGCACGATCAACGTGTTCAACCCGGCGTTCGTCTTTCCTCGGAACCTGAAGGTTGCCCTGGGCGCCGACCAGCGCCTTCCTAGCGGTACCGTCGCGACGGTGGACCTGCTCTACACTCGCGCGGCGAACCAGCTGGATCTGGTGGATCGCAACCTTCGGGCACCCACGGCGACGGCTGCCGGTGAGGACGGCCGCTTGATGTACGGCCCTGGGGGTGGGGGGCCGAGTCGGCTGAACGAGGCATTCGGCCAGGTGATTGAAATCCGGAACGGGGCAGGCGATCACGCCGTGTCGGTGACGGGCCAGCTGCAGAAGCGCTTCAGCAACGGCCCGGAGCTGGGCGCGTCCTACACTTACAGCCGCTCGGTGGACCGGCTCTCGGCCGACGCCGACAATACCGACGCCGTGCTGGACGGCACCCCATTGGACGGAAGTCTGGATCAGCGCCGGCTCAGCGAGGCAAGCTGGAACGTGCCCCACCGCGTCACCTTCCTGGGGACTGCCAATCTCCCCTTGGGCTTCCGCGGGGCCTTGTTCTACGAGGGACTCTCCGGAGACGCGTACACCTACATGATTGCCGGGGACGCCAACGCGGACGGGTTTGGCAACGACATCATGTACGTCCCGCGGGATCCCCGGCCCGGAGGTGACGTCGAACTGGTCGTGTCGGATGGCTCCGGCGGCCTGCTCCCCGCGCCGGCGGCGGAGTACGACACCCTCGCCCGGGCGATCTCAGGGCAGGACTGCCTCCGAACCCAGCGCGGGCGGATCATGCGGCGCAACAGCTGCCGCAGCGCCTGGACCAGCCACACCGACGCGCGCCTGTCGCGCATCTTCCCCACCTTCAAGGGCCACGCGCTGGAGCTCGGCCTCGACGTCTTCAACGTGCTGCACCTGGTCAACCCGCGCTGGGGCCGGGTGCATGGAAGCGACGGCAGTCTCCTGGAGCTGGCCGGCTGGGACGCGGCCCTCGGCCGCGGGGTCTACCACCGGATCCGCGCGGTGCGCAACTTCGTGGATCTGGACGCCTCCCGCTGGCGCATGCAGCTCGGCGGACGCTACACCTTCTGAGCGAACGTCCGCCGAAGCCGCGGGTGCCGGTTACAGAGTCGCTTACCCCCGGCACTCATTTCCCGCCTTGTCGACCGTAATCGTGCCGTCCTTGTGGTGGTGCAGCACGATCTTCGTGGTGAAGTTGGGCAATCCGCCGTTGCTGTTGATCACCGTGCTGATCACCATGTCTTCGACCGGATCGCCGACATTGCCGTTGCCGGTGGACTGGCCCTGGTAGCGCACCCCGTCCACGTCCACCCCGGTCAGGTTCACGTTGTAGTGGGAGTTGAAGTGATCGTTGTCCCAGACCGCGCCCTGGCCGTGGATCTTCCCTTGCATATCGATGTCCTCCACCGCCGGCGTGCAGGGGTTGTCCACGTCAGGCAGCGAGAAGTCGAACCAGTCGTTGTTCTGATCGATCAGAGTGGCCAGCTCCGGGGCGCCCGGATCGGACGGGGCACTCGCCTGCTCCGCGCACGCGGGAAGGAGGGTCGCCAAGATGGCGGCGGTCAGGAGACTGCGATGGGCGGGTCGCATGGGTTAGGCTCCGGCTGAGGATGGGATCGTGGGGCTCGCAACTGGAGTCCACGCTAGCCTCAACCGGTCAATCGCCGATCAGCCCGCAATCAACTGGGCGGGAGCGCGTTACCGCCCCTCCAGCCAGGCCCGTCCCAACTCGGCGCCGGCCGCGGTGGAGTCGAGCGCCAGGCGATAACGCCCCACCGAGTCGGCCAGCGTGAGCCCGACCTTGCCGAGGATCTCGGCGTACGGCAGCTCTTCCACCCCGTCGATGTAGCGCCGGTAGAAGTCGCCGTAGTCGGCCCCGCTCACGTCCTTGAGTGCCTGCAGGAAATCGGCGTCCCGATAACCCCGGCCCTGGAGGTAGTAGCTGGCGCGGGGGCCGAGCCAGAACCGCCGCCACATGAGGCGCATCACGTCGTCGAGCGTCTTCTGCCCATGGGTGCGGGCCCGGATGTCGAGATCGAGCAGCCAGCCGATCAGCTCGCCCTTGTTGTAGTAGGAAATCGTGATGGCCTTGAGGTTGGTCTGCTGCCGCAGGGTCACCCGGTCGAACTTCCAGGCGTTGAACGAGCTCTCCCGGGCGCTCATGAGATGCCGGCCGGGCTTCGACTGCAGCGTGGTCACCGCGCCGGCCACCCGCGCCAGATAGTGGTCGGCGTCCCAGATCCCGCTCCGGCGGACTGACCGGGCCCCGTAATAGTTGGTGATCCCCTCGCCGATCCAGAGCGTCGTCGTCGGATTCTCCCGGGTGTAGTCCCAGGGTCCCAGCTCTCGCGCGCGGAGCCGCTTCATGTTCCAGGTGTGGAAGAACTCGTGCGCGATCGCCTCCATCCGGTCGAGGTAGGCCGAATCGGTCAGCGCCGCCAGCGAGTCGTCGAACACCAGCTGGGTGGAGGTGAGGTGCTCCATCCCGTCGGCGTCGGCCCCGGGGAGGAAGTGGACCAGGAAGGTGTACGACGGGATCGGCGGATCGCCCCACATGGCCACGTCGGCCCGGACGATCCGCTCGATGTCGCGCAGCAGCCTCGGGCGCATTTTTCCCGGGTCGCCCGCCGCGTGGAGCAGCATCCGGTAGGTGACCTTCCCCACCATGAAGCTGTCGGTGGTGAAGGCATCCGAGATCTCGGTCGGATGGTCGATCATCACGTCGTAGTTGGGGAACCGATAGCTCGGTCCGGGCGCCGGGTCGCCGTTCATCACCCGCCATCCGGGAGGTCCCTCGTAGCGGACGGTGACCGGGTCGGGCTTGTGCCCCACCACGTAGACGAAGGTGTTGCCCGGGTTGAGGTCGATGTGGGTCGAGTCGATCTGGGAGAACGAGCCGTTGAGGTCGTTCCACCAGACCCGGTAGGCGAGGGTCGTGGACCGCGCCGCCGGGCAGCGCACCACCCAGGTCGTCTTGTCCCGCTGCTGCGGCTCGGCCGGCCGCCCGCCGCACCACGCCGCCGGCTCCTGCACGTTGGCCGCGTAGTTGTAGATCGCGTAGCGCCCGGGGTACCAGGCCGGCAGCTGGAAGGCGACCGTATCGACCTCCCGCGGTCCGACCTCCACCCGCACGTCGGCCAGGTGGGTGACCGGCTCGAGGCTGGAGAAGGTGTAGGCGATGCGGTATGGACGCGGGGCGAGCGCGAGCGCGGAAAGCACGAGAGGCAGGAGCATGCGGGAGCCGGGTTAGGGGAAAGGCGACGGGCGAAGCGCGAGAAAGGTGAAAGGGGAAGGGGGAAGGGGGAAGGGGGTGCGCGACGAGAGCCGCTCGCGCGCTTCCTTCCCCCTTCACTCTTCCCCTCTGCCCTCCCCGGCCGGGACACGATCGCCCGCTATATTGTCTCATGCCCCGAGCCCGCCGAGCACCGCAGGTGCACAAGTTCGGCGGTGCGTCGCTGGCCGATTCCGCCGCCGTCCGCCACGCCGTCGACATCATCCGCCGCCATCGCGCCGAGC
>Ga0310810_10006016_pt1 | contig 13649 bp, 16 predicted proteins | sample NCmetagenome_FD_207641 | JGI IMG/M metagenome (GOLD analysis project Ga0310810, IMG submission 207641) | Soil microbial communities from experimental microcosm in Duke University, North Carolina, United States - NC | ecosystem: Engineered > Artificial ecosystem > Soil microcosm > Unclassified ... | reverse complement strand
AACGATCCGAACGATCCGAACGTTCCGAACGATCCGAACGATCAGTTGCCTCGGAACGTCTCCGCCGCGCCGGAGGCGCTGAACTTGATCTCGCGTGACCCGGCGTGACCGCTGACGGTGTAGTGCCCCCGCATCTGCAGGAAGTCCACACCGTTGGCCAGTGGCCCCTGCGCCATATGCGTCGTCACCGCCGACGCAACCTCGAATCGCAGATCGAGGTCCAGCGCTGACCCGCGGGCGCGAACGTTGATGATCTTGGGCCGACCGCGTTCGTCGTTCTCTTCGGTAATGCGCACGTCTGTCGAGTAGCCAAGCGGACCATCAGGCCCGAGGACGCCGACGAATCCCGGGATTGTCAGCGGGTCGGCCGCGTCGGGAGGCGGGAAGACGCGGCCATAGATCACCGAGAGATCGCCCTGCTGGGCCTGGCCCCATTGCCATGAGACGCCCTGCCAGAAGCCCCAGTTGTGATCGTGATACCCGCGTCCTCCGTCGAGAGACACGCGCGTGCCCGCCACATCGAGCGCACCATCGAGTGCGCCCGACATCACTGGAACGACGTAACCAGTACGCCAGCCTTGCGCGCCGGTGATTTCGATCGGTGGTACGAGCCGTCCAGCGGTCGCCTGGAGGCTCAGATCGCCGACGACTTTCTTGCCCTGCGCATCCGCGACATCGAGATGGATTCGGTATCGCATGCCGTCGAGTCGGACCGAGTTGGGACCGATGGTGAGATCCGGCGCGCGTACGAGTTCGGCGTCGGTGAGTTCGGCGCTGCCACTGAACGATTCGGTTTGCCCGCCGCGTTGCAGCTGCAGTCGCACACCGGCGGCTCGCGCTCCGCTTGCCGTGCGAGGCCCGACGAGGAACGTCAGATAGAAGGCGGCGTCGTTCGATCGACCATTGAAGTAGAGCCATTCGGCCCACGAGTGTCCCCACGTGGTGCCTTCGGGAATCCCGTGGAAGCGATCGAGCTGTCGCAGCACCACGTCCGGCGCACCGTGCGTCCACGCAGTGTCGTCAGGCGTGTCTCGCCACGCGTCGATCGATGAGGTCTCGGGATCTTTGAGCGCACGCTCGAGACTGGGAATGCCGCCCTGCGCGGCAACGCGAGTGGCGGTGCCGTTCTGAAGCAGAAAAAGATCAGTCGTGTGCGAGGCGGCCGCGGTGCGAATGCGCGATCGGAGCGCATCGGACTGCAGCGTGCCAGAGAGCACGATGCGTGCAGGCACCGGCAGGCTGAGGCGAATGGCCACATCGCCTCCGCCGGCGAGCGCTGGCGCCTGCGCCTGCTCGAGGACGATGCCGGCGACACCGAGGAGGATGGCCATGACCGCGACGCCGATACCGAAACCCGCGGCGAGCACGCCGCTGCGAATCGGGTGCGCGGTCAACGAACGCAGTGCGAGGCGTCCGATCATCGCGTCGCCTCCCGTTCGATCCGCCCGTCACGCATCATCAGCACGCGGGCGGCGCGGCCCGCCAGCGTCGAGTCGTGCGTGACGATCACCAGCGCCGTCCCATCAGCGTTCACGCGATCGAGGAGCGCCGCGATCTGTGCGCCGGTCGCCTCGTCCAGCTCTCCGGTCGGCTCATCGGCGAGCAGCAGCTGCGGGTTGTTGGCGAGCGCGCGTGCGATCGCGACCCGCTGCATCTCGCCGCCGGACAGTTGTGAGGGTCGATGATCGGCGCGCGCGGCGAGGCCGACGTAGTCGAGCAGTACCTTCGTTCGCTCCTGTCGATCGCGCCGCGACGCGCCGGCCTCGGAGAGCGGAAGCTCGACGTTCTCAGCGGCGGTGAGCATCGGCAGCAGGAAGAAACGTTGAAAGATGAAGCCGATGCGTCGCAGTCGCAGCGCGCTGCGCCTGGCATCAGAGAGCCGCGAGACATCCTGACCGTCGAACAGCAGCGTGCCAGACGAGGGCGCGTCCACGACGCCGAGCATGTGGAGCAGCGTGGACTTGCCGCACCCCGACGGCCCGCGGACGGCAATGTGATCGCCGGCACGAATCTGCAGCGTGACATCGCGAACGGCGTGAACCGGTCCGGCCGGCATCGCAAACGAGCGTCCGACCTCGCGCGCATCGACGATCACGTTAGACACTGCGCGACCCCGCATCGTCGTAGAGCGCACGCTTCAGCGTGCGCGGACACGTGTTCACCCGATCACCTCGTCGCGGAGTGTCGCCGCAATCGGAAGCGTCGAGACGATCCGCATCGGATAGAGCGCGGCGACGATCGCAGTCGCCGCGAGCAACCCGATGTGGACGGCCAACGCCGAACCCTCGAAGACAAAGAAGTGCAGTTCGGCGGGAATACCCGGCATCGCTTTGAGGATGCGATCGAGTCCCGACGCCAGCAGCAATCCGAGCGGCAGCGAGATCAGACCTCCAAGGCCGACAATCAACGCCGACTCGGAGAGCACGTCCTTCACCACACGCGAGCGTGAGAATCCGAGGGCGCGCAGCGCCGCGATCTCTCCGAGACGCTGATTCACCGACACGGTCAGCAGCACCGAGATCAACAGCACCGCAAATGAGACGGTGACCGTGGTCAGGACGGCTGAAATCTGCCGGAAGTAGGTGAATCCGGTTTGTTGCAGACGGCCGACGACCTCGTCGTTGGTCATCGCGAACAGCCCTGGCGCGACCGGTCGAATGGCCTCAGCGGTTTCGCGCGATTCGCCGGTCGACGTCACGAGCAGGAGGTCGGCTTCGTCGCCGACGTTGCCCCCGCAGGCCGCCTTGAGCGCATCGAGTGACCCACCGATGCCCTCTTCGTTCGTGCCAGCGAATGGGAACTCCGCGATGCCGGTCACCTGCAGGCGCGCGGGCGGCAGCGCTTCGAGATCGGCGACACACGAGGCGCGCAAGGTGATCGTGCCGCCGACGTCGAGGTTCGCCGCCTTCGCGATCGCCGCATCGACGACCACTTCGTTTGCTCCTCGTGCGTCGCGGCCGCGCAACACCGTCCAGGGCGGAGTGATCGGGGCGCCCTTGTTCGATCGTCCGCTCACGCCTTCGAACGTGGCCGCAATGGGAGGACCACCCTCACGCTCGATCCGTGCGTTCGCGATTCTGACGATCAGCGTCGCCTTCACGGACGGCAGCGCAGCGATGCGAGCCGCTGTCTCGGAGGCGTCGGAGACTCGGCCACCGCGTCCCGGAATCTCGCGAACACTGACCCGAATATCCCATCCCGATCGGTCGAGCAGATCGCGCATCGACACGATGAGTCCCTGCGACAGCAGCAGCATGTCGAGGAGGAGTGCGCCAACCGCGGCAACGCCAAGCACGCCAAGAATCGCCCGCGCCGGCTGGCGCACCAGACTCCGCCACGCAAATCCCACCGCGTTCATCGTCGTGCGAGCCGCAGACCGCTGCGGCGGAGGAGCGCCCACGAGGCCAGCACTGTCGCTGACGCGCCGAGTGGGACGGCGATCGCCGTCGAGGTGAGTGCGACATCACGCGTGATGCGCACGAAGACCAGCGCCGTGTCGTAGCGCCATTGGAAGAAGGCGTTGATGAGCCCTTCGGAGAGGACAGCAAGCACGAGACCGAATGCAGCCCCGACACTCGCGACGATGACGCCTTCGATGAGTACCTGCACGAGCACACGCCGAGCGGGTAGGCCGATCAGCCGCAGGATGCCGACCGTCTCGCGGCGTTCATCCACCAGCATGATGCTCAGTGCCAGCAGAAACACTGTCGCGGCCACGATGGTGACGATAGCGATGGCGAGGTGAAAGCGCTCGATCACGCGAAACGGACCTGCCGATCCGGCGGCTTCGCTCGACGGTCGCGCGATGACGCCCGGCATGCGGGCGTTGACGTCACGGGCGAAGGCGGCCGCATCCGCAGGGTCGGTCAGCGCGACGTTGATGTTGGCGACGTACTCGGTGCCGGCCAGCATCCCTGGCGGACGCATCACGTCGAGAAGGTCGGGCAGGTGCAGGCGGACTTCGCGCGGGACGACTCCGAGGCGCGCAGGATCGGGTGTGGGTTCGTAGATGCCGGCGATGCGAAACGTTCGCGCGCCGGTGCCATTCGCGTCCACCGCCAGCCGCACGATGCTGCCGACGGACAGGCCCTGCTCGGTCGCGAGCTGACGGGAAATCAGAATGTCTTTCGGAGCCTCTTGCGCACTGGCCGTTGATGCAACCAGGACAAGCAGGAAGACCAGCGTGCGACCGATCACGATCGACTGAGCTTCTCGATGCGTTCCCACTCAGCGTCGGTCACCGGCATCACCGACAACCGCGACATGCGCACGAGAGGAAAGGACGCGAACGCCTTGTCGCTCTTGATCTCGGCGAGCGTCACTGCCCGCGCGAGCTTCTTGTCTGGTGCGATGTCCACGACCGAGAGTTTGCCGGACTTGTCGTTGGGATCGGGATAGGCGTCGCTGGTCGCCTTGGCCGTGGCGACGACGGCCTTCTCCTTGCCGGTGTGGTAGTAGAAGATGCGATCCCCGCGCTTGATGCTCCGCAGATGTTTCTGCGCGAGCGGATTCCGGACACCCGCCCACACCGTCTTCTTGTCCTGCTCGAGCTGGTCGTAGTTGTAGTGATCCGGTTCCTCTTTGACGAGCCACTGCGCCATGCCGGGATCATAGCGCACGGCCATCGCGTCCACCCGTGTACGTAGCGTGCGCGCTACTCTGAGCGCAGCACCTGAATCGGATCGATCCGCGTGACGCGCAGAGCAGGAACGAGCGCCGCGAACCCTGCGACGCCGACCAGCACGGCCACGGCAAAGACCATCGACGCCGGATCACGCGCGTCTACGCCGTAGATCACGCTCGTCAAGGCACCGCCGAGTGCCAACGCAGCGACGCAGCCGGCCAGCGCACCAGCCACCGCGGTCGCGATCGCGCCGCGAACCGCCATGCGCACGAGCAGCATGGCGCGGGCACCAAGCGCGACACGAATGCCGATCTCTCGCGCGCGACGCTCGACGTTCTGGGCGACGAGTCCATACACCCCGACGGCGGTCAGCAGCAGACTGGCGATGGAGAACCAGCCGAGCAACGTCATGCGAACGCGCGGTTGCTGCGTGGCTTTCGCGACCGATGTCTCAGCTGCTTCCATCGCCGTGATCGCAACTCGCGAATCGACCGACGCCGCTGCACGACGGATCTCGGCGAGCGTGAGCGGCCGGCTCGATCGCACGTGCAGGCTGAGCCCAAACGTGCGCTGCTCGGGATTGGTGATCGCCGCGAACCCTTGCGACGCAGGCACGTACACGATCGGATTGGTCTGCCATTCGAGTGTGTTGAAGAAGACTGAGGCCGTGTTGCCGACGACGCCGATCACGTCGCGCGGCTCGTGCTGGTCAATGAACAGCTGTCGTCCGATGGCCTCGCCAGGGGACATGAACAACTGGCGAGCCGCGAGTTCATTGATGATGACGACTCGCGGCGATGCGGTCGAGTCGCGGCCGTCGAATGCGCGACCGGCGATCACCGGTATGGCGAGGGTTTCGAAGAACGTGCTCGTCACGTCCTGTGCGCTGAAGCGATGTGGCGTCTGCGTCGTGTCGCTGGTCTTGCGTACGGACACGAGGCCGCCGCTGAAGAGCGGGGGTGAGGTGCTGGCCGCAACACGCTGCACGCCGGGGATCGTCTGGATGCGTGCGGCGACACGGTCATACCGATCAAGTCGTTCGCTGGAGACCGTTCGTCGGGACGCGTCAGCATCGAGCGGTATGTGCAGATTGACGACGGCGAGGTTCGATGGCTCGAATCCCAATGGAGCGCGTGTAAGAGTCACGAACGTCTGACCCAGGAGCGACGCCATCACGAGCAGCGTCAGCGACACCGCCAGCTGCGTGCCGAGCAGCAGTGTCTGCGCACGCTGTCCGCGTCCGGTGGCGCCGCGATCGCCGCTCGAGCGGAGCGCGTGCTGCGGATCCGCCGCAGCGATTCGCAGTGCGGGCACGAGCCCCGCGACGATCACGGCGAGTCCGACGATCGCAATGGTGGCGAGCAGTGCACGGACGTTGATGTCGATAGAGGTGGCAGGGAGCATGCCGAGTGGATCCCATGTCACGAAGAGGCGAACAGATACCGCGGCGACAGCGAGGCCTGCCGCGCCGCCGAGCACGGCGACGAGCAGACTCTCGGTCAGGAATTGACGGACCAGACGGCCGTATCCGGATCCAAGCGCGGCGCGTACTGCCGCTTCCTGCAGGCGTGCGAGTCCACGGCCGAGGACGAGTGTTCCCACGTTCATGCACGCGATGAGGAGCAGGCACCCGACGGCGACGATGACGGTGATCAGCGTGGCGCGAATCGTCCGCGTGTTGTCATCCTGCAGCCGTGTGAGCAGCACCGGGAACTGCGAGAGCCGCTGCGGTTCCGGGAACGGCGCTTCAAGACGCTGTTGAAGCTGATTCAGTTCGGCCTGCGCACCGGCCAGCGTCGTGCCAGCATGAAGCCGCGCGTACAGAGCAACCGGACCCATGCCGGCTGCGTCGTAACCGCCTTCGCCGGCTTTGATCAAGGTCCAGAGTTGGGCGCCGCGCGGTTGTTCGAGCATCCGCACATCGAAGCCAGCCGGCATGACACCGACGATCTCGTGCGGCTCGCCGTTCAGCGTCACTGTCGTACCGATCACGTCGCGAGCGCCGCCGAACTGCTGTTGCCAGAATCCGTAGCTGAGCACCGTGACAGGTGCTTTGCCCACATCGCGTGAGTCGATCGCGCGCCCCACGAGCGGCGCGACCCCCATCGTGGAGAAGAACTCTTCCGATACAACCATCCCGAGCACGGACGAGGCGTCACCGCGGCCGGTGACGAGATAGCCACGCCGGAAAGCCGCCGACACGCTCGCCAGCGACTGGCTCTGTTCCCTGAACCCCAGGTACGAGCGATAGAAAAGGAACACCGCTGGTTCGGTGGGCCGATCGCGCTGGGCCGCGAGGCCGACGACCAGGCGATTCGCATCGGGAAATGTCAGCGGGCGCAGCAGCCACGCGTCCACAATGCTGAACACCGTGACCGATGCGCCGATAGCGACGGCGAGAATCGTCAGCACGACCGTCGTGAAGCCGGGAGCCCGTCGCAGCAGGCGCAGGCCATGCTGTAAATCACCGGTGAGGTCGCTGAGAAATGTCATGGCTGCCCCATAGACGCGCGATCGGCCGGATTGGCCTTCGTGCCCGTGTCATTGGTGGTGTGGCTTTGCCAGGTAAAGCGCTTTGATCTAGAATCACTTGCGCCATGCCCTGGACCGCCATGCACGAACGCGCCGCGGAGTCGATCGAGTTCATCCGCGAGACGATGGTGCGCAGCGCATCGTTTACTGCCGTGCCTGGCCAGGGCGGCGTGGCGATGGGTGCGATTGGCGTCCTCACCGCGGTGCTCGCATCGCAGGCCGCGACGCCCGAGCGGTGGCTTGCCACCTGGTTGGTCGCCGCGGTGGTCGCGTCGCCGATTGGTCTCGCCGCGACGGTGGTCAAAGCACGGCGTCACCATGTTGCGCTGTGGTCGGCGTCAGGCCGGCGATTCATGCAGGGCTTTCTCCCGTCGATTGTCGCAGGAGCGGCATTGACGCTGGCGCTCGTCCGCGCCGGTCATGTCGAATTGCTGCCGCCGACCTGGTTATTGCTCTACGGTGCCGGGATTCTTGCCGGCGCGACTGCCAGCATCTCCGTGCTGACCTGGGTGGGCGCGCTGTTCATGGCCTTGGGTGTCGCGGCGGTGGCGACGGTTGGTCAGTGGCCCGACGTCTGGTTGGGTCTGGGGTTTGGTGGATTGCAGATCGTGTTCGGCATCATCATCACGAGGAAGCATGGCGGCTAGGCGCGGTGCAGCGAACCGTCACGCAGGTGTGGTGGACTCGGAGCGGTCAGCCGCGTCTAAACGCACGCGGCCAACGCCGGCACCGGCCGCGGCGCGCGCCGCCAATCTCGATCGACTGATTCACGACCGCACGCGTCTGGCGATCATCAGTGCACTCGCCGCGCACAGCCCGCTCACGTTCACCGAGCTGAAGCAGTTGCTGGACCTCTCCGACGGCAATCTCAGTGTGCACGCGCGCAAGCTGGAAGACGCCGGGTATGTGACGTGCACGAAGGGGTTTGAAGGTCGGCTGCCGAAGACGCAGTTCTCGTTGAACGAGGCCGGCCATCGCGCGCTGCGCCAGTACCTGGATCACATGGAAGCGATCATCAAGCACGCGCGTACGAAGCGCTGAGTCTTCGGCGGGGCGGATCGTTCAGGCCGCAGAGTTCTGGGCGTTGCGCTTCCAGAGAATAATCACCAGCCAGATCACGAACGCCTGAATGGGCATCGGCCAGTCAGACGCAAAATCCGCGATCGCACGCCGCGTCCAGGCGCTCTCGGGCTCGATCGTTCCGATCTGACGATCGCCATCCATCAGCGCGAACGCACGACGCCAGATCGACGGCTTCAGCAGCGTATAGTCCCGGCCGCCGTAGTGAACGATGATCGTGTCCCGGAAGGCGCTGGGCTTGGTGGCACGCGCCAGCTCGCGGCCGCTTGCCTCGAGCACGAAGTCGCCGAGGGCGCTCTCGCGGAACACGCGATGAGTGACATCGCCAATCATGATCTCCGCGCGCTCACGCCATGCGGAGAGATCGATCTGGGCAACGGTTCGGTCGCCGCTCATGACGGCGTAGTCCCACGAATACCACCGCCTCGGTTCCAGCTGCATCTGCATACGGCGATTATAGGACCGGCCTTGGGACTCAGGCGCCAGTGCGCGCGCCGTTGCGATGCTCGAATGGCGTGGTCCCGAAACGGCGCTTGAACTGTCGATAGAAATTCTTCTTGCTGCGATAGCCAACCAGCAGCGACACCGCCTCGACTTTGACGCCGTCACGGATAAGGGTCGAGGCGCGGTCGAGACGTACGTTCGTCAACCACTGATGCACCGACATCCCGACGACGCGTCGGAACATCCCACCCAGATACGCACTCTGACGATGCAGCTCCGCAGCCAACGAGCGAAGTGTGATGGGCTCGGCGTACGACCGCTCGATGCGATCCAGCATCCGGCGTACGTGTTCCTCGCCGGCTGATGTACCGGGCGGCCGCGGCGATTTCGATACGGCGGGCCGCACGGGTACATTCACACGGGGCAGCGTGACCACGACCTCGGTGCCTGGCTCGCGTCGATTGCTGGAGATGCGGATCGACCCGCCGTGGAGCGTGACGAGATGACGCGCCACAGCCAGGCCGACGCCGAGACCGTGCCCGGTGTGGTCCGGTCCGGTCGTGAACATCTCAAACACGGTTGCCTGCACGTCGGGGGGAATACCACGTCCGGTGTCGCTGATGGTGACGATCGCCTGCGTGTCGTCAGTCACCGATGTCAGCCAGATCCGGCCACCGTCTTCCGTGTACTTGATCGCGTTGTTGAGAATGTTCGAGAACACTTGTTCGAGTCGCACGGCGTCGCCATCAACCCAGCATGAGCCCGGCGAGAGCAGCACATCGAGTTGCTGTCGTCGCAGGGTCGCCGTGGGCTTCATCGCTTCGGCGAGATCGACGAGCACCTGATGCAGATCGATCGTGTCTTTCTTGAGCGCGGTGACGTCGCGCCCTGTGCGCGCGACGACGAGCAGATCTTCGACGAGCCGTGACAGGCGCGTGCACTGACGCTCGAGCACGTGGCACGTCTGCTCTCGGCGCGACGGGTCGCTGTCGTCTTTGAGCGCCGTCATGGCGGTGGTGATCGCCGAAAGCGGCTGCCGCATTTCATGCGCCACACGTACCAGCACTTCGCTGGCGGCGGAGTCCAGCGCGCGTCGAGGGTCGGGTGCCGTCGCCCGGGGGCGTTGACCGACCTCGTTGATAGCGTTCGTGACAGCCATGGTCACCTCATGAAGCGGCACGGAACCATCGTCCGAGTCTGGCGTACTTAGGCCGACGGCCGCGTCTGGGGAAAACCCGTACGAGCAAATGGGGATCCACGGACCGTCGTGATCATTTGAGAGGCCACGAATCGCCGCTGGGAAACCCCCGAGCTTCCGCAAAAGTCCCCGATACCCATGCCGCCCACGGCGTGAGATCGACGGAAACATTCGAGAAATCGTCAAGAATACCCGCGGCATACCCGACGCACGGCGGCAGCTGGGCGGCGGAGGCGAAGTTCATGATGTTCTCGAAGCGCGTGCACCTCGTCCTCGATGTCGAGGATGGCGGTGCCACGATTCGCTTCAAACATACGTGCGGCCAGAGCTTCGAACACTACGAAGGCTCGTGGACGTGAGGGTGACGGTCGCACGCTCATTCGCTACGAGCTGGCGGCGAAGCCATCGTTCGATGTGTCCCCGAGTTTCTGCTGAAGCGCCTGATGAAGCGCGATGCCAGCCAGATGATCGAGCGATCTGTTGAACGCGCAGCTCGAACGCGTGGGCGTCGAAGACGCGTCACTGCGCGTCGTGCAGCAAACCGGCAATCGTGTGCTCTCCGCCGCCGGCCCGACGGGCAGCGACGCTCGCCGCTTATGGGCCGGGAAGGTTCCCGCGACCGGCGAGTACCGCTCATCCCTGGCTCGCGGCGGGTGATAGCATCCTCGCGTGGACAAGCTCGCATGGCAGTCGCTCGTCAACGGCGACGGCTGCCAGATGGATGCACCGCGACCGGCATCGAACGACTTCTGGGATCTCGTCGCGCCTCTCTCTGTATCGTCGCTCTACCTGGCGAAGAATCAGACGTACCGCGGACAGTGCTCGTTGATCTTCGACGTGCGGCACGTCGCGCGCCCCGACCAGCTCACGTCATCGGAATGGTCAGCGCTGTGCGTTGACTTGTTTGCTGCGCAGCAGGCAGTCGTTGCCGTGACGCGGCCGGATCACATCAACGTGGAATCGCTGGGCAACGTCGTGCCGCATCTGCACTGGCACATCATCCCGCGCTACGTCGGTGACCCGCGGTGGGGCATGCCGATCTGGACGACCCCCTTGTCCGCGATGGTGGAGACACGGCTCGAAGCGGACGACCGGGAGGCGCTCCTTCGCCAACTTCGAGACGCATTGCGCTGAGGTTCCACGTCACCGATGGAGACCCGCGACCCTCTGGCCGGCACGCCGTGGAGTACGCCCGGCACGGTAGCTGGCTTCGTTCAGTCGCCGCCGAATGAGGCGTTGTTACAGGCGGCCGCCGCCGAATGGAAGGAGGGAGCGCGCCTGCTCGATATCGGCTGCGGCGCCGGTCGCAACGCCGTGCCGCTCGCCCGAGCGGGATGGGACGTCTGCGGTGTTGATCTGTCGCTGCCAATGGTCATGACCGCCCGCTCCCGTCTCGCCGCAGCACAACTGCTCGATCGGGCGCGTGTCCTGCTCGCGCCGATGGACCGACTGCCGTTTGCAGCGGCGTCGTTCGACTTCATCGTGGCGCACGGCATCTGGAATCTCGCGCGGACGGGTAGTGAATTCGGTCGCGCCGTGGACGAGGCGGCGCGTGTGGCGCGGCCTGGCTGTGCCTTGTTTCTCTTCACGTTCTCGCGTCACACATTGACGCCGCAGGCGGAGCCTGCGCCCGGCGAGTCCTTCGTGTTCACGCAATTCTCCGGTCAGCCGCAGTGTTTTCTGACCGAGGAACAGATCGTCAGCGAACTGGACGCGCGAGGCTTCGCGCCCGATGCGCGCCTGCCGTTGCGAGAGCTCAATCGATTGCCGGAAGGCGCGCTCCACACGAGCACAGCGCCGGTCATCTACGAAGGCGTGTTCCGCTACGGCGCGTCGGCGAAATAGATTTAATGACGAATCGCCCGCGTCCGCTCTTCGGAAGTGGCGTGTCGCCCTCAGCAATCGCTGCGGTGAGTAAATCATCTATCTCGCGCGTGTCGAGCATCTCAACCGATTCGAGACGCACGAACCGTCCTTGATTACCGCTGCCAAGCAACAGATGATGGGGATCAGGTAACGCCGCGCCATACATGAAATAGAGATTCACCCCGCGCGCGTAGACTGCCAGCGACACGATGGTGTCTGACGTGCGGTCCGACGAGGCGAAGCCGATCGCGAGCGCGCGGGCGTTGTCGTACACCAACTCGATGGCCGTCGGCATCCGGCGACGAAGTGTGGTCCGTGCCTCGCGCACGAGCGTCCGGATCGCCGGGTCAAAGCGTGCGAGGAGAGCCACCATCTCGCGCGGTTCGTTGACTGTCTCGGTGTGTCGCATCATCGCCTCGCGGCGTCTTACTCGAGGAGCGCGATCGAGTCATCGGGATTGACGATGCCCGGTTCAATCACGCAGGCATAGAAACCGCTCAAGCCCCATCGCGGCGATGACCAATCGCCGCTTTGCACCCGTGCATCGTACATGGCGGCCTGAATGCCTGGACCGTACACGTTGAGTGTCGCGCAGGGTGTGCGTATTTTTGTCAGCTCGATGACCGCGGTGCCGGCACGAAGCCGCTGCCCGAGACGCAGCGCGCGGCGATCCAGTCCGCGAGTGGTGAGGTTCTCCCCGAGTGCTCCGGGGAACAGCGCGAAACCCAGCGAGACGACCTCCTCAATGCCCTCGTTCGTGATCAGCAACACCGCCTGACGCTGGCCGCCGTGATACGGAAAGCGCCACGCGTCGCCGACGATGCCCGCTTCGGTCACCTCGGCGGACGCGATCGCGCGCTTGGGGATACCACCAGCGGACACGTTCACCTGGACGATGACACCCGTCATCCGCGGGTCTCCGTTGAATGACGCGTCATTCACACGTCTCCGCTGACTGACGGTCATTCACTCCTCTCGTGTTGAATGATGCCCGCCACGTTGCCTTCCGGATCGAAGAAGTACGCCACCGTGCCAACTGTCGGGATGTGCGACTTCGGCGCGGCGAGGCGCCCGCCATTCGCCTCGATCGCGCGAATCGCCTGGTCGATATTCGCGACCGAAATCGTACACTCGAATCCGATCATCTTCTGTCCGCGCGCGAGCTCGCGACGTTCCTGCAACGCGCCTCGAATCGCGCCGTTCGGCTCCTTCCCGGTGTCGATCAGATAGAAGCCTGGCGGTCCCCATGGCTCGAAGCTCCAGTTGAAGACCGTCTCGTAGAACGTGCGGGCTCGCGGGACATCGTCCGCATTGATCGCGAAGAAATCGACGTTGTTAGCCATGGCTATGACTGTACGCGTCCCGTCGGGGGCTGTCTTGCGCTAGATTGACAATCAATGTCGCCAAACCGCCAACCCGCGGGCGTGCAGCGACGCCGGCTCACGGCGGAGCAGGAGCCCTTTCTCGTCGCTCGTGCGCTGAGTGCCAGCTACAGCAGCGGGTACGTGCTGCATCCGCACACGCATGCCTCACACCAACTGCTGTTTGCCTCGAGCGGCGCGATGACGGTGACCGGCGATCGCACGTCGTGGATGATTCCTCCCGGACGTGCCGTGCTGATTCCTGCCGGCACACCGCACTCGATTCGTATGTGGGGCGAGGTGGCGATGCGCTCGCTGTACTTTCCGGTGGGCACGCCAGGTGCGGCGTTCGGCGAGAGTACCTGTCGCGTCATCTCGGTGAGTCCACTGCTGCGCGAGGTGATTCTGCGCGTCGCCGAGCTCGCCGCGCTCGATTCACGTGTAGCGTCGGATGCACACGTGATGAGTGTCCTGATGGACGAACTCGAGACGGCCCAGATCGAGCCCTTGTTGCTCCCGCTGCCGGCCGATCCGCGCGCGTTGA
>Ga0310810_10006014_pt1 | contig 13649 bp, 12 predicted proteins | sample NCmetagenome_FD_207641 | JGI IMG/M metagenome (GOLD analysis project Ga0310810, IMG submission 207641) | Soil microbial communities from experimental microcosm in Duke University, North Carolina, United States - NC | ecosystem: Engineered > Artificial ecosystem > Soil microcosm > Unclassified ... | reverse complement strand
GCGAGCGGCGCGGCGACCGAGGCGAGGAGCGCCAGGATCGCCACGACGATCAGGAGCTCGATGAGAGTGAAACCCCGTGCGCTCATTGCTTGGGCTGCGCCGGCGGTTGCGGTTGCGGGCCGGCCGCGGGCGGCAGGTTCTGCGGCACTCCCGGCGCCGGGGCCGCGGGCACCGGCTCCGCCGGCACGGGCTCCGGCAGGCCGGGCGCGGCGCTGCCCGGCGCGGACGAGGGCACGGTGAACGACGAGCCGCCGATCGCGGCCTCGGTGCCCGAGTTGAACCGCTCCATGTTCACGTCGGGACGCTGGATGTTGCGCACCACGTGCGGGGTGATGAGCAGCACCACCTCGGTCTTGTTCGCCGTGTCGTCCTTGTTCTGGAACAGGCGCCCGAGCACCGGCAGGCCGGCGAGGCCGGGCACCTGGCTCGCGTTGCGCCGGTCCTCGTTCGAGATCAGGCCGGCGAGCACCTGCGTCTCGCCGTCGCGCAGGCGCAGCGTGGTGTTCGCGTTGCGCGTGCCGACCTGGTAGGCGACGGTGCCCGAGCTGGTCTTCACCTGGGCGCCGATGTTGCTCACCTCCAGGCCGACCTTGATGCCGACGTCGTTGTCGAGGTAGACGGTCGGCTCGACCTCGAGCTTGAGGCCGACGTCGAGGTAGTTGACCGACTCGGAGACGAAGCCGGTGGCGCCCGCGGTGGTCGTGATCACCGGCACCTTGTCGCCGATGTGGATGTGCGCCTTCTCGTGGTTCTTGGCGCGGATGCGCGGGTTGGCGAGCACGTTGGTGCGGCCCACCTGCTGGCGCAGGTTGAGCGCGAACAGCGGGTCGCTCACGGTCACCGAGACGAGGCCGCTGTTCATGTGCGTGAGCTCGCGGCCGGTGACCTGGCCCGGCACGCCGGCGGCGCCCTGCAGGCCGACCGCGACGCGCCCCGGCCACTCGACGCCGAGCTGGGTGAGCTGGTTCTCGCCCACCTCGAGCACCTCGACCTCCATCATCACCTCGGGCTCGCTCTTGTCCTGGTTCGACACCAGCTTCTCGGCGACCGCGATCGCCTCGGGGGTGTCGCGCACCACCAGCATGTTCAGCTTCTCGTCGACGAACACGTCGCGGCTCTTGAGGATCTGGCGCAGCATGCTCGCCGTGCGCTTGGCGTCGGCGTTGGTGAGGTAGAAGCTCCTCATCACCAGGTCCTTGTAGTCGCGGCTCTTGCCCGGGGTGTTCGGGTAGACGAGCAGCGTGTTGTCGTTCAGCACCTTGCGCTCGAGCTGGTTGGTCACCAGCACGAAGCGGATCACCTCGTCGATCGAGGTGTCGCGCACGTAGACCGTCGCCTTGGCGTCGGGCGGCACGTCCTTGTCGAAGATGAAGTTGAGCCCGGTCTGCTTCGAGATCAGCTCGAACACCTGGCGCAGCGGCGCGTCGCGGAACTCCATGGTGATCGGCTTCTGCAGCGCCGCCTTGAGCTTCGGCGTGCGCTCGGCCTCGGCCTGCTTCTCCTCGATCGCGCGCAGCGCCGCCTGCGCCTCGCGGTTCGCCGGGTCGGCGGCGAGGATCTCCTTCAGCTTCTCGCGCGCGCCGCCCGCGTCGCCCGCCTGGGCGAGGCCCTGCGCCTCCTTCAGCAGCCCGGCGTTGCGCCGGTCCGCCTCGAGCGCCTTCAGGCCGGCCTCGCCGTGCGCGTTGCCGGGGGCGAAGCGCAGCGCGCGCTGGTACGCCGCCTGCGCGATCTCCGGCTTGCCGGCCGCGCGCGCGTTGTCGCCGAGCGTGAGGTAGCGCTGCACCGCCACGGCCCGGTGCGTCTCGTAGTAGTTGCGCAGCTCGACGTCGCCGGGGTTCTTCTTCAGCTCTTCCTGCAGCCGCGCGAGGCCTTCCTCCTCGTGGCCGGCCTGGATGTCGAGGCGCGCCTCGCGCAGGCGCTCCTGGGTCGCGCAGGCGGCGAGGACGAGTGCGGCAAGGATGAGGACAAGGATTTTCTTCATAGCGGGAGGCTCTGCTTGGTTTTCAGGGGCAGGTAGGTGAAGACGATCTCGCTGTCGGTCACGGCGTCGACGCGGTACTCGCCGATCTTCTGGCCGGCGCGCACCGACAGGCTTTCCTCGCCGCGGGCGAGAAAGACGTTCAGCTTGCCGTCCTCGATCATCTTGCCGAGGTACTTGAAGGGCAGCGGCGGCGCGACCGGCTTGTGCGGCCCGCCCGGCCGGCCAGGTCCCTCCACCGGCGAGAAGCTGCGCGGCGCAAATGGATCGACGCCTTTTTTCTCGTCGCCGTGCTCTGCCCTGAGGGCCAGCTTGTCGAGGTCGAGCCCGTTCGCCGACACCACGGACGCCGACTCGCGGGCCGGCGGCGGCGAGAGGTCGAGGGTGGGCCGCTCGCGCCCGGCGACGACCGAGGCGAGGGCGCCGACGATCGCCACGCCGCCGAGGATCCTGCGCAGCACGGGCGTCATTGCGGCTTCCTCAGCAGGTGCAGGGTCATCTTCAGCTCGGCCTGCACCGCGTCGTCGCGGCGCGACTCGCGCCTGAGCGTCATCTGGTCGAGCGACAGCACCGGGATCTCGGCGAGCGAGCGGTCGAGGAACTCGCGCATCTGCGCGTAGCTGCCCGAGACGGGAAGCTGGAGGTGGTAGCGCTCGATGCGCCCCGCCTGCTCGGCCGAATAGCTCGCCGAGGCGAGCTGCACGCCGGTGGCCTGGCCGATCGCGTAGAGCTTGGCGAGCCAGTCGGTGGTCTGCTCGGGCTTCGCCAGGTAGGCGTAGAGCTCGCCGAGCTGGCGCGCCGCCGAAGACGAATTTCCCGCGGGCAGCGCCCGGGCGTTCGCCAGGCGCGCGGCGACGCTGCGGCTCTTCGCCTCGAGGGGCTGCACCACGCCGAACGAGAAGGCGAGCGCGCCGGCGAGCAGCAGCACGGCCGCCATGCCCAGGCCGCCGAGCTCGTGGCGCAGGTCGAACCTGCGTAGCTTGATCCTCATTGCCGGGCCTCCTTCCACGCCGCGCTCACCGTGAAGAACACCGGGTGGCGCGGATCGTTCTGCTTGACCTCGTGGCGCACCAGCTCGACCCCCGACAGCGCGCTCGAGCGCGACAGGTTGAGCACGTAGGCGAGCGCGGCGAGGTAGTCCTTGCTGTCGCCGGAGATGGTGACTCTGCCTGAGCGCGCGTCGGGCTCGATGGCGAGCAGCGCCACGTCCGCGCTCGCCGCCGATTCGACCGCGCCGAACAGGCCCGGCCACGGCAGCGCGAGGCGCTGCACCGTCTCGCGCGCGGCGGCGATCTCCTCGGGGCTGGCCGCCGCGGCGCGCGCCGCGTGGCGCGGCTGCGCTCGCGCGAGCAGCACCTCGGCCTGCGCGAGCTGGCGCTGCGCATGGACGTAGCTCCACGCCGCGTCGCCCGCCACGGCGAGCGCCACGGCAAAGAGCACCGCGCCGGCCCACGGCGAGCGGCGGCCGCGGGCGGCGAAATCGAGATCGATTCTCTGCATCGGTCTGCCGGGTTATTCCCTTGAAAGAGCGAGCTCGCGATAGCTCAGCGCCTCGGCGCGCCACTGCTGGTGGAGCTCCACATCGAACTCCCCCTGCGCGCAGACGATGACGCGCGTCACCGGCTGCGACAGGCCGAGGAAGGCGCTCTCGCGCTCGAGGATCTCGGCCAGCACCTTGCGCCACTGCGCGTCGGCGCGGCGCGAGCGGATCGCGGTCCAGGCGCCGCGCTGGATCAGCGCGAGCGTCAGGCGGCCGGGCTCCTCGACGACGATCCAGCACGAGCCGTTGCCGACGCGGCGCCGGATGCGGTTGAACGCCGCGACCAGGAACGGCTGGACCGAGCGCAGCTTCAGCTGGCTCTTCACGAAGGTCTCGGCGAGCGCCTGGATCAGCGCCTTGTCCACCGCGCAGGCGAGGCGCGCGCCGTGCGGCGCGGTGGCGGCGATGTTCACCTGCCACTCGTCGGCGCGCGGGCCGTGCAGCACCGAGAAGCGGTGCCGGGCGAGCGCCGTCCATTGCTCGTCGCTCTTCAGCGCCTCGTGGTGCGGCAGCAGCGCGTAGCGCATGAGCTGGTCCGCCAGCACCACGCTCGCCACCCCGTTCCTGCCTTTCAGTATGCCGGGCAGCGCCCCGAGCGCGGCCGCCCAGCCGCCGTCTCCCGCCGGCAGATCGAGCGACGCTGCGCCGCTCACGTAGATGCGCTCGGGCGAGAGGCCGATGCGCAGCTCGCGGTTACGCCACAAAAGTGACACGATTGATCTCCTCTAGGCTGGTTTCTCCGTTGTCGACCAGGCGCTGCGCCGCTTCGCGCAGCGACGCGGTGCCGGCGGCGCGCGCCGCTTCCTTGAGCTTGCGCGCCGGCGCGCGGGCGATGATCAGCTCGCGCAGCTCGTCGTTCAGCACCAGCAGCTCGCCGATGGCCTTGCGGCCCTTGAAGCCGCTGCCCCGGCACTCGTTGCATCCCCGGGAGCGGCATCTCTGGCAATAGATTCGTACCAGGCGCTGCGCGAGGACCGCGTTGAGCGCCGAGACGAGGTTGTACGGGTCGACGCCCATGTGCATGAAGCGGCCAAGCACGTCGAAGGCGTTGTTGGCGTGCACCGTGGTGTAGACGAGGTGGCCGGTGAGCGCCGACTGGATGGCGATCTCGGCGGTCTCGGGGTCGCGGATCTCGCCCACCATGATGCGGTCCGGGTCGTGGCGCAGGATCGAGCGCAGGCCGCGCGCGAAGGTCAGGCCCTTCTGCTCGTTCACCGGAATCTGCAGCACGCCCGGCAGCTGGTACTCGACCGGGTCCTCGATGGTGATGATCTTGTCGAGCCCGCGGTTCACCTCGCTGATCACGGCGTAGAGCGAGGTGGTCTTGCCCGAGCCGGTCGGCCCGGTGACCAGCAGCATGCCGTAGGGCTCGACCGAGAGCCTGCGCATGCGCTCGATGGTCTCGTCGTCGAAGCCCAGCGAGTCGAGCGTCAGGCCGCGCAATTGATCGCTCAGGGCCCTGCGGTCCAGGATGCGCAGCACGGCGTCTTCGCCGTACACGCTCGGCATCACCGAGACGCGGAAGTCGATGTCTCTGCCATCGCGGCGCGCCTTGAAGCGGCCGTCCTGCGGCACGCGGCGCTCGGCGATGTCGAGCTCGCTCATCACCTTGATGCGCGAGATCACCTGCTCGGCGATCTCGGTGCCCGGCACCGTCTCGGCGGCGGTCAGCACGCCGTCGATGCGGTACTTGATGGTGAGGCCGCTGGCGGTCGATTCCAGGTGCACGTCGCTCGCGCCCGCCTTGATCGCGTCGTAGAGCGTCGAGGCGACCAGGCGCACCACGTTGCTGTCGGTCTCGCTGATCGCCTCGAACGACAGGTCCTCGCCGGCGTCGTCGGCGTTCGGCGCCGACTGCATGCTGGCGGCGATGCCGTCGAGCGCGCGCATCTTCGCCTCCTCGCGCGCCAGGTAGTCGGCGACGTGCGAGGGATGGGCGACGCGGTAGCGGAACGGCACGCCGACGCGCTCCTCGAGCCAGTCCTGGGTGTCGAGGTTGAACGGCTCGCCGAGCACGATCGAGACCACGCCGTGCGCGTTGCGCAGCGCCACGCAGCTGCGCCGCGCCGCCTCGGCGTAGGGCAGCACGTCGAAGGCGGGCGCCTCGGCGCACATCTCCTCGAGCGTGAGCGCCGGCATGTGCAGCCTGGCCGACAGCTCCTCGATGCTTACGTCGTTCATTGGATGTTCCCTGCCAGCTCGAAGATGGGCATGTACATGAGCACCACGATCAGGCCGATGGCGCCGCCCAGCACCGCCATCAGCACCGGCTCGAAGGCCTTGGTGAACCAGTCGACGTAGCGCGCGATCTCCTCGTCGTGGAAGCGCGCGATCTCGCCCAGCATGCGGCCCATGTCGCCGCTCCTCTCGCCGACCAGCATCATGCGCGCCGCCACCGGGGTGGCGAGGCCCGCCTCGCCGAGCGCGGCCGACATCGGCCGCCCGTCATGGATCTTCTTTCTCGCTTCGACCAGCTGGGGTCGCAAATGCGCGGCGAGAAGCTCCTCGGTCATCTCCAGCGCCCGCAGGGCCGGGATGCCCGCGCGCAGCAGCATGCCGACGGTGCGGTACAGGCGCGCGAGCTGGTAGATCTTCATGCGGCTGCCGAGCGCCGGGATCTGCCACAGCTTGCGGTTCAGCCAGGCCCGGAACGCCGGGCGCATGATCGCCCACGCCGAGCCGCCGAGGACGGCAATCAGCGCGAAGGCGAGGAGCGCCGCGTTGTGCCCCACGAAGTTGCCGAAGGCGAGCAGCAGCCGCGAGAAGAAGGGCAGCGCGGTCGACATGTCCTCGTAGACGCGCGCGAAGCGCGGCACGACGTAGAACATGAGGAACGAAAGCACCAGCGCGCCGACGGCGAGCAGCACCGCCGGATAGATGCTCGCCGAGACGACCCGCTTCTTCACCTTGGCGAGCTCCTCCTGGTAGGCGATGTAGCGTCCCAGCGCCTCCTTCAGGCTGCCGGTGCGCTCGGCCGCCTTGACGGTGGCCACGTAGAGCGGCGGGAAGTGCTGCGGCGCCGCCGCCACCGCCTGCGAGAACGGCTCGCCGCGGCGGATCGCGGCGAGCAGCCGCGCGAGCACCTCGTGCCGCTCGCCGCTCGCTTCCTTCTCGGCGAGCGTCTGCAGCGCCTCGACGAGGTTCAGCCCCGCCTCGAGGAGCGACATCAGCTCCACCGAGAAGAGCGCCGTGCGGAACGCCGAGGCCCGGCGGCCCAGCCGCAGGTCGAGCGAGGAGGCCTTGCCGGAAAGCGAAAAGACCTCCAGGCCCCGGCCGCGCGCCAGCTCGCGGGCTGCCGCTTCGTCGGCGGCCTCGAGGCTGAGCGCGACCACCTGCTGCCGCACGTCGAGGGCGTGGATGCGGAACTGCATCAGCGGAGCGTCACCTTGGTGTCGCGCGTTTCCCCTGATACGCCGATGCCGACGTCGGCGTCCTCGCCCGTGCCGCCCGGCTGGCCGTCCTTGCCGAGCGAATAGAGGTCGAAGTCGCCCTTGGCGCCGGGCACGCGGTAGACGTAGGCGCGGCCCCAGGGGTCGAGCGGCACGGCCTTCTTCAGGTACGGGCCGCTCCAGCCGTTCTCGCCCTGCGGACGCGCCACGAGCGCGTCGAGCCCCTGCTCGACGCTCGGGTAGTGGCGCACGTCGAGGCGGTACTGGTCGAGCGCCTTCTCGAGCGAGTCGATCTGCGCGCGAGCGACCTGCACCTCCGACTTGCCGACCTGCGCGAAGTAGCGCGGCGCGACGTAGCCCGCGAGCAGGCCGATGATGACGATGACGACGAGCAGCTCGAGCAGCGTGAAACCTGCGCGCTTCTGCATTGCCGATCCCTCCCTTTTCTTGCGTGGTGGAGGGAGGGCGGTCTGCGCCGCCCTCCCGGTCGTTTCTACTTGGTTAGTGCGGTGCGTACGGCGGGTCGTACCACGCGTCGCCCTGCTTGGCCGTCGGCCAGCCCTGCCAGACCTGGATATCGTCGGTCCACTGGTAGATCGGGTACGTCGAGCCCGAGTACAGCTGGCTGGCGAAGATCCGGTTGATCGGCGCGTTGGTGACGCCGATGTTCGGGCCGTAGTGGTCGTCGATCACCTGGCCGTTGACGGCGAAGAAGACGCGGCCGTCGTTGCCGGTGCTGCGATGCCAGAACACTTCCAGCTTGAACCACTGGCCGACCGGCACGGGCACGGTGTTGTTGAACTTGCGCCAGTACTCCTGCCGCGTCGCGACCGGGCCGGCGAGGTTGTCCCAGCGCACGTCCCAGGTGAGCGGCGTGCCGTTGTAGGCGGACACGCTCAAGGTCACGCGGAACGCGCCATCGTCGCCGCTGATGCCCTCCTTCCACTCGAAGATGGTGCGCCACGCGTCGCCCTGGCGCAGCTTGTCGAGCAGGTCGGGCTGCAGCATGATCCACTTGCTCAGGTAGATGTCGCCCGGCTCCGAGCCCGGCTGCACGAGCATCGGGTCCTGCGTCGAGCCGCCGCCCTGGCTGTTGGTGCCGCAGCAGCCGCTCTGCATGACTTCCTGGTAGAGCACTTTCGTCTGGTTGCCCTTGTGGCCGACCGCATCGCGCAGCTCGTTGCGCATCCAGCCGTCGATCGTGCTCGACGTGGGATAGGAGGTCGAGTTGGCGAGCAGCTGGAACTGCGTCGTGCCGCCCTTCAGGCTGAACGGCCACTTGTCGCCGGTCGCCGAATCGGTGCCGGTGAGCTGCTGGAAGCAGCCGTTGGCATAGCAGCCGCTCGGCGTGGTGAGCGAGAGCGCCCCCTCGAAGCCCGACCAGAAGAGCAGGCCGGCCGGCTTCGTGCCGGTCGAGCCGCTGGTCGAGCCGCTGGTCGAGCCGCTCGTGGAGCCGGTGCTGGTGGACGTGCCGGACTTGAGCAGGCTCACCGCGCTCACGTTGAACCACTGCTTCTCGGACACCACCTTCACCACGTGCTTGCCCGCGGTGAGCGGCACGCCCTGCTTGCCGAACCACTGGAACGCGGTCCAGCTGCCGGTCAGCGCGACCGGGATCGAGCCGGTGACGTTGGCGCCGTCGACCTCGATGTGGAACGCGCCGGCCGAGTAGTTGTTCGCGGCGCGGATGCCGAGGTCGTAGTTGCCCGCGGTCCCGACGTTCACCGTGTAGTTCAGCCATTCGCCGGTCTGGAAGTTGGCGACCTGGTAGGGGCCGCCGGCGCTGTCGGTCGAGCCGTAGAGGTCCGGGCTCTCGGTGGTGCGGTAAAGGCCGCCGAGGTTGCCCGCCGAGAGGTCGTGGTAGGCGACGCCTTCGCCGCCCTTGTCGTAGTTCGCCGCCGCTACGGTCGCCGGCAGCGCGATCGCGGTGCCGGTGTAAGGCAGGCCGGCATAGCCCGTCGAGGTCGTGCCGCCGGAGGTCGTGCCACCGGAGGTCGTGCCGCCCGAGGTCGTGCCGCTCGTCGTGCCGCTCGCCGCGAGGCTCAGCGCGCTCACGTTGAACCACTGCGAGTCGGAAACGAGCTTGACCACGTGCTTGCCGGCGCCGAGCGCGACGCCTTTCTTGCCGAACCACTGGTACGTGGTCCAGCTGCCGGTCTTGGCGACCGGGATCGAGCCGGTGACGTTCACGCCGTCGACCTCGATGTGGAACGCGCCGGTCGCGTAGTTGTTCGCGGCGCGGATGCCCACGTCGTAGCTGGCGGCGCTGGCCACGTTGACCGTGTAGCTCAGCCATTCGCCGGTCTGGAAGTTGGCGATCTGGTAGGCGCCGCCGGCGCTGTCGGTCGACGTGTAGATGTCCGGGCTCTCGCTCGTGCGGTAAAGGCCGCCGAGGTTGCCGGTGGACAGGTCGTTGTAGGCGACGCCCTGGCCGCCCTTGTCGAAGTTGACCGCCGCGATGGTGGCGGGCAGGGAGACCGCGCTGCCGGTGTAGGGCGTCCCGGCGTAGCCGCTGCTCGTGCTCGTGCTGCCGCTCGTCGTGGTCGTCCCGCTGGTCGTGCCGCTGGTCGTGGTCGTGCCGCTGGTCGCGGTGTTGCTCACCGTGATGCCGACGATATCGGTCATCCGGTTGCCGCTCGAGTCGTAGGCGTCGGCGCGCAGCTGGTGCGAGCCGTTGGAGAACTTGGTCGTATCGAGCACGCACTGCATGCCGTTGCTCGGGCTGCTGTCCGTGTTGACGCTCGCGCCGTCGACCGAGAACTGCACGCGCGTGATCGCGCCGCTTCCGTTGACGTAGCAGCTCGTGCCGCCGTTGAGCACGCCGCTCACGGTGGCGCCGGGCTTCGGCGCCTTGAACCAGACGTCGAGCGAGCCGGAGGAGGGCGCGGGCGTCGATTGCGCCTGCGCTGCGAGCGGCAGCGCGCCGAACAGCGCCAGCGCCGCGATGGCGATCGGAGACTTCGTGAAGGTCATTACGAACCTCTCCCTTCTTGTGTTGACTGACTTGGACTAGGGAGCCGGCGAGCGTTGTAGTCGATCTGCCAGTCCCGCTTGTAGTACTTGCCGCGACGGGGAGCACGAGCCGTGCCAGGGAGGGCATTGCTTGCGGCGTCAGTGACTTACCGGGGGCTTGTAGTGCGGATTGCTAATTTTCTGTGGCGTGCCGGCGACGGCATGGGCGGCCGGCGGCTTAAGTGACTGTTTCCGCGCCGCTCTGAATGTCGGGCGTTCCCGACTCGATTCGCGCAGCGGGCGGGCGGCGGCCTCTGTCAGGTGATTGCCTACATCCCTGTCGAATGCGCACTACAGCCCTGAAGAAAAAGGGATTTTGGGATGGTCAAGCGTGTGCTGCCCACCTATACTGCGTCGCTCCGGGAGACGGATTCACAGCACTACTCGAACTCTAAAAGGCACTCACATGAGAATCCTGATTGCAGACGACCATCCCATCGTTCGCCACGGCCTGAAGCAGATGCTCGCCTCCGATCCGGCGGCCACGGTGGTGGGCGAGGCCACCAACGGCGACGAGGCGCTCGAGCTGGCGCGCAAGGTGGAATGGGACATGGCGATCTTCGACTTCTCCATGCCCGGCCGCAGCGGCCTCGACCTGCTGGGCGACATCAAGAAGGAATTCCCCGGCAAGCCGGTGCTCATCCTCTCGATGCATTCGGAGGACGTGCACGGCTCGCGCGTGCTGCGCGCGGGAGGCGCCGGGTACATCACGAAGGACAGTGCGCCGCAGGAGCTCGCGACCGCGGTGCGCAAGGTCGCGAACGGCGGCAAGTACGTCTCCGCCTCGCTCGCGGAGATCCTGGCGAGCGAATGCTCCTCGGATCCGCAGAAAGCGCTGCACGAGAAGCTCTCCGACCGCGAGTACCGCGTCATGTGGCTGCTCGCCACCGGCAAGCAGATCAGCGAGATCGCGCGCGAGATGGGCCTTTCGCCCTCCACGGTGAGCACCTACCGCACGCGCATCCTGCGCAAGCTCGGCCTCGCGAGCAATGCGGCGCTGGTCCATTACGCCGTGCGCCACCAGCTGGTCGGATGAACACCGCGGTCGAGTCCTTGGCCGAGCTCAAGCCCGAGGCGCCGGCCGAGCCGACGCCCCAGGCGAAGATCCTGGTCGTCGACGACGAGCCGAAGAGCCTGTTCGCGCTGCAGGAGCTGCTCTCGCAGCTCGGCCAGAACCTGATGATCGCGCAATCGGGCGAGGAGGCGCTGCGCCTCGCGCTGAAGAACGACTTCGCGGTGATCCTGCTCGACGTGCGCATGCCGGGCATCGACGGCTTCGAGACCGCGCGGCTGATCCGCTCGCGCGAGCGCTCGCGCCTCACGCCGATCATCTTCCTCACCGCGGCCGCCGACGAGATGACCTCGATGTTCCGCGGCTACGAGGTCGGCGCGGTCGACTACCTGATGAAGCCGGTGGTGCCCGAGATCCTCAAGTCGAAGGTCTCGGTGTTCGTCGAGCTGCACCGCAAGAGCGAGCGGCTGAAGGAGTCGGAGGACAAGCTGCGCCGCCTCGCCGCGCACCTGATCTCCGTGCGCGAGGAAGAACGGGCGCACATCGCGCGCGAGATCCACGACGAGCTCGGCCAGGTGCTGACGGGGCTGAAGATGGAGGTGGGCTGGCTCGCCAAGCGGCTGCGCGAGCCCGAGCTGGTCGAGAAGACCGACTCGATGGCGAAGCTCATCGACTCGACGGTGCAGACGGTGCGCAAGATCGCCACCGGCCTGCGCCCGGAGATGCTCGACGACATGGGCCTGGTCGCCGCGGTCGGCTGGCAGGTCAAGGAGTTCCAGAAGCGCACCGGCATCCGCTGCCGCGCCAAGCTGCCGCCCGAGACGGCGAAGATCGACATCGATCTGTCGACCACCCTGTTCCGCATCTTCCAGGAGATCCTCACCAACGTGGCGCGGCACTCGCGCGCCACGCGCGTCGACATCGACCTCGCCATCGACGCCGAGCGCGTCTCGCTCGAGGTGAGCGACAACGGCGTGGGCATCGCCGACGCCGACCGCCACGGCAAGAAATCGCTCGGCCTGCTCGGCATGCACGAGCGGGCGCTGCTCTTCGGCGGCGAAGTCCGCATCACCGGCACCGCGGGGCACGGAACTCGCGTCTCGGTCGCCATTCCAATCCGGAGAGCCGCCTGAACGCCATGAAAGTCATCATCGCCGACGATCATCCGGTGGTCCGCCAGGGCCTCCGGCAGATGCTGGCGATGGAGCAGGACCTCACCGTGGTCGGCGAGGCGCGCAACGGCCAGGAAGTGGTCGAGCTGTCCCGGCGCGTGCCGTGGGAAGTCGCGGTGCTCGACTACAACATGCCGGGCAAGAACGGCCTCGAGCTCATCAAGGAGCTGCGCCAGCGCTACCCGGGGCGCGCCGTGCTCATCCTCAGCATGTATCCCGAGGACCGCTACGCCGTGCGCGCGCTGAAGGCGGGCGCGGCCGGCTACCTGACCAAGGAATCGGCGCCGGAAGAGCTGGTGAGCGCCATTCGCAAAGTCGCGAGCGGCGGGCGCTACGTCACGCCCACGCTGGGCGAGAAGCTGGCGCTCGAGCTCGAGGACAACCGCGGCAAGCCGCTGCACGAGACGCTCTCCGACCGCGAGTACCAGGTGATGTGGATGATCGCCTCGGGCAAGACCGTGCGGCAGATCGCCGACGAGCTTTTCCTCAGCCCCAACACGGTCAGCACCCACCGCACGCGGATCCTCCGCAAGATGAACATGAAGTCCAACGCCGAGCTGATGCACTACGCGATCGCGCACCACCTCGTGGACTGAGAAGTTCGGGGACGGAGCCCTAACTCCGTAAGGTGCGCGTCGCTGGGGTTAGGGCTCCGTCCCCGAACTTCTCGATGTAGTTGAAACCACGACAGGCTGGCGGGGTGTCGTTCGATACCCCGTGTAAGGATTCCCCCGTAGCATCCGGCACTTAGCCTCAAGAACCAAGGCTGGGGAATTCCATGGAATCGATCCACGCAGGCCTGCAAATGATGCTCGACCGCGGCGAGCTGCTGAAAGCGCTGCGCGCCTTCAAGCGCGGCGACTTCAGCGTGCGCATGTCGCTCCACCTGACCGGCATCGACGGCGAGATCGCGCAGGCGTTCAACGACCTCGTCGAGCTCGAGGAAGCCAAGGCGGCCGAGATCGCGCGCGTCGCCGACCAGGTCGGCAAGGAGGGGCAGATCCGGGCGCGCATGAGCCTGGCCGGGGCCGGCGGCGGCTGGGCCGACCAGGTGCAAGCGATCAACGCGCTGCTCGGCGACATGGCCTACCCGGTGACCGAGGTCGCGCGCGTGATCGGCCAGGTGGCGAAGGGCGACCTGTCGCAGACCATGGTGCTCGAGCTCGACGGTCGGCCGCTGCGCGGCGAGGCGCTGCGCCTCGGCACGGTCGTCAACACGATGGTCGAGCAGCTGAATGCCTTCTCCTCCGAGGTGTCGCGCGTCGCGCGCGAGGTGGGCACCGAGGGCAAGCTCGGCGGGCAGGCGCAGGTCACGGGCGTGGCCGGGGTGTGGAAGGACCTGACCGACAACGTGAACTCGATGGCGGCGAACCTGACCGGCCAGGTGAGGAACATCGCCGAGGTGACCACGGCGGTGGCGAAGGGCGACCTGTCGAAGAAGATCACGGTCGACGTGAAGGGCGAGGTGCTGGCGCTCAAGAACACGTTCAACACGATGGTCGACCAGCTGAATGCCTTCGCGGGCGAGGTGTCGCGCGTGGCGCGC
>Ga0310810_10006012_pt1 | contig 13650 bp, 13 predicted proteins | sample NCmetagenome_FD_207641 | JGI IMG/M metagenome (GOLD analysis project Ga0310810, IMG submission 207641) | Soil microbial communities from experimental microcosm in Duke University, North Carolina, United States - NC | ecosystem: Engineered > Artificial ecosystem > Soil microcosm > Unclassified ... | reverse complement strand
CAAGGTCGCGGTGTCCACGCCCGTGCCAATGCGCAGCCGCTCGCCGGTCGCCAACACCAGTTCCAGCGGCGCCTCCGCCGTGCGCTCCTGTCGCCGCACGCTCCTCTCCACCAAGGCGAACCGCACCAGCCCTTTTTCCAGGAGCCGTTTCCGCCAGGAGTAGAAGAAGTACTCCGTCAGACCTTGTTCCTTGCAGAACTGCTTCACGGACATTCCGCTGCGCTGTTGCACAGCGATTCGTTCAGCCCACTCGTCTGCCTTCGGGTTGGCTGGTGTCAAGATGACAGTGTCGCTCATGACACCACAATGCAACGCCAACCGGTAGATCAGGAAGAGCGGTTCACGAGACGCTTAGTGCGCCAGCCGAAGCTGGCAGGAAATAGTTGATGAAAGTTCAACACGGAAAAGATTTAGCAAGTCATTCCGGCCCCGAGTCATGCGGAGGCGCTCGCGAGGGCGTCGCTGAAGCGTTGACAGAGGAAACCGGCGGGTCAGCCATTGAGCCGCGAAATCCTGATTTCGGGACGCCGACGCAGTTAAGCGATGCGGAAGGCAACATGTGCCAGGGCGATCATAGCGAGTCCTGGGGCAGTCCCGCGCGGTCGGAGACCCTGCACACGCCGGGAAGTTTCCTGCACAGAAGCTGGGAGATCTCCGCCGTGCCCGGCGAGACGACGCCGGGCGGCACAGGGAAGGCCAAGAGCCGCACGCCTGGGCCAACAGCGGAGAAGTCGGATGCGCTCGTAGTACCAGGGAAGCCGTCGAACAAAGGCGACCAGCCAGCGGAGATGGTGGAGGGAAGGAGCGCAGCCACAGGGAACGCTGAACAGGACCCCACACCCCGGACCCAGAGCCGGATCAGCTGTGTGTCGACGGGCCTGGAAGGCGTACGTCAGGCAGCGCGCCGGAATCGGCGGCTGCGGTTCACGGCGCTACTACATCACATCACGCCGCAGCTACTTGTGGATAGCTTCTACAGCCTCCAGAAGAATGCGGCGGCGGGGGTGGATGGAGTAACGTGGCGGGAGTACGAGAAGATCCTTCCCCAGCGGGTGACCGAGATGCATCGGATGATCCATACCGGTGCCTATCGGGCGACGCCGTCGCGGCGGGTTTACATTCCCAAAGCAGATGGCCGGCAGCGCCCGTTGGGGATTGCCTCCATTGAGGACAAGATCGTGCAACAGGCCGTCGTCACGGTGCTGAGCGCGATCTACGAAGCGGATTTTCTCGGGTTTTCGTACGGGTTTCGACCGGGACGCGGACAGCACGATGCGCTGGATGCGCTCACAGTTGGAATCAAGAGCCGATCGGTGAACTGGATCGTGGATGCGGACATTCGCTCATTTTTCGACGAAATCGACCATGTTTGGATGCTCCGTTTCCTCGAACACCGGATTGCCGATCAGCGGATCGTTGGCTTGATCCGTAAATGGCTCGAAGCGGGAGTGATCGAAGATGGGAAGCGGATTCCCGCGGTGAAGGGAACGCCGCAAGGGGCGGTGATTTCGCCGCTGTTGGCGAATATCTACCTGCACTACGCCTTCGATCTTTGGGTTCAGCACTGGCGGAAACAGCCAGGGCGAGGGGAGGTCATCGTGCAGCGATACGCAGACGACAGTGTGGTGGGCTTCGAGAAGGAGAGGACAGCGCGGGCGTATCTGGCGGAACTTCGAGAACGTCTGGCAAAGTTCGGACTGACTCTGCATCCTGATAAGACGCGGCTGATCGAGTTTGGCCGGTATGCGGCCGAGAGGCGGCGCAAGCGGGGGCAGGGCAGACCGGAAACGTTCGACTTTCTGGGATTCACTCACTGTTGTGGAATCAACCTACAAGGAAAATTCCAGGTCGTTCGAGTGACGGCCAAGAAGCGTCTGCGAGCGACGTTGACTGCGATCCGCGAAAAGCTCTATCAACGGCGGCACGAACCCGTGCCGATGGTTGGTGCGTGGCTTCAGCGAGTCCTGAATGGATACTTCGCGTATCATGCAGTCCCGACGAACCTGTGGCGATTGGGTGGCTTCCGCAGCGAAGTCTGCCGCGCCTGGCGGCATGCCCTACTGCGGCGCAGCCAGCGGCACCGGCTCAACTGGGCCCGTTTCAATCGCCTCACCCGCAAGTACGTCCCGTCCTGTCGAGTTCTGCATCCCTATCCGGAACAGCGCTTCTTTGCGTCACATCCAACCTTAGGCAAGAGCCGTATGCGGTAACTCTGCACGTACGGATCCGCGCGGGGGGCGGCCAGCAATGGCCGTCCCTACCGCGACCAACAAATTACATCGTTAGCGCAAACGCGGTTGAAAATAACGTCTTGCTGTATCAAGGTAGAAAAATTGCTCCCGCTCCCGGGAACTCACTCGAAAATCTATGTGTTTGGCAGTCGGTACCTGGAGTTCAGGCCGTGAGCTTCACCACTCCGGATGCCAGGATTTCTCACTCTGGGAAGCTATAACGCTCCCACTCCGGGGCCAACCGGCCCTGGCCATGTTCGCGTCGTGATTTCGGCTCCAGCAACCTCATTGGGAGGGCCTGCGAATGCCGGGCAAGACGCATCCGGTTGTTATCGAACCGCCCCTGGGTGTTCTGGTCGCTGGTGAGAGCGAAGCGATCTGCCCAGCGTTGCCGATACCAGTGCGACCAAGTTGGGCGCCGACCGTGCCGCTGATGAAACCGCGCACGTTATGGGGAGGCGGCGGTTGCGGCCACCGGTCGTACCGTCTGTTCTCGAGGTGATCTTCTTTTATCTCCGGACGGATCTAAGACGCCCGGACCGATCTTCGAACGACTACTGCCCGGGCGGTTGACCATTCGAAGCACCACTTTCAACCTCGCGAATGACACGATGGCCAAGGCTGGCTGTCAATACACTTGAGGCGGGACGCTTTCGGATAACAGAGACACCTGTGCGATGCGCATACGCCGACGCCATCACGGAAGGCACTTCGATTTCCAAACGGTTACGTTCCCAGAAGATTGTCAGCGATCATCATAAATCGTTGTTTTTTGGATTTCGCCGAAGGCGGGAATCATCCGTCCGATCATCAGCGAAGGCGAGCAACGGTGTAATGTAGCTTCGAAGGCGGGAAGTCGGAAGGAACCCCGCCGTTGGAAGCGACGGGGTTCCGTATGGCAACCTTCGTCAGGTCACCACAATCAAGCTGGTTCTAACCTGCCACGAAGCCTAGGCCGTTGTCCAGCGCCGCCTGCGAACACGCATGGCGGTTCATGGCGAAGTGGTTCTGCGGCCACGGTTTTGCCTGGGCAGTGAATGCCGCGCGCTCTTTTTTCTGTGCTCCAACTGTGATCGCGGTCAGCGCTATTGCAGCCTCGGCTGCCGCCAGCAAGCCCGAGTCCGTCAGCGGCGTTGTGCCAACCGGCGACATCAACAGAGTCCCGAAGGACGGCTCGATCATCGCGACCGGCAGCGGCAATACCGCCGTCGCCGGGCGCAAGCGCGCGTGACGGATCAGGGTTCCGTTTCGATCGCTGGCCAGGCATTATCCGTATGTGGGCCGGCGCCAGCAACCCCAATCGAAGCTCCAGACAGATCCTGCGGCGATTTGCTCCCCCGTTGGCCGGAAACCCGGCCGGGTGTTTGGATGTGTTGCCGGGTCTGTGGGCGGATGGGCCGCTTTATGGATCCGTTTCCACGCATTCCACGACGAAGGTGAGCTCAATCCATGATCAGTCCCGAAGTCCGCGCGCAGATTCGGCGCTACTTTTACGCCGAGCATTGGAAGATCGGCACGATCGCCCGTGAACTGGGCCTGCATCCGGACGCAGTGCGCAACGCCATTGAAGCGCAGCGTTTCAACACGCAGCCCCTGCGGACTTCGCTGGCCGACCCTTATCTGGCATTCATCCGGCAGACCTTGGATCAACATCCGCGGCTGCGCGCGACCCGCATTTACCACATGGTTCGCGACCGTGGTTACACCGGCAGCGTGGTCCAACTGCGGCGCGCCGTGGCCCGCTTGCGCCCCCAGATCCGCGAGCCGTTCCTGCGTCTGGAAACCTTTCCCGGCGAGCAGGCGCAAGTGGATTGGGCTCATTTCGGCCACGTGATGGTGGGCCGGGCCCGCCGCGCTCTGTCCTGCTCCGTCATGACCCTGTCGTTTTCGCGCGCCTTGTATCTGGAGTTCTTTTTCGATCAGACGACGGAGAACTTCCTGCGCGGTCATGTGCATGCCTTTCAAGCCTGGAACGGCCAGCCACGCGTGATTCTTTACGACAATCTCAAGTCTGCCGTGCTGGAGCGGCGTGGCAGCCACATTCTCTTCAACCCCCGTCTGGTCGAACTGACCGCCCATTACCACTTCACGGCCCAGGCCTGCCAGGTGCGCGCCGGCAATCAGAAAGGGCGCGTGGAACGAGCCATCCGCTATGTGCGCGATTCCTTCTGGGCCGGCCGGACCTTCACCACCTTGGCCGAATGCAATCGCCAGGCTTGGTTGTGGCGCGATCAGGTTGCGCACCAACGGCGCTGGCCGGGAGAGGATGGCCGTACCGTGGAACATGTCTTCGCCGAAGAGCAGCCCCGTTTGATGCCCCCGCCTCTGCATCCGTTCACCACCGACCGGATCGAACCGGTGTGTTCGGACAAGACGATCTACGTGCGCTTCGATCTCAACGATTATTCCATCCCGCCGGAAGCGGTTGGCCGCCCGCTCACGTTGGTTGCCTCAGACACCTCAGTTCGTCTCCTCGACGGCGCGCTGGAGATTGCCCGGCATCCGCGCTCCTACGATCGGCGCCAACAGGTGCTGGATCCCGCTCATCGGGAAGCGGTGCTGAAGCTCAAGCGCAAAGCCTTCCACGCCACGCCCGCCGGCCGGTTGGAGCAGGCCGTGCCCGAAAGCAAAACGCTTCTGGACCTGGCCTTCGCCCAAGGCGAGTCGGCCGGCAGCCAGACGTCTCAGTTACTCAAACTGCTGGACGAATATGGCCCCGCGGCTCTGCGCCGTGCCATTGTCGAAGCCCTGGAGCACAACACGCCCCGCGCTTGCTCGGTCGCGTTCCTGCTGCGCCGCCAGCCGTGCCCGCGACGGGTGGCCTTGGATCTCAGCCACCATCCTCAGGCGCAATCGGTCGATGTTCGGCCGCACGACTTGGAGACCTACGATGAACTCGCCCGCACTGAAGACGACGACCCCGAACCATAGTCTGCCCGCTCAACTCCAGCAGATCGGCTTACGCGCGCTACCGGCGCAGTTGGATGATTTTTTGGCGCGTGCCGCCAAAGCTCGCTGGTCTCCTCACCAGATCCTCGAACAACTCGCTCTGGCGGAAATCGCCGAGCGTTCGCGCCGCAGTCTGGAACGGCGGCTGCGTCTGTCCGGCATCAAGAGATTCAAACCCATCGCCGACTTCGAATGGTCCTGGCCCACCAAGATCGAACGCGACGTCATCGAGCGCGCTCTGACGCTGGACTTCCTTCCCGAAGGCCGAAATCTCGTTCTGGTCGGCCGCAACGGCTTGGGCAAAACGATGATCGCTTAAAACATCTGTCACGCTGCCGTGCTGGCAGGCCATTCCGTCTTGTTTCGTTCCGCCCCCGCATTGCTCGAAGAGTTGCATCGCCAGTCGCCGGAAGGCCGCCGCCGCAAGCTGCGCACCTACGCCAATATCGGTTTGTTGTGCATCGACGAGGTGGGCTATCTTTCCTTCGACGATAAGGCCGCCGACTTACTCTACGAAGTCGTCAACCGACGTTACGAGCGCAAGCCGGTCATCCTCACCACCAACCGGCCGTTCAAGGAATGGACCGAGGTATTCCCCAACGCCACCTGTATCGTCACGCTGCTTGATCGGCTGCTGCATCATGCCGACGTGACTGTCATTGAAGGCGACAGCTACCGGGTTCGCGAAAGCGAGCAGGAAACCGCTGCCCGGCGGAGGAAGAAGTGACTCCCGCCGCCGGTCCCTCCTATGTGGCGGCTGTTCTGATGTTCTACCTCGATCTGATCTGCCCGACACGCCATTGCGGCCCAGCCCGCAGGATCAATCGTTGGCTCTTAAACTGCACGAGCAAAACGTTCCTTTATCTCTCGTCGAGGCGGCTCTGTTGCTCGCGTCTTTACGTCGCCTCATCCGACCCGCCGATCGTCCGCCGCTCCCGCCCATTCGTTCGCTGGCCTACTTTCAACCGGTCATCACCGAACTTCAGCAACAGACGCTACCGGACGGCTACCTCGACTACCTTCGACTCAAGCTTCACAGCGCCCTCAAAGCCACGCCAGTTGGCGTTCAAAAACATACGTTTTCTGATGATCGCTAACAGTCCGTGTCTAAAGTCCAGAAACATGTAGCAATGAAAATGTTTTGGAATTAAGATTGAGGCATGGCAATGGGGACGCGGAAGAAGCGGGAAAAGCAACAGGACCTGTGGTACGGCGGAGAGTTGCCCACAGCCCCCGGCCACCCTTTTTACAAGCGGCTCAATGAGGTCCTGGAGAAGGCCGATTTCGACTCCTTCTGCGAAACCAGTTGCGCCGGTTTCTATCACGACAAGCTGGGACGTCCATCGCTGCCGCCGGGTCAGTATTTCCGCATCATGATGATCGGGTTCTTTGAAGGCCTGGACAGCGAGCGGGGTATCGCCTGGCGTCTGGCGGATTCGCTCACGCTGCGGCAGTTTCTATCGATCGACCTGGATGAGAATACGCCGGACCACGTTACCATCTCACGCACCAGACGGCTGGTCGATGCGGAAGTTCATCAGCGAATCTTTAGCTGGGTTTTGGAGCGATTGGCACAGGGCGGGCTCATCAAAGGCAAGACGATCGGTGTGGATTCAACCACGCTGGAAGCCAACGCCGCGATGAAATCGATTGTGCGGCGGGACACCGGCGAGAGCTACACGGCGTTCTTGAAGCGGCTGGCGGAAGCCGACGGTGTGGACGCCACGGACGCAGCGGCATTGCGGCGCATGGATCGTAAGCGTGCCAAGAGGACTTCCAACCAAGAGTGGAAAAGTCCGGTGGACGATGATGCGGAAATCACGAAATTGAAAGACGGCCGCACGGCTTTGGCGTACAAAGCGGAGAATGCGGTGGACATGGAAACCGGCGCCATCGTCGCGGTCACGACGCATGGCGGAGCCGCGGCCGACACGGCAACAGTAAAGGACACTGTGATCGAAGCGGGTATCGCCGTGGCGGATTTGATCGACGAGAAAACATCCGAAGGCAAGTACGAAGTCCATTTCGAAGGCGTGGAAGAAGTGGTGGCGGACAAGGGATATCACAGCAACGAGGTCGCGGTTGGGGTGGCCGAATTGGGAGTGCGATCTTATATCGCCGAGCCGGAACGAGGGGCGCGCAACTGGGCTGGCAAAGAGGCGGAGAAGGCGGCGGTCTATGCCAACCGGCGGCGCATTCAGGGCGACCGCGGCAAGCGGCTGCAGCGGCAACGAGGCGAGCGCATCGAACGAAACTTCGCCCATCAGTTCGATACGGGCGGATTGGATCGGCTCTATGTTCGAGGCACAGAGAATGTGCACAAGAAATTTCTAATTCAGGCAGCGGCGTGCAATTTGGCACTGCTCATGCGGTCGATATACGGATCGGGCAAGCCGCGGAGTGCACATGATCGGGTAATAGAAGCTATTCTTGCGTTTCTGTCACTCATAAAAGTTGCTGAGGCCTCTACGCGTCAGAGTTTGTCAACTCCCCACTCCGAACTCCGAGTTTCTTGCCGATCCTACCGCTGCCGTCAGCTTCCATCCGCCGCCCGAAATCGGGGTATTTAGACACGGGCTGCTAACACAGAAGATTGAGATGAAGCTATTTGTAGCCGTTTTCTTCGGCCCACAGATTCAATGGAATCGTCGCTAATTCATCCACCACAGGAATGGCGAGCCCATTCTTGGTGAGGTCGTGTCCTTTCGGCAGGCATGCGTAAGCATTGGCAACTTTGCGTGCAATTGCGAATACAACCACTGGCGATGAGCTTGCAAAAGTTAGGTCAATACACTCGCCCACGGCGGTTAACGGATTGAAATGACCCTGGTCGAGCAGCACCTTCGGGCCCGCGGCGGCGTAGGCGGGGCTCCCAACGCGTCCGTCGAATGTGGGATCGACGCCGTTTTGCGGATTTCTGGATCAGCTGGGAGCCGGGCGCTCGTGCGCTCGATAGTGCCCCCACCGTACCGGCACATATAAAACGCCGACGTGAAACGAAATCAGTCTTCATACCTGTAGGTTTACTCTAACGCAATTTGAACCTTTGAACTTTAATGGTCTCTCGATCACCGGCCCGCACGAAACATTTTCGCCGGCCTGCGTGTCTGGCCAAAAATCCTAATTGGATTTTGCTTTCTGAACGGCCCGTTTGGCGACCTTTTCGGAAAGTCAGCCACCATGACCGCAGTCGATCCTTTCCGGCCAGGTAAGGATCCATCATACTCCGGCCCGCTCCAGCGTTTGGCGGTAATTCCAGGGCATCCACTCCGCGGGTTTGGCTGCCAGTTTTCGAGGCGTGGCGCTGTAGCTGGGTCAGATAGTCGAACGAGTTGGCGCCACACAACTGGCAAGTGTGGATCAGTGTCATAAACAGGTCGCCCACCTCGGCGCCATGCAGAGTTCGGTAGAACAGCGCGTTTTTTCAATGCAACACCGCACGCTTGAGGGCTCGCTCGCAGATGTTATTGTCCAGAGGCGCTCCCGCCTCCCGCTAGAACATACTCAAGGCCTTCCAGTGCCGCAACAGATACGTGATTGCCTTGCCCAAGCCCGAGATAAGCTCTGTCTTCCGTTCGGCGATTTGCGCCTCCAGCCAACTGTGCAGTTTCTCCATCACCGGCTGGCTATGCTGTTGTTGGAGCCGCAGTCGTTCCTCCGCGGTCAGGCCGCCCTCACGCGCCTCTGCATCATAACGGTACACCCGCCCAGCATCTTCAGCACGTAACGGCATTCTTCGGGGAAGTTGGCAGCAACTTCCACAAACCGTCGCCTGCCATGGGCCAGACAGTTGGCCAGCCGGATCTCCACTCCCGCGGGTAACTTGGGCACGTTCCGTGACAGCGCATCGCACATCTGAATCAGCGGACTCAACTCCTTGGCCCTCTGCTTCAGCACATCGCCGCTGTTCTCGCCCGCATGTTGGCGCCCGGTGAAGTACAGCGCGATCTTCTGGCCCTGCCCGGTCGACACGATGAGCCGCTGGTGAACACACCCGTGCGCTGGTCGTCCGGCTCTCGCTCCAACTTCAGCACCTTCATGCTGGTGTCGTCGTTGTGTACCACCCCGCCCTGCGCCGCCTGCCGGATCAACTCATCCCGCACCGGTTGGATCAACGCCGCAGCTTCCTTCACGATCTCCCACTGGGTCGCCGCCGGCAGCGGAATCCCCAGCAGAGCTTCTAGCTTTTCCAAACGGTAGAACGGAGTTCCGCTGCCGTACTTGAGTTGTGCGATCATGGCCGCCGCCGTCTCGTCATACTTTTCCGGGCCCACGCCTTCCGGCTCAGCAGTAACACCTGCCCGCAGGCGCCGCAGCGCAACCGCTCCAGCGAGTAAACCGTGGCCGCCAGCGGCGCCTGTCCCACAATCCGCACCAGCACACCTTCGGCTCTTTCTGTCCGTATACGTTCCCTTTTCCACACTCCGGGCAGCGGTCCCCGTGCTTCAGATTCTGGTGAGCGATGTCGACCTTCTGCGCGCCGCCAAACGCCTCGGCTCCATTGCGTCCGTGTCCCGGCGGCGGGGGTGGGTTGGTATCCGGCTGAGTCCCGGCGCCCGTCTCCGCTCCTTCCGGTTTTTCCAGCACGGCACTGGTCTTCTCCGTATTGCGCGGCCGCACCAACATCGCCGCCAAGGCATGCAATGCTCCCTTGAGTTTGTCGTAATCGGCTTCGCTCAACGGCGCTTGCCGCGCTCCGTCCAGCGCCTGGTCCAGTTCGTCCAGGTTCACATCGATACGGCGTCTGGCGGACTTCATGCTACTTCCCCGAGCAGTTCAACGGATATCCCAAAACCTCTTTGATCGACCGGTTCGGCACGTAGCTGTTGGATTGCTTGCCTCGGCCCGTCGTCTTGCCGAGGAAAACCCAGTTGGCCGCGCGGTAACAGGTTCCGCGAAATCGCTCCGGATCTACGAACGTTTCCAGAAAGTAAACCGGATGCCCGTACATCTGTTGCCAGTCATCGGAGATCCGCGCCGCCATACGGCCCAGGATATGCGACGCCAGGTGCTCTACTCGTACCCACGGCAAGATCAGGAATCGTGTGTTGTAGGCGATGAAGCGGATGTTGCGAAGCCGTGCTTCTCCGCTCCAGCCGATGTAGCCATCGCGACTGCCCAGGTGACGTGGCGCCGACGACTAGGCCAGGCAGGCGACCGGTCGGCCTTGCGCCCAAACCATATACTTCAAGTGCTCCCACGGTAGTGTTTCCGATTTTGTGTAAGTAGCGTTTCTCCAGGTTCAGGTCCGCCAGCCAGCCGCTGGCAAGCTTGTTGTATCTTACGATAGCAGACCGGGCTGGAGCGCCCGGTTTTGGCGCGTAGGCCCGGTCTGCTATCGTGCCGGCCGGTTCCAGGCCGCCTCCATTCGATCCCCATAGAGCAGGGTGAAGTGGTTCAGCGCCGTTCGCCAGTTTGGCGCCGGCTTCCATCTCTTGGATACATTCTGCAGCGCCAGATAGAGCAGCTTCAGCGCCGACTCTTCGCTGGGGAACGAGGCCCGAGTCTTGATCACCTTGCGCAACGTCATGTGCAACGACTCGACCACATTGGTCGTGTAGATCGCCCGGCGAATCTCCTCAGGGAAGGCGAATAACGGAACGATCCCGGCCCAGTGCCGCCGCCACATTTTGCCGATTGACGCATACTTCGCGTCCCAGCTCGCCTCGAACTCCCCCAGCCGCCGCTCCGCTTCTTCCGCTGTGGCCGCACGATAGATCAACCGCAGATCCTGCGCCACTGCCTTGCGCTCTTTCCAATTCACGAATGCCAGACTGTTCCGCACCATATGCACGATGCAGAGCTGGACCGTCGTCTTCGGGTACGCCGCGCCGATCGCATCGGGGAAGCCCTTAAGTCCGTCAACGCAAGCAACCAAAATATCCTGCACGCCGCGGTTGCGCAGCTCGGTCAGGATCTGCAGCCACAACTTGGCCCCCTCGGTGGCGCTGGTCCACAGGCCCAGCACCTCTTTGGTTCCTTCCTGCGTCACGCCGATCCCCACGAACACCGCCCGGTTCTCCACCCGGCCCTCGTGCCGCATTTTCACAAACAATGCGTCCAAATACGCAATCAGGTAAATGGGATCCAGCGGTCGATTCTGCCATGCTCGCACCTCATCGAGCACCGCGTCGGTCACCTGGCTGATCAGCGCCGGGCTGACCTCGACTCCATACATCTCTTCCAGATGGCCCTGAATGTCGCGCGTGCTCATTCCTCGTGCGTACATCGACAGAATCTTCTCGTCGAAACCCGAAAAGCGTCGTTCGTGCTTGGGAATGATCTTCGGCTCGAAGGTCCCGTTCCGGTCGCGAGGCACTTCGATCTCTACTGCTCCGAAGTCCCCCTGCACCTTCTTCCGGCTCCTGCCGTTGCGGTTGTTGCCGCTACCCCGCCCTTCCGGCGCGTGCTTTTCATAACCGAGGTGGTGATTCAACTCGGCATTCATCGCCCGCTCTATTAAGGCCTTGGTCAGCTGCTTGAGCAGGCCGCCTGGCCCGACAATCTCCTCCATGCTCTTGCCAGTCAGTAACTCATCTAATGCAGATTCCAGCTTGGTCGGTTCGGTCATGCGTTCTCCTATCTTCTCGGAGAACGCTCCTTACACAAAATGTTTTATACCCTCTTGGCCGAAGCCCTGAGAACTGCGCCCTTCACGCAATCAAGGAACGGCAATGCTCCGCGCGGCCGTTGAGGAGGAACGGGCGCGTCCGATTAAGGCCACTCGCGCCGCGCAACCGTCGACCGAAGCCGCCAAAGAGTTGCAGCGAAAGCTGGGCACCTCCGCAGCGTACGCCAATCGAGCCGTTAAGGAGACGGCCTCCGACATCCTCGAAAAAACACCAACCACAGCCCGCAAGCAGTAGACCAGGATTGCCGCGGTGTTCAGTTCGAATACGTTCCTACCGTTCCTCGGAGGCAATCATCCCAGGCGCCTTCGCCGGGCGCCTGATGCCGCCGGAGACGGTAGTCGAGTGCGCGTATCGTAAGCGGCTCGTGAACCACTCTTTCAGATGTACTGGCGGGCGCTGGATTCTGGTGTCATGAGTGACACTGTCATCGAGACGAGGCCGGCCAACCCCAAAGCAAACGAGTGGGCCGAACGAATCGCTGCCAACAGCGCAGCGGAATATCTGTGAAGCGGTTCTGCAAAGAACAAGGGGGTCTGACGGAGTACTCCTTCTATGCTTGGCGGAAACGGCTCCAGGAAAACGGGCCGGTGCGGTTTGCCTTGGTGGAGAGGAGCGCGCGGCGGCGTGAGCGCACGACGTAGCCGGTCCTGGAAGTGGTTTTGGCGACGGGCGAGCGGCTGCGCATCGGGCACTGGCGTGGATATCACGACCTTGCGGACCGTGCTGGACGTGCTGCGAGGATGATCCACCTGCCAGCCAGCGTACGGGTGTACCTCTGCCTCACGCCGTGTGATATGCGCAAGAGCTTCGACAGTCTGCATCAGGCGCTGGTTCGCGACCACCTGGAATGGGACGCTTTCGGCGGACACCTTTTTGTTTTTTCTAGTCGGCGGAAGGACCGCGTGAAGATCTTGTACTGGGATCGCGACGGTTTCGCCGTCTGGAGCAAGCGGTTGGAGGAGGGGACGTACGCAGTTCCGTTTGACGACGGCGCAGAACGCCGGCGTGAGATCACGGCGCAGGAATTAGGAGCGCTGCTGAGCGGCATCGATCTGCGCACAGCGAAACGACGGAAACGCTACCGGCGCGCCGACGTATAAAACATTTCTATCTGAGATTGATTTACTTGGAAAATGGACCGGTTTCCGCGTAAGCTAAAGGCACGGTGCCGATCGATCCGAACAGTTTGTCCGAACAGTTTGCCGCGGGATGCAGAGACGCTGCGGAAGATTGTCGTGGATCTGGCCGAGCAACCGGATCGCTCCCTGGCCGAGCAGAACAAGTATCAGAGTCTGTTGCGCGAACTGTTGGAAGCGCAACGCAACCGCAAGAGTGAGCAGTTGTCGAAAGAGCAGCTGGCATTGTTTGAGGCGGCGTGGCAGGCGCGGAGTACGGAAGACGAATCCGCTGCCGGCGAGGACGACGATGATCTCGATGGCGATGCGGGAGCCGGGGCGGCGCCCAAGGAAACGCCGAGCCAGAAACGCGGCGGGCGTCAGCCTCTGGCGCGGCATCTGAAGCGAGAGAGAATCATTCACGACCTGGCCGAGGCGGAGAAACACTGTGCCGGCTGCGGCAAGGACCTGCGGTTGATTGCGGAAGAGACCAGCGAACGCTACGAATACATCCCGGCCTCGATGAAGGTGATTCAGGACGTTTGTCTGAAGTACGCCTGTGACGCACCGTGAGAACCGCCACCAAGCCACCGCCACCGATCGAGAAGAGCACGGCCGGCGCGAGCTTATTGGCGCAAGTGATCGTGCGGCCACATCCGGCAGCGCGATAGATATGGCTGCGCCCGGAGCTCGTGATATACCCCAACCGCGGCCCTTCCGGAT
>Ga0310810_10006011_pt1 | contig 13652 bp, 8 predicted proteins | sample NCmetagenome_FD_207641 | JGI IMG/M metagenome (GOLD analysis project Ga0310810, IMG submission 207641) | Soil microbial communities from experimental microcosm in Duke University, North Carolina, United States - NC | ecosystem: Engineered > Artificial ecosystem > Soil microcosm > Unclassified ... | reverse complement strand
GTGGGACGAGGCGGACGACGCGCTGCGGCGCTCACTGGCTCTGGCGGAGGCGATCGGCCAGCCGCGCCAGACCTGGCTGAGCCACGTCGCGCTCGGCCGGCTCGACGCGGCGCGGGGGCGGCGGGACGACTCGAGGGCGCGGTACCGCGGCGCGTGGGCTATCATCACGAGGCTGCGAGCAACCACGCGGGATCCCGGTCTTCGGGCTGGGCTCGAGTCATCGCCGCTCATTCGCGAAGTCGAAACCCTGATCGGGAGGTAGCCATGGCGGTCGAGCTCGGCGTCCTCATTCCCACCCGTGAGAGCATCATGTCCGGCCGCCCCGAGACCGGTCCCCTGATCGCGATGGCGGAGCGCGCGGAGGCGGCCGGCTTCGACTCGGTCTGGATCGGCGACTCGATCACCGCGCGGCCCCGCCACGAGCCGCTCACCCTGATGGCCGCCATCGCGGCCCGCGCCCGGCGGGTGCGCCTGGGCACCGGCGTGCTGCTGCCCGCGCTCCGCAACCCGGTGGTGCTCGCGCACCTGATCGCCACCGTGGACCGGGTGGCCGAGGGCCGCGTGATCCTGGGGGTGGGCATCGCGGCCGACGGCCCCGCCATTCGCAAGGAATTCGCGGCCTGCGGCGTGCCGTGGGACCGGCGAGTGAGCCGCTTCCTCGAAACGCTCGAGATCTGCCGCGCGCTCTGGACCCGCGACGGGGTCGCGTTCTCGGGCAAGCACTTCACGCTCGAGGGCGCGACCGTCGAGCCCAAGCCGCACCGGCCCGGCGGCCCGCCGATCTGGATCGGCGGCAGCGGCCCCACCGCCTTCCGCGAGGCCGCGCGCTTCGACGCGTGGTTCCCGACCGGCCCGACCGTGGAGTTCTTCGCCGAGCACTTCCCGCGCATCCAGGCCGCGGCCCGCGCGGCGGGGCGCCCGGCGGACGCGGTCGGCGGCGCGGCCTACGTCACGCTGGCCCTCGACCCGAGCCGGGCCGCGGCCGAGCAGCGCCTGCGGCAGTTCCTCGAGTCGTACTACTCGGCGCCCGCCGCCGCGATGATGGCGCGGCAGGCCACCTACGCGGGGCCGGTGGAGGGCTGCGTGGAGTGGCTGCAGCGCTGGATCGACGCGGGGGCCCGGCACCTGGCCCTGCGGTTCGCGGGCGGCGACCAGCTCGCGCAGGTCGACGAGGCGGCCACCAAGCTCCTGCCGCGCCTTCGCTAGACCCTCGTCCGGGACCTACTTCGCCTTCAGCCTCAGCTCCTCCAGCGGCCCCGCATAGGGGAAGGAGGGAATCAGGCTCAGCGCGGCCTCTTCCATGCGCGGCCCGTACGCGCGGATAAACCCGTTCTCCCAGATCGGCGCGAAGACCACGCGCTCCTGGACGATGCGCTGGATCTGGTGGAGCATCTCCTCGCGCTTCTTGCGATCCATCTCCTGGATCTGAGCCTGGAAGAGCGTCTCGATCTCCGGGATGGAGCCGTAGGAGAGCACGCCCTTGCCGGTCGCGAAGGCCTCGAGCCGCGTCGAGGCATTGCCCGCGTTCCCGGTTGCCCCGACGAAGAGGTTCCTGACCTTCTTGTCCCGCCAGGCCGAGAGGAGCGCCGCGCGCTCCATCGTGCGCACGCGCGTCCGGATGCCGACCGCGCCCAGATAGCTGGCGATGGCCTCGCCCATCGAGTTGTAGGGCGGGAAGGGCGTGAGGTCGCCCGCGTCCACGCCATGAGGGAACCCCGCTTCCGCGAGCAGCGCTTTCGCGCGCTTCGGGTCGTAGGGATCGGGCGGGATCGGCAGCGCGAATTCCTGGTGGCGGGGCACGATGTTGCCGGTGGGTCCGGAGAAGCCGAGCGACTCGGCCTCGTTGATGGCCTGGCGGTCGATCGCGAGGCTCGCGGCCAGGCGGACGCGCCGGTCCGCCCACGGCGACCCGGCCACCCACTGCTCGGGGAACATCAGGAAGAGCACTCCGTTGGTGCGCATCGCGGTGAGGGTGAGGCCGGGCGTGCGCCGGACATCCTCGGCGATGGGCCCGTTGAGGAAGTAGGCGATGTCGACCTCGCCGCGCTTGAGGGCGGCCGCGCGGGTCGACTCCTCCGGGATGCTGCGCATGATCAGCCGCTTCACGCTGGGAATCTTCCGCCAGTAGCCGTCGAACGCCTCGAGGGTCAACTCGATGCCGGGCTGGAAGCTCACGAAGCGGTACGGGCCGGCCCCGACGGGGGCCCGCCGGAAGCCATCCTCGCCCACCTTCTCGAGGTACTTCTTCGGCACGATCCAGGCGGCCCCGGACGCGCTCGTGCCGTAGAAGGTCATGAAGTCCGGCCAGGGATCCCTCAGATGGAACCGGACGCGGCCCGGGTCCACCACCTGCACGTCGCGCACGCGGTCCTTGAGGATCGGCGCGGCCGCGCCACGGTAGCGCTCGAAGGAGAACTTCACGTCCTCGGCGGTGACCGGATCGCCGTTGTGGAAGCGCGCGCCCTTGCGGAGCACGAACTCCCAGGTCCGCCCGTCCTTCGACATGGACCACGACTCGGCGAGGCTCGGGGCGTTGAGCGCGGCGGGCATCGGCTTCACCAGGGCGTCGTGGAGCGCGTACAGGATCATGAAGGGAGTGATCTCGGCGTCGGTCTCCGCGGGATCGAGCCACCGGGTCGCCAGCGTGATGTGGGCCGCGACGGTGACGGTGGCGCTCGGCTGGGCCGCGGCGACCGCGGCGCCGAGCAGCGCGAGCGCGACGAGGGGGACGAGCGGTCGGAGCGCACGGGTCATGGGCGCCTCCTGCCATCTCTCATCAAGGGTGGGACGGCATGAGACTACCACGGGCGCCTTCTGATAGACTGCCGCTCGACCCGCTCCCAACCCCTCATCGGAGGTCGGACATGACCCGGTTCCTGCGATCACTGACGATCCTCGGCTTCGCTTTCACCCTCACGCTCGGAGCTCTCGGGCCGGCCTCGGCCCAGGAGCAGCCCCGCGCGGGTGGCGAGCTGATCTTCGTGGTCGCGGCCGAGCCGCCCGGCTTCGACGGGCACCGCGAGGAGACCTTCGCGATGCTCCATCCGACCGCGCCGCACTACAACACCCTGATGCGGGTGGATCCCACCGACCGGACCGGCACCAAGTTCGTGGGCGACCTGGCCGAGTCGTGGACGGTCTCGGCGGACAAGCGCACCTACACCTTCAAGGTCCGGCGCGGCGTGAAGTTCCACGACGGCAGCCTGATGACCGCGGCCGATGTGAAGGCCTCCTACGACCACATCATCTTCCCGCCGCCCGGCGTGGTCTCGAGCCGCAAGGCCGCCTACCGCGGAGTGGAGTCGGTGGAGGCCCCGAACGCGGACACCGTGGTCTTCCGCCTCAGGGCCCCCGAGGCCTCCTTCATCGCCAACGTGTCGTCGCCGTGGAACTACATCTACAAGGCCGAGATCCTCGCCAAGGATCCCCACTGGTACGAGAAGAACATCATGGGCACCGGCCCCTTCAAGTTCGTGGAGTACGTGCGCGGCTCGCACTGGGTGGGCAAGAGGAACCCGGACTACTGGGACAAGGGCAAGCCCTACCTCGACGGCTACCGCGCCATCTTCATCCAGGACGCGGGCGCGCAGGTGGCGGCCATCCGCGGCGAGCGCGCCATGATCCAGTTCCGCGGCTTCACCCCGTCGCAGCGCGACGGCCTCGTCCAGGCGCTCGGCAACAAGATCACGGTGCAGGAGAGCGCCTGGAACTGCTCGATCCAGGTGGCGATGAACCAGGAGAAGAAGCCCTTCGGCGACAAGCGGGTGCGCCGCGCCCTCTCGCTGGCGCTGGACCGCTACGCGGGCTCGAAGGCCCTCTCGCGCATCGCGATCGTGAAGGACGTGGCCGGCATCCAGGTGCCGGGGACGCCGTGGGCCACGCCGCCGGAGGAGCTCGCCAAGCTGGCCGGCTATGGCCCCGACATCAACGCTTCCCGCGCCGAGGCCCGGCGCCTCCTGAAGGAGGCCGGCGCGGAGGGGCTCTCCTTCACCCTGACCAACCGCGGGGTCCCGCAGCCCTACGAGCCGGTCGGCATCTGGCTCATCGACCAGTGGCGGCAGGTCGGCCTCAACGTCAAGCAGGTGACCCTCGAATCCGCCGCGTGGCTGCAGGCCCAGAAGGCGGGCGACTTCGAGGTGTCCACCAACGCCCCGTGCAACTCCATCGTCGAGCCCGACATGGACCTGCACTGGTTCCTGACCACCTCACCGGTGAACTTCAGCCGCCACAAGGACACGGTGATGGACGATCTCTACCAGCGCCAGTCCCGCGCCACCGACCCGGAGGAGCGTCGCAAGCTGCTGCGCACCTTCGAGAAGAGGCTCTACGACGACGAGGTGCACTACATCATGACCTTCCAGTGGAACCGCATCGTGCCGTATCTCTCGAAAGTGCGGGGCTGGTCGATCACGCCGAGCCACTTCCTGAACTGCCAGCTCGACACGGTGTGGCTAGCGGAGTAAGCGGCCCCGGGGTCAAACGCGCTCCAGCGTCACCGAGACGCGCGCCCCCTCGAGGTCGACCTCGCGGGTCGTCCCGCCCGCGGACGGGGGCCCGCAGTGTAGCTCCACCGCGAGGGTCTCGCCGCAGATGTAGCGCGAGTGCTCCTCGATGGCCTCCGCGACCTCACCGTGGGCATCCACCCGGATGCGGATGCGATCGTCGACGTCGAGCCTGGCGTCCTTGCGCATCAATTGGATCTGATGGACGAGCTGGCGGGCCAGCGCCTTCCGCTGGAGGTCGGGCGTCATCGTGGTATCGAGGGCGACCATCACGTCTCGGTCGGCGGCGGCCGCAAAGCCGTCCCGGCCCTCCATGGTGAAGCGGAGATCTGTCCACCCGAGCCTGACCTCGACGTCACCCGCCGCGAGGGTGATGGCGCCGGTGGCGAGCAGCGCGTCGCGGACGATGCGGGCCGGCCGCGCCGCCAGGGCCGCGCGGAGGGTGGGGACGGAATTCGGCGGCAGCGTCGAGGTGTCGTCCATGTCGAGCTCCACCGAGATGGCGACCCGCTCGTCGAGGCTCGCCACGGTCTCGAGGTGTTCGACGTTCAGCTCGTCGAGGACGTCCCGCTCGAAGGCCCGGACCGCGCGCTCCACATCGGGGGACGCCAACAGGAGGGCCCGCCCGAGGGGCTTCCGAACCTTGAGGCCGGCGGCGTTGCGGGCCGCGAGCCCCACGCTGAGGACTCGTCGGGCCGCCTCCACCTGGGCTTCGAGGGCGGGCTGGGCGCGCGCGGGGTCGGGCTCCGGGAACGGAGCGAGGTGGAGGCTGACGGGCGCGTCTGGAGATACTGCGCGCACGAGGTTCTGGTAGACGTGTTCGGTGATGAACGGCATGACCGGAGCGAGGAGCTGGCACACCCGCACCAGCACGTGGTAGAGGACCTGGAAGGCGGCCTGCTTCTCGTGGTCGAGGGTGCCCTTCCAGAACTCGCGCCGCCGCCGCCGCACATACCAGTTCGACAGATCGTCGCGGATGAACGTATCGACCGCGGCGAGGGCGCGCCGCATCTGATAAGTATCGAGGGCCAGGCGCACCTCCCCGATCACGGCCTGGAGCCGGCTCAGCAGCCATCGCTCGATCGGCGCCACGTCGACTGGTACGCGGTCCGGTCCGTGGAGCGGGGGCCGGTCGATGTTCGCGTAGGTCACGAACAGGCTGTAGACGTTCCAGAACGTCAGGAACCGCCGCTTGACGTCCCGGGCCGCCTCGAAGCTGAAGCGGATCGGCTCGCTGATGGTCTGCGACGCGAACATGTGGCGGATCACGTCGGGGCCCATCTTCTCGAGCGCGTCGTCGAGCCAGACCGCGTTGCCCCAGCTCTTGTGCATCTCGCGGCCGTCGCCGGCGAGCACCCGCTCGTGCGCCAGCACCGTCCGGTAGGGGCTCGTGCCCTCCATTGCGGTGGACATGAAGAGCAGTGCGTAGAACCATCCGCGGAGCTGGCCCACCGCCTCGACGATGAAGTCGGCCGGGAACCAGCGCTCCCATTGCCGGCGATCCTCGAGGTAGCCCAGGGTCGAGAAGGGCACGATGCCGGCGTCGAGCCAGCAGTCGCCGACCTCGGAGACGCGCGATACCGGCCGCGCACAGGCGGGGCAGCGGATGACGATGGCGTCGAGCCACGGGCGGTGCAGCTCGGGCAGCGCGTCGACGGCCCCGGGATCGAGCGCCAGCTCTCGGAGCTCCCGGCGCGAGCCGATCACGGTGAGGCGCCCGCACCCGCACGGGTAGAACGGCAGCGGCAGGCCCCAGTATCGCTTGCGCGAGATGCACCAGTCGCCCATGTTGGCGAGCCAGTCGTCCATGCGCCGCTCCATGTAGCCCGGGAGCCAGGTGACGCGCTCGTTGGCGGCCCGGGCCAGCGGTCGGATGTCGGTGGCGCTGAGGAACCATTCGTCGGCAACCCGGAAGATCAGCTCCTGGCCACACCGCCAGCAGGTGGGATAGCGATGCCGGTACGTGGCCCGCGCGAAGAGCAGGCGGCGCTCCTTGAGCAGGCTCGCGATGACGGCGGCGGAGTCGGCGACCGCTCTCCCCGAGAGGTTCCCGAAGCCATCGAGGTAGCGTCCCTCGGGATCCACGGGCGCAATGACGGGGAGCCGGTGGCGGCGACCGAGGTCGAAGTCCTCGAGGCCGCAGCCGGGCGCGATGTGGACGAGCCCGGTGCCTTCCTCGGCGGACAGCTCCTCCCAGGGGATCACCCGGTGGTCCACGCCCCGCTGAGCGGGCAGATCGTCGAACAGTCCGGCGTAGGGCAGCCCGACGAGCTCGGCCCCCTTGAGGATTCGCCTCGGCGGCCCGAGCGCCGGGTAGCGCCCGGCCACCGCGGCGGCGACGTAGTAGATCGCGTTCGCCCCCGCGCATTCGGCATAGTCCAGGTCCGGGTGAACGGCCACCGCGACGTTGGCCGGCAGCGTCCACGGCGTCGTCGTCCACACGAGCAGCCGGTGGTCCGGACGGTCCGGTAACGGCAGCGCGATGGTCACCGACTCGTGCGTGAGCTCGGCATAGGCATCCAGCATCTCGTGCTGCGAGATCGAGGTGCCGCACCGCGTACACCACGGCATCGGGCGATGGCCCGTGTACAGCCAGCCGCGCTCGTGGCAGCGCTTCAGGAACGCCCAGTTGTACTCGATGTTGCTGTCGGACATCGTGAAGTAGGAGCTCGGCCAGTCCATCCACTGGCCCAGCCTCTTGGACTGCTCGGTCTGGACCGCCGCGAAATGCATCACCCGCTCGCGGCAGGCACGGGAGAAGCGCTCGAGACCGAACGCCTCGATCTCCCGCTTCGAGTCGAACCCCAGTGCCTTCTCGACCTCGACTTCCACCCAGAGCCCCTGGCAGTCGAAGCCGTTCTGGAACCGTTGCTCGTAGCCGCACAGCGCGCGGTAGCGCTGGACGACGTCCTTGAACGTGCGACCCCACGCGTGGTGGATCCCCATGGGATTGTTTGCGGTGATCGGCCCGTCGAGGAAGGAGAACCGTCGTCCCCCGCGGTTCCGGGCCACGAGACGGGAAAAGACTCGCTCGCGTTCCCAGAGCTGCAGCGTGTCGGTCGCAACGGCGACGAAATCGAGCGACCCCGGCGTGGTGAACATGCCCGCCTCCCCCTTGTCTGGCCTCGAGTGGCCCGGGTTCCGGCGACGAGAAACGAAACGGCCGCCAGGAACCCTGACGGCCGTGGGATACGTGAAAGTGGTACTGGTGACCGTCAGCTCACATGGATCTCCGCGCTCATGGCTGACGGACTAATTCGAGGCATGGGCCGATGATAGCACAAAGGGCAACCGGCCGAGGCGGGGCCTCGGTCAGCCGAGGGTCAGCACCGCCTTGCCCGGGTACTTGCGGGCAATCAGGTCCGCCGCGACCTGGGCAATGTCGGTCCACGGCCGCTCCACGCTGACGTGGGGCGCGAGCTGGCCCGCGGCCACCAGGTCGGCGAGGCGGCGCAGGCCGATCGCGGCGGGCTCGTTGCCGAGCTCGGTGAAGAGGTAGAAGCCGTAGAGCTGCGTGCGGCCGGTGGCGAAGAAGGTGCGCGCGTCGAACGTCACGTCGGCGGAGGCGGAGACGCCGAGGGTCACGCAGACCCCGCCCCGCTCGAGCGCGGCGAGCGCGGTGCCGAGCGTGCGACCGCCGACCGACTCGACCACCAGGTCGTACTTGGGCGCGGGCGGGATGTCGTCGCCGACCGTGACCTCGTGAGCGCCGAGCTGGCGGACCGCGGCGGACTGGTCGGCCCGGCGCACCGCGGCGGTGACGTGGGCGCCGCCCAGGCGCGCGAGCTGGACCGCGAAGTCGCCCACGCCGCCGGTGGCGCCGGTGACCAGCACCCGCTTGCCCAGGATCGTCCCGTTCTTGCCGAGGGCGTGGAGCGCGGTGAGGCCCGCCACCGGGAACGTCGCGGCCTGGGAGAACGTGACCTTGTCGGGCAGCTCGGCCAGGGCGTGGGTCGGCACCGCGGCGCGCTCGGTCCACGCGCCCTCCGGCAGGAAGCCGACCACGCGCGCGCCGACCTTGGGGCCGGAGCCGTCGGAGGCGGCGCGCTCGACGGTGCCGGCCAGGTCCCAGCCCGGGCGCCAGCCCGCGGGGGCCATCGTCGAGCGACGGACCTCGCCGCGGTTGAGCGAGATGGCGCGGACGTGGACGATCGCTTCGCCGCGGTCGGGGGTGGGGGCGGGTACCGGGCGGATGACGAGGCGGCCCGGCGCGGCGGGGTCGACGACTACGGCCTGGTTGTCGCTCATCTCGTTCTCCTCAGATGACGCCGTCGCGCTTGAGCTGGTCGATCTGCTCGGGGTTGTAGCCGAGCAGGCGGCTGTAGACCTCGGTGTTGTGCTCGCCCAGCAGCGGGGAGCGCGTCACGTCGGTGGGCGAGTCCGAGAGGCGCACCGGGTTGCCGGGCATCGGGTAGGGGCCGCGGCGCGGGTGCTCGAGGTCCACGACGAAGCGGCGCTTGCGGAGATGCGGGTCGGCCAGCACCTCGGTGGAGTCGAGCACCGCGCCGCAGGGGACGCCGGCGCCCGCCATGATCTCCATGACCTCGTGCTTGTTCCGCTTCTCGGTCCACGCCTCGATCATCGCGTCGACCTCGTCGACGATCGCCACGCGGTCGCGCCGGTCGTGGTAGCGCGCGTCGTCGCCCATCTCGGGGCGTCCCACGATCCTCGTCAGCGCCTTCCACATGTCCACGGTGGCGCAGTGGATGAAGACGTAATCGTTGGGCCCGCCCGGGCTGCAGCGGTAGATGTTGGACGGCGCGGCGGCCGCGGAGCGGTTGCCCTGCCGCGGGGCGGGCTTGCCGGTGGCGTAGCTCTCGCGCAGGTGGATGCGCAGCAGGTTCACCACCGCCTCCTGCTGGGCGACCTCGACCTGCTGGCCCTTCCCGGTGGCCTGGCGCTGGATGATGGCGGCCAGGATGCCGATGGCGGTGTGCAGCCCCGCGCCGGTATCGGCGAGCCCGCCGATGGCCTTGGTGGGCGGGCCGTCGGGCGAGCCGGTCATGCTCATCGCCCCGGCCATGGCCTGGGCGATCCACTCGAAGCTCTTGTACTCCGCATAGGGCCCGCCGCCGCCGAAGCCCTTCACGGAGGCCGCGATCAGCCGCGGGTTCAGCCGGCTGAGCGTCTCCCAGCCGAGGCCCAGGCGCTCCATCGCGCCCGGGCCCATGTTCTCGACCAGCACGTCCGCGCCCTTGACCATCTCGAGAAACATGGCACGACCGCGCTCCGACTTGAGATTGAGGGTGACGCCCTTCTTGCCCGAGTTGAGCAGCAGGAAGAACCACGCGTCCTCGCCCCGCTTGTCGGAGAGCGCGGTGCGGCCGGGCTCGCCGGTGGGCGGCTCGATCTTGATGACGTCCGCGCCGAGCCACGCCAGCATCTGGGTGGCGGACGGGCCGGCTTCGTACTGGGTGAGGTCGAGGACGCGGATCCCCGCGAGGGCCTGGGCCATGGTCGAAGCCTCCCCTACGTGGTGTAGGCCGAGAAGCGGACGGTCTGCGCCCGCGCCTTCGAGTCGGTGATGACGTTGACCACCGCCGGCTTGCCCGAGGCGAACGCGCGCTCGAGGGCGGGGCGGATGTCGTGCGGCTTCTCCACGAACTCGCCGTGCGCGCCCAGCTCCTGCGCCACCCGGTCGTAGCGGGTGTGACCGAGGTTACGCCCGGGCTTGGGCAGCGGTCGCGTCCACGGGGCGTCGGCGGTCCAGCCGCCGTTGTTGCTGATCACCACCACCACCGGGATCTTGTGCCGCACCGCGGTGTCGATCTCCATGGCATTGATGCCGTAGGAGCCGTCGCCGTGCAGCACCAGCACCTGCGCGTCGGGCTTGGCGACCTTCGCGCCCACGCCGAAGGGCAGGCCCACGCCCATGGTCCCGAACGCCCCGGAGTTGAGCCGGTGGCCCGCCACGTAGGTCGGGATGGCCTGGCGGCCGAAGTTCAGGATCTCCTGGCCGTCCACCACCAGGATGGAGTCGCGCCGCACGAAGTCGCGGATCTCCTTGCAGAGGCGCAGGGGGTGGATCGGGGTCTCCTCCCGGCTCATCGCCTTGTCCTGCTCGGCGCCCTTCTCGGCGTCGAGCGTGCGCAGCTTGCCCGTCCAGGCCGCGTAGCGCTTCGGGCCGAGCTTGCCGGCGGCCTCCGCGCGCAGCTGCTCGAGCACCGCGCGCGCGTCGCCCGCGATCGGCACGTCCACCGCGCGGTTGTGGCCGAGCTGGGTGGGATTGATGTCGACGTGAATCACCTTGAGATCGGCGGCGAAGCGCGGCGGGCGGCCGAACTGGATCACCCAGTTGAAGCGCGTGCCCACCGCCAGCACCACGTCGGCCTCGGTGAAGGCCTTGCTCCGCGCGTTGAGGAACGCCAGCTCGTGATCCTCCGGGATCAGGCCGCGCGAGATCGGGGTGGTGTAGAACGGGATGCCGGTGGCCTCCACGAAGGCCTGGAGCGCGGCGGCGCCGTCGGACCACCACACGCCGCTGCCCGCGATGATCACCGGTCGCTCCGCCTTCGCGAGCAGCGCGACGGCCTCGCGCACCGCGCCGGGGTCGCCGAGCGTGCGGGGCGCCGGCTTCCAGGGGCCGGGGTAGTGGAGCTGCTCCTCCTCGATCTTCTCGCCCAGGATGTCGCCCGGCATGTCGATGTAGACCGGACCGGGGCGCCCGGAGGTCGCCTGGCGGAACGCGGTGTCCACCACGTCCGGGATGCGCCGGGCGTCGTAGATGCGCTCGGTCCACTTGGTGATCGGCTTCATGAGCGCGACCTGGTCGATCTCCTGGAAGGCCTCCATGCCCAGGTAGACCCGCGGGCTCGACCCGCCGATGGCGACCAGCGGGGCGCAGTCGGTGAAGGCGTTGGCCACGCCGGTGGCCAGGTTGATGGCGCCGGGGCCCGAGCAGCCCATGGCCACCCCGGGGCGCCGCGTCACCCGCGTCCAGGCGTGCGCGGCGAGGGCCGCGGCCTGCTCGTGGCGGGTGTCGATGGCCCGGATGCCCAGCTTGATGCAGGCGGCCTCGGTCTCCAGCATCGGCCCGCCCATCAAGTAGAACATCGTGTCGACACCCTGGGACCTGAGCGCCTGCGCCAGCACTTCCGAGCCGGTGATCGTGGCCATGACCTCTCCTTTTCCTCGACTCTGCTCCGGGGGTGTCGAGACTGTAGCAGATGTAGAATGGCCGCGGGAGGGCCCCGACATGGCCGACGTTCAGTTCAACCCGATGGATCCGGCGTTCGTGGAGGATCCGTACCCGACCTACCACGTGCTGCGCAGCCAGGATCCGGTCCACCACAGCCCGCTCGGCTTCTGGGTGCTCACCCGGTACGCGGACGTGATCGCCACGCTGCGCGACCCTCGCCTGATCAAGGAGCCCATCGCGGCCTTCGTGGCCGCGCGCTTCGGGATGGCGGTGCCCGCCGGGCTCGGCCTCTCCATGCTCGACCGGGACCCGCCGGACCACACCCGGCTGCGGGGCCTGGTCAGCAAGGCCTTCACCCCGAAGGCGCTGGAGAGCCTGCGCCCGCGCATCCAGCAGATCGTGGACGGGCTACTCGACCAGATCGAGAGCCGGGGGGAGATGGACCTGATCGAGGAGTTCGCGTACCCGCTCCCGGTGATCGTGATCTGCGAGATGCTCGGGGTTCCGGTGCGCGACCACGAGCGGTTCAAGCAGTGGGGGCTCGACATCGCCCGCGGGCTCGACGCGATCATGCTGCCGCCCGACTCCGAGGTGGGCAAGCGCAGCATCACCGGTCGCCGAGCTCTCGCGGAGTACTTCCGCGAGCTGATCACGGAGCGCCGGGCCGCCCCGCGAGAGGACATGCTCTCGGCGCTCATCGCGGCCGAAGAGGCGGGGGACAAGCTCGACGAGGATGAGCTGCTGGCCACCTGCATCCTGCTCCTGGTCGCCGGGCACGAGACCACCGTGAACCTGATCGGCAACGGCACGCTCGCGCTCCTGCGCCACCCCGAGCAGCTCCGTCGCCTCCGCGAGGACCCCGCGCTCATCGGCAGCGCGGTCGAGGAGCTGCTGCGCTACGACGGGCCGGTGCAGCGCACCGCGCGCATCCCGAGCGAGGACATCACGATCGGCGGGCGCACCATCCCCAAGGGCGAGATGGTGATGCCCTTCCTGGGCGCGGCCAATCGCGACCCGGCCCAGTTCCCGGATCCGGACCGCCTCGACATCACCCGCGCCGACAACCGGCACATCGCCTTCGGCATGGGCATCCACTTCTGCCTGGGCGCTCCGCTCGCGCGCATGGAAGGGCAGATCGCGATCAACACCCTGCTCCGGCGGCTGCCCAAGCTGGCGCTGGCCGGCCAGCGGCCGGAGCACCGGCAGAGCCTCACGCTGCGGGGGCTCGTGTCGCTGCCGGTCGCGTTCTGAGCGCGCGCGGGCTCGCCCTCGTCGCCCTGCTCCTCCTGGACGGGGCCGCGCGCGCCCCCGCGTGGGGTCAGGAGGCGCCGCGCTCGCCCACCCCGCCGTCGGTGCCGCTGGCCGCGCGGGTGGTCGACGTGGCGCGCGGGCTCGAGCGACCCTGGGGCCTCGCGTTCCTGCCCGACGGGCGCCTGCTCGTGACCGAGCGGCCGGGCCGGCTGCGCCTCGTGACCGGGGGCGTGCTGTCGGCGCCGCTCGCCGGCGTGCCGATCGTGTTCGCACGGGGGCAGGGCGGCCTCCTCGACGTCGCGCTCGGCCCGACCTTCGATCAGGACCACCTCGTCTACCTGTCGTTCGCGGAGCCGGGCGCGGGGGGCGCCTCCACCGCGGTGGCCCGCGGCCGGCTGGGTCCGCGCGGGCTCGAGGGCACGCAGGTGATCTGGCGGCAGCAGCCCAAGGTGGAGGGGCCGAACCACTGGGGATCGCGCCTGGTCTTCCGGCCCGACGGCACCCTCTTCGTCACGCTCGGCGAGCGCTTCGCCTACCGGGAGCGCGCGCAGGACCTCTCGACGACGCTCGGCAAGATCGTGCGGATCGGTCCCGACGGCTCGATCCCGGCCGACAATCCGTTCGTCGGCCGCCCGGGGGTGCTGCCCGAGATCTGGTCCTACGGCCATCGCAATGTCCAGGCCGCCGCGCTGGACCCGCAGGGGCGGCTGTGGACGGTGGAGCACGGGGCGATGGGCGGCGACGAGCTGAATCGCCCCGAG
>Ga0310810_10006010_pt1 | contig 13652 bp, 10 predicted proteins | sample NCmetagenome_FD_207641 | JGI IMG/M metagenome (GOLD analysis project Ga0310810, IMG submission 207641) | Soil microbial communities from experimental microcosm in Duke University, North Carolina, United States - NC | ecosystem: Engineered > Artificial ecosystem > Soil microcosm > Unclassified ... | reverse complement strand
CCCGCCGTGAGCACCGAGGCGTGGCAGCTCATGTCGCCCACGGTGCGGGTCGGACCGTGGAAGGCGTGAAACGGCTCCCACTCGCGGGTGGGATGCTCGAGCGGGAGATTGAACTGGTGGATCGCGGTCGCAACCATCGGCGCACCCGGCGAGTAAGGGGGAGGAGCGGGCACCAGGCGATTCACCTGGCCATCGTCGCGTCCGGCAACGAGGATCGCGGGCGGCCGCGGCTCGGCCCGGAACCGGAAGGGCCAGTCGAGCTGAGTGGGCTCGGGGATCCGGACCGGGCTTTCCGCCGCCGCGTACTGGAGCAGGAGTGCCAGGCGCCGGCCGCTCCGGCGGCTGTTGTCGGAGCCGTGCCAGAGCCGGCCGTCGAAGAGGAGTGCGTCGCCGTTGGTCATGTCGGGCTGGATGAGCGCCGCATCCGGATCGCTCTCCCGCGCGATGGCGAGCATCGCATCGGGCGTGGCGAGCTCGCGCCGCATGCCGCGCGCGAGCCGCGCCTCCTGTACCGTGACGCCCAGCCGATGGGAACGGGTGATGAGCTGAAGCGCCGATTCGCGGCTCATGTGCTCGATGCCCACCCAGAAGCTGGCGAACCGCTGGCCCGGAGCGCACGACTCGATGTCGCTGTGCCACGGGTGGATGTCGCCCGGGCCGCGGATGACGGCCTGCGCACCCCACAGCACCACGTTCTCGCCGAGCACGGTGGTGAGGAGCGAAATGATGGCGGGACGGGTGGCCAGCTCGTAGAGGAACCGCTCGTGTACCGCACGGCCCTTGTACCAATCGGCGGGTGCCGGGTGATCCGGCCGGTGGATGTACGCGGCGATCCGCCGGCACTCGGCCGGGGTGAAGAGGCGAATGGGTCCGAGGAATCCGTCGCGCGCGAATGCCGCGCCGGGGGTGATGCCGGCGGAGACTGTTGTGGTCATCTGCGCTCCAGTGTGGCTCAGCAGCGGCGCTGGCGGTGTTCCTTCGGGGTGCAGCCGAAGCCGTTCGTGGCCCAGAGCCCGCGTCCGGCCGCGCGGGCCGCGGTGACGCCGGCCCGAATCCGCTCGACGTACCGGACGTTGGGCGGGTAGACCAGGGCTACGGCAAAGCCTGACCGGGTCATTTCCTCGTTGACGAGGCGCCCGTCGGGCAGGAAGGCATATGCAAGAAGGCGGCCGAACTGGTCCCGCGGCTGGACATCCTGCTCGAGCGCCACGGTGGCGCCCCGGGGCAGGAGCCGGCTCAACTCCGACCGCGCCGCCGCCCCGAAGGGGCGCTGGTCCAGCTCCGGCGCGTCGATGAGGAGCAGCCGGACCCGGACCGTCTGGGGGCACGTGGCGCGGAAGGTGTCCCCGTCGGAAACGGCGGTGACGCGGCAGGTGAGCCGAGGTGGCACCGGGCCCGCCCCGGGGGACGCGGCGGAGCAGGCCGCGCCGGCCGCGACGAGGGCCGCGAGCCGGATGTGCCGGAGGGCATGGCGCGACGGTCGTCCGGTGCCGGGCATCATGCTCGGGGTGCTGGGGACGGAGTCATGGATAAATGGAATAGCCCTTTCGCCGGGCGGGCCCGGAGCCCATCTTGCCGGCACACCTTCATAATCTGCGCCCGTGCCAACCCCCCGGGCAGCTCCGGTGTCCAAGCAGAGCCGGGCGGAACCCCGGCCGGCAGCTTTGCCTGAAAGGAATGAGCCATGTCTCCCAGAGTAGTCCGGAGGTCCGCCCTGGCCGCGGGCCTGGTGCTGGTGGCCGCCCCGACCGCCTGGCTGCTCGCGCGGAAGGGTCCCTCGGCGGCGGAGTCGACGCTCGTCGGCACCGTCAAGCGCGGCGATTTCCGCGTGACCGTCACCACCTCGGGCGAGCTCCGGGCGCAGAAGTTCGTGCAGATCACCGGTCCAGCCAACGCCCAGCAGGCGCAGATCTACCAGATGAAGATCGCCTCCATCGTGCCCGAAGGTACCACGGTCAAGGCCGGCGAGGTGGTGGCCGAGCTCGATCGGTCGGCCGCCGCGACCAAGGTGGCCGAGGTGACGCTCGCCGTGCAGAAGGCGCAGGCGGTCTACCAGCAGGCCATGCTCGACTCGACGCTCAACCTGTCGAAGGCGCGGGAGGAAATCCGCGGCATGGAGCTGGCCCTGGAGGAGAAGAAGCTGGCCAAGGAGCAGAATCGCTACGAGGCCCCGACCATCCAGCGGCAGGCGGAGATCGACCTGGAGAAGGCGCAGCGCGCGCTGGCGCAGGCCCGGATTGATTACCGGACCAAGACCCAGCAGGCCCGGGCCAAGATGCAGGAAGTCGGCGCCGACCTCGAGCGGCAGCAGAACATGCAGAAGGCGGTGCAGGAGGTGATGGCCGGCTTCACCATCAAGGCGCCGGCTGCCGGCATGGTGATCTACGTGAAGGAATGGAACGGCAAGAAGCGGACAGTCGGCTCCCAGGTGTCGGCCTGGGATCCTGGGGTGGCCACGCTGCCGGACCTGACGGCGATGGAATCCGTGACTTACGTCAACGAGATCGACGTCCGGAAGGTGGCGGTGGGCCAGCCCGTCACGATCACGCTCGACGCCGATCCCACCAAGCAGCTCACCGGGCGCGTCACCGCCGTGGCCAACATGGGCGAGCAGCGGCCCAACAGCGACGCGAAGGTGTTCGAGGTCAAGGTGCTCGTCGAGCATCCCGACACCACGCTCCGCCCCGGCATGACGACCGGCAACATCATCGAGACCGCGCACGCGGCAAAGGCGCTATCGGTTTCGCTCGAGGCGCTGGGCAGCGATCACGGTACATCGTTCGTCTACCGGCAATCCGGCGGGTCAGTTACCCGGCAGGAGGTGGCGACGGGAATCGTGAATGACGACGCCGTGGTCATCCTCCGCGGCCTCAAGGAAGGCGACCGGGTACTGCTCACGCCGCCCAAGGACGGCGAGTCGATGCCGCTGGTGCGGCTCCCCGGCGCGCCGGCTCCCCCGCCCACCGTGGACAACGACACCGCCGGATCGCGGAAGCTGGTGGCCCCCGCGCGGAAGTCCTGACGACGGTGTTCCACGCCCACCTTGCGTTCGGCCTCCGTACCGCGCTCGAGGCGGTGCGGCATAACCGCCTCCGGGCGGGGCTGACCTCGCTCGGCATCCTGTTCGGCGTGGCATCGGTCATCGCGATGCTGGCCATCGGGAAGGGCGCGGAGCAGGAGATCCTGGCCCAGATGGTCCTGCTCGGCGCCAACAACGTCATCATCACGCCGCTTGCCGAGCAGAGCGAGGGCAAGGTGAAGGAAGGCGCAGACCAGTCGGGCGAGAAGAAGGTCGAGCGGTTCTCGCCCGGTCTCACCTATCTCGACGCGCAGGCGCTCGAGCGGAACGTCCCCGGTGTCGAGACCGCCGCCGCGGAGGTCGTCCTCAACACGACCATGACGCGCGAGGGACGGCGCCGGACCGGCAAGGCCGTCGGTGTCGACACCGCGTACTTCCGGCTGACCAACCTCGAGCTGGGGCGCGGCGGCTGGTTCACCCATGAGCAGGTGGAGCGCGGGCTGCCGGTGGCCATCATCGGCTACGGGGTGAAGACCCGCTTCTTCACCAGCCAGGATCCGGTGGGGCGGGAGCTCAAGGTGGGCGACACGTGGCTCACCGTGGTGGGGGTGCTCACCGACCGCCGCGTCAGCGAGGACGCGGTCTCCAAGCTCGGCGTCCGCGACGCGAACATGGACGTCTACGTGCCGGTCCGGACCATGCTGCTCCGGTTCCGCGATCGAGCCCGCGTGACCCAGCGCGACGTGGAGCAGGCCGCGAGCAACGAGGGCAACGGAGACGACACGCCCAAGACCGAGACGACCGAGCAGCATGACGAGCGGGTCAACCACAACCAGCTCGACCGCATCATCGTCCGCGTGGCCGATGCGAACGAGGTGCCGGGTGTGGTGGAGGTCGTCCGCCGGACGTTGCTTCGCCGGCACAACGGCGTGGTGGACTACGAGGTGAGCGTGCCCGAGCTGCTGCTCCGCCAGCAGCAGCGCACCCGCAACATCTTCAACGTGGTGCTCGGCGCCATCGCGTCCATTTCGCTCGTGGTGGGCGGCATCGGGATCATGAACATCATGCTGGCGTCGGTGCTCGAGCGGATCCGGGAGATCGGCGTCCGGCGCGCCGTCGGCGCCACCCAGCGCGAGATCCTGCTCCAGTTCCTGAGCGAGGCAGTGCTCATCAGCGTGGCCGGCGGGCTCGCCGGCGTGCTCCTGGGCGGCGCCATCAGCATGGGAATCGAGCGGTTTGCCGGCATCCACACCATCGTGTCCGTCGTATCCGTGGCCATTGCCTTCGGGGTTTCGTTTGCGGTCGGCGTGCTGTTCGGCATTGTGCCGGCGCAGCGCGCGGCGCGGCAGGATCCCGTGGTCTGCCTTCGCTATGAGTAGGGCCGTCATGAGTCATTCCCTGCAGCACGTTCCGCTCGCCGCGGCCGTTGCCGTGGCGCTCATGTGGGGCCGGCCGGCGCCGGCACAGGAGCCGCTGACGCTGGAGCGCGCGGTGGCGCTGGCCCAGGAGCAAGGCTACCAGGGCCGGGCGGCGGTCGCCGCGCGGGACGCCGCCCGCTATCGCGATCGCGGCTTCTACGCCGCGTTCATGCCGCAGCTCTCGCTCGGCGGCACGCTGCCGCGCTACAATCGCGCAATCATCCCCGTGCTTCAGCCCGACGGCACCACGCTCTTCCGCCCGCAGAACCAGACTGACGCCGGCCTCACGGCCAGCATCAACCAGCGCCTTCCCACCGGCGGCGATCTCTTCGTGCAGTCGTCGCTCACGACGTTCTCGATCAGCGGCGATCAGGCGGTGCACACCTGGTCGTCCACACCCGTCTCGCTCGGCATCCGGCAGTCGCTCTTCCGACCCAACACCTTCGCGCTCGACCGGCGCGAGCGGCCCATCATCTCGGATCTGGCCGAGCGGCAGTACCTCGCCGCCCGGGAGGATCTCGCGGGCCAGACCACCAATCTCTTCTTCGACATGTACTCGGCCGGAGTGGCGCTCCGGAACGCTACGGCCAACGCCGCGGTCAACGACACGCTGTACACGCTGAACAAGGGACGGTTCGAGGTCGGCAAGATCGGCGAGAACGACCTGCTCCAGAGCGAGCTGGCGCTGCTCCGGGCCCGCACGGCGGCGGATGCGGCCAGGCTGGAGTACGCGCGGACCGAGTCCGCCCTCCGCCTTGCCATCAATCTGCCGGCGCCGGCGCCGCTCGACCTGGTGATTCCGGCCGGGACGCCGGAGTATGTGCCCGACACGGCGGTCGCCGTGGCCGAGGCGTCGCGCAACGGGACGAGTGCCGCCAATGTGGCGCTGAGCACGGTGCAGGCGGAGCGCCGGGTGTCGGAGGCCCGGCTCAACAACGGCTTCAGCGCCACGGTGCAGGCGAGTGTGGGCTTCAATGCCACCGCGCCCGAAGTCGGGCTGGCGTACCAGAACCTGCTACAGGCGCGTCAGGCCACGATCTCGGTCGAGCTGCCGCTCTTCACCTGGGGCACCGGCAGCAACGCGGTGAAGGCCGCCGAGTCGGACCGGGAGCAGATTGCCAACCTGGGGCGTTCGACCATCGAGCAGGCGGCGCAGGCCGCGCGCTTCGCGGCGCTGCAGCTTCCGCTGGCGCGGCGGAACCTGGCGCTCTCAGCCAAGGCGGATACGGTCGCGGCCAAGCGGTTCGAGGTGGCGTACAACCGCTATGTGATCGGGCGGATTGCCATCGACAACCTGTACCTGGCCCAGTCGGAGAAGGACCAGGCCAGCGTGCAATACCTCCAGGCGCTCCGCGGCTACTGGGTGGCGCACTACCGGCTGCGCTCGCTCACCCTCTACGATTTCGAGGCCGGCAAGCCGATCCGCTAGCGTCAGCGCCCCGGGTGGTAGCTCCGCTCGGTGTGCCGGGCCAGCTGTGACGGATAGAAGTACACCTCCCTGAGATCCCCCGTGCTGTACCGCGCCGCCTGATCGTTGAAGTGGGGCGACGCGGGATCCCCGCTTTCGCCGCCCGCCGTCACCGCCCGTGCCCGCACGCTGTCGCCGAACTCCACGACCGCCACGAAGCTGTTGCCGCTGGTGCCGTACCACCGCTTCGTGCCGGGGTAGGGCCGTGCGCCGAAGGAGGCGAGCGAGCCCCAGGTGGCGGAGGTGAAGCCGACGGGGATGCTGGGCCCGCGGTCGCTGAACGGCTGGACGATGTCGCCGGTGAGGCGCTGGAAGCGGTTGATGTTGCCCCAGGGTGTCCGCCAGCTGCCGAAATCTTTTTCGAGCCGGGCCGAGGCGGAGTCGAGTGTCGTGAGGAGCAGGGTGGCGGGCGCCCGGTTGCCGAGGAATTCCTCGACGGACACGCCGGCCCGCCGCGCATCGGCAAAGGCCGCGCGCTGCGCGAACGTTCCCCAGAACACCGCCAGCGATGTCGGGACCGACGTGGCAGACCACCGCCGATCCCACCCGCGGAGCGCCGCGATCGGCTCGGCCAGGCGGGCCCGGACCGGGTCGGAGGCGGCAAGGCCGTCCCACGCGGCAACGAGCGCGGGCAGCGGCTGTTCGAACCAGGTCAGATAGCTGTCGAATGCGGCGGTGACGAGCCCGTCGAGCGTGAAGTCCTTGCGGCCCTCGAGCACCCGCACCGCGTGGCGGCCGCGCGCGGAGCCGGTGCCGTTCTCGACGTACGGCGGGAAGTCCTCGCGCTTCGGGCTGCTGGGTCCCGCGGCGGACCAGGGCCAGTCGTTGCTGTTATACAGCCAGCCGCTCGCCGGATTCAGGAGCCCGGGTGTCTCGTCGAGCGAGAGCACGCCGTGCCAGTCGGTGGCGGGATCGCTGCCATCCACCGGCCTCGTCCAGTCGAACTGTGGATTCCGCCGCGGAATGAAGTTGGCGTGGAAGTAGGCGATGTTGCCGTCGGCGTCGGCGAAGATGGTGTTGTTGGACGAGTTGGTGTGCAGCTCCATCGTCCGGCGGAATGCCTGGTAGTCGTGCGCCCGGGTCCGGGTGTAGGACTGCGTCAGCGCCTTGAGCGGATCGTTCATGAGACTGATCGTGACCCAGCGGCCGTCCGCCGAGCGGATCACGGGGCCATGCCGCGTGAAATACGCGGTGAAGGTCTTCCGTGCCATGCCAGCGCCGGTCTCGGTGCGGTACGGAATGGTGATGGTCGCCGTGCGCATCGGATGCTCAGCGCCCGCGTAGCGGTAGTAGAAGCGGCCGTTCCGCCGGGTCACCGTCTCCAGATACTCGTCGATCGCGTCGGCGCCGCTCGACGTGTGCATCCAGCCGGCTCGCTCGTTGAAGCCCTGGTACACGAAGAACTGCCCCCAGGTGACGGCACCGTAGGCGTTGAGCCCGGCGTCGCTCGTCATCTGGAGCTCGGAGCGGAAGAAGAACGACGTGTGCGGATTGATGAGGAGCAGCGCGTGGTGGGATGTCGTGTTGGCCGGAGCGATGGCGATGCCGTTGGAGCCGCGTGGCTCCTCGTCGGGCGCGCCGTCGGAATGGCCCTCAACGGCGGCCGGCGCTCCGGCCGGCGCCCCGTAGAACTCGCGGAGCCGGCCGAGATCCACCCGTTCGATGTCGCCGCCGATGCTGCCCTCGCTGAAGCTCAGGGCCATCCAGGGCTCGAAGCGGCGGAGCGCCCGCGGATGCACCCCGGGATGGGTGGCCAGGTAGTAGTTGAGGCCGTCGGCCCACGCGGTCATCAGCTGGCGGATCCACGCGGGGCTCCGGCCGTAGAGCGCCTGCAGCGAGTCTTCGTTGATGAAGAGCCGCGCACGCAGGTCCGCCCAGATCGCGGACTCCCCCTCGGCCTCGGCCAGCCGGCCGAGCGACGTGAGGTAGTTGGTCTCGATCCGGTTGAAGTCGTCCTCGGCCTGGGCGTAGATCATGCCGAAGACCGCGTCGGCGTCGGTCCTGCCGTGGACGTGGGCAATGCCCCAGTCGTCGCGCGTGATGGTGACGGCGTGGGCCTGCCGCTCCCAGCGGGCGCGCTCGGGTGCCTGCGCGCCGACCGTGGCGTGAGCGACGCAGGCAGCGGACAACACCAGGGCCAGCGACTTCATCGGCTCATCTCCGGATCGACTCCCACGACCGAGTAATAGCTTGCGATGCGCGCCTGCGCGCCCGCACGAGTGTACACGTCCGGCTGGCGGGTGGCGATCACCTGCGCGATCACCGCCGCCACCTCCTCCGCGCTCTGCGAATCGGGAAAGGTTCGCGAGTCGGGCCCGCCGTGCAGCGCGTTCACACCGAATTCGGTGCGGACCACGCCGGGCGACACGAGCGAGAACTGAATGCCGGGATGCGTCTCCTGCACCTCCAGCCGGAACGTGGTGGTAAGCGCGTTGAGGAAGTGCTTGGCACCGCAGTAGGCCGAGCGGGGCACGACGAAGGGGAGCCGCCCGAGCAGGGAGGAAATGTTGATCACCTGGCCGGCGTTCCGGCGCCTGAAATGCGGCAGCACCTCCTGCATGCCGTAGAGCGCCGACAGGATGTTCACCCGCATCACCGTGTCGATGTCCTCGTCGGTGAGCTGCGACGGTGGCCGGGTGATGCCCTGTCCCACGTTGTTGATCCACACGTCGATGCCGCCCAGACGCTGGAGCGTTTCCTCGACCACCCGCTGGACCTCGGCGCGCACGGTCATGTCGGCTACGATGGGGTGGGCCCGTCCGCCCGAGCGCGCCGCCACCGCCTCGAGAGCCTCGCGCCGCCGCGCCACCGCCACGACGGACATGCCCTGGCCAGCCAGCAATTCCGCCGTCGCAGCGCCGATGCCGGAGCTGGCGCCGGTGATGACGACTACCGTCATGCTCAGGTTCGGCGCGGGTGACGCAGCACGACGTCGGTGGCTCGCTCGATCCGCTCGACGAAGGCCGCAACGGTCTCGTTGTCGTGGCGGCGCGGCAGCGCGAAGTGCGGGTCGTCCGGCTGGGGCCGGCTCCCCTCCGGCGGCTCGTCCATCATGAGATCGCCGCCGCGGGACTCGACCGCCTCCTCGAAGCGCTCGACCGCCTCCTCGATCTCCGTCAGCTCGGACGGGCGCTCGCTCCCGTCGAGCGCAATGCCGAGCGCGCCAAGCCGGGACGCCACCTCGCGGGACACCCGCGTCAGATCGTCATCTCGTGTCATGCATCCCTCTCCCGTCGAAGAATGATCTTCACCAGGGCAGCGAGGCTCACGGCCGCCCAGACACCGTTGAGAATCACAAAACCATACAGGCGCGCGTGCGCCGCCACCGCGGTCAGCACGAGCGAGCCCAGCAGGTTGAGCGTCTGATAGATGGCGCTCCGCGTATCGAGCCATCCGACCTGGCTGGCCGCGAACCCGGCGAGCACGAGCGCCGCTCCCGCCAGCTGGGCAATCTGGGCCGTGGCCTGCGACGAGCCGGGGCTCAGGGAATCAGTCATGGAGGGAATCGGTCATGGATGGAAGGTATGTCGCCGGAAGCATCGGCGGGGGAGTGCTCAGAGCAGGAGGTCGGTTCGCACCCGCTTCCGGACCGCCCACCAGAGCGCGCCGGCCACGTTGGATCGCCGCACCACCACGGATGCCTCGCCGCCGACGCCGGGACGCCAGGCGGCTCGCGCCGGTACCCGGACGCGGGCTTCCACGCCGCCCGTGGCGGCCATTCGCGATACGCTCGACACGGTGCCGCTCAGACCATGCGCCACATCGGCGAGCGAGAGCATCCGCACACGCTGACCGGGTGCCACGAGCGTGGCGCCACTGCCGGTGAGCTCGATCCTGATCTCGACCGAGTCGGGCTCGCCGATGGCGAGCACGCTCTGGCCGGCACTGACCCACTGGCCCGTGAGCCATTCGGGCCGCGCCGTGAGCACCACGCCGGATTCCGGCGCGCGCAGCGCGAGCGCCGCGATGCGCTCGGTGACGGCGCCGAGCCGCACCGATGCCACTGCCCGCTCACGCGCCAGCCGCTCGGCCTCGCCGGGGTCGTCCTTCGCGCGGGCCCTGGCGGCCAGGAGCGTCAGCGAATCGGTGGCCCGCCGCTCGGCCAGCGCCAGATGCTCCAGGCCAAAATCCCGGAGGCGGACCAGTGGTGTCCCGGCCGGGACCGTCGTGCCTTCGCGAACGAGCACGCTTGCGACATAGCCGGTGTCCGGCGCCACCAGCGCCGTGGCTCGCGCCGGCGCCGTGGTGAAGGGGCCGGTGACGGTGATCGACCACGGAATGAGTGTCAGCGCGAGCACCACGACCAGCACGGCGATCCCGACCCGGAATCGAACCGGCCGCGCCAGTAGCGCTTCCCGATGCTCCCGGAGTGACCGGCCCACCGCCGCGCCCCATGCACGAACGTGCCCGCGGAGGAGGAGGAGGATCACCCCCAGAACGACAATCGTGCCAGCCATCCCGAATGCGCGATCCGCTCGCGTCATCACGAAGCTGGCCACGAGGAAGAGCACCACCGTCAGGTAGACGATGGCCGCGAGCCCGTAGATCAGGAATACCTTCCGCTCGCGCTCGGAGGCGGGCGGCATCGGGAGCTCGAGCCGGAGCACATGGCGGCGCACCGCCCAGCCGATGTGCGCAAAGGCGCGGTGGCGCAAATTGGGAATCTCGAGCCAGTCGCTCAGCGCGAAGTATCCGTCGAGCGGCATCAGCGGATTTGCGTTGGTGAGCGCCGAGAAGATGCCGCCCACGAGGAAGGCCAGCAGCGCCACCTGCGACAGGAGCGTTCCCGGCTCCGCCACCCACCACACGATGCCGGCGAGGCTCGCCACCACCGCCTCGATCCACGAGCCCGCCGCGGTGACGGCCAGCCGGGCCCGCAGCTCCGGGAAGATCCAGGCGTCATTGACGTTGGCAAAGAAGGCCGGCTGAAAGTACAGCAGCATGAAGCCCATCTCGTGGACTTCGCCGCCGTAGTACTTGCAGGTGATGCCGTGACCGAGCTCGTGAATCAGGATGATCGTGAGCAGGGTGCACCAGAAGAGCACCGCGTGCGCGGCGGTGTAGGAGCCTACGTCCGTGAGCTGCGCCAGACCCGCGTGCAGCTTCGGCCAGTTGAACACCATCAGCGCGATATTCACCGCAAAGAGCGCCAGCGAGAACGCGATGAACCCGCGGGAAAAGAAGAAGCGGAGGCGGGGGAGCCAGCGGTCGAACAGGGCGTTGGGGTCGCCCATGGACCAGCGCATCCGGAGCAGCTCGCCCTTGAAGAGCCGGGGCCGCGCCCGCCGCTGCCGCTCGGCGCGGAGCCGCTCGATCTGCAGCGTGCTGCGCTCACTGACCGAGCGCTCGAGGAGGCCCATGCGGTTGAGCTTCTGGGCAAAGCCCTCCACCACCGCTTCGGAGACCCCGATTCCAGCTTCGCGCAGCGCGGTGGCCGCCTCGCCGCAGGTGCGGGTCCCGTCCAGCGTGCGCATGACGGTGATCTCGACGGCGCGGAAGCGGAAATACTTCTGCGTCTCCAGGTCCTTCACCACGAAGCTCAGCTCGCCACGATAGGTCTGCTCGACGATGGCCACGTCGGGGCGGAGCCTGGGCTGGCGGTTCATTTCGCGGAGCGCACCACCGTCTCGCCGGCGGCAAGACCGTTCACGATCTCGACCTTGCCATCGCCCAGGTCCGCGCCGAGCGATACGGCGCGAAGCGTGGTACGGTCGTTGGCCCGCACCAGCACGTACCCGTCGGCCGACACGGCGGTCCGGGGAATGGCCACCACCGTGCGGTGTTCGGCACCGACCCGCACCGTGGCGCTCGCGCCCGGCACCAGGCGTGCGCCGCGATCGAGCTGCACGATGACCTCACGGGTGCCGCTGCCGGCGTCGATGGCCGGCGAGACCCGGATGACTCTGGCGGGCGCCGCGGCACCATGCAGCCCGGACACGCGGGCCGGCGCGCCGGTGCGGATGCCGTCGGCCGAGCTCTCCGGCACGCGCACCGAGACGAGCAGCGGCTCCGATGCGGTCACCCGGAAGAGCGAGTCGCCCACGCGGACGAGGCGGCGGGCGCGGGCCATGCGGGCCGTGACCATGCCGGCGAACGGCGCCGTCACCCGGGTGAGCGCCGCATCGCGCTCCGCCTGCCGCAGCTGGATGTCCGCCCGGCGGAGCGCCGACTCGGTCTGCTCCAGCTCGGCCGTCGTCGAGCCGCCGGCTGAGGCCAGCGCGCGCTGGCGTACGGCCACACGCTTCGCGTTGTCGGCTTCCTCGCGCGCCTTTGCCAGCGCGATGTCCTGATCGACGCTCTCCAGGCTCGCGAGCAGCTGGCCCGCGGCCACCCGGGTGCCGAGGTCGGCTCGCACCGCCTCGACGAGGCCGGTGGCACGCGCGATCACCACGGCATCATTCTCGACGTACACCTGGCCGGGCAAGGCGAGCGGTGCGGCCACCTTCTCGCTGTCGGCCACGGCCAGGTCGGCCGATGCGGCGCGGGCCGGCGGCTGGGCCGCCACATCCACCTGGGGGTCCTTGCCGCAGGCGGCCAGGCTCAAGGCCAGCGCCGCGGCCGGCAGTGCGAACGAAGCATTCATGACCACATCCTCCACCAGAGCAGCCGTATCCAGCGCGCCGGCGCCCGGACGGCCCGCGTGGCCACCGAGGCCGGCGCGGTCAGCACGCGGGCGTACGCCGCCATGCCCGGTCGCAGCAGTCCGTCCGGATTCGGGACCGCCGCGCGAACGGGGAAGCTCACGCGGCTGGCCGAATCGGTCGGCAGCGGTCCGAGCGAGGTGACGTGGCCGACGAACGTGCGCTGCGGGAGCGCATCCACCCGAAGGCGCACCTCGCTGCCGACCGATACCCGGCCAATCTCGCGCTGGTCGATCCCGAACTCGAGCTCGAGCGTGTCGATCCGCCCCACCGTGAGCACGAGGTCGCCGGCGTCGAGGTACGATCCGGTGCGCTCCTCGGGCCGCGGCGTGAGGACCACACCCGCGGCCGGTGCGCGGATCGTGGCCGCCGCCAGCTCCTCGTCGTACAACGCCATCTCCTCCCGGAGCGTCTCTCCGCGGAGGCGCTGCGCCCGTTCCTCGGCGGGGTCGCCGCGGCTCGAGGCAAGCGCGGCGGCTCGATCGCTGGCCGTGACCGCAGCCGCGGCGGCAAGCCGGGAGGCGCGCGTCTCGATGTCGCGGAGCTGGACCAGCGGCGCCCCGCGGGTCACGGAGGCCCCCTCGCGTACCAGCACACGATCGATCACGCCGGGCACCAGCGCACGCACCTGCATGAGGCCGGCCGGCCGGAAGGTGGGATTGGTGCCGCTCACCCGGAGCGGCCAGCGGATCAGCGTCAGCGCGGCGAGGGCGACCACCGCGATGGCGGCGTAGGCCTGGCGCTGCCGGCGGGGCAGCTCCATGAAGGCGCGCTTCCGTGCCGCGAGTGCGCCCAGGGTGTCGATGAGCGGGACCTGCGCGTAGAGCTGGGCGTTCCGGAGCGCCACCGCGGTCTGGTTGGCCAGGATCGCCGCGATCTCCCGCTGGTGCTCCGTAGCGAACTCCGGCTCGCTCGATTCGAAGAGCAGGATGCCGACGGTCCCTTCCTCGTCCCGGAGCGGGAGGTAGAGCCCGCTCCGGACGTTGTCGGCCTCCAGGTCCTGCCCGAAGATCTGCACGAGCTGGCGCTCGGCGTCGGACGCGGGGTCGGCGCGGTCCACCAGATAGAAGGAGTCACCGTGGCCGGCCACCCACGCGGCGCGGGCG
>Ga0310810_10006009_pt1 | contig 13654 bp, 11 predicted proteins | sample NCmetagenome_FD_207641 | JGI IMG/M metagenome (GOLD analysis project Ga0310810, IMG submission 207641) | Soil microbial communities from experimental microcosm in Duke University, North Carolina, United States - NC | ecosystem: Engineered > Artificial ecosystem > Soil microcosm > Unclassified ... | reverse complement strand
GGATTTCATGGCTCTCGAGCCCGCAGGCCTCGCCGACCTCGAAGGTGTTCAGCTGATCGTAGGGTATCTTCTTGCCGAACTCCCGCTCGGCGATGGCGAGCAGGGCGCGCGCCGTCTCGCAGAGGACATCGTCCATGTCGACGTAGATGGTTTTCTTCTCGGGCATGAAGTCACGTCGTGTAATACGCGTTCTCTTTAATATACTCTTCCGTCAAGTCGCAGCCCCAGACACGCGCCGACCCGTTTGAGAGGCCGAGATCGACGCCGATGGTAACCTCAGGCTGGCTCAAATAAGAGCGCAGCGCTTCGAGATCGCAATCGACGGGCGCGCCGCGCTCGAAGACCTTGCCGGCGCCGAAGCGAATCGTCGTCTTTGCCGGCTCGATGTCGGTATCGTCGAAGCATTTGCCGATTGCCGCGATGACGCGGCCCCAGTTCGGGTCGCAGCCGTAGACGGCGGTCTTCACCAGGGGGGAATTGACCACCGCCTTCGCGACGCGCTTCGCCTGCGCGTCATCTTTCGCGCCGGAGACGTCTACCGTGATCAGCTTGGTCGCGCCTTCGCCGTTGCGCGCGATCTCGCGCGCGAGGTATTCGCTCGCCTCGAGCAGGGCGCTCTCGAACTCCATCACATCGACTCGTCCGGCTGCGCCGTTCGCCATCAATACGACGGTGTCGCTCGTGCTCGTGTCGGTGTCGATGCTGATCGCGTTAAACGTCCGGTCCACGACGCGGCGGAGCATCGGCTTGAGGGAATCCGCGGGCAGCTCGGCGTCCGTCATGAGATAAACGAGCATCGTCGCCATATTCGGCTCGATCATGCCGGCGCCCTTGGCGATGCCGGCGACGACGGCTTTGCCGACGCGGCGAGAAGTAAATTTCGGCCAGCGATCGGTCGTCATGATCGCGCGCGCCGCTAGCTCCAGATTATTCGGCTTGAGCTCGCCGCGAATGCCTTTGAGCCCTGCGCGGATTTTCTCCATCGGCAGCGGCCGGCCGATGACGCCGGTAGAGAAGGGGAGGACGTCGCGCTCCTCGATGCCGAGATCTGTCGCGACCAGGCGGCACATCTCGCGTGCGTTATCGATGCCTTGTTGGCCCATCGCGACGTTCGCGTTTTTGCTGTTGATGACGAGCGCCTGGGCGAAGCCGCCGGCGATGTGCTCGCGGCCGACGATCACCGGCGCGCCAGGAAAGCGGCTGCGGGTGAACGTCGCCGCGGCGCGCGCGCGCTTCTCCGAATAGATAACGGTTAGATCGAGAGTGTCGTCCTTGATACCGACGTTTTTTGCGAGCGAAAGAAAACCCTTGGGTTGTAAAAATTCCTTCTCAGACTGCGACATCGTCCTCCTCCTTAAATGAATTATACTTCAGATCACCGTTCCAGCGACATAAAAAAAGCCCGGCCGGCTAGGAGCCGGTCGGGCTTTTCACTCGAACGACTCTGTTGATTATACGTTGACGACCACGACTCCCTTGGGCTCCAGGTAGTAATCCAGCGCCTCGGGCCCGTGCTCTCTCCCCACGCCGCTCTGCTTGACGCCGCCGAAGGGCAGCTCGTCGTAGCCGTAGTGGAGCGAGTTGACCCACACGTTGCCGGCCTGGAGCTTGTCGATCGCCCTGTTGGCGTTGGCGAGATTCCTGGTCCAGATCGACGAGCCCAAGCCGAAGATCGAGCTGTTCGCTTTCTCGATCGCCTCGTCCAGCGTCTTGAACGTGAAGACCGGCAGCACGGGACCGAAGGTCTCTTCCGTGCTGACTTTAGAATCTTCCGGCACATTGGTCAGAAGCGTCGGCAAGTAATACCAACCTTTGTCGAGGTCTCCGCCCTTCGGCCGCTCGCCGCCGAACACGACCTTGGCGCCGCGCGATTTCGCGTCCTCGACCTGCTCCTCGATCTCTTTCCGCTGCGATTCGATATGGATCGGCCCCATGCGCGTCTCTTTGTTCGCGCCGTTGCCGACCGTCTTCGACTTTAAAATCTCCGCCAGCTTGCCGACGAAAGACTCCGCGATCGAGTCTTGAACGAACAAGCGCTTGACGCCGAGGCACATCTGGCCGCAATTGAAGAACCGTCCGACGTCGGCCATCTTGATCGCGAGGTCGAGGTTCGCGTCGTCCATCACGATCATCGGATCGCTACCGCCGAGCTCCAGCGTCACCCGCTTGATCTCGCGGCCGGCGACTTCCATGACATGTCTGCCGACCGGCGTCGAGCCGGTGAAGGCGATGCGGCGGATGCGCGGGTTGCGCAAAATTTCCTCGCCGACCGTGCCGCCAGGACCAGTGACGACGTTGACGGCGCCCTTGGGGAGTGTCTTCTGCTGCTTGCCCTCGCCGTAAGTCGCCTTCTGAATCTGCTCGATCGCGATCAGCGTCGCGAGCGGCGTCGTGCTCGCGGGCTTGATGATGATCGTGTTGCCTGCAGCAAGCGCAGGACCCAGCTTGGTTCCCATGAGCGTAAGCGGGAAATTCCACGGCACGATGCCCGCGCAAACGCCGATCGGCTGGCGCACGACCATGCCGTAGGCGTTTTTCTGCGGCAGTGGCACGTGCGCGCCGCGGACTTTGGAGGCGAGACCGGCGTAGAATTCCAGACCGTGGACGAGATGATGGATTTCCAATCCCGCCTCGAAAAGCGTTTTTCCCTGCTCCTTGGTGAGCGCCTGGGCGATGTCGCCCTGCTTTTGTTTGATCAGCTCGCACGCGTTGCTCAGCATCTTGCCGCGGTCTTCCGCGCTGACATCGGACCACTCCTTGAACGCGCCTTCGGCCGCCTGGACCGCCTGCTCGACGTCCTTCTCGTTGCCTTTGGGCACTTTGTCGACGACTTCGCCGGTGGCGGGATTCCGCACCTCGTAAGTCTGACCCGTGACCGAATCGACCAGCTCGCCGCCGATTAACATCTTTGCCATTACGGACCTCCGAAGTGTGATTGCTTAGCTGAGAAGCAATCAGCGATCAGCTATCAGCCGGGAAGTATTAGCTGACTGCTGATAGCTGAAAGCTGAGAGCTTTTATCTGCCCTTGAACTGCGCGGTTCTTTTTTCGATGTAGGCTTTGACGCCTTCGTTGCCATCTTCGCTGCCGAAGGTCTGGGCCAGCACTTCGCGCTCGAAGGCGAGGCCGTCGGGGAGCGATAATTCCCAGCCGGTTTGCACCGCTCGCTTGACCTTGCCGACCGCGAGACTTGCCTTGTTCGGGGTAACGAACTGGCGGGCATAGTCCATGACGCGCTGGAGAAAGTTATCGCGCTCGTAGATGTAGTGAATGAGCCCAATCTCCAACGCCTCTTCGAACGCGATGGTCCGGCCGGTTGCGCAGAGCTCGAGCGCGCGTCCCTTGCCGACGAGCCGCGGCAGCCGCTGGGTACCGCCCATGCCGGGCATGACGCCGAGATTGATCTCCGCCAAGCCGAGCCGGCCGCCTTCTTTGCGCGCGATGCGGATATCGCACGCCATCGCGATTTCCAAACCTCCGCCGACGGCGTGGCCGTTGATCGCGGCGATGACGAGCTTGGGCGTATTTTCCAGGCGCATGAGGACTTCGTGCCCGTGAAGCGCGAAATTGTTTTTATAAGACAGCGGTTTGTTGGCCAGCATGTTGATATCAGCGCCGGCCGAGAAGAATTTCTCCGCCTTACCGGTCAGCACCAGCACATTGACGTTGTCGTCGAAGCGGGCCTGGAGGATTGCATCGTCGAGCTCGCGCAAGAGCTCGTGCGTATAGCTGTTGACCGGTGGTCGATTGATCTCCAGCACCGCAACGCCGTTTTCCGCACGGTACTCCACCGCTTTTTCATTCGCCATGTGGCCCGCCCTCCGCTGAAACTTCAATAACTCTGTATCCGGCAAGTCTCTGCAAGTCAAGGCCGCGAGCGGCATAAAGTCGCGAAATCATATGCTGTTTATTCGTAGCGCGGCTGTGCTAAGATGGGGCGGTACAGTTATGCGAGTCGTCCGTTTTCAAGTCATCATTTGGCTTCTCCTTGGGGCGCTCTCAAGCTGCGTCAACAACGTGCCGCGGATCACGTCGGAAGAGGAAAAGCGCATCAAGGAGCAGCTCGAGGCGGAGTCCAAGCAATGGCAGGAGAAGCAGCAGGCGAGGGTGGAGGCGGTTGCAAGCCGCCTCATCGAGTCGACCGGCACTCAAACCGTCATCCGGTTTGTCTTTGCCGCCAAGAGCGATCAGGTTAAAGCCTCGCAGATTAATCTCGATGCCGTCAATGCGTGGACCGACGGCAAAACTGTTTGGGTGACGCGCGGGATGCTGCGATTTCTCAAGAGCGACGACGAGCTCGCGGCCGTCTTAGGGCACGAGATGGGTCATGCGCTTCGCGGCCACATCCGCCAAGGCTTGGCCCAGGAGATACTTGGCACGGCGTTGGCCGTCCCCGCGGGTATTTTTGGCGGGAGCATCGGGCAACAGGTGGCGGCACGAATGGTTCAGCTCGCGACGGCGAGGTTCGACCGCGATCGCGAAAGGGAAGCCGATCTTTACGGCTTGCTCTGGGCGCATCGCGCCGGCTATGACGTCGATCAAGGCAAGGAAGTTTTTAAGCGCATCGCGATCGAGATGCCCGGGAGCATGGAGCATGGCTTTCTCTCGACGCATCCGACCGCTCCCGAACGATTTTTGGCGCTGGACAAAATTGCGGGGGCGCTCAAAGCCGGAGAGGACCCGCTTAAAGTCTTCGGTCCCAAGGCAGAGAACCTAAAAAGCGAAGAGAAGATCAAAGAGGAAGAGAAAGCCAAGGCTGACGAGAAGGCCAAAACCGAAGAAAAGCCGGCGGAGGTTGTGGGCGCGGAAGATGAGGACTATTGATCGGCTTCAACTTTTTATCGCATGCGCGCTGCTTTTGACCCTCGGCGGAATTTCCCCGAGTTTTGCCGCCGCCCCGGCTTCTCCGCAGCGTTTACGCGTAGCAACGCGCGAGATCCCGCCTTTCGTTTATAAAGAGAACAATCGGCTTGCCGGCTTCAGCATCGACCTGTGGCAGGCGATCGCCGACGAGATGAAGCTCGGTTCGTCGTTCAGCGAGTATTCCACGCTTCCCGATCTTTTGCAGTCGATCAAATCCGGAAAGACCGATCTGGGCATCGCGGCGATCTCGATCACCGCCGAGCGGAGCAACGAGTTCGATTTTTCCCAGCCGATGTTCGACGCCGGGCTGCAAATCATGATCCGCGATCAGTCCGGCGGCGGAGGCTCGGCCGTCGAGACGCTGCGATTGATCGCGTCTTCCGCCGTTCTGCCGTTCGTCGGGCTGACGCTGCTGTTTATCCTCGTGCCTGCGCACTTCGTGTGGTGGTCGGAGCGGCGCCATGCGCGCGGGATGATCGAGAACCACGCTTATTTTCCCGGCATTTTCGAGGCCTGCTGGTGGGCGGCGTCGACGCTGGCAACGCAGGCCGATCAGATGCCGCGGAGCGCCTTCGGCCGCATTGTCGCGGTGCTCTGGATGTTCACGAGCGTTGTATTCGTCGCCTATTTCACGGCGAGCGTGACCAGTTCACTGACCGTGCAGCAGCTTCAAGGCGACATCAAAGGGCCGGAGGATTTGCCCGGCAAGCAGGTTGCCACCACGACCGGCAGCACATCGGCCGTTTACCTCCGGCAGCAAAACGCGCAGGTCGTGGAATTCCCGCGCATCGAGGAAGCCTACGACGCGCTGCTCAAAGGGCAGGCGGATGCGGTAGTCTTTGACTCGCCGGTTTTGCTCTACTACGCCGCGCACGAAGGCAAAGCCCGCGTGAACCTCGTGGGTTCCGTTTTTCGCAAGGAGAGCTACGGAATCATCTTTCCGCAGAACAGCCCGCAGCGCCGGCACGTCGACAATGCGCTCCTGACATTGAAAGAGAACGGGACGTATCAAAGAATTTACGACAAGTGGTTCGCGAAATAGAACTCTATGGTCGCCGGCCGCCTTCGCTGCTATGACTTGACGAGGTCTTCGAAGGTCGGCGTCGGCATCCCATCCTTCCAAGCGGAATCGCGCAGCTCCAGCATGTTGCCGCTGGGATCGAGAAAATAGAGTTCGCGGCCGGTGAAGTGGCCGCGCGAGCGGTAGACGATCGGCTCGGCGATCTTGACGCCGATGCGCTCGAAGACCTTGCAGGCTTCCGCGAACGTCTCCGGACTCACGTCGAAGGCGTGATGCAGGCGGTTGTCTTGCTCAGGGGTGCGGCTCAACGGTTCCTTCCGCTGGCAGAGGAGAATCGAATGGCCGCCGACGGCGAAGCAGGACATCTTCGAGCTGCCGAGGCGACCCTTAGATTCCAGTCCCAAGACCTCGCCATAGAATTTTTCCGCTGCTTCGAGATCATTCACCGGAATCGACCAATGGGTGACGCCCTCGATTTTTAACATTCCCATGGCTGCCTCCTAGTCATCGACTATCCGAGGCTCAAGGAAATGTCCAGCCGCTTGGCAACGACGGCCAACTGTGCCAATAGTGAGTTCACTTTTTAAACTTCGGGAGGATGTATGAAGCGCAGGAGAACACCGATCAAATGGCCGGACGGAGCGCGCATCGCGATAACGCCGTGCGTCGCGTTCGAGACCTGGCCGGAAGACCTCGGCACCGCCGTGTCGAAACAGCAGGAAAATCGCCGCGGCTATCCGAAAGACGCGATGACGAAGAAAAGCCTCGCGACGATCACCGACCGCGAGTTTGGCGAGCGCGTCGGCGTTTTCCGTTTTCTGGAGGTCTTTCGCAAGGAAGGTATACAGACGAGCTGGTTTCCGACGGGCATCACGATCGAGAACTATCCCGACGTCATTAAAGAAGCGGTCGCCGACGGTCACGAGATCGGAACCGAGACGTGGATCCATGATTACAGCTACATGAAAAAGCGGGACAAGGAAAAAAAGGATCTCGAGCGTACGGTCAACGTCGTCAAGAAGGTGGTCGGCAAGGCGCCGCTCGGCTATCTCTCGACGGGTGTTGCCCCGAGCGCGGACACCGTCGAGATTATCAGCGAGCTCGGCTATACTTACTGGATGGATCCGCAGCACAACGAGACCCCCTATACGCTTAAAGTAAAAAATAAAGAGCTCACGGTGCTCTCCTATTTCCAGGATTTAAACGATTACTCGAGCTATCAGCGCGCCGGCCGCACGCCGCGCGATCTCCTGCAGATGTGGAAGGACACGTTCGACTGCCTCTATGAAGAAGGAGAGGCCGATCCTAAGTTCATGATCTGGGGCAATCACCCGTTCGTAGGCGGCAGACCGTTTCGGGCCGTCCTCCTGCGTGAATTCATACGCTATGCGAAGGGGCACTCGAAGGTCTGGTTCGCGCGCGCCGGGGATATCGCTAAATGGATACAAGAGAACTATCGCAACGCGAACGTCGAGGAATGGCCCAACTTTACGATCGCCGGCAGGCCTGGTAAGAAAGCCGACTTGTTGAAGCTCGGTTAAAAGTTAGATTTCTATTCAACAAGTCGACCTCCCTTATCGTTCTGATCGCATCGCCGACATGGTGCGATTCGGGCAGGCATTGGCATGGCAAAAAGAGACGCGCACGATGTAATGCTGAAGCGAGGCCTCGAACGGCTTCGTCAAGCGGGCATCGATGCGCCGAACGTCAGCGGCGTCACAAGCGATTCCATCACTCGCCTCCTTGGTCAACATCCCGAAAGCGATCTTGCAATCGCCTTTCTCCTCGGCCGTCTTGCCGTCGCCGATGCGGTCGACGCGTTGCTGGCGATAGAGAAGACCGCCACTTCAAAAGAGCTCAAGCGCGAGGCGCGCCGGTCGCTTTTTAAGCTCGAGCAAAGAGGTTTGACGGTTCACCGCGCGGAAGCAGCGGAGCGGGAGAAGCAGCCCGTCCTCGGCGCCGGCCCTGACATCGAAGGTTACCTCGCGGTCATCGACGGGGCCGGCGACCGATTGGTTTGGCTGGCTCGGCCGCGCGCCGGCGGCGGCCTACAGTTGCTGCAAGCGATGGTCAGCGACCGGAGGGGACTTTTGCGCAGCGGCGGCGCGGCGATCAAGCGCAAGGATCTCCGTGCGCAGGCCGAAGAGATCAGAAAAGACCGCGGGATCGCGATGACGCCCGTGCCGTGGGAGTACGCCGATGCGATTGTTTACGAAGCCTATGAACAGGCCAAAGCGCAAGGGCAGAGCACCGCGCAATTCTCTTCGATGCGCGCGGCGTTCAACCCGATGAAACCGAAAGAGGCGCCTCATCCCGTTTATGGTCGCCTCAATCGTCAAGAAGCGCAGGGCGAAGATTGGCGCGCGCTCTCGCGGCGTCTGCTCGACGAACCGGAGTTCCGTTTCTGGATTTTGGACGAAGATTGGATCAAACCTTATCGCGAACGCGTTGCCCAGGCGCAGGAGAGCCGGTTGGTGTTGAATGAGGCGCAAAAAGAAGAGCGCATCGGGGCGATCATCCGCGAAGCGGCGCGGGAGATTTTCTCCGGCGAGAGCGGCAGAGTCTTTAAGCGGCGCATGGAGGACATGGCTCTTTGTCTGCTGCAAAGCAGCCGGAAAACTGCGGCGCTGAGCGCTTTCGCCGTGGCGCTTAAGCTGGAGGAAGGGGATATCGGCTTGCTCGATATATCATTTCTCACCGGCCTGGTGCAGAAGAGTCTCGCGTTTTACATTACGCAAGACAAGCAGAAGTCCGACGAAGAGCCGTCGTTGATCGTCAAACCTTAGTGTATAACGTTCGCAGATGGCATCGAAGAGATCCTACCACGACCTGAAATCCGAGTTGCGTGAGCGCCTGAGGCAAAACTACCGTCTGGCCAAAGCATTGCCGGGATTTTTGCGCGACGCAATCACACCGGCGGAGGCGCAGGAGAGTATTCGGCGGCTCCTGGGGGACCGCGAAAAAAGGTTTCTCGAACTCGCACGCACGCGCATCTATGCGTGTCCGACGAGTCCCTACTTGAAGCTGCTCCGTATCGCCGGCTGCGAGTTCTCCGATCTCGAGGCGCTGCTTCGTCGGCATGGGTTGGAAGCGTCTCTGGCGGCCTTGGCGCGCCAAGGCGTCTACCTGACTGTCGAGGAGTTCAAGGGAAAAATCGAAGTGCGCCGGGGCGGAGAAGCGTTCCGGGTGTCGTCCGACGATTTCGCGCCGCCCGAACCTACGGCGGGCTTCATGACGCGTAGCAGCGGCACTAACAACGCACCTGTCTCGACGATCATAGCGCTCGATCGCATCGCCGTTCAGGCGCTCGAAGTCTCGGTGTTTTTTTCGGCTCACGAACTTCTGGATAAAGCCTATGCGCTTTACGACGCGATTCTTCCCTCCGGCAGCGGTCTGCGCAACCTTCTGATCAATGCAAAGCTGGGTCTTGCAAGCGAGCGGTGGTTTGCCCGAAAGGTTCCGACCAAAAACAAAACCGGAGCTTTATACCACTATCTTACGACGCATTTAATCGTTGCCCTTGCGAGGCGCCACGGCCCCGGCTTTCCCCATCCGGAATTCATCGATACTGAAAACACCGGGCATATCATCCGTTGGGTTGCCGAAAAGCGTTCGGAAGGCAGGGGTTGCACTGTCAAAACCGCCGCAAGCAATGCCGCACGCATCGCCGAGGCGGCATGGAAAGTCGGTGCGTCGTTAAAGGGCGTGACTTTCATCTGCGGCGGGGAGCCGTTCACGGAAGCTAAGCACGATGCCATACTCCGGGCGGGCGCGACTGCAACGCCACGCTACGGTTTCGTTACGGGCGGCTCGGTCGGAAACGGCTGTGCTCATCCCGTCCACACCGACGAAATCCATGTGAACCGACACACCTTCGCCCTGATTGCCGCTCCGGAAGGATACGCATCTCGCGCCGCTTCCGTCCGGCCGTTTCTCTTTACGACATTGCTGCCGTTCGACCCGTGGCTTCTGTTCAACGTGGAGAATGGCGATTACGGCATCCTGGATGAAAGGGATTGCGGCTGCGACCTGGAGCGTGTCGGCCTGACGCTGCATCTGCATCACATTCGCAGCTATGAGAAGTTCACGAGCGAAGGTATGAATTATTTTTTCGGCGACCTGTTCGATATTTTCGAAAAGCATCTCCCTTCGGAGTTCGGCGGCGGTCCCGGCGACTATCAACTCGTCGAGGAAGAGGATGAGGATGGGCGAACACGATTGACGCTGCGCGTGCACCCGAAGATTGCTAATTTGGATGAAGCAAAAATCATTGCGAGGCTAAGGGAGCATCTCTCAAGCGGATCGTGGGAAAAAGAGTTCCAAGTCAGGGTCTGGCAACATGTCGGCACGTTTAGAGTCCGCCGCGAAGCGCCGCATACGAGCGGGCGGGGAAAAATTCTACCCTTGCAGGTTTCGCGCTCATTTGTCTCGGAATGATCTACTCCATGACCGAGGCGAGGCTTAAACGTGCCAGCTATTTTCGAGACTTCGCTGAAACAATCAGGTTCACGATTTCGCTTTTGTAGGATCGGCGATAAGTCATGCGTCCGTTCACAATGCCAACGCTATTGACGCTGTTGGTCGCTGTTTTTATCCAAGTCTTCGGCGCTTCGGCGTATGGCGAGGAAAAAAAATCGGACCGGTTTCTTATCTCCAATTCCACCATTTCAGAGAGCCGGCTGCCATTATACATGGCCAAGCATCTCGGGCTTTTTGCGAAGTACGGCCTCGATGCCGAAATCGTTCACATCCGTGGGGCCGGAGTCAATATCGCCGCATTGATGGCCGGGGAAATTCATATGGCAGTGGCGGCCGGTAGCTTCGCCATCGTCGCCGCGGCCCGAGGCGCCCCTATCGTGATTATCGCTACGACGGGCCCCACGAAATATGATCTTGTGAGCGCCTCGGTCGCTTCGCCGCGGGAACTGAAAGGAAAAATCATCGGTACGGCCGGCTATTCGAGCGGCGACTACTTTGTCCTCCGACGATTACTGCCGAAACTCGGCCTGACGCCTGATAAGGATGTGACTCTGCTTCCTGTCGGTTTGACTTCTTCTTATGAGCGAATGAATTTGATGTTTGCCGGTAAAGTCGATGCGGTCGTCGCAATCAAAGCCAACGTCGAGCGCATCCAGTCACAAGGGCTAAGACTCAACGTGGTGGCTACGACAGCGGACTATGGCCTCGACAGCTCCGGCGGTGATTTCTTCGTCACGCGGGATTTTTTGCGAAGCCATTCGAGCCAGATCAAAGCCGCGCTCAAGGCCTTTAGCGAGGCGATACGTATGGGTCGCGATAATCAGGAGTTCTTCAACCGGGCGGCCCGCGATGTTCTGAAAGAGGCGAATCCCAAAATTTTGGAGACATTTTACCGTAATAATTATTTTCTCGGTGTCCATCCACATGACCCGCGGCCGCTTGAAGCTCCGCTCGACGCCGATATGAAGGATTTGAGCGCTACGGTGCCGGAGCTTAAGGGCAGGAGAGCTTCAGAGTTCATCGACCCGACCCTATTAGACGAGGTAAAAAAAGAGGGTTTTTTTGCGTGGACCAGACCATGAAGAATGCTAAAACGGAAAAAAGTTGAAAGCTTGGCGGTTTCCCGCCACTTCTGTCAGCATAAGGTATCTTCCTGATCTTCCCCGATGTAGTGTTTTCCGGCCCTGTGTAGGCGTTTTTCACTCCACGTAAAGCACGGTTCCTTTTTTTGACATCGATCGCTCTTGGCACGCCTCCAAGAGACGCCACATTTTACTGTTTTTTAACTGTCGAAGCGCTTCGGATGACGGAGTCTGCGATGCACCGCGCTCAGGCACGGTTTGTGCTGTTACTTCGCTTCCAAAGGAGGACTCTATGTACAGTAAACTGCTCGTGCTCTTTGCCGCCTTGGTGCTCGCATCTTTTATCGGAATCAAGCCGGCCTCAGCCCAAGTGACTTGCGATCCGGTGCTCGACCCGACCGGGGACTGCGATGGAGATGGCATACCTAATAATGTGGATACCTGCAATAATCTGGATCCCTTGGCCGATTGCGACGGAGACGGAGTCGCCAACGGTGTGGATCAGTGCCCGGACACGGTTGTCGGAGGAGATTTGGTCATCGGCGCCTGCACACTCACGGGCTTCGGCTCAACGATATTGCCGACCGGATGCAGTCTGGGCGAATCGGTCGCTGTGACCATCAATGACTGCGCCGACGGCGTGAAGAATCACGGCAAGTTCGTGAGCTGCGTCACGCACGCCGCGAACGCGTTGAAAAAGGCCAAGATAATTACCGGCAAACAGAAAGGGAAAATCACGAGCTGCGCGGCACAGGCGGCCATCCCGTAGAGTATAACTGTAGGTGTAAGTGAAAAGGCCGGCTTCGCGCGAAACAGGCGAAGCCGGCCTTCTTTTCTGCTAGTCCGCTTTGAAAGTGACTAAGTCCTGCTCGATGACTCCGTCTTCCCGGTAAAATTTCGATTTGACAAACCATTTCACGGCTGGCGCATACCATTGATCCGAGATCAATTCGCCGCCCGGTAAAGCATAAGTCTCGATGCGAAACGCCGGAAAGGTTCCCGCGGGCACGCGAACCATTTCCAAATCCGCGACGACCACCTCGGTTTCGATTTGTTCGCTTTCTTTGTGTTCCAAATCTTCTACGACATAGTCGTTTTCCCAACGGATGCCGACCTTGAGCGGCCAGTCAAGCGGCAGGGAGGGCGGATCGTTTTTATTGATCGTCTTTCCACCTGAGAGCGTCGCGAGCACGCTGAGCCTATCCTTATCGTGCGGGTATTCATTCTTTCCAGCGGCGAGCACAAAGACAGGAGTGCCTTCGAACAGGTCCTCTCGCACGACATCATTCGCGACGATTGCGGACTTGAAGCCGGGCGCGCGGAGCGCATAGCGCCAGTGATAGCCCGTCTTCCATTGCGGTTTTTGCGCTTGCGAGCCGCTCGGCGGAGCGGCGGCGGCCCTTTGGATTGCATCGAACTCCGATTCCATCGTGCGCTCGAACGCCTGGGGCGATGTGCCGAAAGCCGCTAGAAAATCCCTCGATGTGAAGTAATCGATGAGGGCCGAGGGGCCTCGATTCTCGATCAATTTGTGAACGGCGATGAACGCGAGGTCATAAGTCGCCACTCGTCCTCTTGGCTGCGACGAAATTTTCGTCCAGGCGCTGTCGTCTTCCAGCTGCGAAAGTTGCGGTGGGCGGTTTTCGGAGCGGGACAATTCTCGCTCGGCGCGGCTGAGCGATGAAGAATAACTTTCCCAGCCCAGACCGTCTGTCACCCGTGCAGCGACCCATTCCGCGAAACCTTCACTGATCCATCGCGGAATAGTTTCGCCGGCAGTGATCACAAATTCGATATTGTGTCCGTATTCATGCGCTATGATGCGCAGCAGGGCGCCCCATGACTGACCTCGAACGCTTTCGAGATTAACATGGAGCTGATTTTCATGCGGTAGCGCAAATGTAAGGCGCGGCGTCTTGTTCTCCGTTATCCCTGAAAATCGTCCTGTATAGAATGAGTACGATGCCGCGTCGTTATAAAGATGAATATAGAGCGGCTCGACCGGCGGAAGGTCCAGATCCGCAGTGCACACGGTTACGATCGCCGCGAGCGCCTCGGCAAGCGTTTTGACCTGCTGGGGGCCGCGCGGTCGAAAAGCCGGCGGAGCGCTGATGGAAACGACGCGAGGAGGGTCATGCAGGCTGCAGCCGGTCACGCCGAGCGCAAGCAGCACGTAAGTCCAATAACGCCGCCTGGCGCTTACCGACAT
>Ga0310810_10006008_pt1 | contig 13655 bp, 10 predicted proteins | sample NCmetagenome_FD_207641 | JGI IMG/M metagenome (GOLD analysis project Ga0310810, IMG submission 207641) | Soil microbial communities from experimental microcosm in Duke University, North Carolina, United States - NC | ecosystem: Engineered > Artificial ecosystem > Soil microcosm > Unclassified ... | reverse complement strand
ACAGGCGGACGACATGGACCGCATCCTCGCCCGCTTCGGCGAAGTGCAGGAGAAGTACGAGCACCTCGGCGGCTATGCGCTCGAAGCGCAGGCGCGCGAGGTACTGCACGGGCTCGGCTTCCAGGATGACCAGATCGAATGCGATGTCGGGGCGTTGTCCGGCGGCTGGAAGATGCGTGTCGCGCTGGCGCGCGTTCTGATCGGCCGGCCGGACGTGCTGCTGATGGATGAGCCGACCAATCACCTCGATATCGAATCGATCATCTGGCTGGAGCAGTTTCTCAAGTCGTTCCCGGGCGCTCTTCTGATGACCTCGCACGACCGTGAATTCATGAATCGGATTGTCTCGCGAATCGCGGAAATCGATGGCGGTGAAATCATCGCGTACTCGGGCAATTACGACTTCTACGAGCGCGAGCGCGCCATCCGCGAGACCAACCAGGAGGCCGCCTTCGCGCGTCAGCAGTCCATGCTCGCTAAGGAACAGCGTTTTATCGAGCGCTTCAAGACGCACGCGGCCAAGGCGGCGCAGGTGCAGAGCCGGATCAAGGCGCTCGACAAGATCGAAAAGATCGAACTGCCGAAGAGAAGGCAGGTAGTGAAGTTCGATTTTCGTGTCCCGCCTCGATCTGGCGACCAGGTAGCTGTGATTGAAGATCTCCACAAAAGCTACGGTTCTCGCGTGATCTACGACGGGTTTAGCCTGACCATCCGTCGCGGAGAGCGCTGGGCGGTGATGGGCCGAAATGGCGCGGGCAAGACCACGCTCCTTAAGATGATTGCCGGGGCGAGCGCGCCCGATGCCGGCAGCGTACGTTTAGGCGCCAGCCTCAGCATGGGATATTTCGCGCAGCAATCCCTTGACGTGCTCGATCCGGGCCTGACCATCATGGAGCAGCTCCAATACGACTTCCCTCAAGATGGCATCGGCTCGCTTCGTACGCTCGCCGGCGCGTTCCAGTTCTCGGGAGACGACGTGGACAAACCGATCCGGGCGCTCTCCGGCGGCGAAAAATCGCGGCTCGCGATAGCGCGGATGCTCTACAATCCGCCGAACTTTCTGGTACTCGACGAGCCGACCAACCATCTGGACCTTGCCACCAAGGAGATGCTGGTCGACGGGCTCAAAGATTTCGAAGGCACAATGGTCTTCGTGTCGCACGACCGCATGTTCCTTCGCGGCCTTGGTTCACGGGTCCTGGAGTTGGGAGGTGAGAGCGGCACGGATTGCAATCCCCGGGTCTATCCAGGGTCGTACGTCGAGTATGTCCAAGCGATGGGGCACGAGGCGCCGGGAATTTACTCCTGACGAGCAAGCATGCCTCTTGCCGCGCGTCATCAAGCCGCCAGCTATTTCAAGCTGATGCCGAATACACGGTGGAAGCGTCGCGTTCGGCCAGCGCGGTGCTGATTTTCGCTACCCGGACGGATTTCGCTATGCGGAAGAACATGAGGATCCGGATCTGAATCCAGGATAAATCGAACTCATACCATGCCAGTCCATGCCGCGCTGATGTCGGGTGCGCGTGGTGGTTGTTGTGCCAGCCCTCGCCGGAAGTGATGAGGGCGATCCACCAGTTGTTGCGGGAGTCATCGCGGGTATCGAACCGGCGGCTGCCCCACATATGTGTTGCGGAGTTGACCAGCCAGGTGGAGTGGAGGCCCACGACGACGCGGAGGCAGATGCCCCAGAGCACAAACGAAACGCCGCCGAGGGCGAAGAGCATGATGCCGAGGACGATCATGGGAACCCAATGAAAGTAATCGAGCCAGACGTAGAAGCGATCTTTCACCAGATCCGGGGCATACTTCGACATCAGAGGAGTGTTGCTATGTTTGCTCTCCCCAACCAGAAGCCAGCCCATGTGGGCCCACCAGCCGCCCTCACGCGGCGAGTGCGGATCGCCGGGCTGATCGGATTTCTGGTGGTGGATTCGATGTGTCGCAACCCAGAAAATCGGTCCGCCCTGAAGCGTCAGCGTGCCGCAAACGGCGAAAAAATACTCGAGCGCCAACGGCACTTGATACGACCGGTGAGTGTGCAGCCGATGGTAGCCCATGCTGATCCCGAGGCCGGCGCACATCCAGTAGAGGAACAGAGTGACGGCAAGTGCAGGCCAACTGAATACGAACAGTGCGGCCAGGGCTCCAAGGTGGAAAAGACCGAAGGCGGTGATATTCGTCCAGTTTAATTCTTGGGAATCATCTCTATCGATCAGAGCGGTGCTCACGGGAGCTCCTGGTATTGCGCTACCTCAAAACTAACAGTCTTTTCGCTAACGATCTGTAATCATTGTGTAATTTTCACGACCAACTTGGGGCTAGAGCCCGCCGAACGGGAGATGCCAGTTACCGTTCGGTCCGCTTTATGCACGCTACCTCACATTCACGGTGACCGAATTAGCTGTCTGGCCATCGACCACCAGGACTACGTTGGTCTCGCCGCTTCCGCGCAAATACAATGTCAGGGCCACGTTCACCTGGTCGAGCCCGGCGAACTCGGGTTGAGGTCCGGCATACAGCACGGGCACGTTGACGCCGTTGATTGTGACCGTCACGTTCGACAGGGAACTGCGGTTTCTGATTCCGGTGCCGAACAAGCTCAGGAAAACCGGCGTGTCGATGCCCAAATCGATGGGGACTGCGACGCAGCCTCCTGCGCCGCATTGAAAGACTGGTATAGGCGCCTGCAGCCCTTTTGCCTCCGCTTGCGTGCGGATTGCGGTGGCCGCCGCCACCCCAGTCCCGTTAGCGCTCGCGCTGAACAGTGTGGGGGCTGCTGGCAGAACCGTTCCGAAGGTGCTCACGGCAGCGGTCCCGCCGGTGATGGTAAAGGTTGCCAGACCTGGTTGAATGTCCTGCGGAACGATGAAGTTGATTTGGTTAGGGGAAACGTAGAGGAGAGATGCCGCCCGGCCGGTTCCTGCTGCATCACGCACGCTCAAACTCACGCCGCCAAGCGACTCCGGCAAAGGCTGCATGTCCGCTTGTTTGGTGATCGCCGCGAGGTTCGATCCGTAAATCGAAGCAATCGATCCCGGAGCTACGGTTGCAACACTCGACGCCGCCGACTGCACAGTAGCTGGCGAGGCGACGGAATAGTAGCGCGCCATCCAGTACGGCAGGACGTAATCGATGCCGGCGCTCTCAATGGTGCCCGATTGCCCGCCTGAAAGTTGAAACGGAGGGACCTGCCAAATGAAATCCGCCGGTGGCCGTAGCGGAACGGGCACAGGCCGGCACGCACGATCCCCGCACACGGCAACGACGCCGTGGAGGTCGACATACTTGTCGCCCTGTGGTCTCTGGAGCCACGCACCCAATAAAGCTTGAGTCTCAGCATCACGCGTCGCGTCGGGACCGTTAAGCGCGCGATCGATCACATTGAAAAACGCGTTTTGATGGCTCGCTGTGTGGTTGCGCAAAATACTGTATGCCTTACGATTAACTGTGTTTGTGACGTTTGTGTCCAGCCGGATGAGATTGTACAGATTGATGTAGTCGAGATTGAACTTGAAATAGGAATCGTCGCTGAGCACGTCGACGCCGAAGGGCGCGAGCACCGCCGCTGTTAAGAGGACGCTTTGTATGTCGTACTCGGTTGAGAAATGGCCGGGATTTATGTGCCTCCCTACCTGTAGGAAACAGAGTATCTGGTCGGGACGCACGAGGAACGACGTGCTAATGGACCCATTCGGCATCACAACAGTCCAGGCATTATCGCTGAGATGATCGATCAACAGCGTGACGAGCTGACTGATCGAGCTCCGAACGCCGGGATCGTCAACCATGTCGTAAGCCACGGCGAGCCCGAAGATTGCGCCTGAGTATTGATCGCGCGAAGTATTTCCGACCCAGATGTAACCCGCCGAGCTGTTGGTGTAGATCCCGTTCTCGGCCTCCTCGCTCCGAATGCCTGCGGCGAAAGGCGAATTAATCGGAATCAGGCATCGGGCCAGCAAATTCATGCCGGTCACGTCCGACAAAGACTTGATACCCGCGAGGGCTTTTCTTACGTTATCCAGTGCTCCTGGCGTGCGCGTCACCTGGTAGCGGAAGGCTTCCGCGGCCAGATAGTGTCCCGTCCAAACGGCCGAATCGCCGCAGCGTGTGTAGCCTACGATCTGATCGCTGGCGGGGGATGCAACTATCGGGTCCAGAATCGTTCCGAACGGCAAGTGGCGCGCCTGGATGTTCGCTGAGATCGCAAGCGCGTCTGTTTCCGCAGCCTGCGCCCCTACGTTTCCAACGGCCGCGGCGATCCAGATCGAGACCAGAAACGTCTTCATGCCTCTCCATTTTCGCTCACTTGCAAGTGACGTCGTGCGGGGAGTACTCGCTAAAGTATCCCGCGTTAACAAATTGGTTCAGGCCTGGCAGCAAGGCTCCAGCAATGCTCCCCCGATGCGCAACAGTCGCTTGATCTGTGAATACGGGGTCGCCGGGCTCGTAATTTCTTAAGCCAACTGCGCTCTCCGCGTTTTGAGAGGATTATCACAACTTATGGGTGCGATACACCGATCCAGGTAATGCATGACCCAGGGAACTGGAAATCGAAAAATGCAGTGTTCAAGAGTGCACAGACACCTCGCCTTACTCCCCCTATGATGGTCCCGAGGTTGGAAGAAAATGTCAGCGGCTGAAATTGTTTTGGCTCCGTTGCGAACTTTTGCCCATCGACACCAAAGAAACGATTCGCGCCGCTCCGTGGATCTTGGATTGGCCCAGCCACTTTAAGAAACTTGAGGCAGATTATGAGGCTGACAGCATTAGCTACGACGGAATTAGCTGCAATCATCGCTGTGATCGTGATCGTGGTTGCCGGCATAGCGGTGTTGTTCCTTCTCCGAAAGCGCCGGACCGAAAGGCTGCGCGGCAAGTTCGGTGACGCTGAATATGCCCGTGCCCTGAAGGAAGGCGGTAACCAGCGGCAGGCTGAAGCCGAGCTCGAAAAGCGCGCGGCACGAGTCGAAAGTTTCCACGTCCGGCCGCTGGTGGCCGCCGATCGTGCGCGCTTCGTCGATGCTTGGCGCGGAATCCAGGTGCGTTTTGTGGACGACCCCGCCGGCGCAGTAGTGCAAGCCGACCAACTGCTGGGTGATGTGATGTCCACACGTGGCTATCCGGTAGGCGATTTTGAACAGCGAGCGGCTGATATCTCCGTGGACCATCCCGTGGTTCTGGAAAATTATCGAGCCGCCCACGAAATCGCGCTTGGCCAAACGAAGGGGCAGGCCAACACAGAAGACTTGCGCCAGGCGATGATCCACTACCGGGCCCTTTTCGAGGATCTGGTCGGCGAGCCGAAGAAGGCCGACATTCCGAAGAGGCCTGACATGAAGGTTGCCTCATAAACCGGCTCGTGAATTAAGTGGATGGATGTTGGAGCGTTGGAGAGCGCCGAAGACAAAACTGGAGACAATGCCGTGAATAATGAACAGTACAACAAAGAAGAAGAACCGAGAGACGCCCGACTCACGACGGCTACTTTGGCGGATACCGGTGAGCCCACAGCGCCCAAGAAAAATCTTGAGTTGCGCGCCAGGGAAACAGAGGCACAGCGAAAAGAGATGGGCGCAGGCGAGGCGTCAACTATGGATGGAATCGGCGTTGCCGCCGCCGGAGCCGGAGCCGCTATTGCCAAGGACGAACAAGCAGGGCCGCTGTTCTTGCCCGAAGAGGCGACGAAGTTTCGCGCTCGCTGGGACGCTATCCAGGGAGCCTTTGTAGATGAGCCGCGCCGAGCGGTGGAGCAGGCTGATAGTCTGGTCGCGGAGGCCGTGAAGCGCCTGGCGGAAATCTTTGCAGATGAAAGGGCGAAGCTTGACGGCCAGTGGGATCGCGGCGATAGCGTCTCGACCGAGGATCTCCGCCTTGCCCTGCGGCGCTATCGTGCGTTTTTCGGTCGCCTTCTTTCGGTTTAGCACGGGCGGCTGAAGCAATCTTTGCGCTTCACAGGTTCCTCGCCAGCCGTGAGGGAACGTGAGGGATAAGGATTTGGTCAATCAGGCTAAGCTTTGAGGCGTTAACGCAAACTCGATCTCTCTTCGGATTTCGGCCTGTTCGTTACGGGAACCGGAGCTTGCGGCGATCGGCGCGTCAATTCGCGGCTGCGCGGATTGATTTGGAGCAGAAATTGCTCACGGGAAACTATGCAATGGACACCAGGCGGTTCCGACCAAGACATTGAAGATCGTCGTGACGATAGCGGCGGAGGTGGCGGCGGAGGATTTGGCGGTTTTAGGGGTGTGCACCTCGGCATTGGGGGCACGCTGATTGTTGGAATTCTGAGCCTGATCTTCCACCAGAACCTTTTTTCTATCTTCTCTGGCTCCGGTCCCTCTCCATCGTCGCCACCGTCCGCTTCCCAGCCTTACGAAGACAGCAGGGCGCGCACTCAGCAGGACGCTGAGGAGAAGCCTGAGTACGAGTTCATCAAGTTTGTGCTAAACGATGTTCAGGCGAATTGGGACAAAATCCTTCCGGAATCGACCCGAGTCCCCTATCACCATGCCAAGCTCGTGCTCTATCGGGACGAGTATCCATCCGCCTGCGGAGAGGCCCAAACGGCGGTCGGTCCTTTTTACTGCCCAGAAGACCAGAAAGTTTACCTCGACCTTGGCTTCTTTCAGGAGCTCGAGAACCGTTTTGGCGCGCCCGGAAAATTCGCGCAAGCATACGTGATTGCTCATGAAATTGGCCACCACGTTCAGCGCCTGCTAGGAATCGAATCCAAGGTCCGCCGCCTGCAGGAGCAGGACCCACGTGCTCGCAATCAGCTATCCGTCCGGCTTGAGTTACAGGCCGATTGCTTTGCCGGAGTGTGGGGAAACTCTACCGAACAACGGAAGATAGTGGATGAGACTGACGTGGCGCAGGGCCTTAATGCAGCGGCTGCTGTCGGCGATGATCGCCTACAGCGGATGGCGCGCGGGCGTGTCAGCCCGGAAAGCTTCACGCATGGTTCGTCCGCACAGCGCACTGAGTGGTTTAAGCGCGGGCTGCAGTCGGGCCAGGTTTCTTCCTGTGATACTTTCGCGACGCAATAAGGTTCGCGGACCGCGGCTGACCGTGGATCGCCGCAATGCCGAAACTTCCACTTCCTTGCTCCCATCTGGCCACCCATGCGGCAAATTCCGGTCGTTTCAGCGCCTGTTCGCCGATCGCTGAGCATTGCGGCTCCCCGTTGCTGGCCATAGTGGAACACGTCCCAGTTGACTGCTTGCTTTGCTGACTGGCCGGTCATCCTACTGCTCGATGCTCCGACTCTCCCCTATCGTGAGCGGCTCAGGCGAATCCAGCGCATGATCGACAGCGTGCTTCCAATGACGCACAGTGCCGAAAATCCAACGACGAACCAGATGAATTCGGGCGAGTTCGCCATGCGGAGAATCCCGCGTCCGAACCGGATGGCGGCGAGTCCGATGAGAGTAAACCGAACGGCGCGGGCAGCGAAGACATAGCCAAGGAGTCGTGACTTGGGGTATTGGAATGCGCTGGCGGCGGCGACGACCGCAGTGAAGGGAAACGGCGGTGGCGCGAGGCAGGTAACGACCAGTGGAATGGCCGCGCTGTGGCTCATTTTTTTCTTCAGGTAGTCGAGACGTTTGGGGCTCATCATTTTCTGGAGGCCTTCCTCGCCGCCTTTGCGACACACCAAATCCAACAGCAGAACGCCAGTTGCCGATCCCAGCGAGGCGGCCAGGACGTAGAGGGGGAGATATCCGTGATTTCTGGCGGCGAGAACAACCAGGAGGAGATCGTTACCAAACGGCAGGAAGAAAAAGGAGGAATCCAGGATGCCGAGGATGACAAGTCCGAAGGCACCGATATGAAGAAAAAACGCGAAAAGATGGCGGAAGAAAACGTGCATGCTTAGTTGGGCCAGGCTTCGTCTGATATTGTGGCATTTCACGCCGAACGGTTTTTGAGACTTGAAAGCATTTGATCCCAGATTTCGGCCTTCCTAAGCGAAGTCGGCAAAAAGAAGTAATCACCTGAAGTTCCAAACCCGCCGCCTGTTCAATCCGCTCTGCCGCCAGCGCTTCCAACAGCGGCGAACAGGCCGCGCCAGGCGTGTGCATGGATTGTCAGCAGTCAGGACTGAGTACTACGACGCGCCGAATTCCGCGGTGCTGTTGGGCCGGGAACTTGGCCGGCCGGCTGCGGAACTCGATGCCTATAATGACCAAGCCAGGAAGATCCGGTCCGCCATTGAAACTTATTTCGGCGCAAAAATACAGGGTTTCGACGCGTATCGCTACTACGACGGAAACGAGGTGCTCCGTGCGTGGATCGCGATTCCGCTGACGGTTGGCATATACGACCGCAAGGAGGGCACGATTGATGCTCTGTTCTCTCCAGCGCTATGGACCGACGATGGACTCGTGAGCCAGGCCGGCGAAAGGGTTTTCTTTGACCGCTCGACCTTGTACGCGCTTCGGGGCGCATTCGCTGCGGGCAAGACGGAACGCGCAATTGATTTCCTGAAACAGTATACGAATCGTCGTTTGCTCGGTGACCACGTCCCTTATCCTATTGAATGGGGCCCCGAGGGAACCCAGCCCCACCTTGCCGCCGAGAGCGCCCTCTACTGCCGCGTTTTTACGGAAGGCCTATTTGGAATTCGCCCCACGGGCTTTCGTTCATTCGCCATTGCGCCAAGCTTGCCAAAGGCATGGGGCAGCATGCGATTGAGAAATATACATGCGTTCGGCAGTGTTTTCGATCTCGTGGTAACTCGAACCGGTGAAAAGTTGAAGTTGGAAGCGGCTGTAGACGGGCATTCTCGAGCCTCGCAGGTCTTCGATACGGGCACGACGATTCCCGTCGATTTGAATGAGCGGCATTGACTCCGGCATTTAGCGTACCCGCCGCACGATCGCTCCAGGTCGTCGTAGGTCAATCGTGGTGGGCTGACACGAAATCCGAGCGCGGGCACCAGCGGACTTTGATAAGTTAGACTGGTGCAATCCAGGGTAATGCCGCGAGATTTGGCTCGGGCGGGCAGCCGATGGTCGTTTCGAGGCTCTAAGGTTCATAGGAGGATGAGGTTTTTATGAAGACGGTTTTCGCCTGTACCGTTCTGCTGGCGTCCGCGGCTGCTGCCGCTGACGTGCCGACGCCAGAAATCCAGATTGCCGCCGCAGTGCTCGCCGCGCCGGCCGAGCTGCGGGAGAGCGCCGCGGTTCTCGGTTACAACGCGCAAGGAGACGTGGTGAAACTGCGCGAGGGCAAGAACGAACTCATCTGCCTGGCCAACGATCCGGGCAAGACCCGATTTAGTGTGGCGTGCTATCACCGCGATCTCGAACCATACATGGCTCGCGGCCGCGAACTTCTGGCGCAGAAAGTGACCGGGCAGAAGCGCAACGATATCCGTTGGAAGGAAGTTGCGGACGGAAAACTTTCGATGCCGCGCGAGCCTCGAACGCTGTACGTGCTGACCGGCACCAGTTTTGACGCGGGCAGCGGCAAAGTGAACGACGCCTATTTGCGCTGGGTGATCTACGTACCATACGCGACTCCCGAGACCACCGGACTGTCCACCAAGGCGAGCGACAGCGCACCGTGGCTGATGTCTCCTGGAACCGCGGGCGCGCACATTATGATCAGCCCGCCAAAGAAATAGACGCCTATGCTGCGCGGCAGCGTGCGACTTAATCTTACCGGCTGCGGTTCGGCACCGTGAAAGCCGCTCGCCTACGCCGGAGTCTCGCGCTACGGCAAACCGCACGGCTGCACTTAAATCGCATGTACGATGTACGCAGTCGGGTGAGAACTGCTGTTAATCGGCGGGGAAGGAGAGCATTATCCGGCGCCCGAATGAAGGTAAGGAGCAGCAGTTAACGCCTCGGCGCCGGCAACTCAGGGTTCCGCCATGCCGCCAAAATCCTGCCCGCAGCGTCGCCAGTATGGGCATGACGCCGCCTGCAGTGGATTGAGCTCCGATTGGGGATGTAAATAACCGCGACGCATGGCCTCCTGCGCCATGTGGGCGCATGGCATCGGTCTGTTTGGGCGGGGCCGCTACGATCTCGCGCGCTTTGTGTCCTATAATAGTTCCGAATGGAGCTTAGCTTACCGCCAACACCGCGATTCGACGAATAAGATTGACTTCTACACGTAACGCGCCCATACTCTGACCGCCCACAAATCTTTTTCTCTCCGTCGACCGGTCCAGCAAACCTCTCGCTGAGTTGAGATCAACCTTTTCTGGCTAAAGGAGTGCCCTGAGCGGTCATTTCGCTCGGCATCGATGCCATCGGTGTGTTCAGCAAATCGCCACGCTATGCTTCAACCATCCTGTGAGCAAAAGGAACACCTGCTTGCCAGCTATATGGAAGCGGTCCGTAACCATTACGAGATCGTGGGGTTGCTTAATTCCGTGCGCCACCAACCTAAGACTTTCAGGGCCGTGCTCGGCAAAGCAAAAGTGGCGCATACGCAGTCCGCTCGGGCCAGGTCCGCATTGGAACGACATTGCAAAGCGCACAGATGCTGACAGGCCGGTTGGGAGCTGTCTCGTTTTATCGGCTGGCTTCCGCTATTCAATTCAATCGGCCTTTGCCGGACGATGCTTACCTCGACGCGTTCACGCAGGCTGTAAATGTCAGGGTGAGTTCGTTCGGCCGGGTCCCCAAGCGATTTGGTTAGCCACCGCCAGTTAACATGCCGGCCGATTACATGGCTTCCCATTTTGAGGCGCCTTTGGCGTCGGCAGGCTCCTTCGGTGCGTGGCCACGGCATCTGCAAGCTTTGCGTCGAGCTGGAGGGCGGCTCCAGCGCCCGGCCTTGGGTGGGCGGCGTGGCCGTCTCGACGAGAGTGGACTCGGCGCGCCTCCGCCTTCGTCGGGATCATCGTCGGAATAGCGGAAACCTGGAGCCGCGGATAACGGATCATTTGGGCGCAGCAGTGGCGAAATGTAGACACCACCGTTCTGTATGTAACTGATGGCGTCGAGCAGGTGGCGCGCGGGACCGTCCTTCAGCACATAGCCATTGGCGCCAGCGCGCAGTGCGTCGCGAACCATGTTTTCGTCCCGGGTGATTGTGAGCACCACGAGCTTACAAACGGAGTTAGTCTCGCGCACTTTGCAGATTACCTCCAGGCCGTTCAGCTTCGGTAGCTGAAGGTCGATGATTGCAAAATCCGGCGTGAGCGATTTGATCATCTCTACCGCCGCTAACCCGTCGGCGCACTGGCCGGGTATGTGCAGCTCGGGCCGGGCATCGCAAAAGGCTGCCAAGCCTTCGCGCACGATGGCGTGATCGTCCACCAACACAATGGAGATCGCAGGTGTGGCCAGAATTCCGGAGTTCATGGCAGGCCAATACTCGGGTCTCAGTATAACGTCGTTAAAAAAGGCTCTTCAAGCGTGGTTAAGTGTCCCAGGTTTGTGCCGTGTTTGCTGGATCGACCTTGCAGCCCGACGCCTCAGCGACGTAACAGAATTGGCGATGCGGTTAACGCTAACCACAGAGTGGGCCGATTTGTTCGGATTGACAAACGAATGAGTTAGCCTTACCCGCCAGTTAACATACCGCTGGTCCTAGTAGGTTATGGTACTAGAGATATCTGGCCCGAAATACGAGCCCGTGCTAACATCCCTTGGTCTTGGTGAAACCGGAGGTGAAGATGTCTGCTAGTCGATTCACTGTTCTTGTCTTGGGTTTACTGACGCTCTTTCTGACCGAACGGCCAGCTGTGGCGCAGAAAGATACGTTGGTTCCAGAAGTAGACTACCCATTACAGTTCACCGTGTCTCCGCCGGTCCGTGAAATGCCACCGCAGGCCCATGCATCGGGGCCCCCGCAAGAAATCCGCCGGAGACACCCACATTCGCGGCCCCACGCCGGCAATGCCACGGATCCCGTTGTCCAGAGTTCCACTCCCGTCCCTGCTGCCGCGCAAAGCGAGGGGAATTTTGAAGGTTTGGGTGCCGGGTATCCGGGATTCTCGATCACAGCGGTGCCGCCGGACCCGAATGGCGCAATTGGGCCCAACCACTACGTTCAATGGGTAAACAATGCCTTTGTGATCTTCAATAAGCAGGGAGTTCAAGTGCAGGCGCCCGTTTCCGATAGTACTTTTTGGGGTCTCTTCTCCACTTGCAGTCAACTGGGTGGATTCAGCGACCCGATTGTGCAATACGACCGGACGGCCGACCGCTGGCTCGTAGGCGAGGTGGCTTTGCCGCTGTTTCCCGGTCTGTTTGGCCAATTCGCCCAGTGTTTCGCGGTCTCAACCACTGCGGACCCAACCGGCTCCTATTACAGGTGGGCTTATGGCTTCGGGACCAATGTCAACGACTATCCCAAAATCGGGGTGTGGCCGGACGCCTATTACGTCACATGGAACATCTTTCAGAATGGTAGCAATTTCAACGGGCCGGAAGCGTGCGCGTTTGACCGCAACGCCATGTTGAGTGGCTCCGCTGCTCCGGCGCGCGTGTGCTTTCAGCTTTCCAACGCGTTCGACAGCCTCCTACCTTCTGACCTCGACGGAGCGACCGCACCACCAGCCGGCGCCCCGAACTTCCACATGAATGTCGACACAACCGCGAGCGCGTTGAACCTTTGGAAGTTCCATGTGGATTTTACGACCCCAAGTCATTCCACCTTCACAGGCCCGACCTCCATACTGGGAGTGGCTGCATTCACGGCGCCCTGCACCGACACGCAGGATTGCGTTCCCCAACCCGGAACCACCACGAGTTTGGACGCCCTTGGCGACCGCTTGATGTACCGTCTGTCCTACCGGAACTTCGGCGATCATGAGTCGCTGGTGGCCAACCACACCGTACTCACCGGTAATGGGAACACGGGCGTTCGCTGGTATGAGGTGCGAGATCCCAACGGTGCACCCAGTATCAACCAGCAAGGGACTTTTGCGCCCGATAGCGATTATCGCTGGATGGCAAGTATCGCTATGGATAAGTCAGGTAACATCGCATTGGGTTATAGCGTTTCCAGCAGCGCGACCTATCCATCCATTCGATACACGGGCTGGGAAGTTGGCAACACGCCGGGAATCTTGCAGGCGGAAACTTCCATGGCGGCGGGAGGTGGATCGCAAACTGGTTACAACCGATGGGGCGACTACTCTGCCATGCGTATCGACCCGAGTGATGATTGCACGTTTTGGTACACGCAGGAATACCAGGCGACTACTCAATCCGCCGCCTGGAGCACGCGTATCGGTTCCTTCAAGTTCCCGTCATGTGGCCAAGCTCTGGCTGGGACCACCACTGCGCTCAGTTCCTCGGCAAGTCCTTCCACTTACGGACAGCAGGTGACCTTCACTGCAACCATCGCGCCGATATCCGGGACGGGCACACCTGGCGGCAATGTAACTTTCAAGGACGGCGCTACGACACTTGGTTCATCGGCGCTAACCAGCGGCACGGCGACTTTCGCCACATCGAGTCTTGCCGTCAGCTCCCATTCGATCACTGCGGTGTACGGTGGCGACGCCACTTTTGGTGGCAGTACGTCGACAGTTCTGACACAGACGGTGAATAAGGCAGACACAACGGCTACTATTACCTCAAATAACAATCCATCCACGTTTGGGCAAAGTGTGACGCTGAGCGCCACAGTATCCACTTCCGCCGGCACGGGCACACCTGGCGGCAGCGTAACCTTTAAGGATG
>Ga0310810_10006007_pt1 | contig 13658 bp, 9 predicted proteins | sample NCmetagenome_FD_207641 | JGI IMG/M metagenome (GOLD analysis project Ga0310810, IMG submission 207641) | Soil microbial communities from experimental microcosm in Duke University, North Carolina, United States - NC | ecosystem: Engineered > Artificial ecosystem > Soil microcosm > Unclassified ... | reverse complement strand
CATGAGCACCCTCGATCAGGCCGGCAGTCCAGAGATCGCTGTTCCCGAACCCGCTGATACTGAGCGGCCGCCGGTGCTGACCGGAAGGGAGAGCGGTGTGCGTGGCCAGGGCGTTCCCCACGAGCCCGAGGGTGACACCTACGGCCAGGCCGACTCGGGACAGGGCAACTGGAGCGATCCCGGCCCGACGCACGAGATCGAGTCGTCGATGGTCAATCCGACTTCGCAGCAGCGACTGGGGCAGGGGACCGAGCCGCGCGGCGGTGCCGGCGGTCCCGGTGACCGCGAGGTCGCGAAGGCGCCTGCTGCGGATACGCGCGTGCCTGTCCCGCCGACGCGGACCCGCGCCGCGCCGATGCTCGCATCCGGACTCAGCAACTACCTGAGCACCAGCCAGTACGGCAATCAGGGGCGATACGGGACCCCCGCGCAGTACAATGCCGAGCCGCTGGTCGGCGGCGAGCTCCAGAATGGTGACCATCCCGAGGACCGGCCCAGCCCCGGCGACAGCGGCCCACCTCATCCCAACGGCTGACCGGCCTACCGGCCGCGCTCCCCCACCGATACGCGTACGCCGCACGATCGCAGCACCCGCGCGGGCGCCACATGGTGGGGGAACAGCCGATGCGCAGCCAGACCGTGCACCCGTACCCGGCTGCATGGTCCTCGAGCGCCGGGCACGCCGGAGAGCAGCATCCGGAGCCGGTAGCTCCCGGGATCCACTCGCGCCGCCCACGTTACCCGGCGAACGCTCCGTCCGCTCCCCGCCAGCAGCATCGAAATACCCTGCGCCGCGCTCCGGAGCGCGAACAGCGCGGCGGCGGCCGCGACGCCGAGCGCCAGCAGGCGTCGTCGTCCATCCGGCAGCGCGATCGACGCAAGCTCGCGTTGCGGCGGCAGCAGCGCGCCGAGGATTCCCCACCCGAACAGGCTCGGCACGGCCAGCAGGAGGACCGCGTCGAACGATCCCACCACGACCAGGGCCAGCAGGGTGCAGACCAGCGCCAGCCCGGCGAGCCCGTCACCCTCCCGGCCCGGCTGACGGAGCCTCCGCCATCCGACCATCAGCATCACGGCGAGCGTCGCCAGCAGCGCGAGCAGCGCCGGCACTCCCCGCTCGGCCAGGGTGGCCACCCAGTCGCTGCTCGGCCAAGGGTTGGTCGGCATGATGTCGCCGGTGTCGTAGGCGGGATCTCCCGGTGTGGTGTAGAGCGGGTAGGCCACCGGCCAGTTGCCGGGCCCGACGCCGAATACCGGGTGATCGGCGGCCATTCCCAGGGTGTTGCGGTACTGGATCAGCCGTCCGTGTCCGCTCCCGTCGTGAAAGTTGGCGACGCCGACCAGCGACTCGAGATAAGGTGAATCGGAGCGCCAGTCGAGCTGGTTGGGGAGCAGCAGTGCGAGCGTGATGCCCGCCGTGGCGGCAAAGCCCAGGAGGGCAATGCGCGGACGGTAGCGGTGGTCGGACCAGAGACCGCCGGCCCAGATCCCTTCCACGAGAAAAAACGCCCCCGGCGCGGCAGCGCCGAGCCACGCCGCGCGAGAGCGCGACAGCAGCAGCGCCGCTCCGGCGACCGCCGCGCAGACCGCGCCGAGCACTGCGCGCGCGCGAGACCGGGTCTCCAGGGTCATCAGCAGCAGCGTCGGCAGCGCGATGGCCACCAGGTGCGCCATGAAGTTGCGATTGCCGAACGTGCCGCCAGGCGCGCGGGTGGCGGTCATCATCGGCAGCTCCACGCCGTAGGCCTGGAGCAGTCCCGTGGCCGCTCCGATGGCCGCGGCCAGCGCAAAGGCGACGAGCAGCGGCCGGCCCAGTCCGGCGCGGCTGATTCCGCGTGCCGTCCAGAAGACCAGGGCGCCGGACAGTGTCACGCCGAACGCCCGGAAGGCGAGCCAGTGGTTGGGAGCGAAGAGGGCGGAGACCAACGAGAGCGCGAGGTACGCCAGCAGGAGCAGGTCCACCAGCCCGAGCGACAGCCGTCGCAGCTCCCGCAGCGCGAGCACCGCCGCGAGGCCCGCCGCCACATGGAGCACGAGCTCCTTCGGGACCTGGTGGCGGTCGAGATCGAACAGCGGCGACGGCGCCGACGCGAGCACGCACGCGAGCGCGCCGACCTGAAGCACCCGACGCGCGGCTCGCATCGGGTGCTAGGGCGTTGCCGGGAGTGAGCTTGGCTGGGGCATCGGCGTGAAGATAGCCGGACCCTCGAAGGGTGGGCCAGCCACCGCATCGGCTGTGACTGCGCTTACGGCGCCGAAGGCCGCTCCGGCCGCATCTTGGCGGTGTTCACGAACAACAAACATCAAATGCCCGCTCCCCGAGGCCCGGACGCCCATGCGACGACTCATCCCCGCCGTTCTGATCGCGCTCGCCGTCGGCGGGTGTTCCAAGTTCAACAGCGACGAGATGACGGCCACGCTCGAGCGCACGATCAGCGCGAAGGCCGCACCCCGATACGCCGCCGATCGCTGGAAGACGATGCAGGCGGTCTACCGCGAGCGCGCCTACGCGCCGATCTGGCTCGACCGCGAGAAGCCGCGGCAGCAGGCGCGGGACCTGATCGATGCACTCACCAGCGCCGACAATCAGGGCCTCCGGATGAAGGACTACGACCTGCCGGGCCTTCGCACGGCACTCGATCAGGCGTATCACGAAGGCAAGACGACGACGGCCGACCTGGCCAACCTCGACCTGCGGCTCACGTCGCTCTTCCTCGACTACGGGCGTGACCTGCTGATCGGCCGGCTCGATCCCGCCGCGGTGGACAGCGGCTGGTACATCAAGGCCCGACGGGCGTCGGTGGACAGCACGCTCCGCCTGGCCATCCGGGGCACCGACTTCCGGTCCATGGTCCAGGCACTGGTGCCGCAGCAGAAGGAATACGGCGAGCTGGTCGGATGGCTCGAGAAGTATCGCGACGTAGCGGCGAAGGGCGGCTGGCCCACGGTGACGGCGCGCGACACCGCGACGCTCCGGACGCGCCTGGCCGCCACCGAGGATATCAGCGGTGGCGCGGAGCTGGCCGACGGCGTCCGGCACTTCCAGTCGCGCCACGGGCTGGAGGCGACCGGCAAGGTCGACGCCGCGACGCTGGCCCAGCTGAATGTCCCGATCAGCACGCGCATCAGGGCGCTCGAGCTCAACCTTGAGCGGCTCAGGTGGCTCCCGGCCAGCTTCGGCGAGCGCTACGTCCTGGTCAACATTCCCGACTATTCGCTGCACGCCTACGACGCGGGCAAGGAGGTGCTCACCATGCGCGTGGTGGTCGGCGACGAGTACGGGCACGCCACGCCGGTCTTTGCCGATACGCTGAGCCAGGTGGTCTTTCAGCCCTACTGGAACGTCCCGACCAGTATCGTGAAGGCCGAGATCCTGCCGAAGATGCAGCGGGACCCGCACTACCTCGAGACCCATCACTTCGAGGTGGTGCGGGGCGACAAGGAGGAGGTCGTCAATCCGTCGTCGATCGACTGGAATGACGTGGACACGTCGAAGATGGGCTTCCGCGTGCGGCAGCAGCCGGGCGACGACAATGCGCTCGGGCACGTGAAGTTCCTGTTCCCGAACCAGTTCAACATCTACATGCACGACACGCCGGCGCGCTCGCTGTTCGCGAAGAATGCGCGGTCTGAAAGCCACGGCTGCATCCGGCTCGAGCATCCCGACCAGTTTGCCGACTACGTCCTGGCCGGCGACCCCACCTGGACCCCGGACCGGATCCGCGAGGCAATGGACTCCGACACGAACCGCACCGTGGCCGTCAAGCGAAAGCTGCCGGTCTACATCGTGTACCTCACGGCGTTCGTGCGCGACGGGCAGCTCAACTTCCGCGATGATGTCTACGGCTCCGACGACCGCGCCATCACCCGCCTCGGCGTTCCCGTCGCGGACAGCGCGCTCGATTCCGCCCGGGCCGCCCTCCGGAAGCTGCTCAAGTCCTGACGCGCAGGGGCGGCAGCTAGCGCGGCGTAGAGTCGCGACGCACGTGCGTGGTGTCGCCCATCGTGCCGGCGGCACCCGTCGGACTGGTGGTACCGGTTCCACCCGCGCTGCTGCCGGTCGTTCCGGTGCCGCTGGTGGCGGCACCGGTGTTGCCGGTGCCGGTGCCCATCGTGCCGGTGCCGCTCGATGTCGTTGCAGCGGAATCCGATGCCGCGGCACTCGAGCCCGCAGCGTTCCGGTCCGTCCCGGGGCCGCAGCCGGCCAGTCCAAGCGCCGCGGCCGCCGCGAAGAGCACGCCCCTTGCCGTTCGTTTGGTCATCATCTGCCTCCTTGCATGGCGTCCAGCTTCTCCATGATCACGGGCCGATCCTCGTGCGTCAGCATCACGATCAGATCGCCGTCGCGCGCCCACGCCAGCGCGGCATCCAGCGCTTCCGGTTCCGTCTCCACCTCGATCAATTCCGCCGGCGCGATGCCGAGCCCGCGGAGCTCGTCGGCCAGCACGGCGCGGACGGCACCTGGCGCGCGCCCGCGATAGAGGGTTGGCAGCTCCTTGAGCACGATGCGGTCGGGCCGGAGGCGCCAGGCCGCGCGGGCCAGCTCGCGGATGGCCGCGTCGCCGCGGTCGCCGGCCTGGCCGAGCACGATGAGCCGCCGTCGGCCGCCGAGCCCGTCCAGCATGCCCTGAAGCGCGGTGAGCCCGTGCGGGTTGTGGCCGTAGTCGACCAGGACCTGCACGCCGCCGATCCGGTAGAGATTGCCGCGCCCGGGGTTGCTCGCAGCCGATCCGAACGAGCCGAGGGCGCTCGCCATCGTCTCCAGGGTGATCGAGCGGCCGGCGGGCAGCTCCGCCAGAACGGCGCTCGCCAGGAGGGCGCCCAGCGCGTTTGATACATTGTACCCCGCCGCACCGCCGAGCGTGATCGGCACGCTGTCCAGCCGCATCAGCGGCACCGGCCGCCCTCCCTGGACCAGCACGAACGCACCGTCCTCGACATAGGCCGCGTCCCCGCCCGCGGCGAGCCCGATGCTCACGAGCGGGGTGGCCCGGTCCAGGGCAAACCAGCTCGCGGGCGCAACACCCAGCGCGTGGGCCACGAGCCCCGGATCGTCCGCGTTGAGCACGACCCGGCCGCCCGGCCTGACCACGCGAGCGGCGACCAGCTTGGCGGCGGCCAGCGTGGCGACGTCGTTCACGCCGAAATCATCGAGATGATCGGAGGCGATGTTGGTAAGCAGCGTCAGGTCGGCGTGCTCCACGGCGAGCCCACGGCGAAGGATCCCGCCCCGCGCCGTCTCGAGCACGGCAACGTCGGCGCGGCGATCGCGGAGCGCCAGCCTGGCACCCATTGGCCCGGCGTAATCGCCGGCCACGAGCTGCTCACCGGCCACGGTCACTCCGTCCGTCGACGTGAGCGCCGGAACGAGCCCTGACGCTGTCGCGATCGCGGCGATCAGGCGGGCCGAGGTGGTCTTCCCGTTGGAGCCGGAGACGAGGACAATGGGGATGTCGTGGACCGCGTTCCAGTCTACCTGGTCGGGAAGGGGGAAGGCGCCGCGCGACCACACCTGTGCGCCGCTGCCGCTGCCGACGGAGACCACTTCGTCGTCGGCCAGGAACGTGACGTGGCGCGCGCGGGCAGCGTCCCGGAGCGCCCGGAGCCGCGGGTCGCGCTCGCGCGCGATGGCCGTGCGGAGTCGGGTGACCACTTCGGCGTCGGAGGCCGCCGCCCTGTGGTCGAGCCGCGCCTCCGCGGCATCCCAGGCCGCCTCGTTGAGGTCGGTGGCGGCGTAGAGCCCGTCGAAGGGCGCCGTGATGACGAGACTCCCGCCGCCGTCGAAGGTGCGCGCCGCCACCTCTTCACCCTCCCACCCGACCAGCTGGAGCAGGCGCCGTGCTTCCTCCCGCCAGACCTCGGCGGCCTGAGCAGGATCGCCATCGATGGCCACGTCGAGCGCGGCGCCGGGTCGGTCGCCCAGCAGGTGGGGGCCCGTCAGCCGGCGGGAATCGACGACACGGTTCAATCCTCGCCCTCGCTGTCGCGCGCGAAGCGCACGCCGCGAACATCGCGCACATACTCGTATGGCCGGTTCTCGGGCGGCACGGGACCCGGAGCCGGCCGATGCCGCGGACGGCGGGCGGAGCGCCGCTCGGCCTCTTCGGGCCGGAAGCTCACGATCTGCTCCCAGGAGCGGGCCACGTTGTCGCCGAAGACGAGGAGAAGGTCGCCGGCATGCGCGGCGCGGAGACCCGCCTCGGTGGCTTCGACTTCGTCGGGAATGAGCTCGATGTCATCGCTTGCCACGCCCTCGGCGAGAAGCGTGTCGCGCAGCAGGCGCGGCACCTCGTCGGGCGAGCGACCGCGGAGCGAGTCGTCCCGGCGGCAGATGTAGTGGTCGAAGGAGCCGGCCAGGATCCGCGCAATGGCCTGGATGTCCTCGTCGCGCCGGTCGCCGGGCGCCGCCAGCACCACGATCCGCCGGCCGCCGCCGTCGAGCCGCTCGACGAACTGCACCATGGCTTCCACCGCCGCGGCGTTGTGGCCGTAGTCCAGGATCACCTTGAACGGATGCTCGTCGAAGACATTCCCCCTCCCGGGTGCCTGGAAGAAGGTGGTGTCGAACGTCTGCAGGCCGTGCCTGATGTTCTCCAGCTTGAGTCCCATGCTGAACGCCATCGCCGCCGCAAACATGGCATTCTGGACCTGGTGCGCGGCGCGGCCCTCGATCGTGGCGGGGATCAGATGGGCGGGCAGGAGCGGGATGTGAGCCCCATGGTCATACAGCGTGATCATCTGGCCGGTCATGCCGGCTTCGAGCACCATCCCTCGGCCGCCGGCCTGGATGTGCTCGCGGACCAGCGCGTGACCGGGATCCATCGTCACGTAGCAGACGTACTTCGCCTCGGTATGGGCGGCCATCCGGAGGCACAGCGGGTCATCGGCGTTGAGCACCGCGGTATCGCGGGCCACCTCGACCACGATCCGCTTCACCTTCGCGAGCCCTTCCAGCGTATTGATCCCGCGAAGGCCGAGGTGGTCCGACTTCACGTTGAGCACGGCGCCCACGTCCACGTGCCGGACACCCATGCCGGCGCGCAGGAGCCCGCCGCGCGCCACCTCGAGCACGGCCACGTCCACGAACGGATCGCTCAGCACCATCCGGGTGGAGACCGGGCCCGTCATGTCGCCGGCCACGGTGCGCTGGCCGTCGATGTACACGCCGTCGGTGGTGGTGAGCCCGACATGGTGGCCGGCCAGCTTGTGGATGTGCGCCAGCATGCGCGCCGTGGTGGTCTTGCCGTTGGTGCCCGTCACGGCCGCGATGGGAATCCGGCTCGGGGCGCCGGCGGGGAACAGCATGTCGATGACCGGGCCCGCCACGTCACGCGGCTTGCCGGCGCTGGGCGCCATGTGCATGCGGAAGCCCGGGGCGGCATTCACCTCGCAGATGGCACCGCCGACCTCCTTGTAGGACCGGGTGATGTCGGTCGTGAGGAAGTCGACGCCGCCCACATCCAGCCCGACCGCGCTCACGGCGCGCACCGCCATCTCGGCGTTGTCGGGGTGGACCACATCGGTCATGTCGAGCGCGGTGCCGCCGGTGGAGAGGTTGCCGGTGGACCGGAGGAAGACGGTCTCCCCGGAGACCGGGACCGACGCCGGCGTGTACCCGTGGCGCGCGAGCATCTGCTCCGCCTGATGATCGAACTCGAGGCGCGTCAGGACCTTCTCGTGGCCAATGCCGCGCCGCGGATCGGCATTCACTTCCTCCACCAGCTCGGTGATGGTGTGGACGCCATCGCCGACCACATGCCCCGGCAGCCGCTGCGATACGGCGACGAGCTCCCCGTTGATGACCAGCATGCGGTGATCGAAGCCGCTGATGAACTTCTCGACGAGCACGCTCCGGCTGTGCTCCGCGGCCACGTCGAACGCGGCCGCAATCTGGTCCCCGTCGGTCAACCCGATGGAGATTCCGCGCCCATGGTTCGCGTTCCACGGCTTCACCACCACCGGATAGCCGATCGATTCGGCGGCCTCGATCGCCGCCTCGGCGCTTCGCACCAGCGCCTGCCGCGGCACCGGCAGGCCCAGGCGCGCCAGCACCTTGTTGGTCTCCTCCTTGTCGGACGCGAGGTCGACCGCGATGTGCGAGGTGCGGCTCGTGATGGTGGCCTGCACCCGCTGCTGGTAGCGCCCGTGGCCCAGCTGGATCAGGCTGTTTGTGCCCAGCCGGATCCAGGGAATCCTCCGCTCCTCGGCCGCGTGGACCAGCGCGGCGGTGCTGGGCCCCAGCGCGTGCCGCTGGGTGTAGCGGATGAACTCGTCGCGCGCTGCTGCAAAGTCGAAGTCCGGCGGAACCGCGTCCGGCGGCCGCAGCTCAGGCGGAAGCAGGCTGTGCAGCAACATCAGGCCCAGATTTCCAGCCTCGATGCCGACCTCGGCCTGTTCGTACTGGTAGATCACCATGTACTGGCCGTGCGGCCCGAGCGATCGCGTCTTCCCGAAGGTGAGCGGGTGGCCCGCCACGTTCTGAAGCTCGATGGCCACGTGCTCCAGGATGTGGCCGAGCCACGTGCCGCGGTCCTCGGTCAGCCGGCGGACGAAGCCGCCGGGCTCGCCGTAGGAGCAGCCGTGAGTGCGGAGTCCGGGAAGCGCTGCGAGGAGTCCCTCGGCGAAGGCCGGTCCCAGCCGGACCGATGGCCACTCCTCCAGCTCCCCCAGATCCACGTCGAGCCGGATCACCGGGAAGTGGGCGTAGAGGCTGGGCCCCACATACACTGCCTGCTCGAGGATCTTCATGGCGGTCGCCTCAGGCCTTCATCCGGACGGCGAGCGCGGGGGCCGCTGCGGCGATGCGGGTGTGGAGATTGAAGGTCGAGCCGTGGTCGAGGATGTGAAGACGCAGCCCGATGAGGCAGACCGGATCGTTCTTGCGGACTCGCGCCATCGAGGAGAACTGCAGCTCCGACGGGTCGACGATGGTGAGCGCACCGCTCCCGACCACCTCGAGCGTCTCGTCCGGCGCGATGAACGCGGCGGTGTTCTCGTCGAGCCCGATGCCGATCGCGAAGGGGTTGAAGGCCAGCGCGGTGAGGAGCCGGCCCAGCCGGTCGCGCTGGCGGAAGTGCTGGTCGATGATGGTGCGATTGGTGAGGCCGAGCCCGGGCGCGAGCGTGACGATCTTGGCCCGCGGCGACGCCCCCTCACGCCCGAAGGCGATCATGTGCTCCGAGAGGAACGCCGCACCGGCCGACGTGCCGGCCACGTGCACGCCCGCCGAGTTCCGGAGCCGGATGGCCTTACCCACCTCCGACCCGCCGATCATCGTCGAGAGTCTGAGCTGGTTGCCTCCGGTGAGGAAGATGCCGTCCACCTCGTCGAGCGAGCGGGCATGCGCCGCGTTCTGCGCGTCGGCCCGGCTCTTGATCGGGAGGGCCACGGCGGATCGCACGCCCAGGCCGGTGAACAGGGTGACGTACCGGTCACCGGTGTCGTCCAGCTCGGACGCCGTGGGGATGATCGCGATCCGCGCGGCGTCGCCGCCGCAGAGCGACGCGAAGCGCCGAAGGATGGCCACGTCGCCGATCTTTTCCTCGGCGCCGCCGACTGGGATGATGTAGCCCCGCTCACTCACTGCGCGATCCTTTCGACTGCGACCTGCCCGGGCCACGCCCCCCGCGCCACCGATGAGGGCGCGGGAGCGGCCCTGTAGCCCGGGCAGTAGATTTCGACGTTCCCGACGAGGCGCAGCATCGGGCGGAACTCCGGATCGAGTGCCGCGAAAAGTAACTACGTCGTGACGGTGTCATGGCAGGTGCGGGCCACTCTCAGCCGAGGGAACGTGCGACACGCCTGGTTGGTCTCGATGCTGCTGGCCGCCGGTGCTCCGTTGAGTGCCCAGCACCCCCTCACCCGCGAAGAGGCCCTCACGGCGGCCGAGCAGCGCGGATCGCGCGCCGCGCTGGCGCGGGCCGACACCGCCGTCAGCGCGGCCGCGCTCGCGCAGGCGCGGATGTTCGAGAATCCGACCGCCAGTGCCAGCTACAGCAAGTCCACACCGCAGTATCACGCCTCGCTGGACCTGCCGCTCGATTTCCTGTGGCTCCGCGGCGCGCGCGCTGGAGCAGGCCGCGAGGCACTGGCGGCCGCGCGGTACCGCTTCGGCTTCGAGCGCGCCGCCGCCCGTTACGACGCCGACACGGCCTACACGCGCGCCCTCGCCGCCCGGGCTCACGCGCGGCTCTCGCGCCGCACCGCGATGGACGCCGATTCGCTGCTCCGGATCGCCACCATCCGGCGCGACGCCGGCGACGCAAGTGACCTCGATGTCGAGCTGGCCACGGTCAGCGCAGGCCAGGCGGCGAACGCCGCCACGGATGATTCACTGGCGGCCATTGCCGCGATCCTCGACCTGCAGGCCACCATCGGCCTTCCCGCCGACCGCGTGACCGTGATGCCGGTGGATTCACTCACGCTTCCCATCGCGACACCTCCGGCCGATTCGGGACTTCCGCTCAACGTGGCCGCCGCCCAGGCGGTGCTCCGGAGTGAGGAGCAGGGCATACGGCTCGCACGCCGAAGCGTGTTCGCGTCGCCCAGCGTTACGGTAGGATTCGAGACCGGGGATCCCACCGGCTCCGAGACCGGCATCCTGCCGCTGGTGGGCTTCTCGGTGCCGCTGCCGTTCTTCAACTGGAATGGTGCCGGAATCGCACTCGCGGTGGCCAATCGCGACCGCGCGCGGGTCGAGCTGGCGCTCGCCCAGCGCGAGGGGGGCGCCGAGCGGTCGCGAGCCATCCGGGAGCAGCTCGCCGCCCAGCAACGCGCCGACCGCGACCGGCGCCTCCTCGGGAGCGCCCAGCGGGTGGCCTCCATGTCGCTCACCGCGTACGCCGAAGGCGCCGTATCGCTGGCGAATGTGCTCGAGGCCCGGCGCGCGGCTCGCGAGGCGCTCGCGCAGTACATCGACGACCTTGCCGCCGCCAACAACGCTGCCGCCGCGATCCGCCTCTTCACCCTCACAACGGTCGCCCCATGAGCCGAGCGCTCCTCCTCGCCGTGCTGGTCCTCGGCGCGTGCGGCAAGGCCGACGGCGACGAGGCCGACGCCGCAGCACCCGCCGTGGTGACTGCGCGCACCGCGATCGCGCAGCAGGGAGCGTTCAGCGAAACCGTGAACGCGACGGGTGAGGTGGCCGGCCGGCCGGGAAGCGTGGCCGCGCTCGGCGCGCCGGGCCCGACCCGCGTCGCGCGAATACTGGTGGCCCTCGGGCAGCGGGTGCGGACGGGGCAGCCGCTCGTGGTGTTCGACCAGACCGCGTTCGCCGCCGAAGCACAGTCCGCCAACGCTGCCCTCGCCAACGCGCAGCACGCCTACGAACGGGCACGGCGACTCGCCGAGGCCGGCATCGTGCCACGCAAGGAATCGGAACAGGCCGCGGCCGATCTCGCTGCCGCCCGAAGCGCGGCGCAGGTGGCCCGGCACACTCAGGCGCTATCGACGCTTCGTGCGCCCATCGCCGGAGTCATCACCCGCATGGACGCGGTGCTCGGCGCGTCCGCCGATGCCGGAACACCGTTGGTCGAGGTCGCCGATCCCTCCCGGCTCGACATCCAGTTCACGCTCTCTCCCGCCGAAGCCGCCCGCATCCACACCGGCGCCACGGTCGAGCTGGTCGAAGGGCAGACCGCCGGCGGTGCGGGTGTCGGAGCCGGCGTGGTGGCGGATATCGGCGCTGCGGTGGACTCGGTATCGCACGGGGTACCGGTGCGGGTCCGCGTCACCGCGCCTGGCCGTCCGCTTCGGATCGGTGAGATCGTGACGGGCCGGATCATGGCCGCGACGCGGCCCGATGCCGTCACCGTTCCGGTCCAGGCGCTGGTGCCGGCCGACGAGGGGTTCAAGGTCTTCGTGGTCGACAGCGGCGGCATTGCCCACGCACGCGCGGTGACGGTCGGCGGCCGGACCGACTCGGTGGCGGAGATCCGCCAGGGCGTGGCGGTTGGTGAGCGCGTGGTGACCGAGGGTGCGTATGGGGTGCAGGACAGCGCCCGGGTCCGGGCGGCCGGAGCCGCGCAGTCGCCGGCCGCGAGCGTCCGGTGAAGCTCTTTGATCTGCTGCTGGGTCAGCGCCGGTTCGTCTACCTCGCAATCGGCCTGCTGAGCGCCGCCGGCATCTGGGCGGCGTTCCAGCTTCCGTCGGCCATCTATCCCGAGCTGGTCTTCCCGCGCATCACGATCGTGGCGCAGGGCTCATCGCTCGGCGCCCGGCAGGTGATCTTCAGCGTGGCCCGCCCGATCGAGGAAGCGGTGAGCATCGTGCCGGGTGTCCGCCGCGTTCGCACCAAGGTCATCCGCGGCGCGGTCGAGACGACCATCGACTTTGCCCCCAACGCCGACATGGTCACCACGCTGCAGCTGGTCCAGGCGCGGGTGAACCAGGTCCGCGGCGACCTGCCGGCCGGGCTCGACATCGAAGTCGAGCGCATGACGCCTTCCCTCTTTCCGATCGTCTCCTACAACCTCGAGGGCGGCAACCCCGCCGCGCTGTACGACCTGGCACGCTACCAGATCAAGCCGGTCATCTCGCGCATTCCCGGCGTGGGCCGGGTGGACGTGCAGGGCCAGGACGTCCGCGAGATCGAGGTCGTGGCCGATCCGTCGCGGCTGGTGACGGCCGGCCTCGACTACGCCGACCTGGCCGACGCGATCAGGCAGGCGACCTCCGTCCAGGCCGTCGGCCGCGTGGCCGAGAACTACCGGCAGTATCTGGTCATCACCGACCAGGAGGCCCACACGGTGGAGGATATCGGCGCCGTAGCGCTGCCGGGCGGGCTTCGGGTGCGGGACGTCGCGACGGTGACCGCGGGCACCGAGGACCACGTGCGCGCCATCGCGGGCGACCGGGGACGGCCCGCCGCGCTCATCAACATCACCCGGCAGATCGGCGGCAACACGGTCGCGGTCGCCGACAGCGTGGCGCGCGTGATGGCCTCCTTCCGGCCGAGCCTGCCGGCCGGCGTGCAGCTCAAGCCGGTCTATGACCAGGCCATCCTGGTCCGCGATGCGGTCCGCTCCGTGCGCGACGCGATGCTCATCGGCGCCGCGCTGGCCACGCTGATCCTGCTCGTGTTCCTGCGCCACGGCCGCATCACCGCCATCAGCGCAACCTCCATCCCGCTCACGCTCGCGATCACCGTCTTCGTCATGCGCCTCTTCGGGCAGACGTTCAACCTCATGACCCTGGGCGCCATGGCGATCGCCATCGGCCTCGTGATCGACGATGCCGTGGTCGTGACCGAGAACATCGCCCGGCACCTTCAGCTCACCGGCGAGCGCGCGGTCGCCATTCGCGAGGCGGTGCAGGAGCTGATCTGGCCGGTGACGACGTCCACCATCACTACCGTCGTGGTCTTCCTGCCCCTCGGCATGCTGCAGGGCGTGGTCGGCCAGTTCTTCTCGGCGCTGTCGCTCACGCTCACGATCGCGGTGCTGGTCTCGCTCCTGATCGCGCTCACCATCGTGCCGCTCCTGGGCGAGCAGTTCCTGACCCAGCTCGCTGAGGAGCCGCCCGCCGCGCGCCGGGGCCTGCTGGCGCGGATCGGCGGCGCGATCGACGGCCTGGCCGAACGCTATGAGCGGGCGCTCGCCGCGGCGCTGCACCATCCTCGCGCCGTGGTGCTGACGGGCATCGTGCTCATTGCCGCCGGG
>Ga0310810_10006006_pt1 | contig 13659 bp, 13 predicted proteins | sample NCmetagenome_FD_207641 | JGI IMG/M metagenome (GOLD analysis project Ga0310810, IMG submission 207641) | Soil microbial communities from experimental microcosm in Duke University, North Carolina, United States - NC | ecosystem: Engineered > Artificial ecosystem > Soil microcosm > Unclassified ... | reverse complement strand
CGCTCGCCGCGTCGCGGCTGAAGGTTGTGGACGCGCTGCGGCGTGTTGCGTAGTTGTGGCAGTAGAACACAGGCTCTGGTGTTGAAATGGGCTTGATCGGCTCGTACAACCTGCGTTCGATGGTGGTGCGCAAGGGCACCGCCGCGATGACGGCGATGGGCATTGCGATGGTCGTCGGCGTGTTCGTGATGACGCTCTCGATCGCACAGGGCTTTCGAGCGACGCTCGTCGCCAGCGGCTCGCCGCAGAACGCGATGATTCTGCGCAAGGGGTCGACCTCCGAGAACGTCAGTGCGCTCCAGCGGACGCAGGTGCCCATTCTGGAGGCGATCCCCCAAGTGGCGCGCGGGGCGGACGGCCGGGCGCTGCTCTCGCCAGAGCTCGTGGTCATCATCTCGCTGCCCCGAACGACCGATAACATGCCTGCCAACGTCCCCGTCCGGGGTGTCGGGCCGACGGCGTTCGAGGTGCGAGAGGCGCTGAAGTTCGTCGAGGGGCGCCGCTTTGCGCCGGGGACGCGCGAAATCAACGTCGGCAAGCAGGCGGTCGCGCGGTTCGGCGGCCTCACGCTGGGCAGCGACGTGAAGTTCGGTGGCACCACGTGGAAGGTCGTCGGCGTCTTCACAGCCGACGATTCGTCGTTCGAGTCGGAAGTGTGGGGCGATGTCGATTTGATGATGCCGGCGTTTCAACGGAACGGGTACCAGTCGGCAACCCTCAAGCTCACCGATCCGTCCGCGCTGGAGGGCTTCCAGGCGGCGATCGGGGCCGATCCGCGGCTCGATCTCGAGGCGCAGCAGGAGCGCGAGTACTATCGCAGCCAGTCGGTGACGACGGCGACGCTCATCCAGATCTTCGCGACCTTCGTGACGACGATCCTGTCCATCGGCGCCGTCTTCGGTGCGATGAACACGATGTATGCCGCCGTCGCCTACCGCACGCGCGAGATTGGGACACTGCGTGCCCTCGGCTTCTCGCGGTTCCGCATCATCACGGCGTTTCTGGCGGAGTCCGTGGCGCTCGCGCTCGTCGGTGGCGTGATCGGCTGCGTCCTCGCGCTGCCGGTGAACGGGCTGTCCACCGGCGCCATGAACATGCAGAGCTTCAGTGAGCTTGCGTTCAAGTTCAAAATCACGCCGTCGCTCCTCGTGAGCGGCATGATCTTTTCCGCGCTGATGGGGGCTGTCGGCGGCCTGCTCCCGGCCTTGCGCGCGGCCCGACTTCCCGTCGCCCACGCGCTCCGAGAGATTTGATGTTTCCAACCGTCGTCCAAATCACGCTCTTCTGGCTCATTCAGGCGTCCGCGCTGCTCGTCTTCGCCGTCCCGTTCCGCTGGGCCTTCATTGCTCTCTGGGCGGCGTCGCATTTCGTGCGCGCCGTCGGCCTGACGCTCGCGTATCACCGGTATTACGCGCACCGCGCGTTCAAGATGCATCGCGTCACGCGGTTCATCTGGACGTTCATCGGTACCGCTGCGATGCAGAAGGGGCCGCTATGGTGGGCGGGCCACCACGTCAATCATCACAAATTCGCGGATCGCGACGGCGATCCGCACAGCCCCATGGTGAGCGGCGTCTACCACGCGCACCTGGGCTGGTTCCTCAACGACACGAAGTTCGATCGCGTCGAGGCGACCAATCCCGTGCTGCGCGACTTCGGATCGATTCCGGAGATTGCGTTCCTCGATCGCCACTTCTGGCTCCCGCCGACCGTCCTCGCGATTGCGCTGTATCTCGCCGGCGGCCTGCCGTGGGTCGTCTGGGGCTTCTGCGTCCCGACGATGACGCTCGCCCACGCGACGTTTGCGATCAACTCCGTGAATCACATGTTCGGATCGCGCCGCTTCGAGACGGTGGACGAGTCGCGCAACAACCCGCTCACCGCCTTCTTCGCCGCGGGCGAGGGGTGGCACAACAATCACCACCGCTACCAGCGGGCCGCCAGAAACGGCTTCTACTGGTGGGAATTCGACATCACGTGGTACGCGATTCGCGCGATGCAGGCGCTCGGTCTCGCCTGGGACGTCCAGCCGGTGCCGGTACGGATCTACAAGGAGGCGCGCGCGGCGAAAGCGCGCCGCGCCGCGCGCACGGTGCCAAGCGTCGTCGACGCCGCGATTCCGCTCGGCCTCGAGCTGGCCGAAGACATCGACTAGCCGAGTCTCACGTCCGCGACCAGCGGGAGATGATCCGACGCGACGAGGGCCAACCGCGTCCGCGGCAGATCGATGCCGACGATCTCGATCCGGCCGGTGTAGTAGATGTGGTCGAGATGCAGAATGGGGAACACACCGGGATACGTCCGGCGGCGCCTCAGGTAGCTCCGTAAGTCGACGCTGTTCAGTTTTTCCCGCAGCAGCAGCGTCGGCCGTCCGCGCATCCACTCGTTGAAGTCGCCGAGCACGAGCTTCGGTCCCGTCACGTGGCGGTCGGAGACGATCGTCGCGAGCCGCTCCGCCTGATGCCGCCGCTCCAGCAGCGCCGTCCCGAGGTGCACGTTGTACACGTGCAGCGTGCAGCCGTTGGCGGCGATGTCGACGCGCTGCATGCGCCGCGGCTCGCACGTCTTCCACGACAGATCGTGCGCGAGATGCTGCGTGATCGGCAGGCGGCTCAGCACCGCGTTGCCGAACTGGTGGCCGCGCAGCTGCCGCGCCGGCGCCATCACCCATCCCATGCCGAGCAGCGCGCCGATCTCTTCGGCGTGGCCGTGGCCGTGCGGTCCGGCGCCGACGACTTCCTGCAGCGCGACCACGTCGGCGTCGACCGTACGAAGAACCGCGGCGATGCGGTCCGGACGCGTCCGGCCGTCGAGGCCGCGGCAGCGATGAATGTTGTACGTCGCGATGCGCAGGGTGGAGCGCGCCTGACTCACTGCAGTTATGATAGCCGCTGATGGTCGGACGCCTTGTCGTGCCGGCGCTGGTGCTCGTCTGTGCAGCCGGCGCCGCGGCGTGCTACAAGCCGCCGCCCGAAGCGATGACGCTCAAGGGCGGGACGCTGACGGTCGACAACTACTCGAAGCAGAACTGGTCGAACGTCGAGATCTGGCTCAACACCTACTACCGGATGCAGGTGAAGGAGATTCCCGCCGGCGGACGCGTGCTGACGCCGCTCGACTTCTTCGTCGCCGGCCTCGGGCAGCGATTCAGTTACGCGAAGATGCAGATCCGCGATCTGCGGCTGACGGCGAAGCTGCCCGACGGCAAGACGATCGAGATCAAGAAGGAGTTCGAGCTCGACGGTCTTCAGGGCGTTGCGAGGCAGTTGGACAAGAAGAAGTAGGATGGAACCATGGCGCGCCTAAAATCGGAGCTCGAAATCGTCTGCCCGTGCTGTCAGGCGACGCTCGTCATCGATCTGAATCTCGGCCGCGTCATCTCGCACAAGGAGCCGGAGCGCGGCGACAAGCCCGAGCTGAGCGAGGCGCACCGCATCATTGCGGAGCAGGCGGCGCGGCGCGAGGCGATGTTCCAGCAGTCGGTCGATTCCGAGAAGACGCGCGGCGACGCGCTGTCGAAGCGCTTCGAGGAGGCGCTGAAGCAGGCGCGGCAGGAGCCGGTCACGAAGCCGATGCGCGACTTCGACCTGGACTGACGCTGACAATTGGTGAATGTGAGAGTTGGCGAATTCGTGAATGGAATTTCATTCACCAACTCACCGATTCCCGCCCTCACCAATTGTCCCGCGGGAGTTCGGTCCACCTCTCTCGTCCCTTGTAGTAGATCGGTTTGCGGCCGAACTTCCGCCGGTACTGCCGGTAGCGTGCGCGCAGCGCGTTGACGCGCCGATCCGACGACGTAATGCGGCGGTGCGGGTAGTCGAGCAGCATCCGCTCGACTTTCCAGATATTCGTGGGCGCCAGCCGCCAGTCGTACTCGCCCATCTCGTCACCAACGTTCACGACGGCGTAGCCCGTGATGCGTCCGGTGAAATCGATGTACGGATCGACGTAGCTGAGCGCGAGCGCCCGCGGCGTCGTGAAGACCGGCTTGCGTCCGTGCAGTCCGGGGTCGCGCGACCGCGCGACCGATCCCCACCGCCCGCCGCGGCGGTAGACGAAGATCACGTGGTCGAGCTGGTCGATCGATTCGAAGCTCAGGACGAATGGCGGATATCCGTGCTGCTCGAGGACGACGGCGGCGAACAGCGCCGCCTCGAGGCAGTGCGCGCAGCCCTGGCGGACGACGCCCCGAAAACTGCGCAGCGTTGCGCGCCCGCCCGGCTCCTGGTTGTAGGGAAGACGGTTCAGAAACCGCTGGACGGCTGACGGCGTCCGCAACCTCGCGATCAGTCGCCGCTCGCGCGCTGAAAAGGATGTCGGGATTCTTTTTCTTTGAGCCGTCAAAACGTGTGGCCGGCCAATTTATCGGGCATTTTCGTCCAGAAAAAGAATCCCGACCTCGTTTTCAGACTCGTTTTCAGCCAAGCGAGCGGAGGTCGGCGAGCACCTGGTCGGGCGTCCAGTCGTTGCCGGTGTACACCTTCACCAGCTTGCCGTCGCCGTCAATGATGGCCGTCCGCAGGTTGTGCGTGATGTCGCGCGGATCGTTGATCGCCCGGCCGACCGACACGCCGAATCTCGCCGCGAATTGATCGATCTCGTCGCGGTCGCCGGTCAGAAACGTCCATCGCGTCAGGTCGGCGTTCAGCGTTTTCGCGTGCTCCTTCAGCACCGGCGGCGTGTCGGTCAGCGGATCGAAGCTGACGGTGATCAGATGGACCTTCGCCAGCGCCGGGTCGGCCTTCAGCGGCTTCTGCATCGTCGCGAAATGACGATCCATCAAGGGGCAGAAGGTCGGGAACGGGCATTTCGTGTAAATGAACGTGACGACGACGGGCGATCCCTTGAACGTGTCGAAGCGGAGCTTCCGGCCGTCCTGATCGACGAACGCCGTGTCGGGCACCGCCTCGCCCGGCTTCAGCAGCTCGAATCCCGACGAGGCCGACGGGGCCGGCGCTTCGGGCGGCTTCTGCTCGAGCGGCGCGGTGCCGGTCTTCTTGATGTCCGTCAGGTAGGCGCCGTTCGTCAAGACGACCAGGGTGGCGCTGATGAGATCGCCCGGCGCGAGCCCGTCGAGCGCCTTCGCGTCGCGCACGTCGTACGGCATGGTCATCGCCGGCATGAACCCCTTGATCTCGCCGTGCTTCACGACGACGGTCTTGCGGTTCGGTTCGAGTGATTCAACCTGTCCATTCAATGCGAACCGCCGCTCGTTGGAGCGGTCGCAGGCCGCAGCGGCCGCAAAGATCCCAAAGAGCGCAAAGACCGCGAAGTTTCTTCTTGCACGCATCGGAATTAGTTTACATTCCCAGACGATGATCTGGGTTGGGACGTCGGGCTACAACTACCCCGAGTGGAAGGGAAGCTTCTATCCCTCCGATCTGCCCGCGGCGAAGATGCTGCCGTACTACGCCGCGCGCTTTCCGACGGTCGAGATCAACTACACGTTCTACCGCATGCCGAACGAGAAGCTCGTCGCCGGCTGGGCCGCGCAGACGCCGGCGCCGTACAAGCTGACGTTGAAGGCGCCGCGCCGAATCACGCACGACAGCCGGCTCCGCAATTGCGGCGATCTCGTCAACGCGTTCTGCGGCGTCGCCGGCACGCTCGGCGATAAGCTCGGCGCGCTGCTGTTTCAGCTGCCGCCGAACTTCAAGAAGGACCTCGCGGTCTTCGACGCCTTTCTCGCGGATCTGCCGCCGAAGGTCATCGGCGCTTTCGAGTTCCGCCACGCGTCATGGTTCGACGACGACGTGTTCGAGCGGCTGGCCAAACGCGGCCTCGCGCTCTGCATCGCGGACAGCGAGAAGATGTCGACCCCGGTGCGGGTAACGGCCGACTACGCGTACTTTCGGCTGCGCGACGAAGGCTACCAGCCCGACGACATCGCGAGGTGGGCCGAAACGATCGCGCGCGATACGGCATCGTGCCGCGACGTGTTCATTTATTTCAAGCACGAAGAGGAAGGCAAAGGCCCGGAGTTCGCGCGGCTGCTGATGCAGCGGCTAGGCCTCATTCATACCGAAGCGCCTCTGTCGGATTGATCCGCGACGCGCGCCTGGCCGGCACATACGTCGCCAGCAGCGTGACCGCGAACACCACGGGCGCGACGAGCACGAGCGCCACGAAATCCTGCCGATTGTCGCCGCCCGGGAACGCCGCGTTCAGCAGTTGTCCCGCGCCCAGGCTGGCCGCGAGTCCGACGACGAGTCCCGCCAGCGCCAGGACCAGGCCCTGGCGCAGCACCATGCGCAGGACCGTCGGCCGTGTCGCACCGATGGCCATCCGGATCCCGATCTCGCGTGTCCGCCGACTCGCCGCGTACGCCACCAGACCGTACAGCCCGACGATCGACAGTCCGAGCCCCATCAGCCCCATGGCGGCCACTGCCGTGACCAGCACGTTGAAGATGCTCACTGCGCGCATCCGGTAGAACTCCTCCATCGTGCGGACGTTGTAGATCGGCAGGTTGACGTCGAGTCCGCGGACGACCTCGCGCAGGGGCGCGGCCAAACTCGCCGGATCCTCGATCGAGCGGGCGACAAGGACGATCTGCTGTGGTTTCCGCTGCCGGTACGGCAGATACACGAAATCGGTGGGCGGCTCGGCAATGAAGATGTACTTGCTCGTCTTCGCAAGCCCGACGATCTCGACCCACGATTTCTCGGCGTCGTTCAGGCGGAAGCGTTTGCCGATCGGATCCTGGTTCGGCCAGTAATGCTGCGCGAGATGCTGGTTGACGATCGCGACTTTCGGTGCGCCCTCATCGTCGTTGCGACGAAAGTTGCGGCCGGCGACGACAGCGATGCCCATAGTGTCGAAGTAGAACTCGTCGACCATCGAGGCGAGGATGTTCGCGTGCTCTTTGCCGGCCGGGAACTGAAATCCCTCTGGCGCCATGGCGACGGTGCTGATGCCGTCGTTCGCCATCGGAATGCCAGTGGTCATCGTTACCGACGTGACACCGGAGGTGGCGCGCGATCGCTCGGCGACCTGATCGAAGAACCGCTGCGTCTGCGCCTCCGAATAATGCACGAGCGTCGGATCGAACGACATCATCAGCAAATGGTCCGTCCGATAGCCTGGACCTGCCGTGAGTTCGGCGCCGAAGCCGCGATACATGAACATCGCGACAACGAGGAGAACCACTGAGACCGCAACCTGCGCGGCGACGAGGATGGCGCGCCCCCAGCGGCGCCGGTGGCCGGGTTTGACCGCGTCGCTCGCCTTCATCACGCCGATGAGATCCGTGCGCGACGCCTGGATGGCCGGAATGATGCCGAAGATCACCGCGCTTGCCGCGGCAACCGCGAGGCTGAACAGCAGCGCGCGGCGATCCATGCGGAACGCGAGCTGAATGGGCAAATCTGTCGGGATCTCGATCTGGCGGAACAGCAGCATGCCGGCGTAGCCGACAACGAGCCCGAGCGCGCCGCCGGCGATGGCGACGAGCAGGCTCTCGGTCACGAGTTGGCGCACGATGCGGCCACGGCCGGCGCCGATCGCGAGGCGCAGCGCCATCTCCCGCGCGCGCGCCGGCGCGCGGCTGGCCAGAAGGCCCGCGACGTTGCCGCAAGCGACGATCAGCACGCCGAGCGCCAGCGTCGACAACATCGCGATCAGCATCGCGTCGGGCGGGTCCGACGCGATGCGCGCTTGCAGCTCCGTGCGAACTGACAGGCCGCGGTTCTTGTTGGTCTCCGGATAGGCGCGGCGGAGGTCGGCCGCGATCGCGTCGAGTTCGGCTTGCGCAGCCGCCTGCGTGACGCCCGCCTTGAGACGTCCCTTCACCGTCAGGTTCCGCACGTCGCGCGCTTCGAGCGATCCGACCTTCGGGTCGTTCGTGAGGCGCGGCGCCATCATCAACGGCACGAAGAAATCGGAGCGCACGTACTGGTTCATGCCGGTGAAATCCGGCGGCGCGACGCCGACGACGGTCATCGGCACGCCGTTCATTCGCACCGTCCTGCCGAGCACGCCGGGATTCGACCCGAAGTCCTGCTCCCACATGGTTCGCCCGAGCACGATGACCGCGTCCCTGCCGGGCACGCGGTTTTCGTCGGGCCGAAATGAGCGCCCAATCGTCGGCTCGACGCCCATCAGCGGGAACACGTTGTCGCTGACCAGCATGCCGATCTTCAATTTCGGCGTCGCCGATGCGTCCGCGGCAAAGCCGACCGTGACGTATCTGAAGGCGGCGAGGCCGTCGAAGCTCTTGCTGCGATCGCGCACGTCGAGGTAATCGGGATACGAGGATACGAGCGAGGACGCGTTGAGCGCTTCGAGCGACGAGTTGGAGCCGACGGTCATCACCTCGCCGGGCCGGGCGACGGGAAGGGGCCGGAACAGCAGTGCGTCGGCGAAGCTGAAGATGGCGCAGTTGGCACCGATGCCAATGGCCAGCGACAGAACCGAGACCACGGTGAACCCGGGGCTGGCGGCGAGCATCCGGCTGCCGTATCGCAAGTCCTGCCAAATCTTCATAGTGCCGCCTCCGACCGAATGATAGACGAAGCCCCATGGAGCGATGTTTCGCCCGCATTATGATTGGCGGCATGGCGGAACCGTTTCAGATCGCTCGAACCGCGCAGGGCGCCGACGTGAATTTTCGCCCGGCGCTTGCGAATCGGCATGGGCTCATCACGGGCGCGACCGGCACGGGCAAGACGGTCACCCTTCAGGTGCTGGCCGACAATCTCTCGCGCCTCGGCGTGCCGGTGTTCCTGGCCGACGTGAAAGGTGACCTCAGCGGCCTTGCCGCCGCCGGGTCCGCGACGCCGAAGCTGCGCGACCGGCTGAAAGCGACCGGCATCGCCGAGCCGGCGTGGCGCGCCAATCCGGTCGTGTTCTGGGACGTGCTCGCCAAGCGCGGCGTCCCGGTGCGCGCGACCATCTCCGATCTCGGCCCGCTGCTGCTCGGCCGGCTCTTCAACCTGAATCCGACGCAGCAGGGCGTGCTCGCGATTGTCTTCAAGATCGCCGACGATTCCGGCCTGCTGCTGCTCGATCTGAAGGATCTCCGGGCAATGCTGCAATTCGTCGGCGAAAACGCCGCGCAGTTCCGCACGCAGTACGGCAACGTCTCCGCCGCCTCGATTGGCACCATCCAGCGCGGTGTGCTCGAGATCGAGCAGCAGGGCGGCGACAAGTTCTTTGGCGAGCCGATGCTCGACGTCGACGATCTGATGCAGACCGACGGGCACGGCAACGGGATGATCAACATCCTCGTTGCCGACGAACTGATCCGCAATCCGAAGTTGTACGCGACCTTCCTGTTGTGGATGCTGTCCGAGCTGTTCGAGCGGCTGCCCGAGGTTGGCGATCCCGAGACGCCGACGCTGGTCTTCTTCTTCGACGAGGCGCACCTGCTCTTCTCGGACGCGCCGGCGCCGCTCATCGAGAAGATCGAGCAGGTGGTCCGCCTGATTCGGTCGAAGGGCGTTGGCGTGTATTTCGTGACACAGAATCCCGCCGACGTGCCGGAGACCGTGCTGGGCCAGCTCGGGAACCGCGTGCAGCACGCGCTGCGGGCGTTTACGCCACGCGATCAAAAGGCCGTGCAGGTCGCGGCCGACACGCTGCGTCCGAATCCGAAGATCGATATCGCGCGGGCGATCACGGAGCTCGCGGTCGGCGAGGCGCTCGTGTCGGTGCTCGACGAGAAAGGCACGCCGACGGTGACCGAGCGGGCGTGGATCGTGCCGCCCGCGTCGCAGATCGGGCCCATTGCCGATGCGGATCGCGACGGCGTTCGCAAGAAGGGCGCCGCCATGTACGGCCACTACGAGCAGACGGTCGACCGCGAGTCGGCGTACGAGAAACTGACAGCCAGGACCGCCGCAAAGGCAGGAGGGGCAGGAGCGGCGGGAGGGGCAGGAAGGGAAATCCCTCAGCCTACGGCTCCGTCTTCCCCGGAGGCGTCGACGACGATCGGCGGGTTCTCCGACGCGCTCGGCAAGATTCTGATGGGCACGACGGGTCCGCGCGGCGGCCATCACGACGGGTTGCTCGAGTCGGCGGCGCGGTCCGCCGCGCGATCGATGGGATCGAGCGTCGGCCGCGCGATCTTGCGCGGCGCGCTCGGGTCGATTCTGGGCGGCTCGCGGCGCTGAATTGCAGCTTCCCGATATCACCGATCAGGAGATCGATCTCGTGGGGCTGCGTGCCGTTGCACAGGCCGCGCAGCCGTCCCTCGCTTCGAAAAGACGTCCGACTTACCGGCCCGAAGCGGCGCAGGATTTTGGTCCTGCGTTCACTGCTCGCGCTTCGTGAAGATCAGGATGTGCTGCCACGGCAGCACTTCGTCGACCTTCGACAGCGTGAACCCTTCGTGCTCGACCTCGAGCTTCGCTTCGGCCACGCTCATCTTGTGCTCGAACTTGATCGGGATCGCCGGATCCTCTTTCCGATACTCGAGCAGCACGAGCCGGCCGCCGGGCTTCAGCGCATCGCGCAGTCCATGCAGCATCGCCTGCGGCTCGGAGAGCTCGTGATACACGTCAACCATGAGCTCCAGATCCACGGATGCCTTCGGCAGCCGAGGATCGTCGATCGCGCCCTGGATGAGCGCGACGTTGGTGATCCGTTTGTCGGCGAGACGCCGTCGCAGGATTTCGAGCATCTGCGGCTGCACGTCCGTCGCGTACACTGTGCCGGCGGGACCGACGCGATCCGACAACCGCACGGTCATGTAGCCGGAGCCCGCTCCGATGTCGGCCACCGCCGCGCCTTTCGGAATGTTCAGCCGGCTGATCGCGACGTCCGGTTCTTCTTCCTCCAGCCGTTCGGCGCGCTCCAGCCAGGCGGCGCCCTGGTAGCCCATGACGGGCGCGTAGCGCCGTCCGCTGATCGGATGAACGCCCGGCGACTGCGCCGCAACCGAGCAGGCGAGCAGAATCGCGAGGACGCCGGTTCGCACCGCTGTTGTCACGAGACTAGAATAACAACGAATGACCGAAACGCTTACGCCTTCGCGCCTGTGGCGCCACATGACCCTGGATCAGCGGCAGCGCGCGGCGCTGGCCTTCTGGTCCGATCCGGACGCGACCGACGATCAACTGCAGGCCGCCTTTCTCATCGCGCAGCAGAAGAAATTCCGCCCGAAGACAGTCGTAAGCCTCGACGTCGATCGCAAGGCGCGGCACCTGGCGACCATGGTCTCGCTGCCCGACAACCTGGCGGCGCGCGCGCTCATCCTGTATCACCTGGCGGAGCAGCGGCCGATGATGGGCGCGTTTCTCGACGCGCTCGGCATCGCGCACGAGAACGGCCTGATTTCGGAGGAGAGCGTCAAGCCTGACAAGGACAAGATACCGGCAGCGGTCGAAAGCCTCTCGAAACAGTTCGCCAAAGGCGACGTGGACCTGTACTTGAGCACGCTGCTCAGTCAGGATCCCCAGACATGGGGCGCGTTAGAGGGGGTAGGGCAGGGTGAGGCCCAGCATGGCGACCAGAAGTAGCACCACCGGCACCAGCGCGAAGAACACGACCAGCGTGTAGCCCATCACGTCGCGCGCTGCGAGCCTGAACATCCCGAGAATCGGCAGCATCCAGAACGGCTGCACCAGATTCGCCAGCGCTTCCCCGAGATCGTAGGCCGACACGACCCAGCCGAGGTGCGTCCGCAGCGTGTGCGCCGCTTCCATCACATACGGCGCTTCGATCACCCATTTCGATCCGCCCGACGGAACGAACACGCCGAGGACCGCTGAATAGATCGCGACGAGCGGCGGAAACGTCGCCGGCGTCGACAGGCGGACGAAGACGCTGGCCAGGCGCTCGTTGAGGTGCGTGCTCGTGATGATGCCGGCGATGCCGGCGTAGAACGGAAACTGCAGGATCACGCCCCAGACGGCCGGCGTCGCCTCCTGCACCGCGCGCATCAACCGCGCCGGCGTCCAGTGCATCAGAAATCCCACGAGCAGGAACGCGAGGTTCAGGATGTTGAGATTCAGCGCGTTCAGCGGGTCGCCGGCATCCACGAAGTAGCGGACCAGATACGTCGCGCCCAGCGCGACGATCAGCCACGTCAGGAGCGGCGAGTGTTCCAGCCATTGACCCGGCGCGGGGCGGACACGCACGTCCGCCCCTACGCCCGTTTGCGTAGGGGCCGACCTCTGTGCCTGCCCTGGGCCCCGACGAAGGGTCGGCCCAAGATCAATCCCGAGATCGCGCGCGGTCTTGCCCTGCCCGGCTGGCGGCGTCGCCAGCCACATCACGGTCGTGACGACGATGATTTCGACGATCACCGAGACGATCGACTGCCACAGGAAGATCGTGTGTTGAAACGTGATGATGCCGCCCGGGACGACCCCGCCGTGCTCGACGATCGCGCGGATTTGCGGCTGGAGCGCGCCGGGCGTCGCCATCTGCAGCGCCGCCGAGCCGCTGAGTCCCTGCGCCCAGATGCTGCCGAGTCCGAGGAAGCTCGCCGCCGCGAGCGCGCGGTAGTCGACATCCTCCATCCGCCGCGCGACCTCGCGCGCGAGCACGGCGCTGAAGACGAGGCTGAAGCCCCAGTTCAGCCACGAGCTGGCGAGCGCAAAGAACGTGACCGTCGCGACGGCGCCCTTGGGCGTCGCGGGCCATGCCGCCAACACGCGGATGACGCGTCCGACCGGCCGCGACGAGGCGAGGACGTGGCCCGTGATGATCACGAGCGACATCTGCAGCGTGAACGGAATCAGTTCCCAGAATCCCCGGCCCCATGCGTCGACGACCTGCGCCGGCGAGGAGGGTGTGAAGCCGAGGGCCGCGGCGAAGACGAGCACGGTGCCGATCAGCGCGAAGATGAATGCGTCCGGCACCCATCGTTCGGTCCAGTTCGTCAGCGCGAGCGCGAGTCTCGAAATCAGGGCGAGGTACCTTAGCATAGGCACTTCTGTGCCCTTCATCGAGCTGGCGGCCTCTCCGCTCGCGCCGGGGACGTCGCCGGTGTGCATCCACTATCGCGACGCCGGCGCGGGATCGCCGCTCGTGTTTCTGCACGGCGGCTGGGGCTACGAAAGATATCCATTCGATCGGCAGATCGCGTCGCTGGCGTCGCGCCATCGCATCGTCATTCCCGATCGGTCGGGGTACGGCAAGTCGTCGCCGATCGTCGACCTTCCGCCGGACTTTCATCGGCGCGCAATGGAGGAAACTGTCCTCGTGCTCGAGCGGCTCGGCATCGAACGCCCGGTCCTCTGGGGCCATAGCGACGGCGCCATCATTGCGCTGCTGCTCGCGTTGACGCGGCCCGACGCGTTGTCGGCGGCAATCGTCGAGGCGACGCACTTCTACAAGCGCAAGCCGTCGTCGCGCGCCTTCTTCGGCGGCCTGATCGCGGATCCCGGATCGCTCGACGAACATGTCGCCGCCGCGATGGTGCGCGATCATGGGACGGCATGGTCGGAGGTGGTCGTGCGCCATTCGCGTGCGTGGCATGCGATCGCCGATGCGGCCGCGTCTGACACGGACGATTTCTACGCCGGACGCCTCATGGAAATCGGCCTTCCCGTGCTCGTCGTGCACGGCGCCGCCGATCCGCGTACGGAACCGGGCGAGCTCGACGCCTTGCGGCGTGCGCTGCCGAACGCGGCGTTCGCGATTGTGCCGGAAGGCCGGCACAGCCCGCACAGTCAACGTGCGACGGCCGACGACGTAACCAGAATCGCG
>Ga0310810_10006005_pt1 | contig 13660 bp, 11 predicted proteins | sample NCmetagenome_FD_207641 | JGI IMG/M metagenome (GOLD analysis project Ga0310810, IMG submission 207641) | Soil microbial communities from experimental microcosm in Duke University, North Carolina, United States - NC | ecosystem: Engineered > Artificial ecosystem > Soil microcosm > Unclassified ... | reverse complement strand
CATGGCGATAAATTCGGCGTTCATATAAAACATGCAGCCCGCAGACTAAAAAGAGTGGGACACCAGTTCCCACTCCGATCAGCGCGCGGACTAGGGCTATAGGTTACGTTTGCGAACCGTTCGCGTCAAGCTGCAGATGGGTTTGATTTGACGTCCGGTGCTGAGCTTCGGATAAATCGCGAGCAACAATTGAGCATTGAAGATCTAGTCAATTCGCGGCTGCGAGCCATCGCTGTCGTTATTCTTGTGTGGGCCGTGATCTATTTGCCTGCGCTCGGTTCGATCGCGATTAAGGGAGAAGAGGGACGCCGGATTTTGCCGGCTGTTCGGATGCTTGAGACAGGCAACTATATCGTCCCGCAAGTGGGCAGTAATCCGTATTACCGCAAACCGCCACTGGTGAACTGGCTCGTAGCGGCATCTTTCAAATTGTTTGGCGTGCGAAACGAATGGACCGCGCGGCTGCCATCGGCCCTTTCGGTGCTTGCGGTAGCCATGGCGTTTGTCACTGTCGCGCGTGCCAGCCTCGGGGCGCGAGGATCGATCATCGCGGCAATGATCTGGCTGACGAATATCGGCATCATCGAGAAAGGCCGGCTAATTGAGATCGAAGCGTTGTATGTGTCTCTTTGCGGCCTGGCGACTATTCTTTGGCTGAGCTTCTTCCTTCAAAAAAAGTCGCCTTGGCTCATGTGGCTTCCAGCCTCGGTTTTTCTCGGGTTTGGTCTGCTGGCAAAAGGACCGACGCACCTGATATTTTTCTACGGGGTTGTGATTGCCGTTCTGGTGTGTTTCAAAGATTGGCGGATTCTTGTTCATCCTGCACATTTTGTCGGCCTCGCCGTCATGGTTGGGATCGCCGGCGCATGGGCAATTCCCTTCCTGAACAGCACGGCATCGCACGTTGTGATCGACAAGTGGTCGGGCCAGTACACCGGCCGGCTGAAAGGCGTCGATTTTAAATTGTCCGATTGGATCCAAAATATTCCGCGTGGCCTGATCTACTTTCTCCCATGGGTTCTTTTGTTTCCGTTTGCACGATTTTCAAGATTTCGGGAGCAAGGCGAACAACGATTGGCACGTGCGTTGTCCTGGGGAACCGCAATACCTTTTTTGGCGGTCAATCTTGTCCCCGGCGGACTCGCCCGGTACAGCATGCCAGCAATAGTTCCAGCATCGTGGTTATTGGGCATGATCTGCGCCGGCAACGCATTCCAATGGCCGCGAGGCTGGATGAAAGACGAACGCGTTTGGGCCAGGGTTGCGGCCGCGTTTGTTGTGCTGGGACTTGTGATTGGGGCGATCGGTTATCCAGTCACAGCGATTGTATTAAAAAACAGGCAGCAAGTAAAAACGGCCGCCGCCGAAATCAACGCGCTCGTGCCCACAAACGAGACGCTCTACGCCGTGAATCCGGATTATCAGCCGGTCTTTTTTTATATGAAATCACCGGTGCAATACGTGAGCCACGTGAAGGATCTGCCACCCAATGTGCGCTACTTTCTCGTTCGAAATAAGAATGAAACGGAGGCATTAACCGCCCGAGACTGGGCGCCGCTGCGCGCACGGCCAATTGCGCGCGTACGCGATTACAGCAAACGCGAGATGGTTCTCTTCAAAGTGGCGCCTGCGGACGGGGATTGACAAACTGGCGGATTAGAATTGGTTAGCATACTAACTAATTTTATCTGGCGTGTTATGTCCAGCGGCGACTCCACCGAAATGTTTGGGCAATTGGTCCACGGCACCGCCCGTGCGTGGCGGCAAAAACTAGATGAGCGGCTTAAGCCGGTGGGGCTGAGCCAGGCCAAATGGCGGACGTTAATGCATCTATCGCTGGCCGGAGATGCGCTTACCCAGGCGGAAATTGCCGCGCGGCTAGGAGTAGAAGAACCGACCGTGGTGAATTTGATCCATCGGCTGGAAAAGGAATCCTGGATCACACGAAAGAATTCGCCGCATGACCGCCGTTGTAAAATGGTGTTGTTAGGCCGGCGGGCTCAGCGGGTGATCGCCGAGATCAACGCCACTGCAGCAAAACTACGGCATGAACTACTAGCTGGAATTTCGAGTGGGGATATTGCGACTTGCATGCAAGTGCTGGGGCGAATTCAAGAGCGGGCCGAGAAAAATGACCGGCATCATTCCAGTTCTCGCCGCCGGGCTTCTCACGATTCGATCGAGCGCAACGGCCACATTAAACAGCGATATTCGATTACGAGAAAGACCGCAATTTCGCGGGGTGTCGGAGTGTTGAAATGAAACTTCAGACAGAATTGAGCGACTTTAAAACATTGAATCACGGTTCTTCTCACCGGCCGATCGATCCCAAAGCGAAGCGCGCGCGTACTGCCAATCATACAATTCCTAAATGGGCCTATTTGCTTTTCATTCTATTGGCAGGGTTTGTCACTTACCGAATTTTTCAACACAGGGCCATTGAGGTTAAAGCTGCTCAGCCCGCTCCCCGTCCGGCAAGTGTTGCCAAGGTCACCGTAAAGGACGTGCCGCTTTACCTGGATGAAATCGGCACCTGTGCAGCTTACGAGACTGTCCAGGTGCCGGCGCAGGTGAATGGTGTGATCATCGGGCGGCATTTCCAGGATGGCTCCGAGGTGAAGAAAGGCGATTTGCTCTTCACCATCGACCCACGCCCGTTCCAGGCCGTTCTCGATCAGGCAAAAGCCCAAGCCGCGTTAGATGAGGTGACGCTCAAGCGACAAGAGGACCTGCGCGCGAGAAAGGTGGTCGCGCAGCAGGACTACGACATTGCTCTGGCGAACGCGAAAAAGTCGCAGGCAGCGACCGAATCTGCTCAAGTAAACCTTGATTATTGCTTCATCAAATCGCCCATCAACGGAAGAATTGGTCTTCGTAATGTTGATGTCGGCAACCTCGTTGGACCTTCCAGCTCGGCTCTTGTCACGATACAAGGTTTGGACCCAATTTACACGGACTTCACCGTCGCCGAGAACGATCTGCCGCTGGTGCGAAAATATCTCGGCGGTCCGAATGTAAAAGTAGAAACCTACCTCGCGGATGGTTCGATTACGCCGCGGGTCGGCGATTTGTATTTCATGGACTACGCAGTGCAACCCGGCTCCGGAACCGTGAAAGCTCGTGGTGTCACGCCGAATCCCGATCGCGCGCTATGGCCATCCGAATTCGTCCTCGTCCGCTTCATTCTGGACACGCTGAAGGATGCCACGCTTGTGCCAGCGCAGGCCGTGCAGATTAGCCAGGCCGGGCCGTTCGTGTTCGTAGTGAAAGCGGACAACACTGTCGAGCTTCGTCCTGTCACGCCTGGGCAACGCCAACAGGGCGATCTGACTGTAATCGAGAGCGGTGTGAAACCAGACGAGACCGTGGTTGTCACTGGACAGCTTGCGCTTTCGCCGGGAGCGAAAATCGCGCCGCAACCGTACGCGCCTCAAACCCCCGCGGCACCTGACCGCACTGCCGCTTCAAAAAGCGCAACGTCGTATGAATGATGCGGACGAGCATGACGGCGAACGCGAAGTAAAAGATCATGACCGTCGTGGGTCCAGATCGTTCGCCAAGGAGAAGCCGGATCCGAGCGCAAAGCTAGTTCCAGTCAAAGGCTCGGGACTCTCCGGGCCGTTCATTCGCCGGCCCGTGATGACCGTGCTGCTGACCTTGTCGGTCATCGTAGCTGGTCTCGCGACTTACGGCAAGCTTGCCGTCAACGATCTTCCGGCAGTCGATTATCCGGTTATTCAGGTCAGCTGCTCGTATCCCGGCGCGGATCCCACCACCATGGCGAACAACATCGCCACCCCGTTAGAGAAACAATTTTTACAGATCCCTGGGCTCGACATCATCACCAGCACCAGCACGCAGAGCAACACGCAGTTCACATTACAATTTGTTCTGAGCAAAAACATCACGGACGCCGCGACCGACGTGCAGGCCGCTATCCAGCGCGCCACGGGCAAGTTGCCGATTGATCTGCCGAGTCCGCCCACATTCACGAAAACAAATCCAAACGACCAGGCGATTTACTTGTTAGGCCTGATGTCGGATACGCTGACCGACGGAGACCTGTATAAATATGCGTCCACCGTTGTCGCACAGCGTATTAACATTCTGCCTGGCGTTTCGCAGGTAAACATTTACGGCGTGCAAGGCGCGATTCGCGTCAAGGCGGACCCCTCTGCGCTGGCTGCCCGTGCTCTGACAATGGATGATCTGGCAAGCGCGATTAAAGCCGGAACTGTGTATTCCGGCGCGGGACAATTCGACGGCGCTCATCGCACGTTTGTCCTGCAGCCCAATGGACAGATCGACAAAGCCGAGGGTTACCGGAACCTGATCGTGGCGCGCAACCCCAGCGGTGCGCCGGTTTATTTGCAGGATGTAGCTGATGTGCGCCAGAGCGTTCAGGACGAGCGAATCTCGCGTTTTTTCTGGATGCGCGGTTATAAGCCAGCGCGCGCAGTAGTCGTGCTGGCTGTTTCACGGCAGGCAGGAGCAAACGCAGTCGAAGTGGCCAAGTCCGTCAGAGCGCTTTTCCCTGAACTGCGCGCGAGTTTGCCGGGGTCGATCCAATTCACGCCGATATTCGACCGTTCACAAAGCATCGTGAACTCCGCCAATGAAGTGAAATGGACGCTGATGATCGCGTTCGCGCTGGTAGTTATCGTGATCTACGTGTTCCTCGGTCGCGCTACCGACACGCTAATCCCGGCCGTGGCCTTGCCGATGTCATTGCTGCTCACCGTGGCGGTGATGTACATGCTCAACTTCTCCATCAACAATCTCACCTTGATGGCGCTGACCCTTGCCATCGGTTTTCTTGTCGATGACGCCATTGTATTTTTGGAAAACGTCGTGCGCCGGGCGGAGCACGGAGAGTCGATCCTAAAAGCGACTTACAATAGCGCCGGCGAGATTTCCTTTACCATCCTCTCGATGACGCTTTCGCTCGCCGCGGTTTTCATTCCGCTGGTTTTCATTCCTGGACTCCTTGGCCGCATTTTCCGCGAATTTTCCGTCACGATCATCGTGGCCATTCTGGCCTCAGGCTTGGTGTCGTTGACGCTCACGCCGCTGATGTGCGCTCGCATCCTGGGTGAGCGCAGGGCTGGCCATAAACGCGCTTGGATGGAACGGCACACCAGCAATTTTATCCAGCGCGTGATCGCTGCTTATGGCCGGGTGCTCGATAAATTTCTCGATCGCGCATGGCTTGCTGTGCCGATCCTGCTCGCTTGTATTCTTGGTCTCTGGTTTTTCTTCACGCACCTGCCGTTCACATTATTACCGCCGGGCGACAGCGGTTTCATCCGGGGCTTGTTCATCGCACAAGAAGGCAGCTCGCCGGCGCAGATGCGCGCGTTTCAAGCGCAGGTGAATCAAAAACTCCAGGAGGATCCAGCCGTCGGGCAGTTCTTTACCCTCGCCGGTTTTGCTTCGCGCGGCCCGTTATCGCAGGGGTTGATGTTCCTTTTTCTAAAACCGCGGGACGAACGTCCGTCCGTCGATAAAATTGTTTTGCGATTGCAAAAGTCGATCGCTTCCATTCCGGGAATCACCGCAGTGTTGACCCCGACTCCAGTGCTGCAAATCAGCGTCGGTGCTACGAGCCAGGCCCAGGGCCAGTATGCCTATACTATTAGCGGCATCGTGCCTCAGGACGTTTACGCGGTGGCCGATGAGCTATTGAAGAAGCTGCAACAATTCAAAGGCTTCGCCAGCGTTCGCTCCGACTACTACCACAACACGCCCAACCTCAAGATCGATATCAACCGCGATCGCGCCGCGACCTATGGCGTTTCTACTTCTGCGATTCAAAGCCTGATGCGCAACGCCTATTCCCAAAACTACATCTATCTAATCAAGGAACCCGACGACCAGTACCAGGTCATTCTTGAAGTTAAAGATAAGGAGCGCGCGCATCCTGACGACTTGGACGATCTTTACGTCCGCAGCAGCACCAGCGGCAATTTCAGCGCGAGCGGCTCGGGTGGGGGAACCATCGCTACGACTACGGGTAACATGACAAGCCTTGTTCCCTTGCGTGTTGTAACATCAACAAAAGAAGTTATCGGTCCGCAAGCGGTGAATCATTTGAATCAGTTCACCAGCGTTACGTTCAACTTCAACCTGTTGCCAAACGTCGCGATCGGCGATGCTACCAAAGCCATCGAGGACGCATTCGCGCAAATACATCCGAATTATCCAACCGTTGAGGGCACCTTCCAAGGGGAAACGCTTGTTTTCAGGCAACTATTCCGCTCTCTGCCGCTGCTTCTGCTTGCTGCAATTTTCGTCATGTATGTGATTCTGGGAATTCTTTACGAAAGCTATGTGCATCCGTTCACGGTTTTGTTCCCTGCTATTGTCCCAGCGGTCGTCGGCGGGCTCGCGACATTATATATTTTTCATTCAGTGCTTTCCCTCTACAGCGTCATCGGCCTGTTTCTGTTGTTAGGCATCGTGAAGAAAAACGGAATCATGGTAGTGGATTTCGCGTTGCAACGAATCGACGAAGGCTGGGATCTCCGCTCGGCAATTCACGAAGCCAGCGTAGAACGATTTCGCCCTATCATGATGACCACACTTGCCGCCCTGATGGGCGCAATCCCGATTGCCTTGGGATTTGGTCAGGATGCCGCATCGCGTCGTCCGTTAGGCCTGGTGATCGTGGGCGGGCTGATCTTTTCACAGTTGGTCACCTTGTTTGTCACCCCGGTTATCTATCTCTGGCTCGAATGGTTCCAGGAGCACGTGCTCGACAAGGTGCCGTTCTTGCGCAGCGCGCATTATCATGAGCACGGCGAGCCCGTAGGACGACCAATGCGGCCCGAGCCAGCAGGCGTACACTAGCTTTTCTTGCTCATGCTCCTGCTCTTGCTCGTGAGAATGGGCAGTCTACAGAGCATGAGCAAGAGTATGGGTAAGATCAATATTGCTTAGCTTATGCGCGCCATGGTTCTCAACGAACCGAAACGACCGTTGGAGTTGCGCGATGTGCCAAAGCCGAAGCCGGGCAGGGGACAACTGCTCGTGCGCGTCAGCACCTGCGCGGTTTGCCGCACTGACCTTCATGTACTCGACGGCGAATTACCCGATCCGAAGCTCCCGTTGATTCTCGGTCACCAAATTGTCGGACGCGTCGAAGAAATCGGTGCCGAAACTTCCAACTTCGCAATCGGAGATCGCGTGGGAATTCCGTGGCTTGGTTGGACCGATGGCAATTGCTCGTATTGCCGATCCGGCCGAGAGAATCTTTGCGATAACGCGCGCTTTACCGGTTACACAGTCGATGGTGGTTACGCCGAGTTCACCGTCGCGGACGCACGATACTGTTTTCATTTGCCTGAGCGTTACAACGATATCGAGGTTGCACCGCTGCTTTGCGCGGGACTGATCGGTTACCGATCGTATCGCAAAACCGGCGACGCGCGGCGCCTTGGATTGTATGGCTTCGGCAACGCCGCCCATTTGATCGCGCAAATTGCGATTTACGAAGGGCGCGAACTCTTCGGGTTCACTCGCCCGGGCGACAAATCAACACAGCAAGCCGCGAAAGAACTCGGCGCGGTTTGGGCCGGCGGTTCCGACGAAATGCCTCCGGAAAAACTCGATGCAGCGATCATATTCGCATCCGCAGGTCCGCTTGTCCCGGCAGCGCTCCGTGCTCTCGCCAAAGGCGGGGTTGTAGTGTGCGGAGGAATTCACATGACCGACATCCCTTCATTTCCATACGCCGAGGTTTGGGAAGAACGTGTTATCACATCTGTGGCGAATCTCACTCGGCGCGACGGCGACGAATTTTTTGAGATCGCGCCGCGTGTGCCGGTTCGCACGCACACCGAAACATTCGTGTTAGAACAAGCCAATACTGCGCTCGACTTATTCCGCGCCGGCAAACTTAGCGCGACCGCAGTGCTGAAAATCGCTGAATGAATGGCTCCAAGTGGTGTAGAGTGCTCTGTCCTCAGCGTATTTGGGTCCCGGACACTACAGCGTCACCGCGCCTCATAGCTTTCAGGGTTCATGGCACAGTTGAGATCGCGCTTAGCGCGCTCGCACCTGCGCGCGAGCACTCACCGGTCTTAACAAGTTGCCCGGAGGCCGTCTTTGGTCGTCTGGGATGCCACCGGCGGCGTCGGCCAGTCCTTCTTCCTGGGCCGAAAGAAATGGTTTGAAACGGCTTTTGTCGATCGCTTTCATGAATGCTTCGTGCGGCGACACGATGCCTTTTTCCAGCAGCGCCCAAATGGCGTCATCCATAAACTGCATTCCCTGTGCTCTACCGGAAACGATTATATCCTGCAGCTTGTGCGTGGCGCCTTCGCGGATGACCGCAGCGACCGCAGCGTTCGCGATCAGAATTTCGTTTACGGCAATGCGCCCGGGACGATCCGATCTTTTCAAGAGCAATTGCGCGACCACGCCACGAAGTGAGTTTGCCAACATCGCGCGTGCCTGCGCTTGGCGATCGGCGGGGAAAGCATCCACCATGCGATCCACGGTTTTGCGCGCGTTGTTTGTATGCAGAGTGCCGAACACGAGGAGGCCGGTTTCGGCTGCCGTTAAGGCGAGTGAGATTGTCTCCAAGTCGCGCATCTCCCCAACCAGAACGATGTCGGTGTCCTGACGCAGCGAAGCCTTCAGGCCGGCAGCAAATGACTTTGAATCTGAAGGCACCTCGCGTTGCGTAATGATGCTGCGCTTGTTGTCGTGCACGAATTCGATGGGCTCCTCGATCGTCACTACGTGTCTGGCAAAATTTTCGTTGATGAAGTCGATCAGCGCAGCCTGCGTTGTTGTTTTGCCAGAACCAGTCGGGCCGGTAACGAGCAGGAGCCCGCCACGCAAATTGGCAAAGTCCTTTACGACTGCTGGAATGCCGAGCTCTTCGAGTGTCGAAATCTTCGTGGGAATTAGCCGAAATGCCGCGGCATACCCCTCGGACTGCTTAAAGTAGTTGGTGCGAAATCGAGAGTGCTCATCCATCTGGTAGGCAAAATCGAGATCGCCGTGTTGCTCAAAAAGTTCCCAGTTACCCGGAGTGCAAACCTCACTCAACATTCGCGTGGCTTCATCGTGCGAAATCGGCTTGTCTCGAATCGGCATTATGTCGCCATGTATGCGTATCTTGGGCGGTTCGCCCTCTGCAATATGCAAATCTGACGCCTCTTCTCGAGCTACGATCTGCAGAAATTTATCAATATAAGCCATGGGAAAACCGCGGATTACGCGGACGTCGCGGATAAACCAAGTTTAGCATGAAGATCGATTCGTAAATGCGTTACTTATTTGCGTAATCCACGTCATTTTTGACGTGTTGCCGCACGACATCTTTCTGTTCGGCACGTGCGTAAGCTTCCTTTGCGCTAATCAAACCGTGTTGATAGAGATCGATCAATGTATCGTCCATTAAACGCATGCCTTGCTTTTTTCCGGTCTGAATTATACCGGGCAACATGAACGTTTTGTTTTCGCGAATCACGTTGGCGACAGCGGGTGTATTGGTGAGAATCTCAAGCGCCAGCACGCGACCGGTGCCGTCTTTACGCGGTATCAATTGGTGACTCATAACGCCGCGCAGCGATTCCGCTACCATGACACGAACTTGTTCCTGTTGATCTGGCGGAAACCCATCCAGTAACCTATCAAGTGTGCGCGATGCACTCGAGGTATGCAGGGTTGATAGAACAAGGTGTCCGGTCTCGGCGGCGGTGATCGCAAGTGAAATCGTTTCCAAGTCGCGCATTTCGCCCACCATGATTACGTCGGGATCTTCGCGTAACGCGGCGCGGAGCGCCGTGGCGAACGACTCGGTATGCGTGAAAACCTCGCGCTGGCTAACATGACAATTCTTTGAGTGGATGACGTATTCGATTGGGTCCTCGAGCGTGATGATGTGATCGTGCCGTTCGGTATTGATTTGCTCAACCATAGAGGCAAGCGTGGTTGATTTGCCGGTTCCCACTGTGCCGGTGGCGAGGATCAGGCCGTTCTGATAGCGAGTGAGTAGCTTAAGGTATTCCGGCAATCCGAGGTCGTCCATTGTCCGGACGTACGTATTGATGAGCCGAAACACGATTTCGACCCCCAACCGCTGGCGAACGACACTCACCCGGTAACGAGCGTACGCATTCTCATACGCGAAATCGGAGTCGCCGCGGGCGTTGAGCTCCTCCTTACATACTTCGGGCATGAACGTCTCTGCCAGCGCAAGGGTTTGTTCGTCCGTCAGAACTGGCGCGTCAGGCCACATGGGCTCCAACGTTCCGTGCACTCGCCAGATTGGCGGCGCGGCCACGCCGAGGTGAACATCTGATGCGCCGGCTTTTTGGCCAATCTCCAGATAGTTATCGACGTGCGGCAGCGGATGCGATTCGAATGGAGGATCTGAAACCTGTGACATCATGCGGCGAAGCACTCATTTGTCTCACGGGACACACAAGTCCCAAGCGACAGACGGTGCATTATTTCCTGCTGCGGGAAGGTGCGCCAGAATAAAAAAACCGGTTTTTAACAAACTCCATGACGACCGGCCGGGCCAGCGTTCCGACCAGCTTGAGCGCCGCCATCGCAAGCCCCGTCTGCATCAGCTTTTTATCTCCCTTACGCCGGCTCTTTGCGTCCACATGAACTTTCTTCTTCCGCATCGGCGCCAACGCGATCAGCGCCCCGACTGCTGTCGCCGCGCCGAGCCAGGAACCCGTCTGTTTTCGGAATGACCTCCGGAATTTCGCCGGGAAATCCAGTTCGTAGCGCAGGCCGCGCAACTCGTTTGCCAAGAGCTGACGGGAACCTGCAATCTCTCCTTTTAGCTCGTTGATTGATTCAGAGTTTTCAGCCATTCGCGATCTTTCTTTAATTCGTCAATGCTATCCCGAAACATCGGCTTGGAGATCCGGCTGCGCGCCACCAGCACTAGCACTCCTGCGATAATGAAATGCACCAGGGCAGCAACCAGCGCTACCACAGGCCATGAGGTCCCGAGTAAATGCGCGATGCCAACAACAGCACTGACGATGAGAAAAACGTACCCCATCACACACAGCGCCAGCGCCGCGATGACACAACCTACCAATATCAGCAGTTGCACCGCAGCCGATTTGGATTCCTGCGCAAGCAGAACAAACCGGCTCTCAAAAAATGCTACGACCGCGCTGATTAGACCCAGCGCGTTGTCGAGCAAACCGGAGTGGCCCGCAGGATTGCGAGATGGAAAACTCCCGCTGCTCATTTCCGGCGCTTTCGAAATTAACGCCGGAAGATCAGACCCAGCACGAACCCAATTCCGAGCGCCGTGAATACTGCTTTTGTTGGATTTTCGCGGACGTACTGCTCGGCGTCTTCCTGGAACGTCCGAGCGCGGCTCGTGGCATCGCCCCAGGCTTGTTCCGCTTTGCCGCGTGCTTCGCCCCAGGCCTGCTCCGCTTTTCCGCGGTACTCTTCGGCGAAAGCACCTGCGGCTGATTTCAAATCTTCCGCTGCTTTACGGGCATGTTCTTTGCTGCTCTGCAATTTATTCTGCGCATCGGGGGTGGCCGATGGTGTCTGTTGTCCTGGTTTATTTTCTTCTGCCATTGGTATCTCCAGTTAATTTGTTCGCTGCGACTATCCGCGCGCTTTCCTAAATGGGCAAACGCCGACTTGTCTCAAATCATAAACGCGTCGCACGGTTCAGGCGGACTTCTTTGCCTTGTAAACGTTTTGAGGCTTCAACGTCTAACGTCCTCAACGAGCGAGAAAACTGAAAATTATTGTTCGCGAAAAATGATTCGCGCTTTTGTCAGATCGTATGGCGAAAGCTCCACGGAAACTTTGTCCCCGGGCACGATGCGGATAAAATGTTTGCGCATTTTGCCTGAAATATGCGCAAGGACGTTGCGTTGGCCGGGAAGATCGACGCGGAACATCGTTCCAGGCAAAACCTGCGTCACGGTGCCTTCAGTGATGATCTGTTCTTCCTTCGCCATTGCGCGGCGAATATACGCGCCAGCCCACATCGCTCAAGGCTAGTGCCTCCAAGGAGCGGCGGTCTCTAGTCCGCCGCTGTCTAGCGATTTGGAGATCGCCTCTGCTTTAGCGAACAGACAAGATCGTCCGCGTCACGATTTAGCGGAACTGTTCCAGAGAAAGCGTTGGCAAGTATTCGCGAAGCTCCTCACGTTTCCACCGCGCGCCCGTCTGGCGAAGCTCATCAACCGTTGTAAATCGATAGCGATAAAACATCGCGCGTATGTAACGCGGCGGTTTGTCCGGGAATGGGTTGTTTGCGAGCAAGCCATTCACTTCATGTGAGCCTTGGAGCAATCGGTAGATCAACGCGACGAACCACGGATTTTCGCGCGGCGTTCCCAAAGCCGCAAACCACATTTGCCAGTCGAGTCTCGGCTGATGCGGCGCACACCAACCAGGCGCGCGTTTCACGTCGCCGGGCTTCCATTTGAATTCGTACGGCAGCCAATCGATCCCATCAGCGCTGCCTTCGAGCACGATTTCGCAGCGGTCTTTCGTCATCACGCGGAAAAGGCCGTAACCGTTGACGATGCGAAATGCTCCGAGGCTTTCGTACAGATTCGCCAGCGCGCGCGGTGGTCGACTCAGCGGTTTAAATGCGCTGAAGATTAGCCACGCATTGATTGGTAACGTCACGACGATCACAAACGTCCCAACATAGACGCACAATCGTTGTGGTAGGGCGCGACCGTCCGCCTTCGCCGAGGCTACGGCGGGCAGGCCAGGCACGGCGACACCGCGTTTGCGGACCACCACCGAATCGTCGATCAGCAATAAGCACAGCGCGATCGTGAGCAGGTTGAAAAAGCAATAGTTTCCCGTGATCGCGATCGCGAGTTGAAGAAAAATCAGCAGCCCAGCAGCGATCAATCTCAGACGGCGAGGCGCCCAGATGAAAAACGGCACGATGATTTCCACTACCAGACAAAATGCGACCGAAAAATGCTTGAACCACTCCGGACTTTTGTCTGCCCACCAGGCGAACACGGTCGGCAACGGTTGCGACCAGTAATGGTAATCGAGCGCCGTGAGGTTCCACCAGGTGTCGTCCCCGCTCGTTAATTTCACAATGCCCGACATCAGCATCAGTTTGAACAAAAGAAGCTTGAGCAAAAATAAACCAGCTTGTGAAACCGGTGGTGTAGCTTGGGTCGCTCCGAGTTCCGCGTTTACGCGGCCCGGACCGCCTGAAGGCGGGACTCCGAACGATTTCGACCATACCAACTGACGTGGCCAGAGCCGCCACGGCGCGAAAAAGATCGATAAAAACCCAGTCTCCAGCAAAAGCACGTCCCACTGAAAATTGAGAAAGTCTTGTCCCGCGATTGTGAGCGACAAGTACAAAACAAAAAGAGCAACAAGTGAAACCGCCGGGGCAATTCCCAAAATCAAGAGCAACGAACAGAGAACGCCGCTGCCGCAAAGAAAATGAAGAAACGCATCACTAGAGCTAAACCAGCACAGCGTCGGCAACAGACCGTAAGCATCTGATCCGATCTGGCCCCGAACTGCTGGCAGGAATTGATTGATGGGCGACATCCCATTGCTGCCGACAAGTCCGTCCACTTGGACCCAAAGCGATACGAAGGCGATTAAATAGACCATTCCGAGTGCGCGCAGAAACCAGCGCTGCGCCCAGAGGTAGGTAGGC